>Ga0214919_10000486_pt1 | contig 67864 bp, 67 predicted proteins | sample LL1503_MetaG_FD_177994 | JGI IMG/M metagenome (GOLD analysis project Ga0214919, IMG submission 177994) | Freshwater microbial communities from Lake Lanier, Atlanta, Georgia, United States - LL-1503 | ecosystem: Environmental > Aquatic > Freshwater > Lake | place: USA: Georgia | collected... | reverse complement strand
TCGACTAGGTCGAGGTCGATCTCACGAGCTAGGGCCAAGGCGTCTGGGACGGTCTTGATTCCTAGTTGGGCTCCATCGGGTCCGATCACCCTCACTTCACGAGCGCGAATGCGTTCGTTATAGCGAGGTTCGTTGACTGGCGGTGCTATGGCTGTTCACTTCTGTGCAAAGGGCTGACCTCCCATTGAATGGATACATGGCGACGCGAAGTCGTCACGGGTCAGCCACCAAAGTGGCCTTCTCGCATTGACCCGAACGCACTGTCGACTGGCGGTTTCCCGTTCGTCAGTTGTGGTCAGGTGGGGGCAACAACCCCACTTCGCCTCAGTTGTGGAAGGTAGCGTAGCCGCTCGTGGCGCAAAAACAGCCATACCCGACTAAATCGGGCTATCTATCCCCAAGCACATCGCCCAAACGACATCTCGCGTACGAAAGATCTCGACGACTATGAGTAATGAAACAGAACCCGAACTCGCTGAGTCCCTTGAGGCTATGGCCGAGGCCCGACAACGGCTCGCCGAGGTGCCGGCCGAGGTCGTCGTCACCAACCATGCCATGGGCCTGTACGAGCTTGGCGCTATTCATCTGACTGCCAGTCCCCCCGATTTGGTTGAGGCCGCCCTGGCTATTGATGCCTTGGCCTGTCTCGTTGAGGGTCTCGACACCCGACTCGGCGAGAACTTTGAAGTGCTCAAAGATGCGCTGGCCAATATTCGGATGGCCTTTGTCCAGGTCAAGAACACGCTCTAACCAGTCATGCGCACTCGTCCGTTGACGAGTTCAATTCCCTCAGACGTCAACAATGTCGTCTGCTCGTTCTCTTGGCCGGGAACTAACCGGCCGTGAACATTGACGACTCGCCACCACGGCAGATCAAGCGAGTCCGAATACAACGACAAGATTCGCCCGACGAGTCGAGATTGTTTGGGATATCCGGCTGCTGCGGCGACTCCTCCGTATGTCACCACTGAACCTTCGGGCAACGACAACAACACGCCAACGATGTCGCGCGTGCGTTGATCATCAGGCAGGTCGAATTGCACTGGCCTCGGCTCGACTGAACTTCATCACGATGTCGCACTCAACCTCGGAGCCAACGTCAATCTTGCGCGATCCATCGGCGATTTCGGCGCAATGAAACATCACCATTGTTCCGTCGGCAATTGTGATGTCGCCGAGACCCACATGAGCATCAAATGCCGTCACCGTGCCGCGCATAACTCGCCGACCTCAGGCAACAATCTTGGAGATGGGCATCTCTAAAAGATCGGAAGCTCCAGCATCTTTCAACGCGGGGATCAACGTATTAATTGTGCGCTTTTCAACAACAGATTCAACGGCAAATCCACCGCCAGCAAGTTCGCTAATTGTTGGTGACTTCGCTGATGGCAAAACCGCCAAGACCTTTTGCAGATCATCAGAACCGACATTGAGCTTGACCAAAACTTTGCCACGAGCATCGAGTGTTCCGAGTAAGAGCGTCATCAACTGACCCATCGCGTGGCGCTTAGCCGGATCGGCATATGAATCTTTATTGGCAATCATTTCGGTGTAGCTCACCAACATGGTGTCGATCACGCGAAGACCTGCAGCACGCAATGCCCGACCAGTCTCGGTGATATCGACGATGCAATCGGCAATATCGGGAATCTTTGCTTCGGACGCACCGTACGACAAACGCACATCAGCTTTGATCCCGCGCTGAGCAAAATAACGCTCGGTCAAACTTGGGTACTCGGAACTGACGCGCACACCATGGGGCAGATCGGCAACACTTTGTGCCGGGCTGTCACCAGCAACTGCAACCACGACTTTGACCGGATCGCTCGTTGCCTTTGAATACTTCAACTCTCCCAGGCTCTCAACATCGCTTTGAGTTTCTTCAACCCAGTCTCGACCGGTGATACCAATATCAAAGAGTCCTTCGGCGACATATTGCGGAATTTCCTGCGGGCGCAAGATACGCACATCAATGATGCGCGGATCATCAATAGTGGCCTTGTAATCAACACTTGATGAACGACGAATAGTCAGATCGGCCGCTTCAAAAAGTTCGAAGGTGGCCTTTTCAAGTGAACCTTTGGGAAGAACGATGCGCAGCACAGAGGTAACGCTATCGGCGAGCATGGCTCGACACGGGGTTAATTAGTGCTTGGTTGGGTCGTCGTTGAGTAGTCGAACCGCATGTGGCAAGACGTCAACGATGGCTTCGATTTGTTCAACGCAGCCCTTGGGCGAACCTGGTGTATTGCAAATGATCGCTTGCCCTCTAATGCCAACAATGCCCCTCGACAGCCGACCCAACGGGTTCACGAGGCGCATGGCCTCAGCGAGACCCGGGGCTTCACGTTCAATCACTTGGCGCGTACCTTCGGGAGTTTGGTCACGCGGGGCAAAACCAGTGCCCCCGGTGGTGACAATCACTCCCGAGAAATTGTCGGACATTCGAACCAACGCTTGGGCAACATTGTCGACTCCATCTGCGGTGAGTCCTCGCTCGACCACAACAAATCCGTGACGTTCAAGTGCCTCAGCCAACTTCGCACCCGATAGATCTTCACGGGTGCCGTGCACGACACCGTCACTCACGGTCAGAACCTTGGCAAGGATCGGCGACAGATCATCAGTCATGGCGGCGACGATATCTGATGAGAACCATGCCATCAGTGTCGGCATGATGTGGCAGAACTCGATGACCGATTCCGAAATCGGACCAATCATCACCAAGAGGCGGCAGGCCGTCATCTCCTGCCCGACCAACGACGTCAAACCCTTCAGGCACTCCGTGTTCAGTTGATTCAGCGGCGGTCACTGTGCAGACCGAGTACACGAGCACTCCCCCTGGCTTCACAAGTGGAAGCGAAGCAGCAAGTAATTGCTTTTGCAATGTGGCGAGTTCTTCAACGTCGTTGCTCGTGATTCGCCAACGGGCATCCGCACGACGACGCAATGCGCCCAGCCCCGAACACGGCGCGTCAAGTAACACGCGATCGAAACTGCCAAGAAGAAAAGGAGGTGCAACTCCATCAGCCGCAACGACTGGCAAGTGATAACCCATGCGTTCGGCGTTCTTGGCAACAAGACCTGCCCTGGTTAGTTGCAAGTCGGCACCGATCACTGTCGCACCACTTGCCGCCAATCCGGTGGCCTTGCCACCTGGCCCTGCACATAAGTCAAGAACTAATTCGCCTCTCTGCGCACCAACTGATGCCGCAACCCATTGGCTTGATTCATCTTGCACATAGCCATCACTACGCGTGGACACCGGCGACGGAACATTCATTCGCTCAAGAGCAGCAATTGCGTCTTCATTCGACATTTCGGCGTGAAAGCGTTCGCTGATCCAATCGGGATAACTGAGACGAACAGCGTCATTGGGCCAAATCATTGCAACCGTGGAAACTTTGCGAAGAACAGCATTCACAAAACCACTCGTTTTACGCGTCGCCAAATCGACGGTTGCAGAAACCGCAGCATGCGGAGCGACCCCAGCAAAAACCAGCTGATAGGCCCCGAGTCGCAACAATGTCCGCGTGGCGTCATCGGGTTCGCTCATCACGAACCGATCGATGACTGCGTCGCAGGCTCGTCGCATCCGGGTTGTTCCATAAACAAGTTCGGTGACGAATCGCCGATCGGGATCGGAGAGTTTTGAGCGCGACAAGAGCGCCGGCAAAACCAAGTTGGCGTATGCCCCATCGTGGTCGATGCGCATCAAAGCAGCGAGCGCTACCGAACGAGATGATTCAGTCACTAGTTAACTTCTCTCCATGAGTTGGTTGAGTTCCGTTGATCCATGAGACAACATCCATTCGGGGTTTGCCTTCGGGCTGAACGATTTTGAGTTCAAGAGTTCCCCGACCAGTCGCAACGTGTGCCGAGTTCTTCATCACGCTTAATGAACCGATTTCACTTGAAGCACCATCAATGACATCTGCATGATGAATCTTGAGACGTTTGCCACGAAACATCGTCCAGGCGTTTCCGAGCCGAATCAATCGTGAAATTTCATTAGCAGATTTTGACCAATCAATACGCAACTCTGACGACTCAATTTTCTCGGCATACGTTGCTTCGCCAACCTGCGGTACGACGGGATCAAGACCAGATTTCAGTTGTTCAATGAGTAGCTGTGAACCTTCAGCGATCAATTGTGAGCGAATGTCATCGGCAGTTGTTGAATCGGTAATCGCCATTGTTCGCAGGCCAATGACGCCACCGGTATCAAGGCCTTCTTCGATTTGCATTAAGCAGACACCGGTTTGCGTATCACCGGCTAATAATGCTCGTTCGATTGGTGCTGCCCCTCGCCATTTCGGCAACAACGAAACATGCAAGTTGACCATCGGAATTTCGGCGAGCACATGTGACTTAATGAGCGCCCCATACGCAACAACCACGGCAAGATCGAAGGGCTTGACGCGATGTTGTTCAAGCAAATCATCAACTTTGTGAGACACCGACAACCCAAGTTCGAGCGCTGCCACTTTGACTGGGCTCGGATTTAAATCGTTTCCACGGGCCCGTCGTTTATCAACTCGCGTCACCACATGCCCGACTTCGATGCCAGATTCAACGAGAGAACGCAATACCGGAACGGCTAGTTCAGGTGTCCCCAAGAATGCGACACGTTGAACTGCACCAACTGGCAAAGGAGCCAAAGCTTCAGGCGTGCGCTCGGACATTTGGTTCATTCAGCTCGCAAACGCTTAACTTCGCCCACCGGTGCCGCTTGCTCTGAAAGCTTTTTGTATTCGGCAATCGCTTGCTTGCGCTGTTCGGGCTGCATGCGGTCAAACATCAACACGCCATTCAAATGGTCAAGTTCATGTTGAAATAGTCGCGCTTCAAGTTCGTCAGCTTCAAGCGAAATCTCGTTGCCGTTCATGTCGATGCCCTTCATGAGCACCGTCTTGGGTCGCGTCATTTCGACATACAAGCCAGGAATGCTCAAGCAACCCTCTTCGTAGACCCATTCACCGTCAGATTCGGCGATTGTTGGGTTGAGAATCACCATCGGCTCATCGTCCATATCCCACACAAAAATTTGGCGCTGGATACCCACTTGAGGAGCAGCCAATCCAATACCAGAGTCGCTGTCGTACAGCGTGTCGAACATTTCTTCGACAATTCGAACGACCTTGCCGTCAATGTCTGTGACCGCTGCCGCCTGCGAAGCGAGCACCGGATCTCCGAAAGTACGAATTTGGTACGACATACCTGACAGGCTACCTATGACATGTCTGTACCTGATGCTCCTTCGAATCTTCCGCCCGCCCATTATTTCAATGAGGACCCCGAGGTTCCCTCAGCGCGCAAGCGCATTGATGTCTCGTTACCCGACGGAAGTTTCAGCATTGAAACCGACACCGGTGTTTTTTCGCACGGTCGCGTTGATTCGGGAACCAAAGTCTTATTGATGGAAGCACCAGCACTTCCTACGTCAGGAAACGTGCTCGACCTCGGATGCGGATCTGGTCCAATTGCGATGACGATGGCCCGTCGAGCACCAGGATGCGGCGTGTGGGCTATCGACGTTAATGAACGCGCCCGGCAACTCACACGAGACAACGCCTCGGCCTTAGGACTCACCAACGTCACGGTTGCAACACCTGATGAAGTGCCAGACAATGTGATCTTTGATGTGATCTGGAGCAATCCGCCCATCAAAGTTGGCAAACAAGAACTGCATGAACTGTTGAATCGCTGGCTTGCGCGCCTATCTCCCGATGGTTACGCAGTACTCGTTGTCAACAAAAACCTCGGCAGCGACTCGCTTGCGAAGTGGCTCACCGAACGTGGTTGGACCGTGAAGAGACTTTCATCACGCCAAGGTTTTCGCGTCCTCACCGTCAAACGTTAGAAATGAACCCGTTAGATGCGAGGCGGATCAACCTCAATACGGATTTTTGAATTGGCCGGTCTCACTGTCGATGCGCAGGCTTGAGTCAAGAGCTCGTGGTTAGCCGCTCGCACCATCCATTTATCACGATGCGCAGCAGTGCTCACTCCGGCAAACTTCGCAAGTTCACTCACAAATGCATCGGCCCCGTCACCTTCAATAATGGCGATCGCTGAAGCCGGCGGCAATCCGAGCATCTGCCGGCGAGAAATTTCTGCAGTACTCACGATTGATGGATCACCAGCAACCGCAGCACGAACCACTTCGTGATCGGGCATTGACGTTTGCAGAATGATTCGTCCACCACGATCGCGGGCGCCAACCAATCGAGCCGCGCGAGCAACTAACGAAAAGGCCTGTTCGCTGGCGCGATAGCGCGGGGCAAGAAGTTCGCTATCAAAATCCAAAAATGCCACGACATCAATTCGTCGAACTCGATGCAGCACTGCCTCAGTACCAATAAACACATCGGCCTTGGTGTCATCAAGCGATTCTTCTTTTTCTTTGCCAGCAACAACTGCTAAAACATCGCGTTGAGCCGCAGCTTCAATTTCGTCGCGCAAACGTGCGACCCCTGGACGAATACGTGACAGCACCGATGAACCACATGATCCACAGATTCGTGGACGCGTGGCACCGCATGCTCCACAATCAAGTCTTCCAGGCACTTCTTCAACCATTGCTCCTTGGCAAACTTCACATCGCGTGAGTGCATTGCACGAGCGACAAGCCAACAGTCGAGCCTGCCCTTTGGTATTCAGCACACAAGCAACGCGCAAATCAGCATGACGCAAATAGGCGATGAGTTCAGATGACAGCATCGAACGTTTCCAAGGTTCAAGATCGCTTTGATCAACAACTTCAACATGAGGCCACGCAGCCTTCTCACGATCGGGTGATGGCGCCACCAAAGCACGGCCCGACATGCCGACAACACTCGGGCATGGAGAAACGAGAAGCAAGGGAGCATCAGCGCGACGGCAACGTTCGGCAAGCACATCTCGCGCATGCCAGGTTGGCGCACGTTCTTCTTGAAGCGACTCTTCATGTTCATCAAGAACAACTGCTGCTTTCAGACCTGGACACGGAGCAAACGCAGCAGCGCGTGAACCAATGACAACATCGACTCCGCCTCGTGCAAGCGCCCACTCTTCGGGCATCAATGCCACCGAGATTCCGGCCCGACGAAGTCGATGCGCCAAAAGATTTGCCGAGTCAACCGAAGCACACACCACCAATGTTGGGCCTATTCGCGCCGCAGCCAACAATGCAGGCATCTGATCGGCACTTGGTGGCAAACGCAAAACTCCCCCACCCTCGGCTAAGAGTTTGGTTGCTGCTGGCGACACCGGTTCGGCCAAAACTTTCGTACGACGTTGCGGTGCAGGACGAGTCACAACCGTGTTTGGTGATGCGGTCACCAAAAATGGACGCAATCGAGAGGCACACCAACGAACCGAAGCCCAACGGCATAACTCGAGCATCTCGGCATCGGGACCGATGCCACTTGACTTATCAATCGACTTCAACTTGTCGATAGAAACACCAGGCGACGGCGAACCAAGTGAAACGACCCAGCCACCAACGCGACGACCATTCAATGAAACACGAACACGTGAGCCAATCTCTATGACCGCAACAAGTTCTGCTGGTACGACGTAGTCGAAGACACGATCGAGACCGGTCAGGTCGGGGACAACACCAGCTACAACTGGTTCGTGAACGACCGCTTCGGCCGTCATATCAATAACAATCGACAGGTATCGACGTGTGGACTCAGCGACCGAGGGCAGCGGAGAATTCGGACAAGCGCGACAACTTCTCCCATTCAAAATCTGCCAACTCGCGGCCGAAGTGACCGTAAGCAGCAGTCTGCTGATAGATCGGACGCTTCAACTGCAAGTCGCGAACAATGGCGGCTGGACGAAGGTCGAAGGTTGCACGAACGGCAGCTTCGATCTTTTCAACGGCAACTTTTTCAGTTCCGAATGTCTCGACCAAAATGCTCACCGGATGAGCCATGCCAATTGCGTACGCAACTTGAACTTCGCAACGATCAGCTGCTCCAGAAGCAACAACATGCTTGGCAACCCAACGCGATGCGTACGCAGCCGAACGGTCAACCTTGCTCGGATCTTTTCCACTGAATGCGCCACCACCGTGACGTCCCATACCACCGTAGGTGTCAACGATGATCTTGCGACCCGTCAAACCAGTATCGGCATGTGGTCCGCCTAAAACGAACTTGCCAGTTGGGTTGATGAAGATTGAGTAGTCATCATTCGCAAACTGTGCCGGAATCATGGGGCGAATCACTTGCTCGATGAGGTCGGGGCGAATCACGGTGTCGCGATCGATACCTTCATCGTGCTGAGTTGAAATGAGAACAGTCTTCAAACGAACGGGCTTACCGTCTTCGTAGTCAAACGTCACCTGAGTCTTGCCATCGGGACGAAGGTACGGGATCTGGCTTGACTTGCGCACCAATGCCAAACGCTCAGCCAAACGGTGAGCCAAGTGAATCGGTAACGGCATCAAGGTTTCGGTTTCGTTACATGCGTAACCAAACATCATTCCTTGGTCTCCGGCACCTTGAAGATCGAGATCGTCACTGCCGGTACGGGCACGGACTTCTTCGCTCTTGTTCACGCCTTGAGCAATGTCTGGTGACTGTGCGTCGAGTGCAACGAGCACACCACAGGTCTTGCCATCAAAACCAAAATCGGCATTGGTGTAACCAATGCCCTTAATGACTTCGCGAGCAGTCTCAGCGATGTCAACGTAAGCCTCAGTCGTGATTTCACCTGACACCAAGCACAAACCGGTCGTCACCAAAGTTTCACAAGCAACGCGAGCATGAGGGTCTTGCGCAAGGATCGCGTCAAGCACTGCGTCAGAAACCTGATCGGCGACCTTGTCGGGGTGACCTTCGGTCACGCTTTCAGAAGTAAATGTCCAGTTACGACTCATGATGGCTCCGTGTCATCTCTTTCAGTGAAAGAAGTGTGTTCAATAAAACTTCGAATGCAGTTACTGATTAGCCCGTATCTGCACCACAATGTCGAGTAACGCCCGAGCCACAGCCCGCTTGTCTGTCAACGACAAAGACTCTAGAGCCTGGCTGGGTCGTAGGAAGGTGACCGCATTGGTGTCATGGGCAAAACCCACACCAGGTTGACTGACATCGTTGGCCACAATCAGGTCAAGATTCTTGCGTTCAAGCTTGCTTTGAGCGTTGGCAACCAAGTCTGAAGTCTCGGCAGCAAACCCAACCAGCACCTGGCCGGGGCGCTTTGAGGCACCGAGGCCAGCCAAAATATCAGGTGTTGCTTCGAGGACAATCTGTGGGATTCCCCCGTCTTTTTTGATCTTTTGTGTCGCACACGAGACAGGCCTGAAGTCGGCCACCGCCGCACTCATGACCATGACGTCAATTGTCGGCCACACCGCTTCGATCGCGGCCTGCATCTGCGCAGCTGTTTCGACGTTGACAACCTGCACGCCCGAAGGCACAGGTAGCTCAACTGTCGAAATAAGTGTCACATCAGCACCTCGCGAAGCCGCTTCGGCGGCGACGGCGTACCCCTGTTTGCCACTTGAGCGGTTAGCGATGACTCGCACCGAATCGATGGGTTCACGAGTACCACCAGCGCTCACGACAACCTTGACGCCCGCAAGATCTTTGGGTCCAAGTACTTGATGCACTGCTGCGACGATCGCATCAGGTGATGCCAAACGGCCTTTACCCGAATCTCCACCAGCAAGTCGACCGGCTTCGGGCTCAACAATATGAACTCCTCGCGATGCGAGCGTGGCGACATTTTGTTGAATCGCCGGGTGCTCCCACATCTCCGTGTGCATCGCGGGACACACAATGACAGGCGCACGCGTGGCGATCAACACGTTGGTCATGAGGTCAGTTGACAAACCGTTGGCGTATGCACCAATCAACCGTGCGGTTGCGGGAGCAATAAGAACTAAATCGGCGCTTTGACCAAGTTTTGTGTGCGGAATTGGCGAAGCCTCATCCCAAAGAGAGGTTTGCACAGGCTCGCTTGCCAATGCCGACAAAGTGGTGCGACCAATGAAATGTTCGGCGCCTTTCGTCATGACTGGAATGACATGCGCACCTGCGTCAACTAAACGACGAATCACTTCGACGGCTTTGTACGCGGCGATACCACCACAAACACCAACAACAATTCGCTTACCGGCCAGATCGGCCATGATCAATCAGGCGTCGCCGGAATCAGCGTCTGATGCGCTGTCTTCGTTGACTGCTTCGACGACATCTACTTCACTCGATGCTTCTTGAGCACTTGCGAACAAAGCTGCGGCGTCAGCTTGGGCTGCTTCTTCAGCGGCACGACGTTCGGCCATTTCATCGGCAGACACGCGCACAATCTTGTCGGCGGCAATTTCTTCAAAGCCCATGCTGAGGGGCTTGCGCAACGATGCGACTTGCGGAGGAACAACCTTTGAGCTCACTGAGCCCATCTTGGCGTAGTACTGCTGCAACTCACGGGCACGGCTAGCCGCCAATGTCACCAAACTGAACTTTGAATCAACCTTGCCGAGAAGGACCTCAAGCTGTGGGGTCATCATGGAGTCGTTGGTTGCGGCCATAGTAGATCTGGTCCTTTGAGAGGGCTAACGCCAAATAGTTCAGCGGTTGAGCCTAACCCGAAATTGGAGGTTTTAGCGCCCTGCAAGCGAGCGAAGTCGCTCAATGAGGCTCAACATTTCGGTCACGGTGCGATCAAGGTCGTCGTTGACAAACGAGTAATCGGCCAGCGCCAGTCCAACTGGCTCTTCTTCTTCGGCTTTACGCAAACGTTCAATGACCTTGTGGTCAGGGTCTCCCCGACCGACCAGGCGTCGGCGTTGCTCGTCGCGCGAGGGCGGCAAAATGAAAATTAAGACCGATTCGGGGTGTCGCACCTTGACCTGCTGGGCTCCATCAACCTCAATTTCGAGGACGATGTCGCGACCATCGCGCAGATCTGGCACGGGAGTTCCGTAGTAATTGCCCAGAAATTCGGTCCACTCTAAGAAACCATCATTTTCGCGGTGCTTTTCAAAAGCGTCGCGAGTCGTAAAAACATACGCCTCATCATGCTCACCTGGTCGCTGTTCACGAGTCGTCCACGAACGGCTCAGAAGCAACGTGTTATCTCGCCTCAACAAGGCATCAACAATGGTGCCCTTACCGACCCCGCCCGGACCAGAGACGATCAAAATCAACGGAGCTGCACTCGACGATGAGGCGGGCGGTTCGGCCCGCTCGTTCACTTGGCTAAGTATTCGAGAAGTGCTTTTTTCTGCTGCGTGCCGAGACCCTGGATCTTGCGATTGTCGGCAATACCGACTTCCTCCATGATCTTGCGCGCCTTCACCTTGCCGAGACCTGGGAGGCTTTCGAGCATGGCAATGACTTTCAGTTTGCCGACATTGGGGTCAGCAGACACAAGTGCTTCGGGCACCGTCATAGTGCCCTGTTTGAGCTTGACCTTGATTTCGGCACGAGCAGTCCGAGCTTCGGCGGCCTTGGCGAGGGCTGCAGCACGCTGTTCTGGAGTGAGTATCGGAGGAGTAGCCATGGCAAAACCGTACCTATCACAAACTCTCAATAGGTGGATACCAGCACATTTTGAGCAGTTACAGCCGAGTAAATCCCCCGCGATGCGCCAACCCCGACAAGGTCGTCAGGTCAGATATCCCGTGGCTTTGTGCCCACATCGTCAGTTCACTTGCGATCTTGAAACACGCCCGCGGATCGGCAAATGTCGCGGTGCCCACTTGAACCGCGCTCGCCCCCGCCAGCATCAGTTCGGCTGCCTCCCAACCCGATGTCACTCCCCCAACCCCGACGATGGGCAGATTCGGCAAGGCGGCATGGACATCAAAGACCGTACGGATTGCCACTGGGTGAATCGCTCGACCCGAAATACCGCCGCCGCCGTTACCGAGAGCCGGTCGACCAGTTGCGGGATCGAGAACCATTCCGACCACCGTGTTGATCAACGTGACTGCCTCAGCACCAGCCTCGTGTACCGCTTGGGCAACCGCGATCACTCGATCGGTATTCGGACTGAGTTTGGCCCACAACGGATACCTGATTAGCGAACATGCATCCATCACTTCAGCCGACATGGCTATGTCGTGAGCAAAAATTCCGTGACCATGCATATTTGGACACGACAAGTTGACTTCGACAGCAATGACTGTTGAGCGATGTGGTGAACGCTCTAATCCGTCGTGTAAGAGTTGCGCGGCTTGACGATATTCATCAACCGAACGTCCCCAAATACTGACGACCGCCGACGCATTGACCGCAGCCATTGCTGGCAAGTCGTGCTCGATCCAATGTTCAACTCCTAAACCTTGCAATCCGACGGCATTTATCATGCCTTGAGCGATCGGGTGCACGCGTGGAGCGGGGTTACCTGCCCATTCGGTAGCGGCAATTGACTTCACAACAATTGCGCCAATTGAATCAAGCGCGCCATATGCCGATAGTTCGGCTCCGTGCCCTGCAGTGCCAGATGCAGCCATGACTGGATGCGCTAATTCAACTGACCCGACCCGAACATGTGAATTCACAATTTTGCTCTCATCGTCCGTGATGTTCCTGCAAGCTCTTCACTTCAAGCGGATGATCAAGTTGTTCAGCCATTCCTTGTGCAGCAGCTAGTGCGGCTTCAACAGTTGTGACAGAGCACACTCGGTGAACGTTGGCCGCTTTACGAATTGCTTCTCCGTCGGTTCGGCCACCACGACCTTGTGGTGTGTTGATGACAAAGGAAATCTCACCACTTGCAATGAGGTTGACTGCAGTGATCTTGGCGCCTTCACTGACTTTGCCGACGACTGCATCAACCATGTAACCAAAACGACTGAGATAATCAGCGGTGCCAGGTGTCGCAACAATGCCAAAGCCAAGCGCACGCAGTCGTTTAGCCACAACAATTCCGGCAGGCTTATCTCCATCGGCGAGAGACAAGAAAACAGTTCCACTTGTTGGCAACACTGTGCCAGCGGCAAGTTCGGCTTTGTAGAACGCTCGACCAAAGGTCACGTCAATGCCCATTACTTCGCCAGTTGAACGCATTTCCGGGCCGAGTGCAGTGTCGACTTCGGGGAATCGGCTGAATGGCAATACTGCTTCTTTCACCGCAACGGTGTTTGGTGAATCAAGCAAAACCGAACGAGTGAGCAAACCTTCGGTTCGCAATTCGGCCAAGGTTGATCCGAGCATGACGCGTGTGGCTACTTTGGCCAGTGGAACACCCGTTGCTTTAGCAACAAATGGAACCGTGCGACTGGCCCGTGGGTTTGCTTCGATGACATACACATTGGTTCCGGCGACCGCGAACTGCACATTGATCAATCCACGCACATCAAGCGCAGTCGCAATCGCAGTCGTGTACGACTCAATCACTTCGACGACCCAAGCGGGAAGTGTCTGTGGAGGAATTGCACAAGCAGAGTCGCCAGAGTGAACGCCCGCTTCTTCGACGTGCTCCATAACTCCACCGATCAATACTTCTCCGGTGTGATCGCGAATCGCATCGACATCTACTTCAGTTGCGTCTTCAAGGAAGCGGTCAATCAGAACCGGACGTTCGGCGGAAAGCCCTCCCTCTTTGCCAAGACTTCCGAACCCTGAGAGCTCGGCCATCGCGCGCGCGAGATGATCGCGATCGTGAACAATTTGCATTCCTCGGCCACCCAAGACGTAACTCGGCCGCACAAGAACCGGGAATCCAACCTGATCAACAATTGCCATGGCCTGCTCAAGATTGACCGCCGTCCCACCAGGAGGTTGTGGAATACTGAGCGACTCACACAGTTCGTTCCACTTCTCGCGGTCTTCAGCAAGGTCGATTGACGCTGGTGATGTACCAGCAATGAGGTCGACCGGTATCTGACCAGAAAGTTTGAGCGGCGTTTGGCCACCCAGTGAAACGATCACTTTGGGCTTTTTCCCACCGGCCGCTGCAGTTTCTACAGCGATCACGTTCAACACATCTTCTTTGGTGAGCGGCTCAAAATACAAGCGATCAGAAGTGTCGTAGTCAGTTGAGACCGTTTCGGGGTTGCAGTTCACCATGACTGTTTCAAAGCCCGCATCGCGAAGTGCGAATGATGCATGCACGCAGCAATAATCGAATTCAATTCCTTGACCGATTCGGTTGGGACCAGAACCCAAGATGATAACTCGTTGGCGATCAGATTCACGGACCTCATTTTCATCTTCATATGTTGAGTAGTGATAAGGCGTTTGTGCAGCAAATTCAGCTGAACATGTGTCGACTGTCTTGTAAGTAGGAATCACGCCTGCAGATATTCGCGCATCTCGTACTTCTGATTCAGCACTGCCCCAGAGATACGCCAGCTGGGCATCGCTGAAACCAACCCGCTTCACCCGCTTCCAAGCGGCCTTGGTCATAGCCGATGGACTTGACCCTTTCACTGCATCGCGTTCTTCAATGATGATCGACATCTGGTCTAAGAACCAAGGATCAACCTTGCACGCCGCGTGCACGTCGTCGACTGAAACTCCGCGGAACAGCAATTCGCCGATAATGAAAATTCGGTCAGGAGTGGGAATATCAACGAGACGCATCAACTCGAAAGTTGAGATTTCGGCAAGTTGCTTTTCAGCTGGATCACAATTGAGACCCAGTCGTCCTTGCTCAAGCGAACGCAATGCTTTTTGCAAACTTTCCGGGAAGGTACGACCAATAGCCATCACTTCTCCGACGCTTTGCATTTGAGTTCCGAGAATGCCGCTCGTGCCAGGAAGCTTTTCAAAAGCCCAGCGCGGAATCTTTGTGACGACATAGTCGATCGTTGGCTCAAAACTTGCCGGTGTCGCCTTTGTAATGTCATTGGGAATTTCGTCAAGTGTGTAACCAACCGCCAACTTGGCAGCGATCTTGGCGATCGGGAACCCAGTGGCCTTTGATGCCAATGCACTTGATCGTGACACGCGTGGGTTCATTTCAATGACGACGACGTCGCCATTGGCTGGATTGACAGCGAACTGCACATTAGATCCACCGGTTTCAACACCTACACGGCGAATACATGCCAATGCCGCATCACGCATGATTTGGTATTCAACATCACTTAATGTTTGCGCGGGCGCAACAGTGATGGAGTCACCAGTGTGTACACCCATCGGGTCGAAGTTTTCGATCGAACAAATGATGACGCAGTTGTCAGCTGTATCACGCATGACTTCAAGTTCGTACTCTTTCCAGCCAGCGATACTTTTTTCAATCAAGATCTCTCTGATCGGGCTGGCGTCGAGCCCATTTGCTGCCAAGTGTGCGAACTCTTCAGCAGTCTTTGCAATACCGGTTCCGCGGCCACCCAAAATGTACGCCGGACGAATAATGGCCGGAAGACCGATGGTCTTAATGACCTCAAGCGCGTCTTCCATCGTGTGGGCAATTCCACTCTCGGGAACTTTGAGACCGATTTCAATCATGGCCTTTTTGAACTTGTCGCGATCTTCTGCAGTCGAAATTGATTCAGCATTGGCACCAATGAGTTCAGGAGTCCCGGGCACACCGACAAGGCCGCGTTCGAAAAGTGCCATCGCCAAGTTGAGGCCAGTCTGACCACCAAGTGTCGGAAGAACTGCATCGGGCTTTTCACGCTCGATGATTTTGGCAACAACTTCCCAAGTCAACGGTTCGATATAGGTGCGGTCGGCAAAATCGGGGTCGGTCATGATCGTGGCCGGATTTGAGTTTGCCAAAATGACGCGGTAACCCTCTTCTTTAAGAACACGACACGCTTGAGTTCCTGAATAGTCAAATTCACAAGCCTGACCGATCACAATCGGACCAGAACCGATAATCAAAATTGAGTGGATATCAGTGCGCTTGGGCATTTCAGAAAGTTCCGTTCTGCATCAGTTGTGCAAATTGTTCAAAGAGGTAACGACTGTCATGTGGTCCTGGACCAGCTTCAGGGTGATACTGCACGCTGAACGCCGGAGCATCAAGAACCCGCATACCTTCGTTGGTCTGATCGTTGAGGTTGAGGTGCGTGACTGCTACTCGCCCACCCAAACTTTCGGCGTCAACGCAGAAGTTGTGATTTTGACTGGTGATTTCAACGTGGCCCGATGCGAGATGTTGGACCGGATGATTTCCACCATGATGTCCAAACGGCAATTTGTACGTCGTGCCACCAAGTGCACGGCTGAGCAATTGATGACCGAGACAAATACCAAAGAGCGGAACTTGGCCAACGAGTTCACGAATGGCGTCGACGGCATACGGAACAGCAGCTGGGTCCCCTGGCCCGTTCGACAAGAACACACCATGAGGCTGACGAGCCATCACTTCAGCAGCCGTCGTTGATGCAGGAACTACTTCGATCGTGGCGATTTCTGACAAGCATCGCAAAATCGTCGTTTTGATTCCGAAGTCGTATGCCACAACTTTCAGCGGACCATTTCCGAATGAGTACGGCTTGTCGGTCGTTACGGTGGCAACGAGGTCAATTCCATCGGTGCCTTTTTCAGCACGAGCGGCAGCAAGCAAATCACTTTGTGAAGCAGTGCCGAATGCACCAGGCATAGCCCCCGTATCGCGCAAGATTCGCGTGAGTCGACGGGTGTCAATTCCGGCGATCCCAGCAATACCACTCTTCTTCAATAAGTCATTGAGACTTTGTTCAGCGCGGAAGTTACTGTGACGCCGGGCCAAATCACGAACAATGACACCGCGGCAAAACGGTCGACGCGATTCATCATCAGCCACAGTCGTTCCGTAATTGCCGATATGCGGATACGTGAAAGTGATGATCTGCCCCGCGTAACTCGGGTCGGTCACCACTTCTTGATAGCCACTTAATACGGTGTTAAAGACAACTTCGCCTGTTGAGATGCCGCTTGCCGCTTCCGCACCGATGGCTTCTCCTTCAAACACGCTTCCATCAGCGAGCACGAGCGCTGCTTCACGAATTGCCATCATCATCCCTGTTCTGCATATTTATGCACTTTAGTGTATTATTAGTAATTTGACTATTCATCGCTGTGCGACCCCATCGCGAACAACGATTTGCCCCGAAAAGACCGTGTGGCGAACCTTGCCCCGCACAGTTCGACCGTGATACGGCGTGTTTTTACTTTTGCTAGCCACCACTTCACGATCGACCACCCATTCACAGGTTGGGTCAAAGATTGCCAAGTTGGCGGACTCACCAACTGCGACTGGACGACCGTGACGATCGCCGACTCCAGCGATGCGCGCCGGCTTCCAACTGAGCGCTGCTACTACTGCCTGGGCGTCCATATTCAATTCGCTCAACGACAACGCCAGGGCAGTTTCTAATCCAAGCATTCCTGGCGGAGCTTGATCGAGGGGTTGTTCTTTGAGGTGACTTGCGTGAGGTGCGTGATCGGTTGCGATGGCATCAATTGAGCCGTCACGCAAACCTTCCTTGAGTGCAGCAATATCGGCCGGCGTACGCAATGGAGGATTCACTTTAAAAACGGGATCGAAACTACGTAGTGCTTCATCAGTCAATGTGAAGTGATGTGGAGTTGCTTCGGCGGTGATGGGTAACCCTTCGGCTTTAGCGCGGCGCACCATTTCGACACTACGTTCAGTTGACAAGTGCAAGAAGTGAATACGTGAACCTGTGAGGCGCACAAGTTCAATATCGCGATGCACCATCAGCTCTTCGGCAATTGCTGGCCAACCTGGTAAACCAAGATGGCTACAACACGATCCTTCGTGCATGACTGCGCCAACAGTCAAACTGCTCACTTCACAATGCTGTGCGAGCGTGATATCGAGGTCGCGAGCATATTCCAGTGCCCGCCGCATTAAGAGCGGATCTTGTACGCCATTGCCATCATCAGTAAACAACGTGACGCCAGCATCGCGAAGTTCGCTATACGGCGCCAAAGCTTGCCCGGCTCGTCCAACCGTAATGCATGCAGAAGGAATGACTTCGCATAATCCGGCGCGCTCACCTTGTGCACGAACGAACTCAACCACAATGCGTGAATCTTGCGACGGTTCGGTATTCGGCATCGCAACAACAGCGGTGAAACCACCCAAAGCCGCAGCTCGACTGCCGGTTTCGATCGTTTCTGACTCTTCGCGACCTGGCTCACGCAAGTGAACATGTAGGTCAACGAATCCGGGAGAGACAAAACAATTTGTTGCATCAAGATCAATATCGGCATTCGGCAACTTTGATCCGGCGTCAACGACTTCGGTAATCACTCCGCCTGCAATATGAATATCAGCAAGTCGACCTTGAGCGTCGGTGGTTTCATCAAGAATGCGACCACCGCGAATATTGATGAGTTGTACTTCTTTCATGACACGACTCCTGCTCCAGTTTCGGCTCCACCTAAGACATCAAAAAGAACTGCCATTCGCACCGACACGCCATTAGCAACTTGCTGCATAATCATGTTGTTTGGCATCGACGCTGGGTCAATCAACATCTCAACACCACGATTCATCGGACCGGGGTGCATGAGTAGCGCGTGCTCTGGCAACATTTTTGCGCGACGATCATCAAGGCCATAACGTGCTGAATACTCCCCGAGGTGCGGAACCAAAGCTTCGTTCATTCGTTCGCGCTGCATGCGCAACATATAGAGCACATCTAGTTCGCCGATGACATCATCAAGCGTCGACGAAATTGATACTGGCCAACCTTCAACCTCTGGTGGCAACAATGTTCGTGGCGCAACCAAAACAACTTTGGCACCAAGAGCGGTAAACGCTTGAATATCACTACGTGCGACTCGACTGTGGCGAATATCGCCAACGATCCCAATTTTCAAACCTTTCAAACAATCACTACTTGGCGCCCGACCCAACGTTGACATGATGGTGAAACTGTCGAGCAACGCTTGAGTTGGGTGTTGATGCCATCCGTCGCCGGCGTTGATAATTGAGGCATCGGTCCATTCACTTAGTTGCCAGGGAATGCCGCTTGTTTTGTGCCGCACAACAAAAGCCGCAACGCCCATTGCGCTCACAGTTTCGATTGTGTCTTTCAAGCTCTCGCCCTTATTCACACTTGACGTTGACACACTAAAAGTCATTGTGTCGGCCGACAGACGTTTGGCTGCCGTTTCAAAACTGATGCGCGTCCGCGTTGAGTCTTCGAAGAACAAACTGACCACCGTGCGACCATTCAGCGCAGGAACCCTGGGCACTGGGCGTCGATTGACTTCGGCCATGTGATTTGCCAAACCCAGAATTCGCACAATTCCTTCAACACCAAGTTCGGGGATACTGCGCAAGTGCTTCATAAGTTCACCTTCTTTGACAAGGTCACACCCTCGGGCGATACCAGCACGTCCTCATCACGTCCAGTTGGGAGGTTCTTGCCCACATAGTCGGGGCGAATGGGCAACTCGCGGTGACCTCGATCAATCATGACTGCGAGTTGCACTGAAGACGGTCGACCATATTGATTGAGCGCGTCGAGTGCAGCGCGAACTGTTCGTCCTGTAAACAACACATCGTCCACGAGAACAACTTTTGATCCCGTGAGATCGGCAGGAATGTCGGTGACCGTCACCGGAGTGACCGGACGCAAACTGATGTCATCGCGGAACAGCGACACATCTAATTTTCCGAGAGGAATTGAAGGACTAGTTTCACCCTCAATTTGGTTGATCGTGGAAACGAGTCTTTCGGCGAGCCACACACCACCACGCTGCAAGCCCACGATGACAACACCGTCAAGACCACGATTTTTCTCGATGATTTCGTGGGCGATGCGAGTAATGGCTCGATTCACATCAGCTTGACCAAGAACTAAGACCTGATTGGGCACCAAGACCTGGCCCGCCACAAAGTTCAGAGATGTTTCTGGGCTTGCGCCCGAAGATTGTGTCATGTTTTCCTCCGTATGAGCCTCACGGGACTCACTTCACGGTCAAACCCACCCTAGCAGTTCATTGGTCGTCGCGACAGCGCTTCAATACTTCTTCGAGGTCGGCGGGCAAAACCGAGGTGAACTCGAGGGGTTCGCCAGTTAAGGGGTGGTCAAATACCAAACGACCTGCGTGCAAAAACGGCCGGCCGATCACCAAGGGCATTCGTGCTCCACCATATTGCGGGTCGCCAACGACCGAGTGACCCGTGGCTTGAAGATGAACACGAATTTGATGGGTGCGGCCAGTCTCGAGTTCACAGGCGACCAATGAAACATCAGGGTCGGACATTGTTTCCACAACTTCATAATTTGTGCGGGCGGGCTTTCCGCTTGCGACAACTGCCATGCACAACGGATTTCGAGGGTCGCGCCCGATGGGTGCATCAATCGTTCCGATAGGAGCAGCCGGATGACCCCATACCAACGCTGTGTAGTGGCGCTTCACTTCACGCAACGACATCATCGCAACGAGTTCTTCATACGCTTCTTGCGTTCGGGCCACGATTAACAGTCCTGTTGTTCCGACGTCAAGGCGATGGACAATGCCTGGTCGATGCTCTTCGCCAACACCGGCAATTTCGGGGAATAGCGCAAGCAGTCCGTTCACCAAGGTTTTGTCGTTATTGCCAGCGCCGGGGTGCACGACAACTCCGGCAGCCTTATTGATCACAATGATGTGCTCATCGGAATAAACAACGTCAACAACAATGCTCGGATCGGGTCCGGGCAATTCGGGCTGAGGAATTTTTGATAAGTCCACCGCAACAATTTGTCCGACCTTCAGACGCACTTTTCCAGATGGTGCAACGACTCCGTCAAGTTCAACTGCGCCAAGAGCAATCGTTGCCGTTGCATCAGCGCGACTGATTTCGGCCATTAACGAAACGATGCGATCGAGACGCTCACCAGCTAACGAATCTGGAATTTCTTCAGTGATGATCTCAGACATGGTCGACTTTCGGTTGGAATCGCAAATAACTCAAAACAAGCAGTCCCCCGCCAACATTGACGCAAATATCGGCGACATTGAAAATGGGAAACCATTGGAAGTCAATGAAATCAATAACCTTGCCATGCAACCACGCATCGCCACGAAAAAGTCGATCGACGATGTTGCCCATGGCACCACCCACGATCAGCCCGATGGCGACAACAGAGATTTTGCTCCCCGATTGCCGCAATGAAAGAAGTAAACCGACGACCACAATTGTGGCGACGACACCAATGACTGGTCCGAACCCTTGACCACGACCAAAGGCCATGCCGCCATTAAATGACAAGTTCAAACGCAAAGTCCACAACACGTGAACGGTGCGACCGTCATTGAGTTGTGATACAACCCAATGTTTGCTGATCTGATCTAAACCGACGACAACAGCAGCGATCAACAACGACAGACTGGGAATCCTGCGCTGGCTTGGACTCACTTATCTCCAACCAACTCGTTCTTCAACGAGTTCAATTGCCCACGGAATCACTTCAAGGCGCTCGCGAGGAATTGGACGGGTCGAAACGGTGCTGTATCCATAATCACCGGTTTCAATTCGCGACAGCGCGCCATCAATTTCTTCAATTGTTTGACGAGCCTGATCAGATAGGACGCGATCACGTTCGCGCTCGACAGCCATGGTGTCACCTTCGCCGCCGTCTTCGTCGAATTGATCGTCACCCATACCGGCCTCTTCAATGAGTTTTTCCAATTCATTTTCAAGACTGACCGCACGACCCAACAGACGATCGCGTTGCTCAATCAACAAAGCTCGTTGACTACGAATAAATGTCAAGTCAAAATCTTTGTTCGCAATAATGCCGTCTTTTGAAACAGCCTTTTTGCCTGGCACCGGCGGCTTCACGAAAATGGGCTTGGCGACCTTTTTCGGTACTGGAGGAGCCTTGACAGGTGCTGGCGCTACAGGCTTCGCAACCTTGGCAGGAGCCTCTTTCTTGACAGGCGCAGCCTTCTTAACGGGTACTACCTTCTTGGCCGGTGCGGCTTTCTTGACAGGCGCAGCCTTCTTCTTCGCCGGCGCAGCCTTCTTGACAGGCACAGCCTTCTTCTTCGCCGGCGCAGCCTTCTTGACAGGCACAGCCTTCTTCTTGGCCGGCGCAGCCTTCTTAACGGGTACTGCCTTCTTGGCCGGTGCGGCTTTCTTGACAGGCGCAGCCTTCTTCTTCGCAGGCGCAGCCTTCTTGACAGGCACAGCCTTCTTCTTGGCTGGCGCAGCCTTCTTCTTCGCAGGAACTTTTTGAGCAGTTGACTTCTTGGCAGGAGCAGACTTCTTTACTGTTTTGCTAGCCATTGCATATGTCCTTTTCACTCGTGTGGTTGGGCAGGATACCCGCAAATTGAACTACCTCGGGGTCATATCGACGCGAACAACCCCGATATGTATGTCTTCGTCGTCCAAAGTTGCGTTTGAAGTGCCTGGTCCCCATTGCACCGATTGAGCCAAAGTTTCACGGGCAAGTTCGTCAATGAACGGCTGAACTTGACGTCGTACCGATTCAGAAACTCCCAAAGTCAAGTCGATGCGATCGCTCACTTCAAGATCGGCCTCACGACGAGCTTGTTGAACTAATCGAATCAAGTCACGAGCGGTACCTTCGGCGGCAAGTTCTGGAGTGATTTCAATGTCGAGTGTCACCATGCCAAGTCCATCACCAAGGGCACTGCTTGCTGTTCCTTCAGCGGCGACCATCTTGAGGTTGTACTCTCCAGCGAAAAGTTCGATGTCTCCGGCAAATACCTGTTCGCCATCTTGACGCCAGTTGCCTGACTTCACCGCTTTGATGACATCTTGCGTGCGTCCACCGAGACGTGGACCAAGAGCGCCAGGAATCACTTGCAAGACTGCGGAGGCCGCTCCAGTAATTTCAGTCTCTAAGGTCACCTTTTTCACATTGACTTCGTCAGCGATGATGTCGATGAATGAAGCCAACTCAGCCGAATCAGGATGCGAGACCGAAAGTTCAGATAACGGCAAACGCACGCGCCGACTATTCGCTTTGCGAATTGACAGCGCAACAGAACAAACTTCACGTACGCGATCCATAGCGCGAACCAGTTCGACGTCGTTTGGCAAATCAGTCGTCGTTGGCCAATCAGTGAGGTGCACCGACCGATCGCCGGTCAGGCCGGAATAAATGGTGTCTGACAGAAGCGGCAACATGGGGGCAGATACGCGACACAAAATTTCAAGAACCGTGTGCAAGGTATCGATCGCGTCCTGATCGCCTTCCCAGAAGCGATCACGCGAACGACGAATATACCAATTCGTCAAGACATCTAAAAAGTCACGAACGCCCGAACATGCTGAGAAAAGATCGTAAGCGTCTAGGTCGATAGTGACTCGCTCAACCATTTGCGCCGATTTGGCCAATATGTAGCGGTCAAGAATATTTGTCGAGTTAGTACGGAAAGTTCCGGAAACGCCTTCGGCATTGGCGTACAAGCTTAAGAAATACCATGAGTTCCACATTGGCAGAAGTACTTGCCGAACAGTTTCGCGAATGCCAGCCTCGGTCACCGAAAAGTCGGCCCCACGCAAAATTGCTGATGACAATAAATACCAACGCATCGCGTCCGCACCATACGTGTCAAACACAACCATGGGATCGGGATAGTTGCGCAGGCTCTTGGACATTTTCTGTCCGTCATCGCCAAGCACAATTCCGTGACTCACACAGGTTGAAAACGCTGGACGATCAAACAAAGCGGTCGCCAAAACATGCAATGTATAGAACCAGCCGCGAGTTTGTCCGATGTACTCAACGATGAAGTCACCTGGATAATGCTGTTCAAACCAAGTTGTATTTTCAAATGGATAATGCACTTGCGCAAAGGGCATTGAACCACTCTCAAACCAGCAGTCGAGTACTTCAGGCACCCGGCGCATCATTGACTGACCCGTCGGGTCGTCAGGATTTGGGCGAACTAAATCATCAACAGCAGGACGATGCAGATCGGTGACGACAACACCGAAGTCACGTTCAATTTCAGCGAGGCTGCCATAAACATCAAGTCGCGGATACGTGAGGTCGTCGCTCTTCCACACCGGAATAGGCGAGCCCCAAAATCGATTACGACTAATTGACCAGTCACGGGCGTTCGCTAACCATTTGCCGAACGACCCTTCCTTGAGGTGTTCGGGAACCCAAGTAATTTGTTGGTTCAATTCAAGCATGCGATCTTTCACCGCAGTTACTTCAACAAACCACGACGAAATCGCGCGATATACCAAGGGCTCTGTGCAGCGCCAGCAGTGCGGGTACGAGTGGTCGTAACTGTCGTGACGAAGAACAATCCCAGTTTGCTTTAAGTGTTTGATAACTAATGGATTTGCTTCAAAGACGTGAGTACCCGCCCAATCGGAAACCTCAGCGGTATAACAACCATGACTATCCATCGGGCAAATAGTTTCAATTCCTGCTGCAAGACAAACGATTTGGTCGTCCTCGCCAAATCCTGGGGCCATGTGCACGACGCCCGTTCCATCTTCAGTCGTGACGAAGTCGGCACCGAGAACTTGAAAGGCCGCTGGAGTATCGGCGAAGTAGTTGAAAAGCGGCGTGTACGTTCGACCGATTAATTCTGAACCCTTCAATGTTCCGACTCGTACTGCATCACCAAGTTCGCGCTCATACGAAGCCAAGCGAGCTTCAGCCAAGATGAGTTTCTCACCGTCTAACTCAACAACCGCATAGTCGATATCGGGATTGACCGCCAACGCCAAGTTTGAAGGCAGTGTCCATGGCGTCGTTGTCCAGGCCAATATCTTTTCGCCGGTCGCCAGCGAAAACTTCACGGTTAACGCTGGATCTTGACGGTCGCGATAGACATCATCCATTCGCGTTTCGGTATTACTCAACGGGGTTTCACAACGCCAGCAATACGCCAAGACTCGGAAGCCTTCGTAGATCAAACCTTTGTCATGCAACGTCTTGAACGCCCACATCACACTTTCCATATAGGGAAGGTCAAGAGTCTTGTAGTCATTTTCGAAATCAACCCAACGCGCTTGTCGGTTGACATAACGTTCCCATTCGTTGGTGTAACGCAACACACTCGTGCGGCAGTAGTCATTGAATTTTTCAATACCAAATTCGGTGACTTCGGGATGACCAGAAATACCTAGTTGTTTTTCGGCTTCAACTTCTGCAGGTAAACCATGGCAGTCCCAGCCGAATCGACGATCAACACGTTGACCCTTCATGGTGCGATAACGCGGAATTGCGTCTTTCACATATCCGGTCAGTAGATGACCGTAGTGTGGCAACCCATTAGCAAATGGTGGACCATCGTAAAAGACAAATTCATTGGCGCCATCTGGTCCCGCAGTCCGTTGATTGACCGATTCTTCAAAAGTGTGGTCGGTCTTCCAACGTTCAAGGACAGTCGCTTCAATCGCTGGGAATGAAGGCTGAGATTCAACGGGTGGATAACGGCGCTCGGTCATAATTAGTCAGTCTCAATCAGAAAATCAACGATTGAGCAAGGATATCGGCACTAAGCCAGCGCTTTAGCGACGACCTGCAAAACGATCAATAGCAACATCGGCGACAAATCAAGACCGCCCATTGGGGGCAATTTACGGCGAATCGGACCGAGCACTGGCTCAGTCATTTTGAACAACCACAACTGAACAGTCGCAAGCGCCCCCTGTGAGGACGACGGCGGGAACCACGAGAGAATTACTCGCAGTAGCAACACATAGCTGTACAGCCGGAGCAAATCACCGAGGGCCGACACAAAAATCAGTACTCAGGATTCGCGGGACGTGTATCAGGCTTCAACAGATACACCCCTCGAGCAACTTTTTCAATTTTGCCGTGCAAGGCATAACACAGTCCGCTCGAAAAATCGATCATGCGACGAGCGACTTCGTCGTCGCAACCCTCGGTATTCAAAATCACCGCATGACCATCACGAAAACGATTGGCGACTTCTTGAATATCGTTAAATCGGATGGCCTTGACGGTGTGAGTTTCACCTTGGATCGACCCGCCCAATGTTCGCACTGACGAACCCTGGCGTGCCGAAATCGGACGAGGCTGCACCGACGAATCATCGAACTGTGGTCGCCGCGGCGTGGGAACAGGATCGGTGTCACGAGGTGATACTTGGCGGGCGACCGGGCGTGAATCATCAAAGCCGCCGCGTGGGTCAGTCGTGCGTGAAACACCGCCCGAACGATCGACCGAATCATGGTCGTCGTAATCGTCGTAGGCATCGTCCTCGCCGAGGCCGAGGTAGTCCATCGCTCGTCTAAAAATTGACATCACCGAAAGAATAGTCGCTATTTGTCAACCATGGGTGGACGGTCACCAAAGATTGCCGACCCGATTCGAACCATGGTTGATCCGCAATCAATCGCAATTTCAAGGTCGCCAGTCATGCCCATAGAAACTTCACGTAAGCCCAAACCTTGAGCTAGTCGAGCCGTCGTCTCAAAAGCCTGCCGGGTCGTCTCAATGTCACCGTTAGTTGGCCCCACCGTCATCAATCCGGCCACTGTCAATCCCCTGGCCGAACAACGCCCATACAAGCCATCGAGTTCACTGACTTCACAGCCACCCTTGTCGGACTCGCTGACCGTATTGACCTGCAACATGACTCGAGCATTCGGTGCTCGGCGTGCAATTTCGTCAATCACTGAGATGCGATCAACTGATTGCCAAACATTGACGACTTGGCACAACGATCGAACCTTATTGGATTGCAATCGGCCAATGAAATGAACTTCTGGGCGATGGTTCGCATCAACTTCAGGCCACTTTTCTAAAAGATCTTGAGCGTAGTTCTCACCGATCAACGAACACCCAGCTGCCACAACGGCATTGACTGCACTCGCAGGAAAAGTCTTAGTCACAGCGATGATTTGAACGTTGTCTCCCCCAAGGTTTCGCACACGTTGCACAATCAATTCATAGTTTTCACGAATACGTTTATCCTCATGTGACATTGCTTCAGATGCTGTCATATCGTTCTCCATACACCAACAATTTGTCGTTCACGTTCTCCACGCACACGATGAGAAAAATACTTGTCTGCCGAACAACCCGTGCATTCTCCGGTTTCGAAAAGAGGAATATTTCTTGTCTCAAAAAATTGGCGAATACATGCTTCAAGGTTGAGTGCATCTCGCCCCATCTGGTCGACTCCCCGTGCCTCAACGCCGAATTGATCAACCATGGTTTGCAGGTCGTACTCACCAAATTGGTAGCAGCACTGATGTATATGCGGGCCAACGAACCCATGAACCACGCGATCACCATGTCGAGTCATCAATGAGGCTGCAGCACCCAACACCCCATCTCGCAAGCCCTTCCAGCCCGCGTGCGCCCCAACTTGTGAATGTTCGCCGATCAAAATCACTGGCGCACAATCACCTACCCAAATTCCGAGGACTGCATCTTTTTGCTCAGTTCCAATGATGTCCCCGAGTTCGCCATCACATTCTCCAGCGCGAGTAACCCATTGGCTATCGATGCCATGCACCTCTCGAGGTTGCGTCCACGGCATATCGATCAATGCACGACGACGAGAGTCCAGAGTAAGTGCATCAACAACATCGCTGTTGAAATCGCCATCAGCACGTTGTGACACCACAAACTTGACTGACGAACAATTGGGAATCTGAAAATAGGCGGGCATCAGGCCCGCAGTCTCACTTCAGGAACGACGGGACATCAAAATCGTCATCGCCGTCGTCTGTTGACACGGGATCAGACGCGAAGATGTCCTTCGCTGGTGCCGACGGGCGAGCACTGCCACCGGTTTGCTGTGAGCGAGCAGCAGGTCGTCCAGTCGGACGAACTTGCGGCGCGCCGTCCCAGCGATCAAAACCAGCAGCAATCACGGTGACCCGAACTTCATCACCCATGTCGTCGTTAATCACCGTACCAAAAATGATGTTCGCGTCTTGATGAGCAATGCCATGAATGATTTCGGCGGCTTCGTTCATTTCCATCAAGGTCATTGATGAAGGACCGGTGACATTGAGAAGCACTCCACGTGCACCTTCAATGGATGCTTCGAGCAAATTGCTCGACAGTGCCTTCAAAGCGGCATCACGAGCACGGCTATCACCACTGGCCGAACCGATACCCATCAATGCCGAACCAGCATTCTGCAATGTCATCTTGACGTCAGCAAAGTCGGTGTTGATGAGACCAGGATTGGTGATCAATTCCGAGATACCCGAAACGCCGCTGTACAAGACCTCGTCAGCCCGGGCAAATGCTTCCATCACGGTGTCACGAGCGTCAACAACTGACAGCAAGCGATCGTTCGGAACAACAATCAAGGTGTCAACTTTTTCTTTGAGCTTGGCAATACCAGCATCGGCTTGCACCGCGCGACGGCGTCCTTCAAACGAGAACGGACGAGTCACAATGCCAATAGTGAGAGCACCAGCGGCCTTAGCGATTTCAGCAACAACGGGAGCAGCACCGGTGCCGGTACCTCCACCCTCGCCAGCAGCGATGAAAACCATGTCGGCGCCCTTGAGCGCATCTTCGATCTCGTCGCGATGAGCTTCGGCTGCTTGGCGTCCAACTTCAGGATCGCTACCAGCACCAAGTCCACGAGTCAGTTCACGACCGACATCGAGCTTCAGCTCGGCATCGCTCGTCATCAAAGCCTGAATATCGGTGTTGATCGCAATGAATTCGACCCCACGCAGATTTCGCTCGATCATTCGGTTAATCGCGTTGACGCCACCGCCACCGACGCCAACAACCTTGATCTGGCAGATGTAATTGTTTTGTCCACCAACCATGTCGGGAGACTCCTCCGCTTTCGGGTGTCGGCAAGCCGACGTTGAGTTGAAAATTACTAGGAATTCGTAGTTCAGTCTCGCACTTCTGAATCTCTAATGGGGGGATACCCCACCAAAGGACACCTCAGAAGTCCTGCTCACAGTAGCAATCGGGAGCATTGTCGCGACCTCATAGTCGCAAATCATGTTCGGGTTGGTTATCGAACGCTCGGTTGACCGCTCGAAACATCAATCACGGCGTAGCGATTAGTCCCCTGCCGCTTGATCTCGTTGACGACCCCCACCAATTTGACCTGGAAATCGTCGGGGCGACCGAAGAGTACCTCGACGTCATTGGTGAGGGCTAAAGAAACTTCGCCTTCAGGACTCACCGTCACCGTCAACAGCCGTGCCCGTAACTCGGCCGGCAACGCATTGATCAATTCGGCGGCCCCCAAAAACGGTTGTTCCACTGTTTGCCCTGCCGAGATATTCGGACCAGTGCCGATAATTGGCGTGTAATCGGTCGGGTCTCCCTCAATCACGTCAAGCACGCGCCCGTCGCGATCGATAACTCGGTTGAAGCCATCAACTGAACGGAAGAACGCAATCGGACTGCGCTCGACCACCTCAATAGTGACTCGAGCCGGCAAATGCATCGATACTCGTGCTTGGCGCACCCAGGGAATCGCCAGCAGTTTCTTTTCTGCAGCATCAAGATCAGCGGTCAGTATCGGTTCACCTTTGACACTTTCAACAACTGATGAAATGAGATCGGGGTCGGCGTACACCACTCCTTCCACATCAACTTGGCGGACCGACAAAATCGGACTCGTCAACAAGAGCAAGACGATAATGACGACGCCGATAACTAAGCCGACAACGGTGAACCAGCGGAGACGTCGCCTTCCCTCTTCACGGCGAACTGCGATACGGCGCAGCCGAAAACGAGAAGCACCATTGTCAGAATCGGATCGAGTTGATTTTCGATCAAGGACCTCAGAGTCGTCAGAAATGACAACGCGCTTTTTCCCTGAACTATCTACTTTTGTGATCGGAGCCTTTTTTGTATTAACCAATTCTTCCGAATCATCAGACTCATTTGGTCGAACTTTTTGGACAAGTTTCTTAACGAATGAAAATTTATCACTCATGAATTCCTCTAGTTCTCGTTTCATGATCAAACCCAATGAGTCGCACTTCTGAGCGAAGCTCAAATCCGTGATCCTGCTTCACTACTTTTTTGACATGTTCCATCACAGCAACGACATCACTTGCTCGGCCCTCAGGATCAGCCTGAATAAAATTTGCATGTTTGGTCGACACTTCGGCAGAACCAATACGGAATCCACGAAGTCCACTTTGATCGATCAATTCACCAGCTGCTATTTCGCCCGGAACCGGATTGACAAAAACAGAGCCGGCATTTTGGCCACCTGGTTGATTTTCACGACGCCATTTCACGATGTCATCAATCATGTTCAATGATTGTTTGCTATTCCCCCAAGCCAATTGGAATGTTGCATCAATAACGATGTCATCGTCATCGATGGATGACCCGCGAAATCGCAAACCCAACTCCGACTTCGCCACCTCGCGAACCTGACCCGAACCACTCGAATACATCCGGACACTCAAAAGAGATTCGTCAATGTCAGACCCGTGTCCTCCGGCGTTCATTTTGATTGCTCCGCCAATAGTTCCAGGGACTCCGACGGCCCATTCGAATCCGGTCAGCCCAGCGGCGGCGGTACGCCGAGCCATCACCGGCAGGGCGACAGCCGATCCAACAGTGACAATGCTCTTTTCGTTTTGCTGGGGCAACTCTAGATGTTGCGCAAAATCGCCAAGTTGCGCCACGATTCCTTCAAACTCTTCATCGGCAAACAAACTATTACTGCCTCGCCCAAGCACGACAAGATCAAGTGACAAATCCTGAGCGACTTGCACCACATTGACCAAAGTCGCCAAATCATTGACTCGGCAAAACAATGCTGCAGTTCCACCGACTTTATAAGTCGTCAATGATGACACCGGAAAATGGCGTTGGGCTGATTCGCCAAGAATTTGTGCAGCTTGCTCAATTTGTGAATTCATGAATTCTGTCCGCCTGATCTGAGGGCAAGAATTTCACTCGGCAGGTATTCGACATCGCCACAGCCCATAGAAATACACACGTCACCACGACGAAGAACTTGATTCACGAATTCGGCCAATGATTCGCGGTCTTCATGCCAAAGCACTTGACTCTCGGGGTGGGCCTGTGCCACAGCATCTACCACAAGACGTCCAGTCACCCCTTCAATCTTTTTGGTTCCGGACGCATAGATATCGGTAATTACAACAAGGTCAGCGTCGGCAAAGGCATCGGCATACTCATCAGACATGATCGCCATGCGGTTGTAACGATTAGGTTGAAAAACCGCCACGACTCGACCCCAATTATCGTCGCTCGTTTTCGCGGCTGACATCACTGCCGATATTTCTCGTGGCAAATGCGCATAGTCGTCAACGAAGGTAATGCCATCCACATTGCCGATGATTTCGAACCGACGACCAACCCCAGAAAAATTCTCAACAGCAGCGATCGCTACGTGAGGATCTACGCCAAGGGTTATGGCCATTGCTATTGCTCCAGTGACATTGAGGACGTTGTGTCGTCCACGTAACGACATACGAACCTGAAGCTCTGCTGCATGAGTTGCTGAATCATTTGACGCAATGGAAAATGTCGTTTCACCATGCGTTGCTTCAACCGAGTGACATCGGAATTTTGCATCAGCAGAAAATCCGTAGGTAACTGCGTCTGCAGGTTTTTCCATACCTGCAATATGGGGATCATCAATACAAACAACCACTGGCCCTTGTATTCCTCGTAAATACTTCTGGAAACCTGAAGCGACTCCTTCTAGGTCTCCATATTGGTCGAGATGATCTGAATCAACATTTGTGAGAATTGAAGCGGCTAACGGCAATTCGAGATGAGTCCCATCGCTCTCGTCAGCTTCAACAATCGTCCACGACGAACCCGTCCACCTTGCCCCGACTCCTTCATCGAGAACATCACCGCCAACGACAAAGTTGGGGTCTAATCCTGCTTCAGCGAAAATACGAACGAGCAACGATGTCGTCGTTGTTTTACCGTGTGTTCCGGCGACAGCAATCGATGGCTTCATAGCGCAAATCGCTGCAAGCATCGCCGCCCGAGAAAGAACCTGCACACCACTTTGTTCAGCTTCAACTAATTCGATATTTGACCGCGGGATTGCGGTGGAGGCTGTGACAGCATCACACCCCTGTACGACCGCATGATTGTGTCCAATATTGATCTGTATACCCAGAGCAGATAATCGGTTGATGACTTCGGAAGTTTTGATATCGCTTCCAGAAACCTCGTGGCCCATTTGCACGAGACACGTCGCAATCGCACTCATGCCAGGACCACCTACACCAACAACGTGAAGCCGCGAATGTTGACGCAAGTCAAGAACTTGGTTCATACGTTGTGACCATTCGCAACATCTTGAATAACTGAAGCAATCGTGCCTTGGCGATTTACCTCACCAATCTCAAATGCTCTCGCAGAAATTTGTTGCAGCTTTTCTGAATCTGATCGAAGTTCACGAATGATTTTTGACAAATCACTCGCAACGAAATCTTCGTCTAACAAAATCGCCGCTCCATTTTCCGAAAGGTAACGCACGTTTGCTGTTTGGTGGTCGTCTGCTGCGCCTTTCCACGGAATCAAAATAGAAGGAACTCCAGTCGTTGCGACATCGGCGATTGTCCCTGCGCCGCCTCGCCCAATCAGCAAATCAACGCTGGCATAGATATCCGCCATGTTTTCTTCGTAGGCAACCACTTGGTATGTCATCGCTACTTCTGACTTTGCCAAGGGATTTTCATACGATTTCATAAATCGTGGCCCCACGACATGACGAAGAGCCAATTGCGAATCATCTTGAAATTCTTTCACGAACTCACTGACTGCGTTATTCAGCATGAGAGAACCTAGCGATCCGCCGATCACTCCAATAAAAAATGTCTCGTCTGAAATACCCAGACGTCGTCGCGCCGCACTTCGATCGTGAGCGCGATTGATGTTTCGAATGACGCGCCGCACTGGAGCACCTGTCATCACTGCGCGGCGAAGTTCACTTGACGGAAATGCCACGGCAGTTGCTTGAGCAAATCGCGATGTCATTTTGCTTGAACGTCCGGGGATTCGGTCGTAGCTGACGACGACTATCGGAATATCCAATTTTCGTGCTGCCAAAACTGCCGGCAGACTTGCATAACCGCCAACGCTGACAACAACTTTTGGTAAATCTTCTTTAAAGAGCCCCACTGCGCGACGGCGTGCCTTCAGCAAACGGGGCAAGAACGCAATGTTGTTTCGCAGAGCCTTCGCCGAAAAACTTCGTTGTAGTCCAACGACGTCAAAAAAAGAATGACGAATACCAGTGGGTGGAATGAGTTCGGTCTCAATACCCCTTTGGGTGCCGGTGTAATAAATTCGCTGAAGGTCAACCCCTGAGTCGACCAACGATTCAGCAATCGCAATGGCTGGCAGAACATGTCCAGATGTTCCGCCTCCTGCGATCACCGCAAACGTCGTCATCGCGGACGGCGCGCTACGTTCATCAATAATCCGCAAGCCACCATTGAGACAATAAGCGATGTGCCACCAAAAGAGATGAATGGCAATGTCAGTCCAGTCACAGGCAACAAACCAACGACGCCACCGATGTTGATCACAATTTGAATCAGGAACCAAGCCGAGATTCCGCCAGCCAAAAGCATCCCGAAACGATGGCGGCACGACAAAGCCACTTGAAGGCCGAAATAGATCAAGAATGCGAAGAGCGTCACGAGTCCGACTACCCCAAGTAGACCCATTTCTTCAGCCAAAATCGCAAAGATGAAGTCACTATGGGCCAAGGGAACATAACCCCATTTGCCACTTCCTGCACCAATCCCAGTACCTGTCAGTCCACCGTTCGACAAGCTGATGAGTGCTTGATACACCTGGTAACTGTCGCTCTCTCGTAAAGCTTCAAGATGCATAAACGATGTAAAGCGCGACATCTTGTCGGGACTCATATTCAAGTAAATCGTTCCAAGAACGACCGAGCCCAAACCAAGACCAGCCATCGGGCGTAACGGAGCACCTGCCAGAAAGAGAACTGATGTGGCGATGCCCAACATCACGATGCACGAACCAATGTCACTTTGAATAATCGACAACCCTGCACCTAAACCGACGACACCCAAGAATGGAAACATGGTTCGATTGAGAGTTCCCATTTCTTTGTCACGGCTAGCCAACAGGTCCGCTCCAAAAATAATGATGAACAACTTCATGAATTCAGACGGTTGAAGTTTTTGGTCTCCAATATGGACCCAAGCACGGGCTCCGTTGACGCTCGTGCCAAATTTGGGAATGAAGGCCATCAACATCAACGCAATACCAATCCATGGCAATATCTTGGCTAGGTGTCGCAGATAATCCAAGCGAAACACGTACGCAGTGAACATGCCGAGCCCGCCAGCTGCCGCCATTGTTGCCTGACGGATAAACAGTTTCCATGGCGAACCACCGTTATGGAACGAGGTGATTGACGAAGCCGACAAAACCATGACCAGGCCAAAGAGAACCAGAGTGATTGACACAGCAAGAATCATGTAGAAGCCAAGTGGTTTCGGATCACGACTGACGTCTTCACGAAAACGCGAACGAATTTTTCCTTGCCCCGCACGTGCCATTTGAGCACGTTCGTATGCAAGTCGTCGACGATCAGAAATTTCTTTCGGTCGACGAGTTTGCCGTTGTATCGCTACGGTCATTTGATAACTCCTTGTGAACGAACTGAAGAAAGATATTGACGAACCAAACCAGCAAAGTGGTCACCGCGTTCTGCGTAACCCCCGTACCAATCAAAACTGGTGCATCCTGGCGAAAGAAGAACAACATCATTTGCCGAAGCCAATCGGGCGGCTTGTTCGACTGCTGCCTGCATTGAGTCGGCTACAACGACGGGTTTGAGGCCGGCAAAAATCTGCGAGATCAGTTCAGCTGAATCGCCAATTGCAACGACCGATTTCACCCTCGATGCTTCAACAGTGATTTGTCCAAGATCTAATCCCTTATTTCGCCCTCCAGCGATCAGGACAACTGATTCGAATCCGCGCAACGCGGTAACCACGGCGTGAGGTGAGGTTGCTTTTGAGTCGTCGAACCATCGAACGCCGTCGCTCTCTCCAATGAATTCGATCCGGTGATGAGGTGCCTCATAGGTACTTAAGGCCGTCGCGGCATGCGCCATATTTGCCAAACCCGATTCAATGCACAACGCACTTGCGACAAGCGCATTTGAAATGTCGTGCGGTAACGATCGGCGCAATTCTGACGAGGCCACGATCGCCCCCTGCGGTCCAGTCAGCGTCCCATCAATGTTGCGGTAATCACCCGAACCTCCAACTACACGACGACGACAAGCTACATCTTGTAAATGCTTGAGAACTTCGGCCTCACCGCTCACACCAATTGCCGTGTCGGTCGGTCGCACATTGCGCCAAATCCGTGCTTTGGCCGCTTCGTAGGTGCCCATTGATGTATGCCAATCCAGATGATCGGAATCAAAGTTCAACCAAGCCGATGCCTCCGCTCGAAAGGTCTCAATAAAGGCCAATCGAAACGAAGATGCTTCAACGACGAATGAATCAACTTCCATGTCGATCGCGTCGACAAGAGGCACTTCAGTGTTCCCGCAGGCAATTGTCTCGCGTCCAGCTGCCCGCAAAATTGCTTCAGCCATCATGACGGTCGTGGTTTTGCCATCGGTGCCAGTCACTGCCACGATTGGCCGCGCGCCGCCAACTCGCTGCGATTCCCACTCGTAGGCAATATCAAGTTCGGTCTTCAGATCTTTGTGCTGCGCTGCTGCTTCTCTGATCACAGGATGTGTTTCTGGAATCCCGGGAGCAGGAGCAACATACGAAGAGTTCGCAACCAAGTCACGCAGAACAATTCCTGACGGAGCGGCGACCACTTCAATTCCAAGTTTGCGCAATGAAACTTGTTTTGATTCATCGAGGTGATCATCGGTCGCGACGACATCAATGTTTCTGCGAAGCAAAAAATTGATTGTTGCGAGACCAGCAACTCCAATGCCGTAAACAAGAACTGGTTTGCTCATGGAAGAATCGCGTCGCTCATTCGGGTGAAGTCGGCAATGAAAAGAGCCAACGAACCGGCCACGCAGATGCCACCGATAATCCAAAAACGAATGATGACCGTGGTCTCAGGCCAACCAATCAATTCGAAATGATGGTGAATTGGTGTCATCCGGAAGAACCTTCGAGTACGGCCAGATGCCTTGAAGATCACCATCTGAATTGCAACCGAACCAGCTTCCATCACATTGACTCCACAAATCAATGGCAAGAGGAAGTGCGTGTTCGTAGCAACAGCGAGTAATCCGAGTGCGGCACCGATTCCGAGTGCGCCAACATCGCCCATGAAAATTCTGGCGGGGGCGGCATTCCACCACAGGAAGCCCCCACAGGCTCCGGCAAAAGCAGCAGACAGCACAGCAAGATCGAGCGGATTGACCGTGCCTCCAGCAAGTACGCCATACAACTCTGGATTTCTAAATGACCAATATCCAATGACAGTGAATGCCAAAAATCCAAACAAGGCCGATCCTCCGGCTAAACCATCGAGACCGTCAGTGACATTCACCGCGTTAGTCGTTGCCCACATCATGCCGGCGGTCCATACGACCCAGACCCACCATGGAATTTGCCAACCTGGCAAGTCAAAGCGAGTGAACGACAAAGTTTCAGAAATATCAGTTGCAGCGGCCAACCACCAGGTGATTCCGCAAGCCATCGCGAAGGTGATGTAACTCTTCTTTTTCCAAAAGATTCCGCGATTATGACCTTTGTTGACTTTGATGACGTCATCCAAAAGGCCCATCGCCGCCATCGCCAAAATACCGACCCAAATAATCAGTGCCTGATTGGAAAATGCAAGTCCATCGCGAAGATGTGCGACTGTCCAACCAACCATCGCCGAAGAGACAATTGCGAGTCCACCCATAGTAGGTGTCCCCGACTTCTTTTGATGGTGCTCTGGACCATGGTCTTCTTTGCCCAAAATTGGCTGACCTTTTCCACGATTGCGAAAGAAAGAAATGAGAAAACGACTTCCTAACAACGAGAAGAACATGGCCGTTGCTCCAGCGATCATGACGGCGATCATGCGACACTCCTCAACATTTCTAACGCAACCATACGGTCATCAAATGGGTAATTTTCGGTACCAATTGTTTGATTCACTTCATGACCTTTACCAGCAATGAGCACTACATCTCCGGGACGAGCAACAGTAATTGCTCGTTGAATCGCACGACGGCGATCAACATCGGTTGATAAAAGTCGATGTCGCATGTGATCAGGGATACCCGCGATGATTGACGACATAATCGCCTCTGGATCTTCAGAGCGCGGGTTATCAGATGTCACGATCACGACATCGGCAAGCGAGACAGCGATCTCACCCATAATTGGTCGCTTCATTTTGTCGCGATCACCACCACATCCAAAAACCAAAATCACTCGTGATTCAGGTGACGACGCGCGAACAGATCGCAAAACCTCGGCGAGTCCGTCTGGAGTGTGAGCGAAGTCAACGAGAACGACAAAATCTTGCCCGCCCTCAACTTGTTCAAAACGACCTGGTACAGCAGGCGCCGATTCAAGCCCGTTTACAATGTCATCAATTTGGATTCCGATTTCACGCGCCGTAGTTGCAGCTGCGAGAGAGTTCATCACATTCACTGTTCCACCGATGCCGACTCGGATCGTACGACCACTCCACACATATTCATGAGATGTTGCCGAGACGCGCAAATCATCAACATCACGCATCGAAAATGCAGTCATCGGAATCAAAGACTCTTGGAGAAGGCGTTGACCAAATGCATCATCAGCATTGATCACTCCTACTGAGGTGAAATCGCGAGTAAAGAGTCGGGATTTTGCCTGAAAATAGTTCTCTTCAGACCCGTGAAAATCTAAATGATCTCGGCCAAGATTCGTAAACACGCCTGCTGCAAATGAGGTTCCATTCACACGTCCGAGAGACAATGCATGACTTGACACTTCCATGGCGACAGCACGAGTTCCATTAGTCACCATTTCTGAGAAGTTTCGCTGCAAATCAGTTGCTTCTGGTGTCGTGAATGTTCCACTCAGCGTGCCTATGACCTCCGTCTGCATCCCCGAGGCTTTCATGATGGAAGCAAGCAAATGCGCAGTCGTCGTTTTGCCGTTTGTACCTGTGATTCCAACAAGCGACAAATGACGTGAAGGATTTCCGAATAACTCAGCAGCTGCAAAGCCAACACAGGTCCGAGGTTCATCAACAACGATCTGCGGGATCTCATCGGAGATATCAGTGATTTCACGTTGGACGAGCAAGGCAACAGCCCCACGCTCAACAGCCGCCACCGCAAAATCATGGCCATCAAACTTTTCACCTTTGATGCAACAGAAAAGTGATCCGACTCGAACTTGACGCGAATCATGAGTCATTGAACTGACAACCACTTCTGCATTGCCGTTCACTAAACGTGGCGCCGCGACGAAACACGCGCTCATTAATTCTCCGACTCGACGTTGTGGCACGATCAGCCACCTACGGGGCAACCAGTGTCGCCTGGTGTTGGCTGAATGGACATTTCATGGATAGCCATCTCGGCCAGATTTGCAAAGACTGGTGCTGCTGCCGTCCCACCGAAACGGTCACGACTCGAGCGATCTGGTTCGTCAATAGACACCAGAATGGTTACTTGTGGATCCTTGGCCGGAAAGAATCCAACGAAAGTTGCGAAGTACGAGCGCAACCCATCATCACTCTTGTAAGTACCGTTCGCCTGAATTTTGTAACCAGTTCCGGTTTTTCCAGCAACTGAAATTCCACTGACTTGAGCACGCGTTCCAGTACCTTCACACACAACCCCGGTCAACATATCGGTCATGGTTGCAGCTGATTCTTCTGATATGACGCGATGAGTAGACCCAGCTGGCGTTTCCCATTTTGATCCCTTTTCATCAATCGTTGCTCGAACAAATTTTGGCGAAACATACACGCCTTTATTTGCTACAGAATTGACCGCTGACGCGAGTTGTAAGGAAGTTGCTGAAAATCCATATCCATAGGCAATGGTTCCATTTTGTGAACCCTTCCAATCTTCAGCAGCCTTCAAAATTCCGGTGCTCTCACCAGGGAATTGAAGTTCGGACAATTTTCCAAACCCGAAACTTGATAAGTAATCATGAAGTCTGGGAGAACCTAATTCACTTGCTGCCATCATCGTGCCAATGTTTGATGAATGCACCAGGATGTTACGTAGCGTCATTGGTTCAAGATCGTGCGGGTAAGCATCTTTAATGGAGTACTCATATGGCGTACCCGGATCAAAGGTGTACGAACCAGGGACGTCATAGACCCGATCTGGAGTCGCTACCCCTGAATCAATTGTGGCCGAGACGCTAAAGACCTTTGCCACAGATCCAGGTTCGTAAGCCTCGACTGCCGCTAAGTTGCCCGAAGTGATTGCGGCCACCCCATCATCTCCACGTCGCACACTCGCGATCGACAACACTTCACCACTCTTGGTATCCAAGATGATCGCGTTGCCGCCCTTTGCCGACAATTCATTCACTCGAGCGAGTAACGCTTGCTCGGTTTGATATTGCATCGAACGATCGATCGTCAGCACTAGATCGGTTCCTGGACGAGCCTGCGACACAATGTGGCTCGTACCCGGAAGGCTTCGCCCGCGAGAAGCCTGTTTGACCATTTCGCCGTCGATGCCCGTCAACACTTTGTCGTACTGAAGTTCAAGACCGGTTGCGCCAGCACCGAATGGATCAGTACGTCCGATGATGTTGGCCGCTAGTCCTCCAGCGACCTGAACTCGCTTGGGTTCACTGACACCATTGACTCCCGAGAGATTCAACGAAAGAACTGCATCGGCAACATCTTGATCAACAAATCGCTGTACGTACACAAAAGACTGTTTTTGATTCCCCAACTTTGTCGCTAACTCTGATTCGGCAGCGGCATCAAAGCCAAGCATTTGACCGAGTACGTGCGCGGTCGCTGCAGGATCAAGTACGGCACGAGGATCGGCATACAGCGAAAGTGCCGGAACCGTGATCGCCATCTCATTTCCACCACGATCAAAAATTGTCCCTCGAGCCGCTGGGATGTTGATACTTGATTCGCGTTGAGCGACCCCATAGGCCCGATAGCCACTTCCACTGACCACTTGAACCTTGATCGACCAGCCGACCAAAACAGTGAGAAGCAATACTGCGACTCCAACAAACCATTGGAAACGACGACGAGCGGAACCGCTTCGCCAGACGCGTCCTTGATGAGCAACTCGCGGTGCTAGACGGGAAGCCAAAAAGGAGGAACGCTTTGGTGCACGGGAACGCGAACTGCGCGCACTCTCGGATTTTGATCGCGAGGTAGTTGGTCGAGATGCAGCAGCGCGTGAAGTCGTACCGCGCGAAGAAGACGCTCGTGAAGACGACGCCCGTGAAGAAGTCGCCCGACGGGGCGTCGTCGCGGTGCGTTTTGCCGCAGTCGATCGAGTCGTACGAGTCGGAGTCGGCTTCCGGGGGGTCATGGCCGATCTCCGATCGTCGACTTCACTGCGCCGTAGTTCACGAGTGGATCATGGGAAACCGAGAGAAGTTCTGGATCAACTCCACCAGTTGAAACCAATACTTGAGCGACAGTTAATGGATCGACTGAAACAAAGTCGGTCCCATTTCCTGGGACCATTCCCATTCCCGTTGCTTCAGTCACCAATCGAGCTGGCTCACGAAGACTTGATCGCTCTAACCGCAAGGCGTCGTAACGGTCACGTTCGGCCGAAATCTGCGATTCAATTTTATCGATATTGAGTTGAGTCTCAGCGATACGGGTCTGAAATACGACAACCAACATCATCATGGCGATGGCCAAAAATGCGATGGACAAGCCAGCAAACACAAACCGACGAGTGCGCTTTGTGACGTCGCGCTGGGTCACGGCGCGTGCAATCGGCGAAGGCTGCGTTCGTCGTTGCTGAGCGGTCCGCGTCGTTACTTTCTTACGCTGTGGTGCGGCCTTCGGTTGTGGCGCAGTGCGTGTCACTTTGACTGGTCGAGCCATCAGATCACCTCCGCAACGCGAAGACGAGCTGAACTACTTCGAGGGTTAGCCAATTGCTCTTGGGCATTTGGCTTCGACGCGACGCGCACCAAACGCACGGTGCGCGTCGCCCCGCAACCACATGGAAGGGTGTTTGGACACTCGCAACCGCCCGTGGCATGTTGTTTAAATCGCGCCTTGATAATGCGATCTTCTCCAGAGTGGTACGACAACACTGCAACGCGGCCGCCGCTGCGGGTGCGTCGTACCGCCGAATCAATGGCATTCGGCAGAATTTCTAATTCCTTATTTAATGAGATCCGCAGTGCCTGAAAAGTTCGTTTGGCAGGATGTCCACCGCGGCGACGCGCTGGGGCCGGAATAGCTGAGGCGACAATGTCAGCAAGCTCAGCAGTTGTGTGAATGGGTCGTGCGGCAACAATTGCTCGCGCGATGCGACCGGCAAACTTCTCATCGGAAAACTCTCGCAACAAGTGGGCGATTTCGGCTTCTGATGCCTGATTGACCACATCGGCTGCAGTTGTCGTCTCTGTTGTATCCATGCGCATGTCAAGCGGCGCATCGTGACGATAGGAAAAACCTCGTTCGCCACTATCAAACTGATGCGATGAGACCCCAAGATCAAAAAGCGCTCCCGACAGCTCCTCAATTCCTGCCTCAGACATCGCAGCATCAAGATCGTCAAAGCGACGGTGTTGCAACATGGCACGATCGCCATAAGGAGCAAGGCGCACACGCGACGCTTCAAGCGCTGCTGGATCGCGGTCTAAACCAAGCACTCGAAGCCCACGATGAGCGTCAAGAATGGCCGTGGTATGCCCGGCGCCGCCCAAAGTTGCATCAAGCACGACACCGTCGGGAACGTTCGCGAAGAGTTCGGTGATCTCACGAACCATCACGGGATCGTGCGAAAAAACTGTTGGCTGAGTCGTCATCATTCACCCTCACCGGCAATGACACCTTCGCCGGCGGCCAACATTCGGGCGAATCGACTGGGTTCCCAAATTTCAACTGAATCAAAGGCTCCCGAAACAACAACCTTTGAACCAGCGCTCAGCCCAGCAAACTGGCGCAGGTTTTCATCAAGCGTGATGCGCCCCTGTCCGTCAACTTGGACCTCAACCATATTGGCGGCCATGGCGCGTAATTCGGCGCGGGTCTTGTCGCCACGTTTGACCGCCAAAGTCATTTCTTCAGCCCAGGCCAGAGACACCGCAACGGTGACCACGCTGATGCATTTGTCCTGCCCAAGAACTAGATAGCAACGAGGTTCGAGACGGTTTCGGAAGGTCGCCGGAAGCGCGACTCGACCCTTGGGGTCAAGCTGACGCTCGTACCTTCCAACGAAACCTTCCACTGATCTGCCTCTCTTGCTGTGACGACAACGCAAGAAAATGTGGTTTCTGCCTCCACATTTCCCCTATGTCCTCCACTTTGCACCCCACGACCCCCCTTTGTCAACCACTTTTCCCCTTTTCGCGCCACTTTTTTGAATTTTTCTCGCTCGGTTCAACTGACGAGCGCGCAAAAGGCCAATTTCAACGAAAAATCTTCGTGAAATCCTCAAGTTGGGTACGAGAACGCGCCGATACCCATAGGTGCCCAGCGCTAACCACCCCAATCTCGTGGATTCACGTCCGCCATTTCGCACTCGGACCTTCGCGTCCATTGGTGTGGTGGTCACCGCCCTGGCTTTTTCTGTTACCTGGAGCGCAACGACAGTTCATGCCGCCACGGCGCCGACACAACATTCAGTCACTCACTTTCTTACGAGCAAGAAGGCCTCGACGTTTCCGCAAATTGGCGACCGAGGTCAAGCAGTTCGCGCCCTCCAGCAAGCACTCGTTGCGCAAGGTGTCACCGTGATCGGAGGTGTCGACGGAATTTTCGGGCAAGGCACGTCGAGCGCCCTGAAAACTTTTCAGTTGAGCAAGGGACTCGATGTCTCAGGATCTATGAACTCAACAACAGCATTTCTTCTCGGACTCGCGCCGAGCCCAGCCTTGCCAAAATTTGGTCAACGCGGCGCAAGTGTGAGAGCGCTCCAACAAGCGTTAACAAATGCATCAATTTCAGTACGCGGTGGCACCGACGGAATTTTTGGAGCCGGTACAACAAGCGCTGTTTCGGCGTATCAAACAAGTCATGGACTCACAGCAACAGGTGTCGTTGATATCACCACAGCAATTTCACTTGGCATCGTAGAAGGAAGCACTCAAGCACAAGCAGTTCCAATAACGACCGTTCCGTCCCCGACGGTTCCGACAACAACGGCGCCATCGACAACTGTTCCCGTCATTGCTACCCCGAGTCAATTTCCTGTAAGTGGTGACAACAACGACGCAGTGAAAGCATTGCAAAAGGCTTTGGTTGCTGCAGGAATTTCACTGAAAGGCGGGGTTGATGGTCGATTCGGTTCTGGTACAACCAACGCAGTGACAACTTTTCAACAAAACTTGCGGGTCGCGGCTACTGGAGTAGTCGATCAACTCACCGCTCAATTACTGGGCTTAACACCAGCACCGATGCTTCCCAAAAAAGGCGACTCTGGTGATGTCGTCACAGTCCTACAAAATCTCTTAATCACTGCTGCTATCACTGTCAAAGGTGGCGCTGACGGCAAATTTGGCACAGCGACGAGCACAGCAATCAGCGCATTTCAAAATGCACAGGGTCTCAAGGCCACCGGGATACTTGACCTGCGTACCGCGTTGTATCTCGGATTCATTCCAGGATTGGCAATCGCCACTCCTGGCGCTTCAACGACGACGACAACGACACCCCCCTCGACCACTCCGACAAATACGCCAGCAACACTCCCGACCGTTTTCCCCGTACTTGGTCCTTGCTGGTTTACCGACACGTGGAAGGCGCCACGTTCTGGCGGACGTCAACACGAAGGCGTCGACATCATCGCCAAGTCCGGAACGCCTATTTATGCCGTCACGAATGGCACGATCACCCGCGTGTTCCTTGACCGTCCAGGTTCGCTTGGTGGAAACGCAGTACGCCTGACCGCACTTGACGGCACATATTTCCACTATGCCCACCTCTCTGCCTTCGCAGACGGAGCTGCGCTCGGAGCAACGGTCGTCGCTGGGCAAGTCATTGGATATGTAGGAAGCACCGGAAGTAGTTCAACTCCACATTTGCACTTCGAATATCACCCTGGTGGTGGAGCCGCGAGCAATCCCTACCTAGTCGTCAAACCACTTGATGCCTGCAAGAGCACGACTCCCCCAACAACGACTGCACCAACGACTACTAGCCCAACGACTGCGGTGCCAGCCGCCTAATTCAGAGCCACTTAGTTCAGAGCCACTTGAATTGCGTCAATCAACTTCGTCGCAACCGTTGCAGAATCCAACGAAAGATTTGACCCGCAATTTTCAATGTCAGAAATTGTCGGACGCGGTTCGTTCAACAAATCAAGTAGTAATTCGGGTTTCCATTGCAAAGAAATTACACACTGAAATCTGGCCCAATCCCGTGTTCGCCGTTGACTGATGCCAACAACTTTGCGACCGTCCTGGGCAAACACCTCACCTGGCCCGCGTCCGGCAAAACAGATCAGCGAGGACCAAGTGGTTTTGATCATCGAACCGCGATGCAGTTCTAGATCGATATGAGCAAGTTCGGCCAGTTCTTTTTCAAAAACTTCGCCAAGCCAAAGTGAAGATTCGCCGACGTCGTTCAACCACAACGAATGTTCGCGAGGAACTTCAACGTCAATCCAAATAGTGGAGTCTTGTGCCAAAAAGACAATTCCTCCACCACTGCGTCGCTTAACAATTTCAACGCCGTTCACCAAACAAGATTGCTCATTGATTAACGAGCGATCTTGCGTTGAGCCAAGGATGATCGCTGGTTGCACTGGTGTGAACAGCGAGATAACACAATCATTCCCACCTGGAAAAGTACGTTGGTGAAACTCTTCGCATGACCCAGTCAACCTATTAATACGCGATGACAAGTAATTCACGAGGCTTTCAACAAATAAGGCTTCCATGCATCTGGCACGGTCCCTGCTTCAACAGTCACCCACGCTAGTTCGCGAGGTGTCATCGGTGGAATCGCTAAACGCATTCCAGCTTCATCAGGAGTCCGATCACGCTTACCGAGATTGCATTTACGACATGCCGCTACAACATTTTCCCATGCGTGTTGACCGCCCCTGGACCGCGGCATCACATGATCGATTGATTCGGCGAGACCTCCGCAGTATTGACAACGATGGTTATCTCGAGCAAAAACGGCGCGACGGGACAAAGAAGTTTTGCGGTGATACGGAACTTTGACGACATAGCGCAAGCGAATAACTAAGGGAGACGGCATTGACAATCGTTCACTGCGAATAAAAGCTCCGTCGTGTTCAACCATTTCGGCCTTATCACTCAAAACCAAGCAAACAGCGCGACGAGAAGGCACAACACTCAGCGGCTCATACGTTGCATTCAGTACCAGCGCGCTCCTCATATGAAACTAAATTCCCCGACGAACTGCAGAAATGATCATGACGCGGCGTCCCATTGGCGGACCCATTGCAGGTATTTCAAGACATCCGGCAAATTTGCTTGAGGTGAACTTCCGCCGTATTGGGTTTCCAGGCGAAACTTTACATAGTCACCAGTCGGCAACGGCAGGTAAGGGCGCATCGTCCACCAACGCGATGGAACCATACGCCGAGCGACGCGTGTCGCGACTACCCAATAGCGCGGTCGAACAATGACACCGAACACGATGTACATCATCGTGAGAGCTCGGCGAATTCGGTTCATGGTTTAGCGAGGTTCCTTCGGCAATCCGAGCACCATCTCGCCAATAATATTCGACTGAATTTGCGACGAGCCTGCATAAATTGTGCCAGCTCGAGCATTCAGGAAAGCACCAGTCCAACTTCCGCTCGAATTCGGCGCACTGCGGTCGTCTGGTTGGAACGAATTGAGAGGCGGCCGTCCTTCGGGGCACATCGCTGAGGCTCCAAGGATTTCCATCGAAAGTTCAGTGACAGCTTGGTGATACTCGCTCCAGTAACGCTTGAAAATTCCACCATCAGGTCCAGGATGACCTCCGGCAAGGAATTTCGTCAAGGTACGCAGTCCGAGATAACGCATGATCTGAACCTTCGAATAGGCCCAGGCAAGTTTTTGTCGAATACGAGGATCTTGGTCTACCCCGCACTCTTTAGCCAAGAGCAGCAGACGATCAAGTTCGGCTTGGAAACGCACGGGAACTGTGGCCGCACCTTCGCCACGCTCGTAACCAAGCAAGGTCATTGCGACGGCCCAACCATTATTCAATCCACCAACGACATTGTCCTTTGGACATACTGCATCGGTGTAAAAGACTTCATTGAATTCGCTCTCGCCATTGATCATTTTGATCGGGCGAACTTCAATTCCGGGTTGACGCATATCAACCAAAAGGAATGAAATACCTTTATGTTTCGGACTATCTGGATCGGTTCGCGCCAAGGTGAAAATATGATCGGCCAAATGTCCAGCCGAGGTCCAAATTTTTTGTCCGTTCAACACCCACTGATCACCATCAAGAGTTGCCTTCAGACCCAAGCTTCCCAAGTCACTGCCCGCGTTGGGTTCGCTATAACCCTGACACCACACGTCTTCGTTGGACAAAATGCGCGGCAAGTAATACTGCTTTTGTTCTTCAGTTCCCCATGTCAACAAGGTGTTTCCCAACATGGTGATACCAAAGCCATCATTTGGTCCACCCGTTGGTACACCCGCCTTGGCGAATTCTTCAGCCAAGATCACTTGTTCAAGCGCCGACATTCCGCCGCCGCCATATTCGGCTGGCCAGCCTGCTGCTAGATAACGCTCGCGGTGCAAAATCTTGCGCCAATCCATCACCCAGGCATGGGCTTCGTCTGCTGGCAATAAACCAATCCCACGCCAGTCGCCTGGAAGGTTTTGAGCGAGGAACGACTGTACTTGGCTACGAAAGACATCTACTTCAGGGTCATACATCGGACGCATACTTGCGAACTTACTCGCCATTTGCTGCAGTCCGTGAATCTTTAGTTCGTCATACTGGTCAGGGCCACAGCGGCAGCGCCGATTAACGCCGATGAGTCGCCAAGTCCGAGGGGCACAATCGAGATCCCCGCCGTGAAGGGCAATTTAGAACGAGAAGACAACTCATCGTTAGCTGCTGCAAAAAATGGGTCGCCCCATCCCAAGGCAACGCTTCCGCCAACAACGACTCGCGAAATATCAGCGACTGCCGCGACCGAAGCCACGGCTCGTCCGAGCAAAATTCCATTACGAACCTTCAAGTTCATTGGCGCGTACATGGGGTCGCGTCCAGTTTCTCGTTCAATGGCAGGTCCCGACAAGTACGCCTCGAGACAACCTCGTCCTCCGCAACGACATGGCCGATCGTCATGCCCGACAATCCCACCCCCAACCACGATGTGCCCAAAATGAGCAGCATTTCCGCTGCGTCCAACCGCGAGTTGATTATTCACAACAAGTCCCCCACCAACACCAGTTCCGATCACGACTGCCATGAAATTTGCACAATCGCGTGCTGCACCTTTCCAACCTTCCGCCAACGCAAGAGCCTTCGCATCATTGTCGATGAAGGTTTTCAAACCCGTCAGTTCTGAAATTGATGTCAACAGTGGAAAATCAACCCATGTCGGAATGTGTAGCGGAGATACTTCGGTTCCACCAATTTTCATCGGACCGCCACAAGCAACTCCACAAGCAACTAATTCGATGTCGGAGGCCGCGGCCTGAATGCGCTTAATCAGGGTCGAAAGTGTGATCCAGGGGGCGCGCGCCGGAGTTGCGACTCGATCTCGACGAATGATTTCTCCTTGCGCTGTGACCACAGCGGCGGCCAGTTTTGTTCCGCCGATATCAACTGCAAGAATTCCTGAGGTCGTTGCCATCTCACTCACGGTATCTAGCGTCTAGCGTGTCACCGTGTCTTCTTCCGTTGGTTCCACTTCCTCCCGCTCCTTCGCCAGCATGTTCGACTCCATCGTGGACAACGTCGGGCTGGTTCTTCAGGGTAAAAAAGGCCCCATTGAACTCGCCGTTGTCTGCCTTCTCGCTGATGGCCACCTACTCATCGAAGATGTACCCGGTGTTGGCAAAACAAGTTTGGCCAAAGCTCTGTCAGCTTCTATCGAATGTTCATGGAAACGCGTTCAGTTCACTCCCGATTTATTACCGTCTGATCTCGTCGGAGTATCGATTTGGAGCAAACAACGCGAGGTCTTTGAATTTCAAGAAGGACCACTATTCGCCAACATCGTGCTTGCTGATGAAATCAATCGCGCTTCTCCTAAGACTCAGTCCGCACTTTTAGAAGCGATGGAAGAACGCCAAGTGTCAATTGACGGCGTCACTCGCAGTCTTCCGCACCCGTTTCTTGTCATCGCGACGCAAAATCCGATTGAACATGATGGGACATATCGTTTGCCCGAAAGCCAACTCGACCGGTTTTTGATTCGCATGGAAATCGGCTATCCAAACCGCCAAGCCGAACTCGACATTCTTGAACCCGGAACTGGGGCCGACCTAACTGATCAAGTCGCCCCTGTGGTGACCGCCCGTGACATTCAAGAAATGATCACCGTTGCTTCGCAAGTGTCAATGGTTGACCCCCTGAAGAATTACCTCGTCGATATTGCTCACGCGAGTCGCAAGCACCCTCAAGTTGCACTCGGGTTATCGCCTCGAGCGATTATTCAACTAGCGCGAGCGGTACGAGCACTCGCAGCAGCACGCGGTCGCAATTACGCAACACCCGATGATGTCAAAGAACTTGCAGTCCCAGTTTTGGCGCACCGCCTTGTTTTGCGAAACAGCAACTCTGGCCGTCGCATGACGACGAGTGATGTCATTCAAGAAATTCTTGCAACCGTACCTGTGCCCTCTGGACGTTAGATATGTTCTCAAGACAATCCGGAGTTTTTATCTTCGGTGGTCTGATCACCATTGCTGTCGGTCGCCTCTTCGGACTCATTGAACTCTTCATCATGGGCACAGCGCTGATCACATGCGTACTGGTCGCTCTGCTGCTCGTCACTACGCACAAACCAAACATTGACATCAATCGGGCAGTTAACCCACGCAACCCCGAAGCAGGTCAGATCATCCAGGTCGAACTCAGCCTTCTCACAGGCTCACGAATCCCGGCGTGTGATGTACGCGAGTCAACAGAAGAAGGAGGGCAGGTTCATATTTCGTTTGCGCCCCTCCCTTCGGGACAGCTCGCTCGAGCCAATTACCAAATTGCCACCTTTCGCCGTGGAACCCTGATCCTCGGACCAGCAGTCGTCGAGGTTGCTGATCCACTCGGGCTTTCGCGACGATCAAAAAACTTGGGTCAATCAACAGAGATCACTGTCTACCCTCGATCGGTCGATATCAAACTTCCAGACCCAAAAACTGGTGAAGGCGAATTGGTTGATGCCATTAAGCGCGCCATGCGCAATCAACCAACGAGTTCTGAGTTCCGCTCCATGCGCGAATACTCACTAGGTGATGATCCACGCCGAATCAATTGGAAAGTGAGTGCCAAGCGCGAAGACTTGGTCGTCAACGAATACGAAACTGAAATATCGATAGACACGTCCATCACACTCGATACCCGAACTCGTTCGTATTCGCCTGAAGGATTTGAGCGTGCGGTTTCGGTCGCCGCATCTTTTGCCCGATCTATCGCGGATCAAGATGACGAGGACTTCGCAAAAATTGGAATCAACTGTGGTTCACAGAGCTTTTCTCTGAGTTCTTCATCAGAAGCGGCACACGTCCGTAAATTCCTGGCTGAGATCACCACGAGTAGCAACGACTCTTCACATATTGCACCCCGAGAATCAGGCCAACTCAAAGTTGACATCATTGTCACCGGCATTCCCGATACTCAATGGATTGAGACAACCTGGAAGCAAAGCGGTTCCGCCCGAATTGTCGTCATTATCTTCTGCGAAAACTCGACGTCCCCGAGCAACCTTCCTTCCCATTGGTTTGTACTCTCCTGCCAACAACTCGACAACTTCACTGACAGCTGGAATCTTCTGTCCTCACTCTCAGCTGAATATCTCGTCTGAATCGCTTCCTCATGACCGCCACATCTGATCCAACCTCCCAAAAAGGCATCGCGTACGATCGCACGATCCGCGATTTACTCGGCGTCGTCACCCTGTGGACACTGACCGTCGTCACGGCGATTTCATTTTGCCGAATATTCAGTGGGTGGGGATTTCTTCCTTCTTATCTCGTCGTCGCAACTGCCGGACATCTCGCGGCCTATGCGCTCCGCCGATCGAAATTGCCTTTCCTTGTGTCATTGATCGGCATCACGTTATTTACCTATCTTCTCACTGCTTATTTTCAGGCCCGCCAAACCCTGACCTTTGGACTACCTCTCGGCCATACCTGGTCATTCGTTTGGCAAGAAATTTCTGATTCGTGGAAACTCCTTGGCGACGCCGTCCCACCTTTAGCTCTCAACTCAGGATTCGGATTCATCGGCCTGATCAGTATCGGTTTCATTGCCTTTTTGTCTGACGCGTTCGCTTTTCGCTTTGCAGGGCGAGTTGAATCGCTCATTCCATCCACAATCATTTTCGTCGTTCTTTCCAGTGTTGGCGCTGACCGAAATCGAGCGATCCTCACTGCTCTGTGGATCGCGACAGCGATTATTTCGGTCGCGGTTTTGCGACTTCGAAATCAGATCACTCGAAGTAGCAAACTTTTTGGGTACCGACCCGGTCAAACAACAATGCTGTCCGCGTCGTACATCGCTATCTTGGCGATCGTCGCCAGCCTGATTGCGCTCATCATTGGGCCCCGAATTCCTGGAGCCAACGAGGATTCGTGGTTATCAAACCATTCGGGCAAGGCTGGGCCGCAACTTGATCCACTCGTTGATATCCGCGGTCGTCTGAACGACCCCACTGACGAAATACTTTTCAGTGTTGCTGCAGAATCACCCTCTTATTGGCGCACGACCTCGCTCCCCAATTTTGATGGAACAAAATGGACGGTTTCACAAGACCTATTGGATACTGCTGGCGGCCAACTCGCTGACGCAGCAACGATTTCTGAAGTTGGAGTGGCGGAAACTGAGGTCAATCAACTCGTCACTATTCAAAGTCTCGCTGGAAGTTTTGCCCCAGTCGCTGATCGGCCAGTTCAATTGCGGTCCGCGACACGAAGTTTGTTTTACGAACCTCAAAGCGGAACATTGCTTGTCAGCAAAGAAGGCCTCAAACGTAATGACAGTTACCAGATCGTTTCAACGGTTGTCGTGCCTTCTGCAGATGCGTTGCGAATCTCAACGTCGTCGTCTCCGCCTGATACCGAATACTTGCAACTGCCCCAGAACCAAGAAATTGTGCAACTTCAACCAATCGTTTCTGAGATCACCAAGGGTTCGACAGGAAATTACGAAAAGTTACTCGCGATACAAAGTTACTTTCGAAATAACTTCACGTATTCTCTTGACGTTCCTACAAGCAATTCGGCGTCAGCAACTCTTGAATTCCTCAACCGAAAAACCGGTTATTGCGAACAATTCTCTTCAACCTTTGCCCTTTTTGCTCGACTGATCGGCATTCCTTCTCGTGTCGCCATTGGGTTCACTCCTGGTGAGCAGTCCCCCATCGGAACATCCAACGTTCAACTCTTCAATGTTCGCAGCCAACATGCACACGCCTGGCCCGAAGTTTGGTTTGACGGTATTGGTTGGGTCCTTTTTGAACCAACGCCTGGTCGCGGCGCACCATCGGCTGATTATACGAATGTTGCACCAGCTCAAGATGATTCAGTCCCCGCTGCTGTGGCGCCAACAACAACGTCGCTCAATCAACCATCGACAACTATCGCGCTCATACCAACGACCATTCCGGCCGACTCAGCAAATCCGATGATGCCGTCAACCCCGGCGAGTTCACGAAGTTTGACACAAGTTTTCATCTACTTTGCGCTAGTGCTCACGTTGATTGCATTGTGGGCATTCGCGATGCCCCGGTTCGTCGCTTCCGTAGTTCGTCGACGCGAAAGTAACGTGACTCTCGTGCGATGGAGATCTGCTGTTGCTCAATTTGAAGCTGTCCATGGTCAACTCCCAAGTCAGCTCACCGTTTTTGAAATTGGAGAGCGCTTCGTGAAACACAACTGGGGTGAAGTCGAATTGATCGAGCGAATCGTCAAGCAAGTGTCACAACATTTATACGCCAGCCTTGAAAGCAATCACGCCTTACACCAAGATCTGAATGATTTTGTGACAACTCGTCATGCGCAATTGCCGTTAAAAATCCAGATTCGCAAATACCTCAGCCCGCGCCTTGCCTGGAAACTCGCTGGGGGCTCTCAATCTCGCCCGTCATGAACTTTGCTATTGGATTCGACGACCAGCAGAGGAACGTGCTTTACGAATTGCCCCCGCCACGTCTTGGATCCCGGCTTTACCCATCGCCCGAGCATTGCGCTCAATAACAGCAAGCAGTGCCAACATACCCACAAAGGCCGCGAAAGCTGCGATGTAGTGCACCTGTAACAAAACGACCAAAAGTACTAAGCACAGAACGAGCCCAACCACAGCTAAGCGAACAGTTTTTGCCGAGTGGGTATACAAACCCGAAGGCGACACGGCTTGCGCAAACTTTGAATCATTTTGTAGTTCTTGTTCGATTTGGCGCAAAATGCGCTGTTCATCTTCGGACAATGCCATGAGTCTCACCTCCTACTTTCACGTTCGTCTTTATAGTCTCACAGACTGAACCGCTCAAGGCAAAGCATCCCCTGGTTTTTCTTCACCAGGACCCCACGGCGACTGTCCTAAAACACGTCGGCCAACAGCAGTGATTGAACTTGCTGGACTAATTGCATCACGTCCGAATTTTTCACGAATCTCATCCACTGCTTGACTGGCCGGACTCCAATCACGTTCAAGGTCGGCTGTCGTTCGACCTTCTGCTACCGATTGATCGCTCCCGTCGCCTCCGAAATTCAGTAGTGACAGTTGCTCCACAGGTTCAACAAAACCCGACACGCTGATACCGATTAAGCGAACACCAATTGTTGGATCGATCTTTTCGAGCAATGGGTCTAGGGCTTTCACCATTGCTGGAGCGCTAGCCAACGGACTACCCGGAGTAATTGAGCGGGTAATTGTTTCAAAATTTGAATAGCGAATTTTGAGAGTGAGAGTTCGTGCCGCACTTTCGTGAGCTCGCAACCGTGAAGACACTGCGTCGGTTAAGCGGACAATTTCACGCCGCATCGCCGCACGATCGGTGATGTCATGAGAGAAGGTTTCCTCGTGGCCGATTGATTTCAGATCACGTACGGTCTCAACCGATCGATCATCAATTCCGTTTGCCAGGGCGAACAAATGACGACCATGAGCTTTACCAACTGCTCGTATCAGGGTGTCTTCTCCGAGGGCGACGAGATCGCCGACCAGTCGCACCCCGAGTCGATCAAGTTTCGCCAAAGTAGCAGGGCCCACTCCCCACAATGACTGCACCGGCAAGGGATGCAAAAAGGCCAGTTCTTCGCCAGGAACAATCAGCAAAACTCCGTGCCCAGCGTCGATTCCGCCGCTCGTTGGAATCGGCTTAGCCTTTTTTGACGCCAACTTGGCAATGAACTTTGAAGTCGCGACTCCCACCGAACAGGGCAATTCAAGTTCGCTCTGTATTTGTTCCTTAATCTTCCAGCCGATCGCCGTGCCATCGCCGAAGAGATTGATCGAACCCGTCACGTCAAGGAATGCCTCATCGAGCGCGATTGGTTCGATGAACGGCGTGTACTGTCCAAAAATTGTGTGTACTTGTTTGCTGACTTTTGCATATTCGGCATAGTCACCCGACAAGAAGACTGCCTGCGGACACAGCCGTCGCGCTTTTGACGATGACATAGCCGAGAAAACTCCGTACCGACGCGCTTCATAATTTGCAGCTGCGACTACTCCGCGAGATCCAGCTCCACCAACCACAACTGGCTGGCCAATCAATTCGGGATGCCGCCTCATTTCAACTGAAACAAAAAATGCATCCATATCGACATGCAATATCGTGCGATGTTCAGTCATGATGTGGTCGTCTCATGATCATCGTCGTTGAAATCGCCGCAAAACTCGATCTCTCAACCACAACTTCACGACAAGGCCGAATGCCTCTCCGATGATGTGGTGAGTCAACTTTGATTCACCAACAACTCGATCGGTAAACAAGATCGGAACTTCGACGATGCGACCGCCACAGCGAACTGCTCGATGTGACATCTCAACTTGGAAGCCATAGCCCTCGGCTTCAACACTCGCAAAGTCCATGCGTTCAAGAATTGATCGTGAATACGCCCGATACCCACTCGTCGCATCATTAATTGCAAGACCCAACATGCCAGCGGCAAACCGGTTACCCCAACGAGACAGAAAGTGTCTCAACGGCGGCCAGTTCTCAATTCGACCACCCGGAATGTAACGACTACCAAGCGATGCGTCAGCGCCCATGTCAACAACTGAAACGATGGCCGGCAAATACGCCGGATTGTGTGAGAGGTCAGCATCCATCTGGACACAAATCGTTGCACCCATTTCAAGCGCAACGGCAAAACCGTCACGATAAGCCGCCCCTAGTCCGGCCTTAGTCTCTCGTCGATGAACTTTGACAAAGCCTGGAAAATTCGCGGGGAGTTCACTCGCGATCTTGTCAACTAGATCGGCGGTTCCATCAGGACTGTTGTCATCAACGACCAAAATGGATGCATCAGGCACTGCTTGAGTCACCCCAGCAATCACTTGCGCGATATTTCCAACTTCGTTGTAGGTCGGTATCACCACTATCACGCGCCGCACTGGGAGAACTTTGTCGTCAACCGAACCTTGGATCACCCCACGAGCCTACGATGTAGACGTGACCAATGAACGTCCACTCTCGGCTCTTCCGTCGCCTTTAGCGCGAATCGTGGCCTTTATTTCCGTACTCGTTGGAGGCTTGGGTGGAGCACTCATCGGCTACATGCTGGTCGACATTCAATACGATGGTGCGAGCGCGACACCACTTGGGCTGGGGCTCGTGATCGGTGCCATTGCGGCCGCAGGCGGAACAGCAATCATCGCAGTCCTCGTCTTACGAGCAACTGGCGAATGGCGCGATATCGGAGACCGCGATTCATGAATGACGATTACGTCGCATTGATGAATATTGCAGCCCGCATTGCTCGCAAGGCTGGCGACTTAATCTTTGTCGGTCGTCGCGATGGAGCGGGCAACGTAGAGACAAAGTCATCACATACCGACATGGTGACCCAATGGGACACTGCAAGCGAGCAACTCATCTTGCAACAACTCGGACTCCTGCGACCTGATGATTCGATAGTCGGAGAAGAGGGAACCCAGATCAAAGGCTCGTCGCCTTTTACGTGGTTTGTCGATCCAATTGATGGGACAACAAACTTTCTCTACAACCTCAGTGGATACGCGGTTTCAATCGCTGCGTGTCTCGGAACTGATCCAGTTGCGGCCGCCGTCTTTCTTCCCGCAACACGCGAACTTTTTGTCGCCGCGAAAGGCCATGGGGCTTGGCTGGGCTCAACCCCCCTACACGTGTCTCCATGTGAGTCATTAGAAACGGCACTTGTAGCAACCGGGTTTTCTTACAGTTCGACTCGACGAGAGACACAAGGACAACGAGTTGCACGGTTGCTACCTCTGGTTCGCGATATTCGCCGATGCGGGGCGGCGGCTGCCGATCTTTGTTTTGTCGCATGCGGGCGCATCGACGCGTATTTTGAGGAAGGTCTCCAACCCTGGGACCTCGCTGCGGGTCAATTAATTGCTTCCGAGGCTGGCGCCGTCGTTTCTAACTTTTCGGGAGGCCCCATCGTTCCATCGGAAGTCGTCGTGACGACACCTCAAATACATTCGTCACTCATCACAACTTTGTGACTCGAATTCAAAGAATCGTCACACTTGTCCCCGCCGCAGCCCTGCCATAGGGCAAGATGTAGGCGTGGGAACAAGAATCCTTGCAGTTGAAGATGATGAAAGAATTCGCGCCGCCGTCAAGTTGGCGCTCGAAGACGAAGGCTGGACCGTCGACGAAGCTGCAAGTGGCGAAGAAGCTGCCATTTTGTTCCTGCGCCAACCTGCCGATGTCGTCCTCATTGACATCATGCTGCCCGGTATCGACGGTTTTGAATTGTGTCGCACTATTCGTCGAGCCAGCGATGTTCCGATCGTCATGGTGACGGCTCGGGCCGACACTCATGATGTTGTCGCAGGACTTGAAGCTGGAGCCGACGATTACCTCACCAAGCCATTTGCCCCCAAAGAACTCTCGGCAAGGATTCGAGCCTTGTTGCGTCGAGCCCGGCCAGCTCACCCTGCCCATCCAAAACTCGTATTCGGTGACCTTGAGATCATTCCCGATGAAGGCAAAGTTTTGCGCTCAGGTACCGAACTTCATTTGACGAAAACAGAATTCAGATTGTTGTGTGAACTCGCACAAAATCCCGGACGGGTTTTTAGTCGTGAACACCTGCTTGATCATGTTTGGGGTTATGGCTACTTTGGCGACGGACGTCTTGTCGATGTTCACATCCGTCGACTTCGTACCAAAGTTGAAAGTGATTCTGCCAACCCACGTCATGTCGTGACAGTACGTGGCCTTGGTTACCGATTGCAGGCCTGATACTTGGTGACAATCGAGCCAGACATGATCGAGTCGCCGGCACCTACGGCTCGTTCCATGAGAACACCGGGAAAATCCCGCCGAAGAGGAATTCGCCCAATGGGATTGCGGGGTCGCATACTTTTGACTTTTGGCCTCGGAAGTTTGGCTTTGTCGCTTTTTCTGGCGCTGGCAACATTTAGTTTCACCCGTTCAAATTTGGTCGACGAACGAACAGCTAGCGCTGTTGACCAAACGTATGCCAACGCTTCTCGTCTTGCAGTAGATCTCCGTTCAAATCCCACCAATATCCAAACTGTGCTCGAAAGACTTGGGGCCGATCGTCCGCTCGTTTATTTCCGAGGCACTTGGACGGGTAACGACGCGCGTTTTTCGTCGTCCGTCATCCCATCTTCATTACTCAATGCCGTCTTACAAAAACGTCAACCAACAACAATGCGAATTGAAGTTGAAAACGAATTAGTACTCGCAGTTGGAGTCCCGATTGATTCAGTCGATGCGGTCTATTTTGAATTTCCTTCAGTTGACGACGTGCGTTCAACATTGAACAGCGTCAATCTTGCTCTTATCCTCGCAGCTGGCATCACGACACTTCTTGGCATTGTTCTTGGAGCCATTGCTGCTTCACGAGCCGTGCGCCCACTCACCGCTGCGAGTCAAGCAGCACAAGCCATCGCAGGTGGAAGACTTGATACACGTCTCGAGGAAACTGAAGACCCCGACCTTGCAGTTCTCACTTCTTCATTCAATGACATGGCAAGCGCATTGCAATTACGTGTTGAACGCGATACTCGCTTCACGTCCGATGTCAGTCATGAATTGCGATCTCCACTCATGACGCTCGCCGCTTCGGTCGAAGTCATGCAGGCACGGCGCGACGAGATGCCCGAACGCGCTCAGGCCGCACTCGATTTGCTCGTTGCCGATGTGTCTCGGTTTCAAGGTCTCGTGGAAGACTTGCTCGAAATCTCACGTTTTGATGCTGGTGGAATCCGACTCAATGTTGATGAACTACTTGTTGGCGAATTTGTGCGTCAAGCTATCGCGATCAGTAGTGCCCCAGAGACACGAATTCTGGTTTCCGAAATAGCTGAAGAAATGATGATCAAAGGAGACCGCCGCCGCCTGGCTCGAGTCGTTGCCAACTTGATTGACAATGGAAGAGCTTACGGCGGAGGGGAACTTGAGATATCGGTTTTTGTTCCCGATGACGAAGATCCACCATCGCAAATTTGGATCACCGTTGAAGATCATGGCCCTGGCATTCCCCACGATGAACGAGATCTCATTTTTGAACGTTTTGCTCGTGGGTCAATTGCTGGACGTCGTAGTGGATCAGAAGGTGCCGGCCTCGGCCTCGCCCTGGTTGATGAACACATCAAACTGCATCAAGGACGAGTGTGGGTTGAGGATCGCCTTGATGGTCTTGACGGCGCCTGCTTCATTATCGAATTACCTGCGGAGCGGGTGTAACGATGAATCATCCAAAGTTCAAGGTCGTCGGCAAAACAATTGCGCCTGCTCTTTTCATCGCAGTCATGGCCGGCTGCTCATTCGGTCCCGATGGTCAACCGCGAATGATTCCTGAATCTCAGCAACAGAATTTGAATGAGACGACTTCGTCGAATGAGGTTGGCGTTGGGTTTGGACGCATCTACCTTCAAAGATCTGAGAGTACTGGTGGTTCTGTGCTCACAGGAGTGCAGCGCAATATATCAAGTGATCCCTTAGACATCGTTCAAGTGATGCTCAGCGGACCCACCAAGGCCGAACAAGATGCTGGACTCCGAAGTGCAATTCCCGCATCCACTGAAGTGTTATCAGCCCGTTATGTCGCTATTGATTTGGTGAAGGTTGATCTCACTGACGAAATCTTTAAAGCGACTGGCGATGATCTCGTCTCATCGATTGCCCAAATTGTTCTCACTTTGTGTGATATCTCCGGCATTGAGCGAGTCATCATTGTCGTCAATGGAGAAGTCAACGAATGGCCCAAAGGTGATGGATCGCTGACGTCGCAACCTTTAACGGCATTTGACTTTCCAGGTCGTGCTGTGAGCAGTCAGCCGGCTTTCCCCGCCATTGTGAACACGCTGAGCGAATAACTGATTTCTCCGCATTAGCCAAAGAAAACCGAACCGATTTCGTGAAAGAGATTCATGTCAATCGGCCGCTTTTTGTTGACAACTTCACTTAACGGGACCGTCGTGACCTGAGACGAACGCAATGCGACCATATGGCCCACTGCACCATTGTGCAGCGCGTCAACAGCTGCAAGACCAAAACGTGTTGAGAGAATTCGATCGTATGCTGTCGGCGTACCACCTCGCTGCACGTGACCAATTTGTACGACGCGCGATTCATAGCCAGTTCGAGTTTCAATTTCTTGAGCGATCGTCGCACAAATTCCGCCGTATCGCGGTCGACCAATCTGATCGTGCTCATATTCGGGCAACTTCATCGTTCCTGGTATTGGCTGAGCACCTTCGGCGACGACCACAATTGATGCGTAACGCCCTCCCCGATGGCGATTAGCGACTTGTTCGCAAACTTTGCTGATGTCAAAGGGTTCTTCTGGAACCAAAATCACCGTTGCTCCACCTGCAATACCGGCATACAAAGCGATCCAGCCAGTGTCTCGGCCCATGAGTTCAACGACCATCACTCGGTCATGGCTTTCGGCAGTTGTATGCAAACGATCAATCGCATCAGTTGCGATTTGCACCGCGGTATGAAACCCAAATGTGAGATCGGTTCCATAAACATCGTTGTCAATCGTTTTTGGTACTCCGATGATAGGTAATGAAGTTTGCTCAAAAATCAATGATGCGACGGTCAAAGACCCATTGCCGCCAATGACAATGAGTCCGTCAAGCTTTTGTTCGGCAAAACATTTCCGAACTAGGTCAACGCCATTGGCCGTGTCATATGGGCTACCGCGGCGAGTGCCCAAGATCGTTCCCCCTCGCGGCAAGAGTCCTCGAACATCGGATTCTTGCAATGAAACGTAACGTTGCTCCATGACACCATCCCACGAATCGAGGAATCCTAAGAATTCGTCGTGATAGGTGGCAATACCTTTGCGGACCACCGCTCGGATGACTGCGTTCAATCCTGGGCAATCCCCTCCGCCTGTCATGATTCCGATGCGCATCTCCTCAGCCTAGGCATGAAACAATGAAGGGATGGCTTGGGACTCGACAAGAACTGTGAACTGGGGACGCCTGACGCGCGAGTGGGTTGTTTACGCGGTAGTGATGTCAGCGGTGTTTGTGATTTTTCTCCGCGACAATGTGTCCGCTGGATCGGTCGCTGGACTTGCTGCCTCATTCCCGATGTATCTCATCTTTGGCGGAGCACTCGCGAAAATGGGCTACCAACGCAAAACACTGAGCGATCTCCGCCGCGAAACTCCGGTGCGTAGACCCCGACCAAGTCGAGGTTCAACCAGCACCACATCGACCAGTTCGACACCAACGAGAGTTCGGCCCGCGCCGACGAGTCGCACTTCGACGGGTCCATCGCAACATCGTTCGAATAAGCGCAAAAAGCGATAACGATGAGTGGCTCGCCATACATCATGGCCATCGATGCCGGCACTACCGGTGTGCGATGCCGTGCGGTATTCGTGAATGGTCAAGAAGCCGTCGCCGCGTATCGCGAATTTACGCAACACTTCCCACAACCAGGCTGGGTTGAACACGATGCGGAAGAAATCTGGCGCGCAGTCGTCGAAACCTTCAATGAAGTCGTCAGCAAAATTGGAGTTCCTGTCGCAATCGGAATCACCAATCAGCGAGAGACGGTTGTTGCCTGGAATCGCGCGACGGGCGAGGTCTACGGCCGAGCAATCGTGTGGCAGGATCGGCGTACCGCACAGATGTGTGAGCAACTCACCGACGACGGCCATTTAGAAACTGTCCGGTCAATCACTGGTCTCGTTCTCGACCCATATTTTTCCGGCACAAAAATGGCGTGGATGCTTGACCACGGGGTTCCGGCTTCGGCTGATCTGGCACTTGCCACGGTTGACAGTTGGATTCTTTGGAAATTGACGCACGGCCAGGTATTCGCAACTGATCCCTCAAATGCCAGCCGCACAATGTTGTTTGATATTCGCTCGTTGGAGTGGAGTTCAACGATGAGCGAACTACTTGGCGTACCTGTACATTTTCTTCCCGAGGTTCTTCCATCAAGCGGTCGCTTCGGAACGACCGCCTCACCCGAACTGCCATTGGGGATTCCGATTTCTGGGATAGCCGGCGATCAACAATCAGCACTTTTTGGACAAACTTGTTTTGCAACGGGAATGGCCAAAAATACGTACGGCACGGGAAGTTTCATCTTGATGAATGTTGGTTCACAATGCCCCGAACCAACTTCAGGACTGCTCACCACAGTTGCATGGAGTATTTCTCACCCCGATGGCACGATCACGACGACCTATGCGCTTGAAGGCGCGATCTTTGTGACCGGCGCAGCAGTTCAATGGCTGCGAGATGGTCTCGGAATCATTTCTTCGTCGTCCGACATTGGACCGCTCGCCGAATCAGTGAGCGATAACGGCGGTGTTTACTTAGTTCCGGCATTCACCGGTCTCGGAAGCCCGTGGTGGGATCCATATGCTCGTGGGACACTCATTGGCATCACTCGTGGAACAACTCGTGCCCATATTGCGCGAGCTGTCGTTGAAGCCATGGCTCTGCAAACACGAGACGCAGTTGAGGCAATGCAGTCGGCCAGCGGCACTCATCTTGCCGAATTACGCGTTGATGGTGGAGCCTCAGTAATGAATCTCCTGCTCGAGTTACAAGCCGATCAACTCGGAATCACGGTTCGTCGACCAGTTGATCAAGAAACGACGGCTCTAGGAGCTGCTTTTCTTGCGGGACTCGCCGAGAATATCTGGCCGTCACTTGATGTGCTCAGCGAACGTTGGGTATCTGACATCGTTGTCACTCCGCATGAACCAGAGTCAATTGAAAGAATTTTCGCCGATGCACTGCATTCAACTTGGCTCAACGCAGTGTCCCGATCACGCGATTGGGCTGACCATGAGCAATCGACAACTATCGAATAGCTATTGACTAACTACTCGCTAACGCAGAACTTACGATCCGAGCAATCAAGGTGAGATGTTGGCGTTCACGCAATCGAAATGCTCCGCGTTGACGGCCAACAACGATTGCAGCGTCTAATAGGTCAAGCGGTGCCCATGCCACATCAGCGGGCGTATGTTCATGTTGAGCATCACTCGCAAGATGACTAATGCCGCCCAAGAAAGCCATTACCCATGGCAAGTCAGGGACGTCTCCCGAAACGGCGAGCGGAGATTGCGTACTGTTCGGGACAACTGTGCACCAATCCGCTTCAAGCATGTCACGAACCAATTCGCAGGTCGCCTCAGTTCGCTCATCGTGAGGAGTCTCCATAATTCGCGCTGCAGTGTCGAGCGCCAAAACACTTTGATCTGGCCGATCCTGCGCAACTCGGTGCACGTCTTCAACAGCAACACCTTCAACTTGACTCACGCAACTGATCAACTTTTCGAGGTTCAGTTCTTCATGACGCGCTTCATCAATTGGAGTCGACCCTTGTGTCGGTAATGCCACAATTAATTCGTCGATTGCCATGCCAGCACCACGTTCAAGGATTTCAATTCCGATCACGTCACCATCGGCTTGCCCAATTGCGGCGGCCACTCGACCGAGTGTTCCTGGAATATCAGGAAGCCACAGACGTAAGACGTAAGTTTGCACGCCTTGACACTAACCAGTCAGATGGCTCCGTGCCGTGAACATTAGATGTCTGAAATGTGCGCGTATTCGGGCAACAGGGCCGCCCCAATTGCACCCGCTTGTTCGGCAAATTTCGCAAGTACAAGTTTTGGGTGGGGTCGTAACTCGGGCGAATACAGCAATTCTCCAAACCAGTGTTGAATCGGTTGAAGAAATAAATCTCCCGATCCTGCTAGTCCTCCGCCAATCACCAACATTGATGGATCAAGCAGATTGGTGAGGTTTGACAGTCCAAGAGCCACCCACCGCGCAAACTCATCAACAATCGCCAAGGCTTCATCGTCACCCCGAAGTGCGGCTTCGCGAATATGCTCACCACGAATCTGCGAAATACCACCGGCCAATGTTTGAACCATCTGGGCTTGTCCGCGTTCGGCCGCCAACGTTCCGAGGTAAGCCAAGCCATTGCCCGATGCATATCGTTCCCAACAGCCCCGTTGTCCGCACACACATTTGGGACCCGCAGGATCAACGACCATGTGTCCAATTTCGCCAGCAAAACCATTCGTACCACGCACCAAACGTCCACCAGAGACAAGTCCCCCACCAATGCCCGTCCCAAGTGTTACGACAACGACGTCGTCGACTCCTTGAGCCGCTCCGACCGACCATTCGGCAACCGCAGCACACGTCGCATCATTTTCAACCGCAATGTCGCAATGCAAGACATCGCGCAAAATTGGGCCGACCGCAAAATCAGCGACATCAACCAGATTGGGAGCCGCCCGCAATACTCCCTGTCGAGTAACGAGCCCAGGAACTCCGATACCTACTGAATCAACCTCGCCCAATTCACGAACCATCGAAACAAGGGTGTCAATAATGTCGTCGGCACCCTTTGGCGTATCACGACGAACATCTTGGACAATTTTTCCGTTGTGCCAGACAACACCAAGGCACTTGGTTCCGCCAACATCAATTCCGGCGCGACGTCCGCTTGCTATAGGCATAACTCTGCCTTCACCGATTGGATTCTGCTTGAACCTTCAACTCTTTCACAGTGTTGAGAATCCGAACTTCAGCTCGACGCTTCACGAAACCGGGAAGCGGCACAACAAGTTCAATTGACAAGTTGTATGTGAGAACGACACCACCTGAATTATCTGGCGAGAACATGTAGGCGCCGTCGACCGCGCGCATGATGTCACCCGACACCATGTGCCACGACAAACGAGCAGGAGCAGCGCTGTAGTCGTACGACAAGGTGTAATGCGTACTTCGACCAAGTGCCGACGTACGGAATTCGACTTGTGTGGCACGTCCCTGATCGTCGCGCGTCAGTACAACTGCAGATTTCACATCTTTGGCCCATTCGGGGTAACGCTCAAAATCTGTCGCAATCGCCCAACAACTTTCGTGGGGAGCCTGAATGGTGATCGTCAATGACGCGGTGTCAGCCATGACTATGTTCTAGCCGATCTGACGGTCGTCGGGGTGGCTCTCGCCTGGGGAAGAGTCACCTTTCAGCCGACGAGCCCCGAAAGATCCGTAGGTTGCTGCCCACAATCCATTCAATCCGAGTCCCAAGATCGGGACCAGAACTCCAAATGCCAAGGTCGATCCGCGGCTTGAATTCTGAGCTCCCTCTTGCAGAGTGCTCGGACGAGCAATCGCCGTTGCGATGGCGATCACACTTTGCGCGGCCAAACACGAGTGCATCACAACTTTGACTTTCTTGGGAATGGCCCGTCCCAATAAGAAGTACATCTCAGCGACAGATATTTCTAATTCGCGGCTTTTTTGCACCGCGGTCCAATAGCCCCAAAGAAACGCGGCGATACCTATCGTGAATAACGAAAGAGCAACGATGACCCCTTGCGTCTTGGCAAAACCATCAAAGACAACTGCAGCAACTATGGCCGACACACCAAAAACCGCTGTTGCCAAAACATTGAATCGTAAAATATTTTTACCGTTCACGACCAGACTCCAAAAACATGACCGAGTCGCTCGGCGAGCATCTCGTAGGAAAATTCTGAGATTGCTCGCTCACGCGACGCCACCCCCATACGCCGACGCAAATCTGGATCGTTTAACAACGTCTCCATATAACTTGCGACTGCGTCAACATCTTCAGAGTCTTCCACGACAAATCCAGTTTCACCATGAGCAACTGCCTCGGCCGCCCCTCCACTTGAACCCGCGATTTGCGGCACTCCACATGCCGCCGCCTCAACAAAAACAATGCCGAAGCCTTCTTGCTCAAGACCGCCCCAACGATTACGGCAGAGCATCGTGTAGATATCGGCACATCCATACAAACGCGGTAGGTCATCGTGAGCAACCCGTCCCAAAAATGTGACTGGTGCATCAAGTTCGTGCGCAAGCTTTTCTAATCGCTCGCGGTCGCGCCCAGATCCAGCGATTGCTAACACTAAATTTGGTCGTGAAACTTTTAACTTGGCAATCGCGCGAATCGCGGTGTCGAATCCTTTACGGGGAACAAGTCGACTTATTCCGACGATCAACTCTGTTGCATCAGTGAAACCAAAATCGCGTCGGGCCTGCGAGCGTTCTTGCGCACTCAACGGAACAAATCGTTCACCATCAACACCTGGTGGAACAATTGTCATTGGCAACTCGCGACCAGCAGCGTGCACTGCTTCGGCGGCGGGGTATCCACCAGCGGCAACGACATGGCGCGCGTGACGCAATACTCGTCCTAAAACCTGCTTTGATCCCGGAATTCGACCAGGGACAGTGACTTCGGCGCCGTGCAAAACGACGTCGTATGGCAAATCGAGATATGGCCCGATGATTCCAAGCGGAACTGCTGGGTCAAGAACTATGAGGTCGGCGCCAACTCGTTTGGCCATTTCATTGACGCGCTTCACCATCCATGGATGAGGCAAAAGTACCGATTCTTTGGTGCGTTCAATATGAAAAGGTTGGGCCGCATCAAACTCGACAGTGCCTTCATAGGGACTTGTTAACACCGCAAAAGAATCGGGCGGAAGTCGCCGCCACCATTCCCACAGCAATGATTGAATTCCACCAATCTTGGGCGGAAAATCATTGGTGACGAGAAGATGTTTCATGAGGCCACCGTTCGAACGGGAATTGACTCAATCTGTGAGTACTCATCTCGTACCAATTCGTCAGCATCAACGGCTAGCGACTCAACAAGATCGCGTCGACCTAAACGAACCGCGGCCCACAAGGCATGAAGTCGAAGCATCGGATCGATATCTCCAAGGTAGCGGCGCAACAGTTGCTCGACAGGATTCAACTCAGAATTGTTCGCTACAGAATGATCAATAGGCGCAATATTTCCCAAAATGATGAGGCCATTTCGACGTAACCAACGGGGATCGCGTTCAGCCAGATACCAACTGCCAAATTTGTCCAACAAACTTTCATCGGACGAGTTCAAAAGTTCAATCACATCAACAAATGCTCCTGGCCCCGCAACTGGCGCGGTCCGCGCGTGATGACGCGTGTGCAGTCTGACCGTTGGCGGACAACTGGTTTGACAATCATCGCAGCCGTATAAGCGATCTCCCAATGCCACTCGAAACTCGCGCGGAAAGACGCCGGGCTTTTGCACTAACCATGCAAGGCAACGGCGAGCGTCAATGACTCCGTCAGCGACAATTGCTTGAGTCGGGCATTCGTCATAACACGCCCGACAGGTTCCACAACCGTCGGGTGCTGGTTGCGCTGCTGGCTTTAACACCGCAGTCGTCACGATTGAGCCAAGACTGAAAAAACTGCCAGCGCCAGGAAGCAAAATATTGGCGTTCTTGCCGAACCAACCAAGACCAGCGCGATATGCCACTTCGCGATCGACCAAGTTGTTTTCGTCAGCAAAAACCACCGCTCGATAGCCATCAGCACGTAAGCGCAACGCGATTTTTTGTAACGCTTGTCGTAACGGCGTGTAGTGATCATCTTGTGCGTAGCGCGCCACACGAGCCGAGATGCCGCCTGGATGATCGGGCTGTTCAGAGTGGTAACTACGTGCCGCCACAATGATCGAACGCGCTCCCGCAACGGCGGTATTGGGATCGGTTGAACGCGATGGATTGCGATAGGTGAATCCCATGGTGTCACTCAGCCCTCGGGCCTTGCGATCATCAATAGCAACTCGCGCTCGACTCAGAGGCGAGGCATCAGTGACTCCAACTCGGTCAAGTCCGAGCTCACGAGCAAATTGCAGGAGGGATTCGAGATATGCAGGGTCAGAGGTATCTACTGGAGGACTATTTCGCTTAACCCGACGCACGATGACGAAGCGTAGGCACTAAACCAGCCTCAGCGAGGGCACGCATGGCCCGAATTTCTGAGATATCGAACACAACTGCCATGGACTCGGCTCCAACCTGGCACGATTCGTCGTTTTCATGCTCTTCTGAAGCCTCTTGAAACAAGAAAGTAACGACGCAGTCAGCGCACGCATCGCTTTCACGCATCACGCATGTGCCGCAATCAATCAAGGTTGACGAACTGTCCGGCGTGGCCGGGGAAAGCTGAGCGAGGTGGATTTTGGTGCGGCGGGGCTGGTTCGGGAAGTTCATAACTGAACCATGCCCAAGGGGTATGGCACAGTCCCCCACTCTTTCGCCGATTAGGACAACTATTCGGCCAGCAACCAGCGATCGGCGAAGAGTTCGGCTGCCATCATCACTGGGAGATGGGTATTGGCACGCGGCAACATCGGGAAGATTGACGCGTCACACACGCGCAAATTCTTGATTCCGTGTACCCGCCCAACCATGTCGACCACCGCCTTCTCATTTGTCGATTCACCCATGGCACAGGTTCCGGCCGCGTGCACGTAATCACCAGTACGAGATTTCAACCAAGCGGCAACCTCGTGGGCGCTATTACCGAGAGCCGACAATGGCGTGCCGACATCATCAATAAACACTTCCGATGCGACTCGCTTCAGGCTTGGCGAATCAAGCAAATGCCGGGCCACTTCAACACCAACAGACAGCGCTTCAATATCGCGCTCATCGGCCAGCAGATTGAAACTGACGACTGGATCAACCAGCGGATCCATCGACGCCAAAACAATGTTTCCACGCGAACGCGAAAACATTAAAGCCACACTCAACAATCCATAGCCCTCAGAACTTTGACCCAGATGATCAATCGGAAGTAGCTGCAAGTCGGCAGGCTCACAACCTGAAGTGAACCGGGCCAAAGTTGTCACGGCTAATTCACTCGGAGAACAAGATTCGGCGAGCGCAATTGTTAAAGGTGCTGACGGGTGATCTTGTAGGCCCAAGCCAATTCCGGGACGATCAATTTTGCTGCGTAACAAAATCGCCGGTGAATGAATTGCTCCAGCCGCCACAACTACTTCTGCTGCCGCGATAAACCTGCCATCGGCAAGCACGACTCCAACTGCTTGGTTGTTCTCGATCGCAACGCGATCAACAACCACATCGCAGACAACTTGAACGTGACTTCGTTGTCGAGCGCGATTCAAATAGACATCTGCCGCCGAAACTCGATGACCATCTTGAGTGCGGGTCAACATGGCCGGACCGACATCGCTACCAACCGCACCAAGTGGATACGGACCGCGATGCCACAGCC
>Ga0214919_10000485_pt1 | contig 67867 bp, 75 predicted proteins | sample LL1503_MetaG_FD_177994 | JGI IMG/M metagenome (GOLD analysis project Ga0214919, IMG submission 177994) | Freshwater microbial communities from Lake Lanier, Atlanta, Georgia, United States - LL-1503 | ecosystem: Environmental > Aquatic > Freshwater > Lake | place: USA: Georgia | collected... | reverse complement strand
GGATGACGAGAGAACCTATATGCGTCAACTGTATGATGACGACTAAACTCAATAAGATTTGCGTGTGGGTTCAAATAAATAGGATTAATACGACTATTACGTTCAATTAGTTCTTTAATAAGAGGGTGTTTGTAGATAAGGGTTTCAATGGTAGTCATAATAGTTATTTTTATACGGTAGATAAGTAACAATATTTTCAATTTTTATCTCTATCATCCATTGCTTTTTTAAATTCTTCATGTATTTGTTCTTCAGTATACCCATTTTTTAATAGATATCTTTCAACATCATTATAATCAGTCCAATCGTCAGCACTATCAGTATCATTATCATAAAGATATCTAAAACAAAAGTATGGTGATAGATTTTTTTGAGTTCTTAAACACCTCCATGAATCATAATAGAGTATGGTTTGAATTAAAAATTCTTCACTAAACTGATGCTCTTTTAATAAATTACTCAAATAACTTAATTTTTGAGGATCATTTAATAAATCAATTTCAAATATAGAATTTATTTCTTTCATTTATATATAAATTAAATATATTTATTTATTTAATTTAAATTTTACCCAAACTTTTATCACGTGCCACATTCTTTGCATTTATTATAATAATCTTTTCTTTTGCAAATATAATAATATAATATAAATTATATATGTTACTATTTACAATGTATGTAAATGATGAATATACAGCTGAAAAAATGCTTATTGCATCTAATAGATTAAGTATTAAATTAAAAAATAATACTTATATGAAATGGCAATGGATTAAAAAAGGTAAAAAAAATGTTATTGCTTGTGATTTTTATAAGTCTGAATAATTTTGGTATATTTAATAATAAATTAATAGAACTTATTATTTTTGTATCATATAATTTACAGTTGGACTATTTATAATCAAAGATTATAACACGAATTTGTTAAATAAAAATTGAGCTCAGTCATTACACTCCTTCACCTAACTTTTATTGAAATAATCGTTATACGTCATAAATTTAATCCTTAAGGATTAAATTTATATAGACGTTAACGTGATAGCAATTAGTATATTATTACATATTCACAAAGTGAATATGTAATAATATAAAAATTGAGCTCAGTCGTTACACTCCTTAACCTAATTTTTATTTAATATATAGCTTTGCTATATATTAAATAAAAATTGAAATAATATTTCTATATTTCATTTAATATTACAAATTATATGATTATCTCGAATACTGACAACACTTATTACTCTAATATTAATGAAACTGAAATTATTAACTTTGCTATTAATCTCCAGAATACAATTACTCAATTCCCTCTCCCACCGCATTGCACTCTACTTCCACGCCAGGACATTTATGATAGTAGTGTTATTATTGAATTTGTCCATCCTGGTTCTAATCGCACCGGTAGTGCGATTATGTATAAACCTACTATGGAAAATGGATATTATGGAGAAGGTTTTATTGAAATGATGTGTTCTATTGATGGCTTTAATGGATACTACATTGAAATGATGGTTAATAGTGTCTATGAAATGTTTGAGGTGATTCAATTTTCTCAACAGTTGCTTCAATACCAACCAAACACAACTCAATTGGAATATGTTCATGTTCCACTTCATTTGCTGAACCATTGGTGTGTTCAACCTCATCTGCGTGCACTGAATTTGGAAATGCAAAACAGGCCATACCGCCCTACTCATTAACTATTTAATGTAGCCATTTATTTTATAAAAAACTATTATTTTCACAAATAAAAATTGATTAAATAAATAATTTATTATTTATTTAATCAAAATTAATGGCATATCTAATAAAAAAACATAATGAATTAAATGATAAATATAATCAATTAAAGACAATTACAAATATTATTAATAATACACCAATGCCAACTGATGGGATGGATGAAATGGATCTGGATGATTTATTATTATATCGTGAACAAATTAATAATAATATAAAAGAATTAGAAATGGTTTTATATGTTATTAAAAGAACTAAAGAATATAAAGAAGAATTATTTGAAAAAAGTATTAATATATTATATCATCCATCTAGAATATCAAGACTATTAAATAATAATCTTATTTCATTTACTGATGGTTCTTTTGATGAATTATAATTATACCCAAATATTTATTTTAATAAAATAATAGTTTAAACTAAAGTTAATATTTATATTTAGCAAGAATCATCTTCATCACATCGTGATCAGCAAGAATCATCTTAGTTACATCGTGTTCAGTAAGAATCATATCATTCACATAGTGCTCAGCAAGAATTATCTTAATAACATCGTGATCAGAAATAATTATCTTATTCGCATCGTGCTCAGCAAGAATCATCTCAATCACATCGTGATCAGCACGAATTATCTTAATCGCATCATGATAATCAATAATTATCTTAATTGCCTCATCAGGGCTATGATTATTTTTAATCATAGATTCATAATGTTCATAATCAAACTCTTTATGAAGACCTGCTTCTACTAAATTACTAATGTGCTTTTCACTAATACCTTTTTTTTTTAATTCAATACATTTTATTATACTTGATTTGTCATAATGATTCAAATTAACTAACCCATTTGTAATAGATGTATGAAAAGACATACTATTATTAATATTAGTAATAGTGCTAAAATAATTCAATTTTTATTAGGTAAAAGAACTTTAGTTATTTTAACTAATAATTAGATCAATTAAATAGTAATTAATTATAACTTTTTTATTAATAAATCAACATTTTTAATTATTATATCCTTATCTGTTTTAATATAAATATACATAACACAAATTATCCATAAGTTTTACATTTCAAAATCTTCTGGAGTCCCACCATTCTCACAATGATAATCCAACCACCTAGAAACACGAGATGGATGAAATGCCTTTTCCAAAAGTTCATTGTAAATAATTTTGGAACATTCCTTGCTCAGTTCCTGGTAATCCAAATCCACATCAAAGAATGCAGGATTCGTGACAAGATCAGAATAGTATCTCATAACAACATCCTCGCTAATTTGTTCTTGTTTTAACAGTTTTTCAATCAATGACAATCCATTTGGGTTATTAACAAGATAAGGAACATGACTATTATTAATTTGTGTTGCGTTTGCTTCAATGTATGCAAGTGCACTTGGACTGGGATTATACATGAGACACTTAAAATTAATAAAATGAGGATTTTCAAATAGTATATGAAATGCATTAGGATTTTGTGACAACGTACAATAGTCCATTTTCCAGGGAACATCCGACCAATAGGCATCAGTGCACACAAGCTCCAAATTTTGCTCAATGATCCGAATAGCATCTGGATGCGTGTTACCGGCAAAATAATTCCAATTAATCAAGTTCATATGCTGTTTCATTATTTCAAAACCAGATGGATTACCTGATAGTACGTCATAATTAATCTTATGGGGATTTTTTTGAAGAATACGAATTGCAATTTCATGTTCGTTTCCAGACAATTGTCGCCAATTATTATCATTAATCTTATCAGTGTGTTTTTCCAGAAATTCAAGAATCACCTTATGATTGCTACGACACATTCTTAACCAGTGAGTGGTTTTAAATTGTTCAAGATATTTATCCAAGAGAGGAGCTATCTTTGGATTAGGATTTCTAATTATTCCATGCAAATCAACCAACTGGGTGTTGTTCGTTAACATTTCAACTGCTCTATCGTGTGAGTGTTTAGAAAGACCATATTTATAAGCAATAAAATATGGAGAATCAGCACTAACAGGAGAGGTTATTACGTAATTCTCATGAGGATTCAAAAAAGGCATACTAATAAGACTAGCTGGAGGCTGATCGTCAGCAGTCCATTCTGCACTCTCTGCAATATTAATAAGATATTGGTGTTTATAAATCTTAGTCGGGTTAATAGTCATACATAACTTTAATATTGAGTATTAAATAAATTTATTTCAATTTTTCCCATGATAAATATGGAGACTAGTCTCCATATTTATCATTAGTAAAATTAGGTGAAGGAGTGTAACAACTGAGCTCAATTTTTATTTGATTCATTATTATATAAATACATAAGTTTTTATTTCTATAATGAGTAATTCTAGAAATTTTTATAGTGTAAAACATTATCCAGCTGAATATACAAAAAAATGTTTTGATAATAATATAACTGATTTTAAGACATGTATTGAATATCATAAGTTTAAAAATGAAAATTTATTTACAGACAAAATAAAAGAAAGATTTGAACATATGGAACAAATGAAGCCATTGATTAAAACATGCATTGATAAGAATATTGAAAAAAATTCTTGTTATTATAGTAAAAATAAAAATGATTACAATTTTGAGCTTGCTTATTTTAATGAATTTAATATACTATTTGATAAAATGAAACAAAGTTGATTGTGATACAATTGTGTTTATAGATGAGTATATTTTATTATATTATCACATCTACATTTCCATAAATTACATTCTTTACAATAATAATTATACTTAATTTACATAATTCATATTTTGATTCTGATATAAACTAATTAATATTAAAAACAATAAATTTATTAAATTAAAATAATATTAAATAACACCTAATAATGATTTCATCTTACTTTGCATATCATTATATTTCTTAGAAATTAATTCATTTTCTTTCTTATTATCTTCAATATGTTTCTTATACTTTTCAATCTCACCTTGTAATTCTTTAATTTGTTCAAATAACACACTATCATAAGATGAATTTGTATTAATATTATCAACTGGTTTTAATAATTCAGTAATTTTATCTTTTAATGTTTGAATTAAACTATCTTTTTCTTTAATTTGTGATGTATAAATAGTATTCTCTTTTTTAATAGCATCACTATTATCATTTGAATGTTTTTCTAATTTACGAGATTCTACTAATTCTTTCTTTAATTTCTCAATCTCTTCAAATTGTAAGGATAATTTAGAAATAATAGTTTGTTTCTCAACTGCCATTTTTTGCTCTTTTGATTGATATTGAGAAATGGTTTCATTTAATGTGCTAATTTGTTTTTTCAATTCATCTGCATTTTGTTTAATTAAATCCATTTCAATTAATTGACGAGATTGTTGTAAATTTTCTAATCTCATCTTTTGAATATCTTCAGTATATTGAATAATAGATCCATTTAATTTATAAATTTCTCCATTGTATTTATCAGTTAATAATTTATATTCACCAATATCAGAACGATATTTTTTATTATCAATTTCTAATGATAATATTAATTTCTCAAGAGAAATATTTTTCTGAGTTAATTCATCAATACTAATATCTTTTTTAAGAATATTAATTGGATTATCAATTGATAAACTTACTTCTTTTTTATCATTTGATGGAATATTAAATGATGCCATAAAATCAAGATATTTTTTAATATTAATTACCATATCATTATAATTAATAAAATTTAAAATATTTTCAAATAAATTACCATCATTAAATTTATTCTTTTGGTCATTAGATGTTAAATAATTAGTAAATTCTTTAAAAATAGTATAAAATGCATTAAATGCACTTTCATCTTTTTTATTGTGTTTATTATAAATACAATTTTCATGAACATTTAGATGTTTATCATAGATTGCATATAATGCATATAATGGAAATGGTGAATAATTATTAATAATAATTGTTTTAATTTCAGGAAGAATAATATTTAAGTGATCATCAATATATAATTTTAATATTTGAATTGGTAATGTATCATTAATACTTAATTGTATATAATTAGGTGATGATGTAGATTGTGGGTTCATTTTAATTATATAACTATTATTTGAGCCTTTATCACATGTGGAGTATTGTCCATCGTGACCTGACTTTTGAATATATGATATAGTACCTAATGGAATATTTGTTTGACCAATAACTGATTTATCATGAAATAAATAACATTCTAAATACAAATTAAAATCATATTTCTTAATAATTTTAGCATTATAGTCACTAATCTTATCAATAAATTTCTTTTCATTCATATCATACCAATAAAGAATTTCTTCTTTGTTATCTTGAAATTCACTATAAAAAATTTTAGCTTTATTAACTGTTGATAATAATATTTCATCTATTATTTTATAATTATTAACAATTGGATTTGTTTTTTCTAAATTATTAATAAAATGACTATACAATTTATCTAATTGGTCTTTTTCTTTACTAATATTTTTAGAAATAGTTTGAATCATTTGTTGCTGTTGTTCAAAAATAGAAGCCATTAATTATAATAGTTAATGATATTTAATATATAATAATCAATTTTTATGTAAAAAAGTTGATATAATAAATTGTTAGGTTAATTTATATATATTAATGAATTCTACAAATCAAAAGCAACCATTATTACCTATTAATAATAAACAAGTTATTACACAAAAAGAAATAATTATTGTTAATAATCAAATGGCTAATAATTATTATTGTACTCGTATTGTGATATCAATCGTTATATTAATTATTTTTATTATATCTACAATTATAATTGTAAAACATTCTAATTAAAATTTTTTTATTATTTATATATAAAATAATAAAAACATAGCATTATAAATATTGAATATATAATTAATTAAATTAATTATCAATAATTAATAGAAACAATTGAAACAACAGACATACTTATTAAAAAAGTTCATCAAATGGTATATGATGAATTAAAAACTAAGCGTAAAATTAATAAATTTGTTAAAGAATGCAAAGCACTAAATGATATTATTAGTTATAAAGAACTAAATGGTAAAATAAATGAACTAATTGAATATTATTATATGATGAAAGATATAAAATTCAATCGTAATCCTAATGATTTCTTTTTGAGTGATATTGAATATATTATTTTTTATTATTTTCGTGAAAATGATTATAATCATGAATTATTATGAATTAATAGTTAATTGTGTTTTTTTAAATAATATTTAATAACAGTTTAAACAATTATCTATATTAATATTAATGGAATTTTGTGATTGCAAATTTAATTCACAATATGCTTATATTGTAAAAGATAGTTATGATGAATTAAATTATAAAATATTTATTGAAGATTATTTGAAGGATGATAAATTAAAAGAACTAGTTAAAAAGAAGAAAAAGTTTTTAGCATGTGAAAATATGGAAGAATTAATTTTATGTGAATCTGAAAAAATAAAATCATATTTTAAACATAAAAATTGCGAATCATCATCTGGTTTAATGACAGAATGGCATAAAGAATGGGAAAGTAATTTTGATAATAGTGAGATTTGTATTGGAAATAGAAGAGCAGATGCAGTAGTAGATAATAAAGTTTTAGAATTTCAACATAGTAATATTTCAAAAGATGAAATTAATGAAAGATGTAATGATTATAATAGTTATAATAAAGTAATTTATTGGATTATTGATTGTACTCGAAATATTAAAATTGATGAAAAAGATGACCGCTATATGATTACATTTTTATCAGAACCCTGGAAATATCAAAATTTTATTCATGTGCCTTTTATTTATTTAGATAATGATAATAAAATTTATAGAATTATGCCAAATAGAGTAAAAAGTAATATGATTGATGTAAAAGAATTTAAAACAAAAGAACTATTTATTAATGATATTAAAAATAATAATGATATTTGGGATGAAGATGAATTAGTTCAATGTGTTTTATATCATAATCAAAGAGGAGCTGGATGTGGTAAAACATATGAAAGTATCCAATTAATTGAAAAAGATCCAAGATTTAAAACAAAAACAACATTTATATATTTAACTAAAATGCATTCAGCAAAAGAAGTTATCTATAATGAATTTAAAGAACAACATGAAAGAGGTGTATTAAGTTCAATTGAATTAAATGATGATGGTGATAATATGGAAGGAAAACAATATAAAATAAATTTTATAAATAAAAATACAAATAAAGAATGTTCTATAATTATTGGAACAATTGATTCATTTATGTTTGCAGTAGCTGACACTAATAAAATAAATAAAGATAGAGATTATTTTGCCAGCATTGTTAAATCAATTCGTGGTGGAAATGTTAATACAAAAAATTGTGGTTCTATTAAATATGCACAAAAATCACATAAATTAAATAAAGAATGTTTAATTATAATTGATGAAGCACAAGATTTAGACCCATTATACATAGAAGCAATTTCAAGTATAATGAGAAGAACTTATATAGATACTTATGTTATTGGTGATAAATTACAGAGCATTTGGGGTGAACATAATATTCATACTTTTTTAGAAACAAATGATTTACCAACAATTACTATTGATAGAAATATGGGTATAAATCATGTAATGCGATTTCATAATACACAATTTATTAAATTTGTAAATGATTTAATTGATTTTAATAAATATAACTTACCATCAATTGAAAAAATATGTGAAAATAATAATTGTAAATATAAACATGAAAATGAAATTGAACCATTTAATTTATTTACAATGAATGCAATTTATGCAAATGATTCTAATGAAAAAAAAATAAATGGAGAAATTGAAAAAATTATTGAATTTATTGAAAAAGAAATTAATAAATATAATTATTTACCAAATAATTTTATGTTTATTTTTCCTACAATGAAAAAAAATACATTAGCAAATAGATTAGAATCAAGATTGCAGGATTATTGGATTAATAAATTTAAAAATAAAGACTATCAACACAAAGTTTTATTAAAAAATAATTATTGGAAAGATAAATTAAATGATAATTATTATAAATATGTTGTTTTACATAAATCTGAAGATGGACAGCCAATAAATTTAAAAGAATCAGAAAATTCAACTAGATTATTATCAATTCATGCATCTAAAGGCAGTGGATGTGAGGTTGTATTTTTATTAGGATTAACTGAAGGTTCATTAAGATTATTTAGTAAAGAAAAATGTAATTTAGTATATGATTCATTATTACATGTTGCAGTTACTAGACAAAAAAAATCATTATATGTTGGATTAATTGAAAATTGTGATGATATATATTATAGATTTAAAAATATGAATATTAATATTACAATTGATAAAAATATAATACCAAATTTAAGTATGATAACTACCTCAACAAAATATGAAAAAATACCAAGATATATAATAGAACATAAATTCAATGAGTTTAATGAAAAATATTTAATTAATCATAATTATGAAAATAAAATACCAAATAATAAAGATAATAAAGACATAATTGATTGGGGACATCATATAATTAGATATGCTGTGTTATTTTATAATATGATGAGTAATATTGTAAATAATCAAAAAATAGATAAAGAAGATGAAAATTATAATGATCAATTTATAACTATTTTAAATAAAATTTCTAATAATTCAATAGAAATATTTTTATACGAAAAATATTATAATCATTTAAATAAAATATCAAAAACTCAAAAATATAGTGTAATTCCAATATTATGTTTTGATACAACTGAAAAAACAAAATATAATAAATATAAAGATGTTTTAATTGAAATTATTATTAATATTCAAAATAAAATTAAAAAAAGTTTAAAACAAAATAAAATACCTATATTATGTCCTTTAGAAACAGTTATAATACAACATTTAATTGATGTAAATGACAATGGAAGATATGTAGATATAACAATAATGGATATATATTCAATTATGTACTGTTATGATGAATGTTCAAATGAACTAAATGAAAAACATGATATGTATAAATGTTTATGTAAAAAACATTTTAATGAAGGTAATGATAATACTGATTCATTAAAATATAAAGAAATTAGAATGAGTATTAAAAATCATTATGATAAAACAATAGAAATTAAAAATATATATGATAATTTAATTAAATATATTAATGAAAATATAGAAGACTCAAATAATTTTAGATATAATATTGAACATAGTGTTTCTTTATTTTCAAAAAATAAAAATTTTAATATGTGGAATACATTTGATATTATAGGACATTCCAATAATAGTGTGATTCATTTTTTATTGATTCCACAATATAATAAATTAAATTATAATGAAAAAATAATAAATTTAATGCTAAATCATTTTCTTATAAATAATTGTAGTAATGATGAAAAAAATAATGTTTCTAGATTTAAAAATAAAAAAATATATTCATGTATTTTAACTTTAGATTCAATTAAACCTATATTTTATGAATTTAATATTACAAATGAATTTAATATTTATATAAATTCATATTTAATTCATGAAAGATATGGTATATATCATCCAATTATTTATAATTTTTATAATTATTGTAAAGAAACAAAACCTCCTAATATAGATAGTATTAATTATACTTTAAAAAAACTAGAAGAATATAGCAAATTACCTGGTTATATTTATGATTTTTTTTATGATATAAATAAAGAGATTGAAAACAATAAAACAAATATAAAAACTATATTAAATAAGGTGAATGATAAACAAACATTCTTAAAGGAAATGGATGATTATTTATATAAATCATGTGATAAATATATTAATAGTTATGAAGAAATTGATGAAGAAAATGATTATTAATAGCAGAATATTTAATTTATTTTGTTATTATATTCATATTACTCATTTGTATATGGTGGTAATTCATTATTTTCTAATTGATTCTTTCCATCATTTGTAAAAAACAATAAATCTTTTTTTAGATAATGAGGAATTCTTTCAAAATTCTTACAATTAAATAATTGAATATGTTTAATACCTTGATAATATTTAGTAATTTTTTTAAAATCAGAACAAATTATACAAACTCTTTCAATGTTTGTATAATTTATAGTTATTGTTCTACCATCTTCTTCAATATCTTTTGTTAATTTAGGTAAATAATCACATAAATTTAATTCATCATGATTATAATAAAAAATAGTTAATATATTATTTTCAATTATTACTCTAGTATCACCATTAAATGTTTCTGTTTGACAAGCAATCTCATTTATAGTTTTTTTAAATATTTTATTTTCTTCTACTTGAGAATTATCTAATTTAATTGAATTTTGAAATAATAAATGATGCTCGATATCTTTAATTATATTATTATATTCAAAAAAATCTAAAATATGATTAAATAATGTTCCATCATTGAATAAATCTCTTTGATGAATTGAATTAATATAATTATTACATGATTTTATTACTTTTTCAATATTAATAAAATTATTATACTCAATACTATATTTATTAAATACAACATTATTTGATTTATTAATAATATGTTTAATAGAATATAATCCATAAATAGAAAAAGGTGCATAATTATTAATAATAATTGTTTTAATTTCGGGAATAATTATATTTAAATTTACATCTAAATATAATGTCAGTTTTATTGTTGGTTCTCTTTCAGAAATAGGTAATAATATCATTCTGCTCATTCGAGAATTAGGATAATTAATACAATAATCTCCTATAGGAATTTGTTCAACAGTCTGATTACATGGTGTTACTACTAACGGCATTTTTTTTTGACAAGACTTATTATGATTACAACCACAATACGCATACATTTCTCTCATTGGAATGTTAATTAAATTTTTAACTGGTTTTCCATGAAATAAATTTTCTTCCAAATAAATATCAAAATTATATTTTTTAATTATTTTAGCATCATATTTATGTATTTTATTAATAAACTTTTTTTCATTCATATCATACCAATATAATACATTTATATCATTATCAAAGAAACTATCATAAAAAATATGTGAGTCAGAATTACTATCTAATAATAATTTATCAACATGATTATAATTATTAATTATAGGATTTTCAACTGTCATTTTTTTAATAAAATTTGCAAACATTTCATCTAATATTTCTTTTTGATTAGAAATCATATTAGATATATTATTAATTAGGTCTTTTTGATGTTCTAAATGAGACATTAATATTTAATATTTAAAATAAATATGTAGATAAATCAATTTTTCTAATAATTAAATCAAAGATTTAATTATTAGAAAGTTAATAAGGAGAGTCATAGTTTTACAAAGTAAAACTCTTACGCCCTATCAATTTTTATTAATATATATTAACAGTACAACTATTTATTTTTTTTGTAATAAAATCTTTGCTCATATTTGAAAAAATTACATTCTTTTTAAATACATCATTAATTAATTTTTTATGTTGAGGATATAACATACATAACTGAATAATTATTTTTTTCTTATATTGAAATTCATTAGTCATATTATCATAAATTCTAATTTGAATAGGATTTTGATTTGTAATTGTTGTTAAGTCATTAGAATGAACATTGATTAAAACTGACATTAAATAATACATAATTTCATTTTATATAAATAATTAATCAATTTTTTAATTAGTATATCCTTTTCTGTTTTAATATAAATATTAATTTATATATTATTATAATAAATGATTAATTTTGATGATTTACAAATTATAAAAAAATTAGGTTCAGGAACATTTGGAATTAGTTATTTAGTTAAAACAATTAAAGATAATAAAGAATATGTATTAAAAACTCAAAAAATATTCTACTCTGATAAAAAATTAAAAGAAAAAGTTAGAGATTATAAAGAGCAAATTTGGAGAGAAATTGATTTACATGAATTTATAAATAAAATTAAAGATACAAATGATCAATCATTTTTTACCCAATTGTATGATTATAAAATATTTAATAATTGTGATAATATTCAAACTAATGAATTATATAAAGATATCCCATATTTTAAAAAATTAAATGAATCTAAATGGTGTATTAAATATTTATTAGAATATAAAGACGGAATCACCCTTAAGGATTTTTTAATAAAAAACACATTAACTGAGAAGCAAATATATTCTATATTATTGCAAATATGTAAAATTATTTTAATATTATATAATGGTGGATATAGTCATGGTGATTTACATCTTGAAAATATTATAATTAATAATACAAATAAAAAATATTTTGATTTTATGGATAAAAAAATCCCATTTAATGGATATCAAATTAATGTTATTGATTATGGTTTATCTTTACATAAAAAATATGGTAAATATTATAATAAAACAATAAAAGGTAATAATATAACAAATTATATGTTTAATGAAATGTTTGTTGCAACATATAAAATTATTAATAATGATGCAAAATATATAAATGATTGTATTAAATTAAAAAAGAAATTACCATGGGAACGTAAAGATTATAAATTAGATTCTTTATTTAAAAAAATTATATCAAAACATTCAAAATTTTATAAAATAACAAAAGACAAATATTTACAAATATATCCAAATACTTATAAAATATTAAAATATTATGAAGATGATACTAATAAAGAAATTTATGAATTATATAATAAAAAACATTATATGGATTTTTTACAGTTAATTAATAGAATTCAATATGAGTTTCATTTATTATATCCTAAACTATATGCAAAATATAATAAATGGTGTTCTTATTATGAACATTTATTATCAAATGATGTTGTATTAAAATTATTAAATATTAATAATCATAAAGAATATGTTGATTATTTAATTAATAATTATTTAAAATAAATCATTGATTATAATATTTAGTAAAATAATTCAAACAATTATTTGATGAATTTTTGATATATTCTCTAAATGGCAATAAGACATCTTTATTTTTTAAACTATCAAGATATTTATTTAATAATTCTCTTTCTCTATGATAATATCTTTCTTGATATTTTTCTTCAAACTCTAGAAAAAGTCTTGATAATAATTCTTTCTCATCTTTATTTAATTTTTCTAATAATATTTTAATTGTTCTTATAATATTAAATAATAATGTATATTGTATTAAATCATCTAATACTTCACTAACATTCATCTCTACTTCGTCATATCCATTTTCATTAATATTATTTGGATGAAATTGAACACATTTATCATAATCACTTAAAATAAATTCAAATTCTGATATTATTTTTTCTGGTATTTCTAAATATGCATAATTTAATTCTACTTTCCCAGAATGTTTATGAATTAAAATATTTCCAGAATGTATATCATTATGTGTAATACCATTTTTTCTAAATAAATTAATTTGTGCTAATACTAATTGTTTTAATATTAATTTAAATTGTTTTAAATTAATTGTATGCTTTGTAATAGAACCACCATTATAAAATTTCATGATTTCTAAAGTGACTTTATATTTAGCAGTTGATAATTTACAAAACTCTTTATTTCGTAATATAACATCTAAATAATCATTGCAAAAAAATACACAAAAAGTATAAACAAAATTAGGTAAACCTTTAATTTTTTGGTTAATATCTCTTAATTTGACATTTTTATTTGTTGTAACTTTAACCAATACTTTTTCTTTTTCTAGCAATTCACTAATAATTATTGTTCCTGATGTATTTATATCATCTATTTTTAATTTATTAATAGCTTCCAACCATTTACCTGTTGGTATCACATAATTTTTAGCAACATCATCATAAGGACATTTCAAATCAGTCATTAATTTATTATAGATTATTTTATGGATTATAATATTTATGAACTTCCTCATAATTATCATATAATATATTAATGTTATCATATTTATGTTCTAATTCAATACATGCATCCCATAAATCATCTATATCCATAACAGTTGCATAAAAATAACCATTATGAAGGTCACGCAATTTTTCTAAATGATGTTCGTATTTTTTGATATCAAATTTCTTAATCAATCGATTGATTTCTGATATGAATTTTTTATTTTCTGGTTGAGATTTGAAAGTATCTAAATCATAATAATTTTCAAACATAGTATTATTATCATAATTTGTTGCTTTTCTTAGAATATAATATTGCAAATTATTATATGCTTTCCAAACTGTTAGCTCATATTTTTCAATACATTTATTATTATTTTCTTCTTCATCAGAATAATAAATTGATTCATCACTGTCAGTATCTGTCATTAATTAAATAATTTATAATAATAAATTATTTATTAATCAATTTTTTATTATCTTAATATTTTATAATAATAACACAAATGGGTTTTGCAATTTAAATTTGTAAATTTAAATTGCAAAACCCAAAACTGTTAGCGAAGTTTCAAAATTAACTTTGTTAATTTTGAAACTCACATAACACAAATGAACCTCCTTGAAAATCAGTTAATCCTATATCATTATATAATTGCTCATAAAACATATAAAAATATTCACACATATTATCATAATCTTTAAGAAATTTTCTTAAAAAATCTTTTAATAACATTTTTGGTTTTTTGATAATAGTATCTTTAGTTTTATCTATGAAATTATTATTTTTTGTCATTTTAATATATTTAATTAAATTAATATCTGATACAGTAAGTGTATCCATTATTTTAACATTATTTTCATATTTCTTATTTTGATATTTATCTATATTGTTAGTAATATTATCTCTAGGTCTAAAATCATATTTACCATACCACGTATGACCTGTTAATAAAATTAACATTTTAGTTAGTTTAATATAATGAGAACCACATTTTTTTATACTCATATCTCCTAAGCTTATTTTATTAATATTAACCTTTTGGTTATATTTGGATGCATATTTTTTTATCATTTTAATAGTTAATTTTAATAAATGAGAACCAATATTTTCATTAGTATTAGCCATACAACTTTTACTATTAGTTATACTATGAATTTCTGCAATATTATCTTCAGTTGAAATTAATACTACTACACAATCTAATCCATCAACTTCTATTGAACTTAATGTATAATAATTATCATTTATTTCATTTTCTTCAAAAACATAAGTATGATTATTATATTCTACTTTTAGTTTTCTATTTCCACCACCTTTCATATTTAATAAAAATTTTAATGAAATATTTTTTAGTATATTTGAATTTCTATAAAGAATTTTTAATATATCTCTATTCATATAATTTATTGGATATTTTTTCCATTAATATGTTTACTCGCATAACATTCATCAGCATAATGATTCTCACGTCCGCATCTGAAACATTTATTTTTTGATGATTTAGTAGTTTGTTTAGTTTTCTTATTTTTCATAGTGCAATGAATGTTTTCATGAAATCGTGCACCTTTTTCTGTTTCAAATTCTTTACCACAATATTCACATGCAAAAACTTCAACATATTCACAACCAAAGGTTAATAATTCTTCTCCACTTTTATCTGTTTTAGCATAACAATTTTCTTCAGTATGACCTGTTCTATCACATCTTATACATTTTTTACTAGTTTCTTTTTTAGATTTATTATTTTGTTGTTTTAAATCATTTACTACTGCTAATAAAGATGATAATATGTCAATAAAATTCCAATCATCTTCTTTATTATTACATTGCCGAGCAAAATGATTAGATTGACCACAAATATAACATTTATTAGTAGAACCATCTAACATTCTTTGAATAGTATCAGTATTTGATTTATCTAATTTTAATTGACAAAACGAACCACCTCGAACATTATTAACTCCATGCATTGACATATATTTTAATGTATATTTATCTTCATCAAAATCATCACAATTAGGAATTATTTCAATAACTCTAATTGGTGAATATTTTTTGGTCCAAGCAGAACCTGAATTTGTAAAATGTTGTTCTAATCTAAATGTTGGATTATTTGTTTTACCAACATAATATTTATTATTTGTTAATTCTAAAATATAAATATTTGTAGTATTATTATTTGATGTAGAATCATTTGATTTAAAACCACATATACTACATGATGTTTTATTAGTTAGATAACATGAAGGACAACCCATTAATAATATTAATAATATATTCTTTATATTATAAATCAATTTTTATTTTGGATATCTATTATAAATCAATTACTTAAAATACTAATTTTCTTTTCATATAATCCTTCTAATTTCATTTTAATTAATTCTTCAGATGTATGAATATTTAATAATTCTTTTAATTCTTTCTTTTTCTCCAAATTAAATGCTCGAAGTTTATATAATTTAATAATTTGATTAGCTTGAGATTCAAGATATATTTTATCATTTATAAATAATTGTCCATAATAATAATTAATATCATTAAAATTAGTTAATTGAGAGAATAAACTGTTTTTTTCTGTTTCTAATTTTTGTTTTTCAGTGTGTTTTGCGTTTAATAACGAACGTTTATTCGAGGAGTATCCACGATTTCGAGTTATAGGTTCATTATCAGGTGATTTTTCAATATCTTGCATTTTTTGTTGAATTGAAAGTATAATACTATCTAATTCTTTAATATCAGTAATGATTTTTTTATATTTATTTATATCAAATCTATCAGAAGAACAATTAATTTTATGATTAAGAATAATAATTTGTTCATATATTATTTCTAATTTATTTATTTCCATATCAATATTAGTATCTATAAACTCCTCCAAATATTTCTGAATATTTAACTTTTTATCAAGTGGGCATTCTTTATAATCGCAATAGCGATATAAGTGACCTTTTTCATTACAATTATAACAATTATCTTGAGCAGATGTAAATTCATGTTCTAAGCTTTTAATCATCCAATCATCTAATACAATTTTAGTATAACTACCGCCACGAACCCTATTAATACCATATTTCATCATATATTTTTTTGTAGTTTTATCTTCATCTAATTGATCTTTTGTTTTATATGTTTCTACTATTTTAATTGGTTTATATTTATTAGTCCATGCACATGTATTATCACTACTTTTATGTTGATTGAATCTAATACTAACATCATTAGTTGTTTTTCCAATATAATATTTATATTCAGAAGATTTATCTTCACATTCTATTACATAAATATTAAAATAGTCATTAGATTTATCTTCACATTCTATTACATAAATATTAAAATAGTTATTAGATTTATCTATAGAATCAATACATTCATCACACATAGTATCAGATGAAGTAAATTGTTGATTTTGATTACAAATTGAACACTGCATTAATTAAATAATTAATTATTATAAATTATTTAATTATCAATTTTTATTAAACAAAACTAAAAGTTTTGTTTAATAAAAATTGATTTAATCTTAAATTATTAATATAATATCATATTAGTAATGGCATTTAAACGTCTCGCATCTGAATTAAAACAAATTAATAAAGAACCTAATTATTTTTATTCAGTTAATCCTCGTGAAAATAATTTTTTAATTTGGGACTTTGTATTAATTGGTCCAAGTGATTGTTATTATGAAGGCGGAATATTTGATGGAAGAATTGAATTTCCTCAAGATTATCCTATTAAACCACCAAAAGTTATTTTTAATAATATATTACATCCAAATATTCATACAAATGGTGATGTGTGTATTTCTATTTTACATCAAGGATCAGATCAATTTGGTTATGAAAAAGATTATGAACGATGGAATCCTAGTCATGGAATTGATAGTATTATGATGAGTATATTAAGTATGATTTCTGAACCAAACTTTGAATCACCTGCTAATATTGATTGTTCTAAATTATGGAAAGATGAACCTAATAAATATAAACAACTGATTTATAATTTAGTTTCACAAACACAAAAATAAATTTATAAAATCTATTTAAACTATATTTATTTTTATAATTAATAAGATGATTATTTATTTACCTGTTCAGGTATACAATAAATGCACTAATTTACCATTTAATGTTGAATTTAATAATGATACATTAATAATAAATACAACTAATAATAATATTAATATTAATAATAATGTCCACAATATAATATTATGTAATTTTTCATACGGAATAACAACTCTTCCGATTTCATTTCCTATAACTTTTTTTATAGTTAAAAATGAATTAATATGTGATCAATTTTATATATTCAAAACATTATCACATCAAAATGATTTTGATTTTTTGAATATAATAATAAATGAAATAAATAAAAAATATAATAAAAAACTAACTCTACCAATAAATCTTAATTTAATGAATTTAATTAATGTTCTTAAATTACATTCTAATAATGATACAACACCCGATGAAGATAATAATAAAATATATTATAGAGTCTGTAGATATTTGAATTTTTGTTTAGCATTTATATCAGGTGAAAATACAACAAATATATCTAATACTAGTAAAATAATACAAATTATTAATTTAATAAAACTGATTAAAATAAATTATTATGGTAATATATTAACAATTGAAGAACATATTGAATTTATTAAAAATCCAACTTTAATAAAAAAAAAAAGAAATTATTTTTGTGATATTAATAATAAAACAGTTAAAATATCAGTGGGTGATAATATTAAAACTAATTATGATAATATTAAACCCTATCCAATAAAATATTATAATTTAATTTCAATAAAAAATTTATTAAATATTCTTGTATTGAATCATTTTAATACATTATTTGATATATCATGCAGAGTTCTTTACAAGAAGAAACCAAATATAATTAATTTAATGAACAATTATATATTGAATATAACTGATGATATATCAAAGAAATCATTTGATGAATTTAAAATGATTATAAATGATGATAATCAGGAATTAATATTAAATGAATTAATGTCAAATACACTATATCCTCTTAATTATGATAAAAGAACTATTAATGATATATTTATAAAAATATTATATATATGTATTAAAAATGAAAATTTAATACAGAATTTAAATAATAAAACAAAATCATTAATTATTTATTTAGTTAAATTATATAAATCTATAGAATCTAATGATATATCAATATTATATAATCCAAAAATATATACAGAAAATATGATATATCAAATAACAAAAATAATGTTGTTAAATGATACATATAAATTAATTACTAATAATAATAATAATAATAATAATAATAATAATACTAGTATTAGTATTAGTATTAGTATTAATAGTATTATACAAAAATTTATTACCAATATATGCTTAATCCAAATATTGTCTAATTTATCATGGAAGACTATATCTAAACAACTTACTATATTTAAATATTTTATTTGTAATAAAGCTACTTGTAAACAATTATTTTTTTGTGATGGAAAATTAAATAAATCATTCACATATAATATGGATAATAGAATAAAGAAAATAATAATAGATCCATTGGTTATGTTTAATTATTTAAAACAAGAAGATGATTTTTATAAATGGATATATAATTTTAAAGAAGATATACCAAAAATATTTTATAATATGATAAATTTAAATAATTCTGATTATAAAACACTTGCTAAAATATTATATTATTATTCAAAAATACAAAATCAATCATTAAATGATGAATTTTATAGAAAGCTTTTAGGTGTATTAAAAATGAATAGTTCTATTATTTTATTTAATGATAGAATTAATATAAAATTAAAAGATATATTTAAAAATATTAATATTAATTTAGGATATCTTGCAAGAGATATAATAAATGAAGAATCTATATCAGTTACTATAACAGATGATATAGATGAAGATAATGATGTATATGATACTATTACTAAATTAAAAAGAAAATATTACAAATATAAAGGTAAATATTTAGAAATGAAAATGTCTGAAACTATAAAATAAGATCTATTCAATATCAATATCCATATTATTTTTATAAAATACATAACCTAATAAATTAATTTCTTCTAATATAATTTTTTTAATATATTCTGGATTTTTTAATTTATAATGTTTCAAACATTCTGTCATTTTTCTAGTTATATCTAATCTATGTTTATTGATATAATTTTGTAAAAAATCAATAATTTTACTATGTATATCTGTTATTAATTGTTCTTTTATAACATGTCTCATTTTACCATCTACCATTTGTTTAGCTGTTTTTGACCTAACACTATTTATCTCAACATTATTATTCTCTTTATGTTTTGGATTAAAATGTATCATTCTAGCCAATCTAGGTATTGCATTCTTCATACTAGCATCATCGTGATGTGTTAAACGCTCTAATACTATTTTAATAATATCATCTTTTATATATGATAAATCCTCATGCCCATAATTATTAATTGTTATATTATTAATAGTTCCATTATTTATGGTATTATTAACAATTCCATTATTTTGATTTTCTATTATTTGTGAATTATTATTATTATTTTTAATAATTTCATGATTTATATTTTTTATCTCAATTTCATTACATTTTTTTTCGTGAAACCAACGACTTTGTTTATATTTATATATTTTATTACATTTTCTACATTTATATTGTTCATCTTTTTCGATTTGTGAAAGTGAAAAATCATTATCTATGTTTACCAATTGTTTACCCAAAACATCATTTATATTGACTATATGTTTACCTTGGTCAATATTAGGTGAACTATGATATTTAGTCCTATGATTCCATATAGATGATGCGCTACTATACAATTTATTACATATATTACATGTATATCGTTCACTTTTTACCATTATATATTAATACGAGATTTTTTCTTCTTAAATGATTTTAATATGTATTAAAAAGTGAACCTTCACTTTTCACTTTAGGTGTGTGCGAAATATATGATTTTTTCTACAAAAGTATTTTGAAAATCCGTTTTATGATTTGAACTTTAAAATGATTAAATATTAATATAAATATATATTATTATTAATATTAATATTAATGCAAATAGCACCAGCAGAAATAGAAGATGGAAATATAGAATACAAACGACATTTTATTAATGTAACTGATACTAGATTAAATCATTTAACTGCACAAATGAATTGGAGAATTAATGAAGGAAATGGTATATGTTATTATTATATTGGTATTTGTGATAATGGTTATTTATATGAAAATTTATTACAAGAAGAAATAGATTATTCATTAGATATTATTAAATTAATGGCAGAAGGTTGTAATTCTTATATTGAGAATATAATTATTAATCGTATAAAAGACAACTTATGGTTAAATATAACAATTAAAAGAAATCATGCATATGTTCCTGAGTATAGAATATTAGTTGAATCTAATTCTAATGTTAGTAGATTTTTTAAAAATAAAACAAAATCTAAGGATATATTTTTTAATTCAATTATTCATGATAATGAAAGATATTTGTTTTTTCAATGTAATAAAAAGATGAGAACTAATATTGAAAAATTAATCGATTTTAATTTAATAATTAATATTAATATTAATATTAATATTAATATTAATAATTTGATGAATTATGTTGAAAATAATATGAATGGAAATAATATAAATGACAATGATGATGTTATTTTTAATATAATTAAAAGTAATCATATACAATCAATCGGATATATATTATTTGGATATTTAAAACAAGGTAAAATAAAAAATGGAATGGATATCAAATATAAAAATCAAAAAGTTCAGATATTATCTATACATAATAATTATATAGATTGCACTGAAGCAACCGCACCTGCGACAATTTCATTAAGAATAATATATTAATATTAATAATTCTACCAAACTCTACCCATGGGAATACCCATACCCATACCAGGCATAAAGCCCATTGGTGATCCAGAACCAGGAACCATACCAGGACGCATTAATGGAACACCGCCTACTCCAAAAGGCATGCCCATACCAATAAATGGTTTGCCATCTGTTCCAACAGGAAGTGCAGGGTTTACTCCAACTAATTGATTTGAACCAGGAATAAGCATTGATGCTTGCATGCCAGTTGAATTTGCTGGTTGCATAAATGTACCACTTGGACCTATTATAATTTTAGGTCCAGTAGAAGCAGGTGTAGCAGGAGCAGCCGCAGGTGTAGCAGGTGTAGCACCAGTAGCAGGAGTTGCAGGCTCATCTTTAGTTTGAGATCCTAATGGAAACATAAGGTTTGGTAATCCTGGACCCATTGACATAGACATGGCTGGTTGAACTTTACCATCAGCTCCAACAGTTACACCAATAAATGGAGCAACAGTTGAATATGGAACAGATTGGTGCTTAATACTAGCTTTCTTTTTACCTCCACCCATATCAGAATACATAATATTAGCTCTTCTGTATTGGTTTAATTGATCCATAATAATCATTTGTTCAACATTAAAAAATTGTTGTCTTTTAATAGCATTTTTAAATGCTTCATTGAAATCGTTTGCATCTATAGAGACAGCAGCTGGGTATACAACTCTGAACATATATAATAAACTCTAGGTTTTATTTTTATAATTAATATAATTAATTTAATGGAATACATTCAAATAGACTTTTTATAAAATTATTTAATTCATCGCAATTTACATTTTTAAAATCTAAAATTTTTAATAACTTTTTATCACAATTTTCATAATATACTTCGTATGAATATGTTTTTTTATTTAAAATATGTATTTTTTCATCTAATAAAACAAACTCTTCCTCATCACTATATATACATAAATCAATCGCATATTCATTATAATCAAAACTTAGGATTATAGAATTTAAATTATTATCTATATTAATTTTTAAAGTTTTTTCAATTAAATTAAAAAAACTTATTAATTCTTCATTTATTATTTTAATATTTTTAATATTTTTTAAAAAAATGTTATTAAGCTCTTGATTTTGAATATTATATATTTTATTATTACATACATTAATAATTATATTATAATCATCAATTGACAAATTATTATTTTCTATTAACTGTATAATATTATTCATTATATTATATTATATATTTAATCTATTATCTAACAAGATAATATATTTAATCTATTTTCTTGTTAGATAATAGATTCTCTACATCTGCTTTACTAACTAATTCTAACTCACCAATTGATTTAAAACTAGTTGTATTATTAACATGATCTACATCGTTATGTTTAATAATATTATTTGATTTAAAACTATTTATATTATTAATAATGAAATATTTAAAAAGCATTTTATGAATAACAATTCCACTTAATTCAGAATACAAGTGAATAAATACTGAACCAAGAATAGTTGTATTAATTAAATATATTGAAATAATAGCTGTTTTAATAAAATTACTAGTAATAATAATATTATCAGAATATTTATGATAATAAATATTAAATACTGAAAAGATAATAACCCAACTAATAATTATATCATCTTCATTTAAAATTAATTTCATAAATTCAACAAGATAAATACGAAATAATAATTCTTTGTGTAAAACTAATCGGGTTGTTGTTTTAATAAGTAATTTAAGCTGATCATAATTATTATAAATATTGTAAGAATTAATATAATCATTTTTATTTTCTGTTAAAACATAAAATGAGATGAGTTTATAACACGCAATAGTTAGGTGTAAAACTGATGTGTAGATGAAAAGATTAAGCATTAATATTATTAGCTAATAATATTAATGATAAAGTAAATCAATTTTTATTCGTGAGTTATAATTTACTTTGTAAATTATAACTTGCCACGAATAACTTTTGATTGAAATGAATAGAAAAATCTTAGATTTTTCTATACTTCAATCAATTTTTCTAATAATTAAATCTTTGATTTAATTATTAGAAAGTTAATCCGCTGTATTTGATTTGCTAAGCAAATCAAATCTGCGAATCAATTTTTATTCGTGAGTTATAATTATATCGCTCATATATATTTTTAATATATAATAAATATATATGAGTCTATTACCTTCAAAGGAAAAATATATAATGTTTTTAGAAGATAAATATTTTATAAAACATATATTCAAATCAGTCTATAATAAAATAACAAAAAGATTAAAAAATAAAGGTATTGTATTATTTCACATAGATACTGTTATTGAAAAATTAAAAAGAGCTCAAAAAAATAACATCAGTAATTTAACATTTGATGAATCCCCTTTTCCAAATACAAATACATTATATATTCATTTATTTAATAATCAATATTTTAGTGAGAAATTGTATAATAAAAAGAAAGTTGAAACAGAAAGAGAAATGTTATTTTTATTAGCAGGAAAATTAGGAGTAAAACAAATTTATTATGAGATAGAAGTAATAGAAACAACTATTTCTAAAGTTAATACAAATTTAAAAATTAAAGGTATTAATAATGGATTAACATTTAATAAACATATTAATAAAACAAACGGAACAAAAGGAAAAGAAGAATATTTAAATCGTGGAGCACCTGTTTATTTAAAATCTGAAAGTCTTCAAAAAGTAGAAGAAAATATAAAAGAAAGAATGGGTATGATGAAATCAAATATATTTAATTATAATTTTTATAAAAATAATCCTAAATTAGAAAGTTTTGTTTATAAAAGATATGAATTTAAAATACAGAAATTAGAATATAATTTAGAAACAGATGATTTATCAGATATATCATTTGCTGTAAATTCATGTTTTATGGAATATGGCATCGATTTATCATATGATAAATCAACAAGTTATAATGAAAATATTCATTATACTATTGAATTTTATAATGATATTGAATTATATAAAGAATTTGGTAAAAATAAAAGAAATCAAATGGATGAATTTTATAGTATTAGAGAATTATATGAATTAATGGATAATAAAGATAAATCAGTTCATTTAATAACAGAATATGTTATGAAATTAGCTAAAAATTATAAATATAAATATAATGATGAAATTCATAATTTTTCAAAACACATAGATGATTTTATTAAAAATAATGATGATGGATCATTTGAAAGTATTTGTCATGAATTTCATAGCACTAGTCAAATCAAAAATTGGTTGAATAAGAAATTTTTGATTAATGAGATGGAAATAATAAATGATAATCTAAAAGAAAATGTAGAAGATATAAATAATAATATTAATAATAATATTACTGTAGATGAAATAATTAATGATTGCGATGAAGGATCTAAACATATGATAAATAGAAAAGAATCATTAAGTAATTGGGATGTTGAAGAAAACAAATCAGAACCAATAATTAATCTTCCATTTGGTTTAAATGACAGTATGTTTGCTCATTATTTATGCACAATGGTTAATCCACCTGAAACATTTCGTCCGCCAATAATGCCATCTTCAAGCACTACATCAATTAATTCAGATATTTTTCCATCATCTTTTAAACCAATTCAAAATGAAAGAGAATCTGATATTTAATAAATCAAAGATTATAATATAAAAAAATATACTATTATTAATATTATTAATATAACAACTACACCTATTATAAAATATGTAAAACTATTATCATTTATAACTGGTAATTTAAATGGTGACTCAGTTGGTGCTATATTATATGATTTGATTTCAGGTTTATTATCTGTTCCTATTGGGTATAAATTAAGTGAATTATTAGCTGGTTGTACATTTCTTGAATAATAATTTGTTGTAGCAATTGGCACAGGTTGTCCATTAATTAATACATTTGTTGATATTTGTGAATTAGCATCATTAATACCTGTATTAATATTTCCAGATAACAAAATACTATCATTAACTGGATCTTTACTATTTATTCCATATGAACCTGTTGCAATTCTAGTTACTATAGTTTGATTAGTAATACCTTGATCAATCCTTGATGAATATGTTTGTTCAAAATAAGGTTCAAGTATATATTTTTTCATTATATTAAGATACAAATTTTAATAAAATCATATATTCATTTTGTTCTATAATTTTTTCGGTATATTGCGTAAAATATTCTAAAGCTTTTTGTATATCATTTGTATGTTTTTTATATTCTAATTCAACATGCCCACATACAAATTCTATATTTTCATGTAAAGTTTTAGCATGTAAATTGTTCTTTTTAATTGTATCATTTAGTTCTTCATTATATTTTCTTAAATCAATTATCATAGAATTTATTAACTCTAAATTATAAGTTATATCACTTACTATTTTAATATTATCATCCTTCTTATGAGATATCTTCACTAATTTATTTTCACCAGTTATAACATCTTTATACATTGTTATAACAGTTAATGCCATCATTGTTATATTTTCTGATATTCCATAAATCATATTATTTAAGCTACTATTAATTATTTGTTTGTGATTATTTAAATATAATAATTCATTTTGAAGTATCTTGTTTTGAAAAACTAAAAACGGGGTCGAATCCTCTAATTTTAAGTTTTTTTTCTTATTGAAAGTTTCGATGCGTTGATTAACTTCATTTACTTTTTTTGAAATAATATCATGTAAGTCGTTTATTTTTTTTATATTATTTTCTATCTTCATAATATTTTCATTCATATTATAAAATTGTATATTTTATATGTAGAAGTATTAAAGTATCCTATATTTTTTTTAAAAAAAAGTAATATTTATTTTTATTTCCTCTTAGCAGGAGGTTCAGTTTTATCTTGATTTTCAATATAATTTACTGCCTCCAGTAGCAAACTCAAACTCCTGGTAAGTTTCGGAGCAATCGGAACAGGTCGACGAGTCATATATGTAGACGCACTTGATAGTGCAGCCTGTGTTTGTTGTTCATTCATTAGTTTATTAATGTTTTCAACCATCTTAAAATATAAAAGTTTTTGATGAGTTTCTTGATGAAACTTGACCAAATTATCTATATTCTCAGAATTAAATTGTAATTTTGGAGAATTTAATTGTCTATTAACAATATTTTGTGCATGTACAAATAAATTATTAATATTCAAAACATTGATATTATTCAAACTAATTATACTATTTTCAAAATTAAGCCCAGAACAATTTTGAATAAAGACATTTACATTAATATTATTCAAATTAATTGAAAACTTATTATTATTAATAATAATATCTGGATGACTCTTAATATAATTCATTGCATGATTTTTCAGAATTATAATATTAAACTGATTATAATCACCTAATGTGTAATTAAATTCATCCAATTTATTTAAATAATAATAATAAACACCATTACATACTAGACCAAAAATAGATAACCAACCTTTTTTAGTAAAACATTCATTTAGTTGATTAGAAATAGAACTAATAGTATCAAAATAAGATTTATTCTTTGAGATGATATCCATAATTTATCTATAATATTGTAATTATGATATTTCTTTTTCAATTTTTATTAATAACTGTTAATTTGGAGAGTAAGAATTTTACAAAGTAAAATTCTTACGCCAAATCAATTTTTCTAATAATAAATAAAGCGTGTGTGATTGAATTAAATTAATTTATCCTCATTCTTTTAAATACCGGTTCAGGTGAAATAGAATGTGTTTTGTTAATAGGCATAGGTTTAATATAAGACTTTATTGGGTTCATCATATAAAGTGGGTCATAAATGCGTGGTGGATCCATATAATTATTATACCTATAATAATAAAAAAAAATATCAATTTTTATTATATTTTAGATATATACTGGAAAATTAGTATGAAAGCTATCACTTATAATATCTAAAATATTCGAATCTAGATTAAATTTATCAATCCAATATTTAACATAATCCTTACATTCTTTTAATTCAAGTATTTTACTATACACACATTCTCTAAATTTTTTATTATGTAGCAATTTATATTCTTTAGTATAAATAATATAAAAAATATTAATAAATATTAACGCTTGCTTTGATGTATCAGAGTTCAATAATGAAATTATAAATTTAATATTTGAGACTGATTTTTTATCTGATTCTTCATCTGATTCTATATTAATACTAGAATTGAATAAACTATTAATTTTACCATCAAATGAAAACAAATTATATTTTATAATATCATTACAAATATTATTAGTATTACTTTCATTAAGTATAATAAAAATTAATGGATTATTTAATATATATTTTTGAATATCTTTACACCAAGTTTTATTATTAATATCATATGAACAAATATCATAAATATAATTATATGCTGCACATTCTGCAATATTGAATGAACTATTTAGAAAATCAATTGACAAATTATGTTCTTTAATAAAATCATCTAATATAGATTTATTATATTCAATTAATTCTAATAATAAATCGATATCAATAATAATATTATTATTATAATAATTATTATTATTATTATTATCATATTTAAAAACTTTAATTACTGAATTTAATGAATTCATATAATTAATATAATCAATATCTCGTATATTATGTTTAATATTTTCAATAGTATTCAGTAATATAATACAAAAAGATTCTAATACTAAATAAGGAATCTTCTTATATTTCTTATTTTTACTTATACTATTAATAACTTTATTGAATGATTTATACTCAACTTTGGATAAATGATGTTTATTATTATTAATAATAAAATTAATGTATTGAATGTGTTCCATAATATTTATTATAATAACAATTATATGATAAAATAAATCAATTTTTATTTTAGATATTTATTTTGGGCGTCCAACCAAATCAATTTTTATAAAATAACTATTAATTAATTAGAATGATTGGTTCTATAATTACAGTGGGCGGGTCGTGCAAGAGAGCCTTTGTTCCATTATATGTTTTTTTATGAAGCTTAATTGTAACTGCATTTTTAATATTCAAATTTCTAGTTAAATCTATATTATCATCCCTCATACTCATTACTTCTATAATCGCATTACTAATATTTTTTCCAACAGTATCTCTATTATTTTGAATAAATGTAAGTTTACCTTCAGGTCTATGCATGTATAAACTTGGAATCGCTGGTTGAAAATTGCAGATACTAAACATAAATGGAGATGAATGAAATAAAAATGAGTTAGATATTTCACATTCAACAATTGAAAAAACTTTATTTTCATATTCAGGTGCGAACATTTCAATAGTTTTACCTTCAGAAATTTCAAAAAAACGGTCTGCTAGCATATCACTAATTTCATCAATTTTATCCATACATGAATCCTTATAGAGATTATGATTAAGCAAATATGATGAAATTTCATTATTTAAAAATAAATGATTATTAATATAATACATAATATGCTTATCAATATGCTCATTAACCATTGTATTTTTACTTCCAACTAGTTCATAAATAGGAATTGTAATAAAAAACTCATTAGTAATATCACTAGGGGTATTAGAAATAAAATATGACATGTATGATATGGTTGATTCCATTATAATTTTATTATATTAATTATTATAAAAAAATATCAATTTTTCTAATAATTAATAAAATAATAATAGACTTAGTCTATTGCCGACAATACGGGCATTTCTTATCCATATTAATATAGACTATCTGATAAAAACAATCAAAACAAATTGAATGATTTTTACAGTTAAGTTTATATAAATCCTTCTTTTCATAACAAACAATACAATCGTCGTTTGATGTAAATTCTAAGGTTTCTTTTAATACATCAATTATAATTAAATTATATTTACCAATAATTTCAGCATAATCATGGAACATCTCATACTCGTATGGGAATTGACCAATTTCACCTGTCATCAATAAATATTTACGCATTAAATCATTATTACCTAATGTATAATAATAATGAGCGAGTTCAACCATTGATTTGTTACAATTATTATCAATAGCCATCAAATAATATTTTAACATTAAAGCGTAATCTTTCTTAATATATTTATAATAATTTGCAAAATTATACATAGATTGATGAAAACCTTTATTAATTGCCATTAAATAATATTGTTTCATTAAATCATAATTTTGAGTTTCCTTATAATGAGTACCAAGAGTATCCATGTGTTGAATATTTCCCTTTTCAATAGACATTTTTAAATATTTGACCATTAATTCAGGATTTATTTCAATATTTGTATAATACATAGCAAGGCGAACCATTGAAAAACTATAACCATTATCAATTGCCATCAAATAATAGTGTTTCATTAAATCATAATTTTTAATTTCCTCATAATATACACCAAGATTATGCATATCATCTTGACGTCCATTTTCAGCTGCCATCCTTAAATAGTATATCATTAATTCTATATCTGTTTCCATATATTTATAATATAAAGCTAAACCAGACATTGCTGATACAGAACCGTTCTCAGCTGCCATTAAATAGTATTTTTTTATTAAATGATTATTATCAGTATATTCTACATGATGATAATGATTACCCAATTGATACATTGCTTTACTACAACCTTTCTCAATTGCCATTAAATAGTATTTTTTCATTAATTCATATCCGTGTTCTTCTCTGAGGTCTGAATAATATTTTGCAAGAATATTCATTGCATCAATACTACCATTATCAATTGCCATTATCAAATATTTTTCCATCAAAACAGTATCTATATATTTATAAAAATGTCCTAGATAAATCATAGATGTAATGCTTCCATAATTAATACCCAGTAAATAATATTTTTTTGTCAACTCATTACCATCTGGTCCAATTGACCTATAATAATTTGCGAGTTTATTAATACCATCTATTAAATCATTTTTATTAAACATACGAATAATCTGGCGTTTATGCTTATTTTCATTATCATCAAACTTAATATTATACTTAATGCTGATATCTTGGAGAGACTTAAACATACAATATATAACTAATTGTTAATAAATAAATTATATTTTCAATTTTTATTAAATATATAGCGAAGCTATATATTTAATAAAAATTGATAATATATCCATATAATATAATTTAATAAATTACATGGATTCTACTACGCATACTTGCAATATTTGTATTAAAACTTTCTCTTATAAGTCACCTACTAAATTCTATGCTCATATGCATAAACATCTTACTCCTGAATATAAACATTTATTTTCAAAGACTCAAATCAAACTAATTAATAAAGCACGAATTAATCTTAATAATCAGTATTTACGCACACGAGAGAAGAAAGCTTGTAAGGTTTGTAATAAAAAAATTTGTAATAAACAAGCTCTCTTTTGTCATATGAAAATACATTTAGTTCCTAAAACAATACATTTATTTTCTGAGGAAGAAATTAAACTAATTGAAGAGATATATGTGCATAGAAAACAAATTAAGAAACATTCTCGTGATAAAATAAAGAATGATGTAGATGAGGTAGACGATGTTCCGCCTGCTATTTCTATTATTCCTATTCCTCCACTTCCTTTTCTACCAGTCCCTGATCTTATCCCCATTTAAAATATTTTTTTATTATAGTTTATTTTTTTTATAAAGAAATTTTTTCTTCAAGTGTAAGGGGTCAACTGTTAAATATCAAATAATATTTTGTTCAATGCAAAGATGTTAGCGAATTAAAATAATATTTATTTGTTTTGTTTTATAAAAAAATCCTACTTGGGCAGAAATTGTGTTTGAATTTCAAGAAATGGGTGGTCTACAAGATGTTCAGGAATGTGGATTTTAAGCACACCATCTTCCATTGTCTGATACTGGAGAATGTTTTGACAAAAAGAAATGAATTCCAACAAGTGTTCCAGTGTATCAGCACAACCATCTGCAAAAAATGTGTAGTCATTAAATGAGAAAAACATGAGAGCGAACTTATCAGCAATCACATTGTTTTCTCCGTCTGTCGCTTGCCAAAATTGAACATGTCCAATACAATTGGATTCCGGGTGTTCAATTTTGATTTTGACAAAATAGTCAGGGTGTTCATTGCGTTTCTGGTTGAGAGTCAAACTACAATGAGGAGGAAGAACAATTTCGTTGTTTGTAATCTTCTTCTTCATATCAGTCGCAAAGTTAATAATAATATTAGTATTAATTTGAATTAGTTCATCTTTAATCTGTTGGTTCATACGAGCATGGGACATATACAAATTCTTAACATCTAATATACTGTAATTTTTTCAATTTTTATTAAACTATATAACCTTTGGTTATATAGTTTAACTAATAATTAGATGAAGGAGTGTAACGACTGAATTCAATTTTTATTAGGTGAAAGAGTGCAACGACTGAATTCAATTTTTATTAGGTGAAGGAGTGTAAACGACTAAGCTCAATTTTTATTAAACTATATAACCTTTCGCTATATATTTTATAAAAATTGAAATTATTTTCATATACTTATTATTTATAATAAGTATATGGATTCAATTACTCTAACATGCTTGATTTGTGATAGAATTTTTTCTACTAATAACTATTTATATGCTCATATGAAGAAACATCTTAGCCCTGAAACAAAATATTTATTTTCAGAGAAGGATATTGATGAAATTAATCGCATTTATACATATGTTTCCGCCGCACGCAATGCAGATTATATTAAGCATAAAACAAAAAATGTTTGTAATATTTGCGATAAAAAAATGTATAACAAACAGCTATTAATTTGCCATAAAAAAATGCATTTAGTTCCAGAGCATATGCATCGTTTTACTGAGGCTGAAATTAAAGAGATTTTAGATACGCATAAATATAGGTCAGACCTTAAAAAGGGTTATTATAAAAAACATTTTGATAAACTAGATGAACCAGATGAACCAGCTGCTGCAGCAGCTCAACCTTCTCAGTCTGAATTGTTTGCTCTATCTATCCTACCAAAGTTGCCTCCGAAAGATTCTCTACCTGTCCCAGAACTTATCCCAATTCCAAAAATGCATTTACCAGTCCCAGAACTTATCCCAATTGAGTTTTGAGTGGATTCCAAATTAATTTAATTTTTTTATATTTTTAATATATATTATATATAATGTCATTTAACAAACAACCTATATTTTGGTGTTGTGATAAACAAATTAATCCATTATTTGATAATATTAATGAAAAAGATTATGATAAACCATTAATATTATTAAATAATCAATATTTGAATAAATACATAACAAATGAAAAAAATGATATAATGATAAATTATTATATTAAAAGCATGAAAGATATTTCTATTATAACTGTTTTTCCAAAAGCAATATCACAAGAAGATAATATGAAAAAATTATTTAGTAAATTAAAAGAAAATGGTATAGTTCATTATACTAAATATATCAAAGTCAATTTTTATACAATGTATAATATTGTTTATCAATTATATGCTCACGAAAGAAGAATGAAACTTAATAATCTGATTTTATATAAATTAAATAAACTTGGTTTTACTGATATTCATTCTAAAAATAAAATATTAGTTATTGTTTATAGTCATAAAAATAAAGAAATTCCATTACAAGGAAATTCTAGTCCTTTTAAAATGCAATTAAGAGAATTATTTTTATTAAAAGAAACTGATTCATTATATGATTTCCTTCATGTTAATAATGATGATAATGAAGCATATGAATATTCAAATATTTATTTTAACAAGAATACTATGAAATTTTTAAAGAAACAACAAAGTTGGAAAATATTAGATATGAAATATACCATTAGATTATTTAATAGATTAAAAGAATTTTATAATAAATATTCATTAGCTGAATTAGAAAATTCTATTATATTTAGTTCTGGTATATTATTTACTTATGGATTAAGAGAGATCAATGATTTAGATGTTATTATGTTATCATCTAATAATATTAATAATAATATTATAGATGATTTTAATAAAGATAATAAAAAAAAGAATTTTGATTTAGATATTAGTTATGAAAAGAGTCCTAAATTTAATGAAGAATGGATTAAAGAATTAAATGTTAGAGCTAGTATGTGTGGAGCAAAAGATTATCAAGAATTAATATTAAATCCTGATTATCATTATTATTTTATGGGTTTTAAATTTCTACGATTAAAATGCGATATATTGACAAGATTTAAAAGAGGTAGACCTGCTCAAATAACGGATTTATTAATTTTAAGACAGGCTCTTAATCTTAATTATAATATATCAATACCATCTGAAACTAAAACTTATGATGAAAGTAAAAAGATGGATGTTATTAAAAAAGTAGATGAAAATGATTTTTTAAAAACAATTAAATTTTATTTACAGAAAAGATATTATATTGATGTATCTATTGAAAATATAAAACAATGGATAAAAAATCCAGAATCTTTATCTGGCGGGACTAATATTAATATTAATCATGAGTTAATTAAATTAGAAGACATGTCTAATAAAAAATATGTATATCCATCAATGGAAGAATTAATAAAAATGGGATATAACACTAATGTTGTTATTTATAGTTCAACTAAACCATATTTATATCCTGGTGAAGATTTTGACTATTCTATTTCTAAATATTTTTGTAAAGTTGATTCTGTTATTGAATCAAAAGGAAAGAATATTAGAATACTAACATTTAATATGCATAATATGATTTCTAGATGTAATCAAGGTATATCTCCAGTTTTTGGAAATAACTTAAATCCATTTCAAAAATCAAGAGATATTAAAAGATTTATTGATTTCTTTAAAAAAGCTGATGCAGATATATTATGCTTACAAGAAATTGTTCCTATTACAAAAGAAAAAATAGATAACGATATTAAAGATTATGAATATATTAGAAACAATTTTAATTTTGAATATTTTAATGAATTAATGGAACAAATTGGCTACAAATATAAAGTTATTAGTTCATGTCAAAATGGTAATTTTCTAAAAGAAGAACATAGAAATTATTATTATTTAGGTAATGCTATTTATAGTAAACATCCATTAATAAATAGTCAAATTTATCAATATAGCTTTATGAATCGTAATTTTATAGTATCAACTGTTAAATATAATTTTAAAACTTTTAATATAGTTAATATTCATTGGGAATTTTTTAAAGAAGATGATAAATTAATAAAACAAACAAAATTATTAATTGATAAATTAAGAGAATTATATAATTTAAGAAATATAATTATATGTGGTGATTTTAATATTAATTTACTTATTAAAAGAGAAGGTAAAAGATATATTGATTGGGAAGTTAAAACTGAATTTATAAAAAAACATACAGGTATTTTTTATAGTGCATTCAGACAAAGTAAAGCTACTAATTTTGCACAAGGTGATACAACAGATTATATATTAGTATCCAAAAAGAACATATTAAAACATGTTAACTCAAATATAATTCAAACTGATATATCAGATCATTATGCTGTTTATAGCGATTTCACATTTTATTAATTATTAGAAAAATTGATATTTTTATTATTATTAGTATAAATAATAATAAATGTATGACCTCTAATTATGAACGTAAACGTGAACTACTAACCTTTCTGCTGGGTTCTAAAGAGACTCAATCAGAACTATTCAGTAAAATTATTTATAAGGATTTAGATAAATTTAAAGAGTTTATGGATGATTTAGATAAATCAGAATTAGGTGAATATAGTAAAATTCTAAATGAAGATATTTATAATAGTAAGCTTAAAGAAATTAAAACTCAAACAAATGCATTGAAGGAACAAATGATTGCTCAAGCAAATGGTATTAAATATAATTCAGTTGTATCAGTTATCGAACGCAAATTATATATTATTGAACTTCAAATAGATGTGGGTATTTATAATTTATATCATAATAGAAATGTGAAATTCTATTTTGATGTATAATAATAATATATATTTATTTTAATAATAATAATATATATAATAATAATGAATGATATACAAAAAAGAATATTAGTATTTTTAATTGGTTGTATTGGTATTAGAACATTATTTGTTTATATTGCAAAAAAAATAAATAAAGATTATTTACCCTATATGGGTTATATTGCTGCTATTATATCATTTGGATTTGCTTTTATATTTATAACAAATTCAAGACAAACAGGACCTGAAGTATTTGGAGATAAAATATGGTGGAATAATTTAAGACCAATTCATGCTATTAATTATGCTATATTTGCATACATGGCTATAAATAAATCACCTAATGCATGGATTCCATTATTAATAGATGTTGTTATTGGATTAAGTGCTCATTTATATTATCATCACTCAAAAGGTCATATATAGCTTTGCTATATATTTAATAAAAATTGATAGGGCATAAGAATCATCATAGATTAATCTAACTCTCAGAACCTTTGGTTTTATTAACTTTATTAAATATATAGCTTTGCTATATATTTAATAAAAATTGAATATTTTATTCTTATTAACAATTATATAATATAGTATGTCTTCTGATAATATCTCCATTGATAATACTTCTATTGCTAATACATCTGCTATTATTATTACAATTGAACCTAAACCGTTTCGTATTTTTGAGTATACTAATAAAACTATGAATGATTGCTTTTATTGCATGGATACTCCAACTGATAATATGTCAGATGCTGAAAGCTCAGATGTTTGTTGTAAAGGTATGTGTTGTTTTGTATTCTGGCCTCTGCATATAGTTGTTGATATTCTATCATGTCCTTTTCGTGGATGCATTCATCTTAAAAAATAATTAATAATTCATTTATAATATCCACGGTGCCTTTTTAGTTCCACCATCATAACTAACAGCTAAATTCTTCTCAATTAAAATATTATTAAATGATTTATCCTCATCTGTATTATATAATTCAACTAATAAACGTCCATATTTATCAAACGTATCACACTTAACATTAATAATTTTTTTATTTTTACCTAAAATATTTATAACTTCATCTTTCTTAATATCTAAATTATCAAAATTAGAACTTAAATTATCTTCACAAATTAATTTTAATAATTCAGCACGAGCTTTCTTAGCCCAAACAATCTCAGCATCTCTATTTGGTTTATCTTTACGAGGCTTCATTTCTGGTGTATCAATTCCAATTAAGCGGCAAGTAAATTTATAGAATTTATTATTTAAAGGAAGTGCTATCTTACATGTATCCGCATCATAGCATGCAACTACACGTCCTTGTAATGTTAAACCACATAAAGAAAATTCAGGAGTATTATCATTATTACAATCAGCTAAGCAAATATTCATTATTATATAATATATTAATAAGTATTTAAATAAAAACTATTTTTTTGTCCATTGCTTCTCTTTTTTATAATGATTATCCATTAGTTCTTTAATTTTAGCAGCAGTTAGTTTTGTATGATCTGTTCCTTTTGGGATGCTAATAAATGTAGGCTTTCTTGCTCCACTACTTCCATGAGGAACCATAATATAAGGACCATGTTCTCCTGTTTTAACAAATACTTTTGTTTTACCAATAAGATAACTATTACTCGATGCTAATGAATCTGAATTTTCATTTAATTCCTTGGCTAATTCTAATAATTCATCATCAGTTTTATCAGTCGGGTCATATTCTTTATCTTTAATTCCAACTAATTTAGATGCTATTTTAAAATAGAATCCAAATTTTCCTTTATTTAATACAACAGTTGATGAACCTATTTTACCAATATCTTTTGGATATTCTAAAAATCCAATAGCATCTTCTAATGATACAGATTCTGGTTCCATATCACCAATAGAACCAAACTTGTAACTTTCAGTTTTACTGTCATCTTTACCTTTGACTTTACCTTCGACAGTAATGTCGACTTTACTAATACTTTTTACACACCAACCAAATTTTGATTTAGTTAGATAAATCATTTTATCATTATGCTCACCTAAACATTTATCATTCGCTGAATATGCTGCACCTAATGCTTTTTGTGGTGCATCTTGATTAAGCTTAATAACTATTGGATTAAATGCATCATAAAATTCTTTAATAACATTATACCATTTAATTTTTTCATTTTCAATTAAATCTAATTTTGTTTCTAAATCACTAGTAAAATCAACATTAATAATATTATCAAAATATTTAACTAAAAATTCATTAGTCTTATATCCTAATTCAATAGGTATCATTTTTTGTTTCTCTGCACCAATCTTAACTTTTTTGCTTTTTTCTTTTATAGAATTATATTTTTTATTTGAAACAGATAATGTAATAACATCTTTTTCAATACCTTCTATATTTTTAATTTCTACATAATTACGTTCTAAAATTTTGGTAATGATTGCTGAATAAGTACTAGGTCTGCCTACACCAGATGATTTTAAATATTTAATTAATCCTGCTTCATTATATCTTAATTTAGGTGTTGTAAAAGTTTGCATTATATCTGTATTTATATGATTAATTATTACATCTTTCTTAATATCTAATAAACCTTTTTTATGTTCTTCTTCTTCAGAATCAGTTGATTTATTTGTTTTTCCATAAACAATTAAAAAACCATCAAATTTAACTTCTTGAAAAGTTGATTGATATATACTTTCATCTGGAAGAATAGTTTTATTAGAACCTCCAGATAAAATATCAATATTAATTGTTTGAACATCTATAATTGCATTACTCATAATACTAGCAGTAGCACGTTGCCATATTAAATGATATACACGTTGCATATCATTTGTAATATTTTCACCTTCAATAATCTCTACTGGATTAATATTACGAATCGCCTCATGTGCTTGTTGAGTATGTTCTCCTTTATCTTTATATTCTCGATATTTATAATATTTTTCTCCATAGGTTTTATAAATATATTCTTTAGTCATTCCTATAAACTCTTTTGAAAGACTTGTCGAATCTGTTCTATGATAACTAATCCAGCTATTTTCATATAACTTTTGTAGGGTGTCTAAAATTGTTTTTGTTTTCATACCTAATTTACTACTAGCTTCTTGCATTATAGTAGCAGTAGTATGTGGTGGAGATGGATGTCTTTGAGTTTCGGCTATATTAGCACTAATAACTTTACAAACAATTGTTTTATTTAATTGATTTAAAATATTTAGAGCAGATTCTTTAGAATCAATCTTATAATTTTCTTTATTTTTAATTAATACAGCAGAAATATTAATATCATTATATTTAAAATCACTTGTTGATTTAAAAAATGGTTTATCAATAATATTTTGAATACTATCATTTACTTCTTTTTCTTTATCAATTATAATTCTAACAGCAACTGACTGTGTGCGTCCAGCTGATGTCCCACCTTGTAGGTATTTTTGCAGTAAAGGTGATAAAATATATCCCATTAATCTATCAACAATACGACGAGCACATTGAGCATCACATGATGGCATATGAATTAATGTTGGCTTAGAAATTGCATCTAAAATAGCATTTTTTGTAATTTGATTAAAAATAATTCTTTTATAAGTTTGTAAATGTAAAACTTCCTTGATAGAGAGAGCAATAAATTGTCCTTCTAAATCTAAATCAGATGCAATAATTACTTCATCGCATTTATGTTTATAATACAAAAGAGTTGTTACTACTTTTTTTTTATCATCATTAATAACATAATGAGGTTTAAAATTATTATCTATATCAATTGATAAATTTTTAGGATCTAAATCACGAATATGTCCAAAGCTTGCTTGAACAACATAATCTGACCCTAAATATCCTTGAATTTTTTTAGTCTTTGCTGGACTTTCAACTACTACTAGATATTTTGGCATTATTAATTAATATATACTGTTTTTATATATATTAATCAATTTTTATTTAATTAAAAATATTATATTCATTATTTTTACACATATAAATATACATGTGAAAAATGTAATTTTAAAGCCAATATTAAATCACGCTGGGAGAATCATATTCAAACTGAATTACATAAAACTGGTGAAAAAAAGAAAAGGTCTGATTATAAAGAACCACATAAATGTAATAATTGTGATTTTACATCAAAAAATATGACTAATTTAAAACAACATTATTTAAATTATCATGGTAATTTAAAAGATAGAGAAGATGGATTTAAATATTATTGTAAAATATGTAATTATGGAACATTTTCAATTGATTTATTTAATAAACATAATAATACTAAAAAACATAATAAAAGATGAATTATATGCCAATATTATTAAGGAGTAATTCCTATACTTTTAAGTAAATTAACTCTTCTATCAATTGGATTAATACCTCCTTTTAAATCTGCATTTTCAATTTCAACTTTAAAATATATATTTTTAAAGAGTTCTTTCATAGCCATTGTTGAATATTCAATTCCTCTTGAATTTCCTCCAGGAATTTTAAATGCTTTTTCTTTTAATGTTTTTATAATATTTTTATTATGTTCTGATGTAATACAAATAATAATAATTTTTTTATTTTTAATATCAAAATAAGTTAGAAGAAGATTGGAATAATATGAATCATCTGCTTCTATCATAGATTTAATTGCATCTTTTACAGAAATATCTGCAGAGGTCCATTTAACTTTTACAGTAGAACCAACTTTACTACTAGTATGTTTTGCTGATATTTTTTCTTTTCCAATAATATAATCTTCAGGTAAACTATTATCAATATCTAAATTTATTTTATCTCCTAGAAATAATTTTAATACAGCACCTTGATCTTTCTCACGAGACATACCCACTTCCATACCACACATACCATTTCTGGTGCATTCTGTTTGACTTTGAGAATATAACATTATTAGACCTTTCTGAGCTATTTTTTTTTCAAAAACATCTTTTAAAAGTTCTAATCCATCTTTTTTTATTATTTCAATTAGAGACTCCGTTTTTATAATATTATTATTTTGTATTTCTTGTAGTTTTTTTTTATTAGTATCTCTTTTATTCATTATATAATTATTAATATATAAATTTATATATTAATCAATTTTTATTTATATTATCTATATTATAAATATAATGGCTGCAAGACAAATAAGTCGTCCTTCATTCTTATTTCCTTTAGAAAAATTTAATATTCCATCTAAATCAATAGAAGATGAAGGTAAGGAAAAAATATTAACTTTAAATATCCCAGAAGAGGTTATTATTAGAATTGCAGATGAAATAAAAAAATCTACTCCATCTCCAACAATAAATGGAATATCATTAGCAGATTTTAATAAATTAACACCAGAGGACCAAACAAAAAATATACTACCTATAGTAATATCACAAGCAGATAAGTTAAAATTAGATCCAAAAAAACCATATAAAAGTGGTGTAATAATATTAGATAGTGATGACCCATATCATATTGTTTTTAAGAAAATAGATGATTTGTTATTCTCATTAAAATATATGAAAGATCATGATACTAAAAAATTATATGATATTATTAGCACAGAACAAGATTTAACAAAACCACCACCAAATATAGAATATTATATAGTTCAGTCTCCTTTGTCTACAAGATTAATAGCTCATGTTTCATCATTAAATTGGAACGGAGTTGATTTATTAAATGGTGATCCAATTATGTTATATCAATCAAAAGGTATAAGTAGAGAAACTGGTTTAGGTGGTTATTGGCTACCATATCTTGGTGAAAGATATGGTGGCAATGTCGCAAAATTAGAAGATGAATATATTCGAGCTATTGACTGTATAATAGAATCACCTCAGAATTTTTCACCTGATGATAAAGCTCATTATACACCTATTTTAATAGATATACTTAATAATATAGTATCATATGATTATTATAAGCGTTTTATAAATAGAAAATATTTAATTGCATCATTTTTATTATTTTCAGAATTTAAAAATTATATGGATTCTCCATCTAATCAAGAACATATTAGAAAATATATTCGCAATTATAACGATGATGAAACAGACACTGCACAGGGAAATATACGTAAGAAAATTGAGATAGTTCAACAAACTAATAGACGTATTGATTATATTCCAATAACTGCAGAGATAATTGATGAAATAATTAAACCAGACCAACAAGAAGGATCCGGAAGTAAATATTATATGAAGTATTTAAAATACAAAATGAAATATATACAATTAAAACACTAATTGATTATTTTTATTATTTTAATAGCTTAGGCTATCTAAAGATTAATTAGAGAATAAATATTATTATATATAATATGCCAATAATAGTAAATATATATTCTCTACAATTATCATTTGTGACTTATCAACAACCAACAATAACAATAATAATAGATCATCTTAATAATAAAAACATATATATTAGAAAAATTATAAAAGAATTAACTAAAATGTATCCTCAACATAAAGAAATTATAAAAGAACTATTTGAAAACAATATAATTAAAATATATAATATTACTAAAAATACTGGTGGATTCGTAAATAAAATAGATTTAGTATTATAATAATATTAATAATACTTATAAATATCTATCCACAACTCTTCAGGTAAATAATTTGTTTCATTAATAATATTCTTAATTGACAAAAATGACAGATATTTTTCATGCGCATCAATTTTATTATGAAATGTTTGAATAGCATCATTAGTAATATGAATTGATTTCAAGGTGTTTTCATAAAAATATTTGTTTAATAGCAAAGGAAAAGAAAGCATATTGCGTGTATTTAAATACGGATGATTAAATACATTTAATGATGGCTCCAATACATCTTCAATATAGTCGCTCTCAATAATATATTCAACAAATGGATATTGATAATTAATCTTAAGCAAATTATTATCAATAACAAATGGAAAATCTCTTTCAATATTACGAAAAGTAATAGTTGAATAATTTCCATATTCGATTGATGATAGATTTATACAACCTTTCCATTTTTTTGTATAGATATTATAAGTAATAATCGTATGTCCAGATACATTAAATTTACATGATGAATAAATAGTAGTAATATGTAATTCATTATCAGTAATATCTACCATAAAATTTGGAATAATTTCATGATACTTCAAACACAACAAATATATAATAACATTCTTAACACTTAGTGGTTCATTATTAATAGTGTAATTATGAGGATTAGATGACATATAAATTATATAATAATGTATTTATTAATATATAATTTCAATTTTTATAATATCTTAGACTGTCTAAGATATTATAAAAATTAGATGAAGGAGTGATAACGACTGAATTCAATTTTTATAATTAGATGAATGAGTGATAACGACTGAATTCAATTTTTATAATTAGATGAATGAGTGATAACGACTGAATTCAATTTTTATAATTAGATGAATGAGTGATAACGACTGAATTCAATCCACTTTATTCAAAATCTATTTTTATTAAATTATTATAATATACATTATAATGAATCAAAATATTTTATCAACAATATATCATAATAATAATTTTATAAAACAAACATATAAAACATTAAAAAAATTTAGAGAAAACGTTAATAATAATATGACAGGAGGAGCATTTAGTATTGACTATAAAGACAATCATATTAAATTTAAAAAATTAATAGATGATAATTTATTAAAATTATATTTATCAACACCTGATGAAAATACTAATTGTATTTCAATAATAATTGATATAAAAATAGGTTTGGCTTATATTGAAAATGCTACTAATAATAAATACACAAATTGTTTTGAACAACCTGAATTAAATAATGGAAAAACTATAATGGAAATAACTATAAAACTATTAAAAAAATATAAAGATAAATTTAATATTAAACAAATTCAATTAAAAGATAATAGTTTTATTACTTGTGATGATAAAACATCTATAGTATTAAGTGATTTAAGTTTTTTACAACATAATGAAACCTTTTATTCTAGATTTGGATTTAAACCAAGAAAAGATGATGATTATGAAAATTATATGAAAAATAAGGCAATATTATCTATATCAAAAGTTAAAAAAATTAAATTAAATAAAATATTAATTGATTATAATAATGAGATTGATTCTAAATTAAAACAACAACTATTAGAAGATTATGAAGTTCATCTTAATTATAATATAATTCAATGGTTTAATCATTTTTCTAAAGTTTTTATGAAAAAAGACTGTAAACTATTTAAATTTATAATTGAAGGAATATATAAAAAATTAGAATTAATTAAATTAAATAATATTGGATATACTATGAAATTATAAAAAAATCTATTTTTATTAAATCAAGAATTTATTAAATTCTTTAATTAACTCTTGTTTAGAAATAGATTTAGGTCCAACTGTATTATTATTTTCAAATTTAATATCTTTTAATTTATCAATATTATTATTAGTAAATTTAATAAAGTAGTGAGACTGAACACTTTTATTATTAATATCTTTTGATATAGTTCCTGCATTAACTCCTATACGTCTAAATGATATATCTGGTTTATCTTCTTTTTCTACAAATTTAAAATTAATTGGTTCTAATTTTGTAGGTTCTATTCTTTCTTCATCTCTATATTCCCATATTTGAAATACACATGGAACATCATATTCTATATTATTAACCAAAAATGCATTATTAATATCTACTTCAGTTATTAGATGATAATTTTTTAAAAAATGTTTCTTCATACTATCTTTTTTAAAACTTCTTGGAAGTATAAAAGATATAGTTGAAGCAAATGAACAACATTTTTTAATAAATTTAATAGCAATAGATGATTGACGTCCAAATGGTGGATTCCCTATAATATGAATATTATTATTATTAATATTAATATTAATATTAATATCTAATGTTAAAAAATCTTGTTTAATTATATCTGTATTTTCTGGTTCTATATCATAAAAATAACAATTATTAGATAATTCTTTTATTTTATTAAATGCACCATTACCTGCCGATGGTTCAATAATTATATCATTTTTATTAATATTAATTTTATTTTTAATTATATCTATACAATTATTAACAACTTCAGATTTTGTATAATATTTATCTATTGTATTTCTATTTAATCCTATCTTTTGCATTATTAATATTTATATAATATAACAAATTAAACCACCAACAAAAGAAGTTATTATCCAATTAACACTATATAAACTTTTATTAGTCCAAAAATAAGTATGTATAAATGGTGCACGTAACATTTCAACTAAACTACCAATAGACAATTCTTTAACACCTTTATCATTAAGTCTAAATAAAATATTACCCATTGATGGTGATTCTAACTCAAATAAAAAGAAAATAAATCCAAAAATACAACCTATGATAAACATATTATTATAATACAAATAAAAATTGATTTGGCGTAAGAATCATCATAGATTAATCTGACTCTTAATTCGCAAAGCGAATATAATTAACTTTATTAAATATATAGCAAAGCTATATATTTAATAAAAATTGATCAAAACTTTTTTAAATAATAATTACTATTATATTTAATGGAATATCCGCAAGTTAGCTTTGGAACATATCGTTTAGGTGAAAATACTTATAAGGCATTAAATGATGCTCTTAATAATGGTTATAAATCAATTGATACAGCTTCATTATATAAATGTGAACATTTAATTGGTAAATTTTTAAAAGAAAACGAAATTAATAGAAGTGATATTTGGATTACATCAAAATTAAATCCAAAAGTCATGGATAAAAGTGAAAGTGATATTTTAGAATCAATTAATAAAACATTAACAGATTTAGGAACAGATTATTTAGATTTATTTTTAATTCATTGTCCAAATAATACTAATAGTAAATGTTGGAGTATTATTGAAAAATTATGCAGAAATGGAACTTTTAGAAATATTGGTGTTAGTAATTTTAGTTCAGAACATTTAGAAGAAATTAGAGTTTTTTCATCAACACCTATTTTTACAAATCAAATTGAATTATCTCCATTTTTAAAAAGACCAGTTGTGTGTGAATATATGAAAAAAAATAATATATTAATCTCAGCTCATTCATCTTTAGCAAAAGGTGAAATGTTTGATAATATGACTATTAAAAATATTGCTAATAAATATAATAAAACACCTGCACAAATTATGCTTAAATGGGGTATTAATAATAATTATCATATTATGCCTCGTTCTGCAAATAATAATCATATTGTTGATAATTATAATCTTAATTTTGAATTAAATGAAAATGATATGGATGAATTAAATAATATTGATATACATCATATTACTCATCCTAAATACAAATTAAATTAATTTCTTTTATAGATTATCTAAAATATCAATAACTTTCTCTCTAATAACATCGACGCTATTATGACCATCAATTGTAATTATATTATTATTATTAATATCATTTAACCAATCATCATGATATTTATTGCATTTAACTAAATAATCTACTTTAATAGATGTTTCTTCAGCTCTATTTCTTTTATTAATTCTTTCAAGACATTTTTCAGGACTTGTTTTAATATAAATAATTAAATCTACTTTAGATACATCCTTGAATGTTGAGAACCAATAATTATATGTTTCCCATTCAATACTACTAATAAATCCATCTTCATATAACATTTTAGCAAAAACATTTCGATCAGTTTCAATAGAACGCTCTGTAATAATAACAACATTTGATGGATATTCTTTAATTTTATCCATTAATTTTTTTAAACGTGTAATATAAGCTAGAATTTGAAAACAAAATGCATTTTCTTTTTGATTTTTATAAAAACATTCTAAAGCATTTGAACCATCTTTATCTTTAATAGACAACCATTCATTAACTGGTTCATCTACAAATACATATTTATTAATCGATTTTAGATATTCAACTAAGGTTGATTTACCGGAACCAATATTTCCTTCAATTGAGATTAGCATTATTATTATATATAAAATTAGTTTTATATATATATTAATCAATTTTTATTAAACAAAAACTTTTAGTTTTGTTTAATAACTTTTAATCCGCTGGAGTTGATTTGCTTAACAAATCAAATCTGCGAATCAATTTTTTTATAATAATAAATTAATAATAATAATTAATATAGATAAAATAATACCTTTTGTAGTCATACATATTAATTGATTATCACTTAAATATGGAATAAATTTACATACTAATTCATCCATTTTAATACTACTCATTAATAAAAATAATGCAGTAAATATTATTAATTTCTTTATTAATACATTCCAATTCATTTTTGTATTTTTATATTTATCAATATCAGTATCATTATCATAGTTTTCATTCACTGGTATTTTTTTTGAATTCATTTTGTTTTTCTTTAATCCAGATTTAGGTCTAGAATAATCTGCTCCTGAATATTCAGGATATTCATTACTACGAGAATCAATTTGAGGTAAACTTCTAGGCATATCATAATTATTATTTTCAAAATTATTTCTATAATTATTATTATTATCATAATTATCTCTTTGAAAATTATCTCTTTGAAAATCATTTCTTTTAAAATCATTTCTTGGAGGCTCAAATGAATCATGATATGGTATATTAACATTTGGATTATAGGTTAAATTACTCATTATATTAACCTATATATTTTCTTGCGAAATTATTTCGCAAGAAATCATTTCTAATATTTTATATTTATTTTTAATTATATTGCGTCCAATATTATCTTTTTCTTCTTTATTATATTCAGCAGGAGTTATAAAATCTGTTAATTTTTTAGATAATTTGATAATTTTATTAAATTCATCTAAATATAATGAATCTCTATAATCTTCAGTCCACATCGAAAATACAATCATTTTATCAACATTAATATTTTTTGGAATTAAATTTCCAATTATATCTGAATTTCCATATTCATCTTCTGTATACCAAATAACCAAATTATGTTGTAAAAATTTCAAGTCTATTTTTTTAATATTATATTTTTTATCTCCAAAGAATTTTTCAGAAAACACATCCATGGGACCAAATACGTCTTCTTCTTCAAATGATTCATTATCAGAATCATATAATATAACTGTAGTATTAGCTCTTTTATGTAAAGATCTGTGAAGTTTTTCAGGAGTAATATTATCTAAATGCATATCATTATCATTACTTGAAATAAATGTTCTATTAACAATAACAGAACCAAATATTTTATCTTCACCTATATTTAATAAATTTGCAAATTCATTTAATTCATATTTATCCTCATCTTCTTTTTTAACTTCAATATACATTATTTCAGTTATATAATCTTTTTCTTCAAATATAACATCGACTTTAATATAAGGTTGAAAGTATTTATTAATTTCTAAATGCTCACCCATAAATTCAATATAATCATCTGGATGAACAGATAAATAATTACAAAATTTATCATTTACTAAATCATGTAAATAATTTATATCAGACCAGTCCCTATCTTTTATTTGATTTGGTTTAATAACTAATAATGTAAAGGGTTCTGTATTTGTCATTTTAACTTTGTTTTCTTCTTCTTTTATTTCAATTGGTGTATCAGTATTTATAACAATATTATCCATATATAATATAATTATAAATATAGTTTAATCAAACTTATTATGGAAATTTATAATTAAATATAAAATAAATAATGCTGAAAACACATGCCATAAACTATGAAGAATATAATATGTATTACTATCTTTATAATAATAATACCAACTTATTAAAAATAATGAAAATAATAAAAATAATAGAAATAAATTCTTCATACATAATAATATTGGATGGCAATTTATTAATACTATTATAAAACAAATAGATGATATTATCATATCACAATTCATTTTCCAATTCCATAAATTATCAGAATTAATTTCATCACAATGATATATATGAGATATTAAAAATATTACAAAACCTAATAATCCGTAAAAGTAATGTTTTTTATAGAGTAAATAAAAACCACAAAATAAATAAATAAAATTTGATATTATTGTTAAATATTGCATAATATAATGATTTATATAATAAATTATTTTTTAATTTTCAAAATATTCCTTAAATACATTTTTAATTTTAACAACATCAATAATAGTAGCGGGTTCTTGACTGAAATATTTTACATTATTACCTTTTTCATGTGGAACAAAATGTTTTTTTTCAACTAAATATAAATATCTTTTTTCATTCATCTTTTCTAATACACCATCTTTTTTTGCTTTAACTTTAACAGTATTATTATCATAATATTTTTCTAATTCATCATCATTAAAATGAAAGTTACTTAATAATGCCATTAATTTATCAGTAAATGCAAATAATTTATCATTTTTCTTTGGATATATTTTAGATGAAACATTATATGGTTGTTTTAATGCGATCCATAATCCATCACCATCTATATCTTTATTACTCAAATTAAGTATTTTATAAATAGTATCTAAACTTTTTTCTAAATATCCATTTTTTTCATAAATTGTATCTAATTTTAATCTATTACAATGAATAAAATCAAAATCAATATTTTCTAATGGATATGAACCTTGAATTATATCATCTTTAAATTTAGTTATATTATTTCTAATAATATCCCTAACATCCGATTTTGATACTTTTATTATAAATTTTGCAATTGGTTTATTATTTGGAGATACACATATTCTTTTGTTTATATTTCTAAAATGATGACTATAACCAATTATTATATTTTTTTTTAAATTACTTGTACTATTTATTATATTTTGTTCCATAGCTGTTTCCCAATATATTGTCATTTTTTTATCTATTTCTTTATATTTATCATTTTTAGAATCTTTAAATCCTTGATATTGTGAGTATAGTTGAACCATAGATGAACCCCTTAAAATATTATTTGAAATTTCGTCTAAATCTATTATATGGTATTTTAATAATTCCATATCTTTAATAAATTTTATTTTGGCTCCACTTGTTATACCAACTATATGACATATAATATCCATAATTATCTATATTGTATAAAATAAATAATATTAATCTAATATTAATATTAATATTATTAATCTAAAGATTATTAGATATGTCTAATCCTATTAATATAAGTTTATTTGGAGGTGGAAAAAATGATAATATATTTACCAAGTATGTATTTGAAATTATATTATTTATGAAAAATGGAGAAAATGTAGTAATGGAAGAAACATCTAATGAGAAATATATTAATTTATTTTCATATAATGAAAAAATTAATTATAATGATATTATTTTTTATGAATTAAATATAAATCTTATTTCATTTGATATTAATAATTATTCAATTAAAAATAGATTTAATCCAAATTGTGAAAGTTATATTTTTAAAGACAATGTAGTTTACTTGGAGATAAATAAAAATAATGATAATTATTCAAATTGTTATATTTGTATTAACAATAATGCATCTAGATTATTTTTTACACCACCAAATTATTAATAATAATGTAATTTAATTTAAACAATTAATATTATATTTTATAATGGTAGATATGGAGGTTAATAAATCTTCAACAAGTTCACATAGAAACGGAAGTTTTCATGTAAATATTCCGATTGCTAGAAATCACGAACAATCAGAAAATGGTGTTAATTGTATTTCGCCCAAGCATTATGAAAAGCTAGATGAAGCGTCATATACTGTTCAAATGCTTACACAAAATGATTATGCTGATGGATGGCAACAAATTGTTCCATTTGCTAGACATTATACTAAAAGATATACGGATACTGAAGGTAATTTAGTTTCTCGATTATATTCTAATGCTTATAGAATGAAAGTCAATATGGCTCAATTACCAGAGCATTTATGGCATAGAATGATGTATGTTGATGAGACTATGCATACTGTTAATAATGGCTATCATTATTACACAGTTATGAAAACTAATGTAGATGATGAAATACGTGAATTAGCTCATATTTTAAGACAAACATGTTGTCCTAAATATAACGATAGAGTCCGTGAATTACTTAATATACTTAAGGATAATGATGTATATGGATGGGTCATTATTAAGGCTAAGGCTATGTATCATTAAAATATATTATAGACCCTATAAGACCCTATTAATAAAAATTGGGCTCAAGAACTAAAGTTCTTTCACCTAATTTTTCTAATAATATAGATAGCTAGAGCTATCTATATTATTAAAAAAATTGAAATAATCATAGTGCGTCATAAAAATATAGCTTTGCTATATTTTTATTGAGACGCCTATGTGATAGTAATTAGTATATTATTACATATTCACTATGTGAATATATAATCCTATAAAAATTGAAATAATTCCAGACTGAATGTGCCATAAAAAAGGAGTCATTTTAAGGAGAATTCTGCTTCTAGCTATCTCCTTTACCGGTTAAGCACGTGCTTGACTGATGGACCTTTGGTCATTATTTCCATATATCTGGTCAGTTTCGGACCAGGTGTATGATGACTTCCCCAACATAGAAATGTCGTTCAACAGCTCTACGTCGATGGCTTCCAGCCAATCCCACCTTTTCGCCGCCTCCTCCAAGGCGGTTTCCCCTTTTTCCCCGACGGGTTCTCCCGTCATTACCTCGGTCTGCGGGTCGCAGCAGAACCACTCCTTTGTGATGATTGGGGACACAGTGTATGTCCCTGTCATTTGCAACGATCGCACCACTCGTATGTGGTCATTCTGTCTTAAGTGGCTTGAGTCTCAACTGATGGTTCGACGCAATCCCGAAGACACGTGCTCTCATGAGCACCACTGGCGGCGTCTTTGCAAGTGGTCACGTCCGAAGAACACATGTGTTCGTCTGAACGAGGGCTCTTGTAAATTCATCCACATCGACTTTCGCACTACTACCGATGCTGCGACTGCCCATGCGGCGTTTACTCAGCTAATGCCGCCGCCTCGTATTATGGCTCAGCCTGCACTGCCCGCACTGCCTGCACTGCAGCAACCTCAGACAGCAAACGCTGTTGCCTCGACTGTGAATTATCCGGTCGAGACAACAACGCCTGCTGAGGTTGCTGTTGTTGCTGCTCGTGTTGCTGCTGCTGTTGCTGCGCCTGCTGCTGTTGCTGCGCCTGCTGCTGTTGCTGCGCCTGCTGCTGTTGCTGCACCTGCTGCTCGTGTGCTTATCGCCATGGTTGAGTTCACGGTTCAGAACATCCAGACGATCTCATTTCCCTCTTACAACAATGGGTGTGTTAACGTCCAGTTCATGAACAATGGTGAGAACTACAACAATGATGTGTGCTCTGTGTGGCTTGAGCGTGCTCTCAAGCGCCTGGATGATCCTGCTCGTAAGCAGGCTCTCCCATGCGTTTCGACTCATGCTCACCCTCAGATGAATGTGTGTGTGTTTCACTTTGCAGGTCGTTGTCGTGATGGTGACTCATGCCAGCGTGTGCACATCACCAATGCGACAATGCATGCTGCTCCTGCTGCGCCTGTCGCTCGTGCGCCTTTTACTCGTGTGCCTAATGCTGCTGACTTTAGCGCTACTCTTTCTACTTCGCAGCATTCTACTTCGCAGCAGCGTGCTCCCCAGTGGAACTTCTCTGCTGCTGCCCCTATTGCTCCTCGCCAGTTTGAGCAGAGTCCTGCTCCCGTGCGTCGCTACCGCACACGCATGTGTGTGGCATTTCAAAATGGTGAGTGCAAGTACTCGGCAGACCGTTGCTATTCTGCTCACCATCGCAGCCAACTCGAAGTTCTTCCTGAGATGCAGTATCGTGCTGACTTTATGCAAGCTCTCACTAGCAAGACACTTCCGACGGACTTTTTCAAGACTGTGCACATTGAACTGATGCGTGTGCTTTCGTCGAACATCAAGATCCTCAATGACTGTGCTGCCAAGTATTCTACTCTCGATCGTTCGGAGGGTAACTATTACGAGAACATGAGCAAGCAATGGTGGAACAAATGGAATATCGACCTTATCCGCCAGCTCGACATTAACGACGTCTCTCCTCATGACTTTGAAGCTTTGCTCTTTCAGTGGGCATGTGTGCGCCACCTGATGCGGACTCCTGCTTTGCACGATGAGTGCGATGTCAAAGAGACTAACGACTTTGCTCTTTTTGGCGAGCCTAACAATGCTCGTGAGCTCCAAGTGCTGGCGCTTTACGAACTGTCTTCTCGTCGTTGCCGCACTGATTTCTTGTCGCAGACTGAACACTTCAAGAACATTATTGGTGCTCGTATTGCTGATATTAGCTCTGATGAGATTTGCGAGTATTTCTCAGAGTTCATCCACGAAGAGAAGGTTGATGCCTGTATCTACCACGCACTGTGCTGTTTTAACGGCGGCCATTGTGGTGTGAACGGCTCGTCTTCCACGTTCATCAACTTGAGCATCATGACTGGTGTTAGCCAGCGCAAGATTGCAAGCATCATTGATAACAAGGAACACACACGCATTCAGCTGATGGACGAGTATGAGAAGTTGCTCCGTGAAGCAATCTCTCTCCATGCGGATATCTCTGCTGATGGCAAGAAGAAGCGTCTGCATGATTTGTGCAATGGGTTTGTTCAGGAAATTACACAGAACAAATCAACTTACCACACACGCAAGAAGCAGACTATCACGTTCAAAAATGTCTATCGTGAGACTGGTCGTTCTCTTCCTCTTCTCGTCGACCTCATCAGCTCTACTGAGCGTGACCTGATTGCCGCCAAGTCTCATAGTGGTATCTGCCCTGTTGCTCTTGGCTATGCTCCTCTCTGCATTGACACTGATGTTGAAAAGGTCAGCGTGGCCGCTGTTCTTTCTCCTCAGGAATGCGACAAGCTTGCAGTCCAGTGGGAAGAAAACCGCATTCGCATTGCTATCAAGCATGCTGAGCGCAAGGCTATTGCTGATGCTGAGGCTGAGCAAGAGGAGGAGACCTACACTGGTCCTGATGGCGAAGAGTATGTTCGCATCAAATCTCCGACTCATGTGGAAGCTGAAGTGACCAAGGACCATGTGGAATACTCTGCCTTTGACAAGCCTCACATGCCTCGCAAGCCTCTGATTGCCGAACTGACTGAGACAGAAGTTGCTTCTGGCGAGCAAGTAACACTTGATGCTATTTCTACTGGCATTAGCAAGAAGGAACAAGTGCGTCTTGCCAAGGCCGCTCGTGCTGCTGCTCTTGTTACTGATGTCGTGCAGGTAGTTTCTCATGTTGAGAAGCCTCGTGTTCATCGTGAGCAACAAGTGTCCAAGGCATCTCGCAAAGAACTCCTTGCTGTTGAGGAAGCTGAGTGCAAGTCGCAAATAGAAGCAGCCCTCGCTGTTGCTAATGCTACTCTGGAGCGTGCTAAGGCTCAGCTGTTCGATGAGCAACGTGTCGCAGCATCTCGTGAGCAGGAAGTCACCTCGTCGATGACTGCTTCTACTTACAAGCCTGTTGGCATGGGGCGCTTCTTTGCCATGGATTCTGACGACGAGTCCGATGACGAGTCCGATGACGAGTCCGATGACGAGTCTGATGATTCGTCTGATGATGAGTCTGACGACGAGTCAAATGAGTCTGATGAGTCTGATGATGAGGAGGGTGATGCGTTTCTCTCTTCGGCTGAGATTGCCGTGAAGAAGGCACAGATGTCTCTCAAAGCTACTCGTGCCCTTGCTGCTGAGTTCGCCCTCAACAAGCGCAAGTTGACTACGAAGGAGAAGGACCAGATTGACGAGATGTCCATTCCCAAGTTCACCCCTCTTGATGGAAACACCAGCACTCGCTTTGTGCTGCGCCGTGTTACCCAAGATAACAATGGTCTCAAACTGCAACGTGGTGTTGCAAAACCTATTATCTTCGGTCCCTTCAAGAAGATGTCGGCTGCTAGCAATGTCAAGGACATGTTCAGTGGCATGTTTTCTACCGTGGACACACTTGAGAACATTTTGATGATTGAGCCTACTGACCGCATTCAGCCGTGCTCTGCTGAGCGTGGCTTCTACGTCAAGCTTAACATCAAAAAATCGAAGGATAACTGCATGCTTCCACTTGTCAAGACTGCTGCTTCTGTGCTTCTCATGTTTGACATGTGCACAGCAAAGAACCTCAAGCATGTCTTCAGTGTGTCTCTCTAAGGTTGTTTCGTCTCTCTGAGGTTGTTTCGTTTTTCGTGTTTATTTTCTGTCTTTGTTTCCAGTGTTTCCATTTGTTTTCTTTTCCTTTAAAACCCATATAAAAATCATTTTTTCCTACTTATTTCTTTTATTATATTTATACTAAAAGAAATAGGTGTTATGTCATTACTTATACATTAATATAAGTTTTGATATTGTGTTGATAAAAAATTCATAGGGTTACTATATCTAGTTTGATATACAAAATATATTGTTGATGCTACAATAAATAAAACTACAAAAACTATATGAAATTTTTCTATTTCACCTTTACATGTATCATCATTATCATAAGGTGGTTGAAATTTAGTTCCAAAATTAATATCAATCATATTATTAATAATATATCCAATTAATGCTCCGCCCATCCATCCTAACATTAAAATAATTTCTCCTACATTTCCAAAATATTTAACTTTAGTACTAAATAATGAAACACCGCCTTCTACTATTTGAAGTTTAAGGAGAAATCCTATTATTACAAATATAATACCATATTGCATTAATGTATCAATTAAAACTTTAGCAAATCTTTTACCATGATTTTTATTATTTTTAGAACTACATTGTTTTCTCTTAGCTAAATGTATAAAATTTGTAAACATTAATACCCAAAATAGGGTCAGATGTATTAAATAAGGAGCAACTTCAGGGAAACCCATATATAATGGTATTATTAGTAATCCAATTGCTAGTCTAATAATTATTGGTATTAATATCCAAAAATCAATTACTTTCTCAGTATCTGGTACTTTATGTATTTTACCATAATAACCTAATAATGCTGATGGTAGATTAAATATACACATTACTAAATAAGATGCTATTGTGTAAGTTAACCAACGTGGATGAAAAATATCTACTAAGTTAGAAAAAAATACTCCAGAAGCTATTGTTGATATAATAAATAAATAAATTTTATCTAGAGATCCATTAAAATAGGTAGATGATCTCATAAATAAATCCCCAAAAGGTGCTAATATAAATAATACAAGATCTCCTTTTTTCATATTAACCTCATCGCCATCTGTTGTAGTAAATACTGCTTCCCAGGGATCAGATTTATTATTAACTATAAATTTTTCAATCAAATCCATATATATAATATATATATAATATATAATTTTTATAAAAATAATTTTTATAAAAATAATATATATAAAATTTTATTAAAAATAATATATATAAAAATTTCAAATATAAAACCTATTCTTTATTATATAATGAGTACAGTTACATATCGTCACGAACATAACTTTTCTTACAAAAAAAATGGTGTGAAACATGTCGTAAAGGAAGATATCATAGATGGTGAGAAAGGTTTATCTTTCCACTACTTGAACAAAGTCGGTGATGACAAATTCCACAGCATTACAGTAAGACAAGTTGGTGAAGACAAATTCTCTGTTCGTACAAAGAATGATGATAAAACCGATGATTCAGAAATGGATATGGCCGAATTAAAGAAAATGATTACCAAGATGAAAGAACTTAAATTCGTTGCTGATTTTTTACCAGAACGTGGTTCATACAAAGGCAAAAAGGGTTCTCGTAAGAGTTCTCGTAAGGGTTCTCGTAAGGGTTCTAAGAAAGGTGGTGCCAAGAAAGGCAGCCGCAAAGCATCTCGTAAGGCAAGCCGTAAAGGCTCTAAGAAGGGTTCCAAAAAGGGTTCCAAAAAGGGTTCCAAAAAAGGTGGCTCATTAGTTGGCGGTGCTAAACGTAGAGGCTCTCGTAAGAGTTCCAAAAAGGCAAGCCGTAAAGCATCCCGTAAAGCATCCCGTAAGGCAAGCCGTAAAGCATCCCGTAAGGGTAGCAAGAAGGGTTCCAAAAAAGGTGGCTCATTAGTTGGCGGTGCTAAACGTAGAGGCTCACGTAAGGGTAGCAAGAAGGGTTCCAAAAAGGGTTCCAAAAAAGGTGGCTCATTAGTCGGCGGTGCTAAACGTAGAGGCTCACGTAAGGGAAGCAAGAAGGGTTCCAAAAAGGGTTCCAAAAAAGGTGGTTCATTAGTTGGCGGTGCTAAACGTAGAGGCTCCCGTAAGGGAAGCAAAAAGGCATCCCGTAAGGCAAGCCGTAAAGGCTCTAAGAAGGGTTCCAAAAAAGGTGGTTCATTAGTTGGCGGTGCTAAACGTAGAGGCTCCCGTAAGGGAAGCAAGAAGGGTTCCAAAAAGGGTTCCAAAAAAGGTGGCTCATTAGTTGGCGGTGCTAAACGTAGAGGCTCCCGTAAGGGAAGCAAAAAGGCAAGCCGTAAAGCATCCCGTAAGGCAAGCCGTAAAGGCTCTAAGAAGGGTTCCAAAAAAGGTGGCTCATTAGTTGGCGGTGCTAAACGTAGAGGCTCCCGTAAGGGTTCCAAAAAGGGTTCCAAGAAGGGTTCCAAAAAGGGTTCCAAAAAAGGTGGCTCATTAGTTGGCGGTGCTAAACGTAGAGGCTCCCGTAAGGGTTCCAAGAAGGGTTCCAAAAAGGGTTCCAAAAAAGGTGGCTCATTAGTTGGCGGTGCTAAACGTAGAGGCTCCCGTAAGGGTTCCAAGAAGGGTTCCAAAAAAGGTGGCTCATTAGTTGGCGGTGCTAAACGTAGAGGCTCCCGCAAGGGAAGCAAGAAGGGTTCCAAAAAGGGTTCCAAAAAAGGTGGCTCATTAGTCGGCGGTGCTAAACGCAGAGGTAGCAAGAAAGCAAGCCGTAAAGGCTCTAAGAAGGCTTCACGCAAACACAAGGGTCATGCTAATTTACCCCAAAGAGCTATAATGGTTCCTGAATTAATTGATGGAACACTTAATATGTTTGGTGGCGGTGTTGATGAAGAAATGCTTGCCAAACATTAAATAAATTAAATATTATTAAAATTATTTTATCTAAAGTAATTTTAATAATGACTGAAAAATATCATTTTAATGTTCCTAGTACTGTTATATGGTTATCGCATATAATAATTGGTTTATTTCTAACATATTTTGGTTATGCTTCTTTAAAACATCAAATATTTCCAGATTACATATGGGTAGTGTGCAATTCAAAATTTATAAATTTTGAATTGCATACCCAAAGATGTTAGCGAATATTCAAAAATATCTTTGATATTTTTGAATATCACATAACACATATATATAATAGTTATAGTATTAGGTGTATTAGCTACGTTATATCATGCTCATATTTGGTTATTTGATGACGATGATGAATCTAAATCCTCAAGTTTATAAAATCCATTCTTATCTTTGGTAGGTATATAAATAATATCTCCATTAACTTGAATACACCGACTAAATTTAGGAATAATTAAATTATTATAGCTATATTTAATTGTCATTGATTTAACGAAACATTTTGTTTTCAAATCCATATCTTTTAAATGGTCTCTAAATTGATCATTTGTTAAAACCATTGTATTATGAATCATCATCCCATATATCATATAATCATCATCATTTCTCATAGTTGGTGTTCTAATTAGATAATTTGATAATTGTTCCATTAATTCTGTTGATAATTGATGTCTTTCATGAAGAATAATTTTTGCTTTAATTTTTATTTTATTAAATTTATTTATTATATTTGGTAAAATAGAAAAATCAAATTTACCAGTTAAATGACTCATATTTGCACCATCAATTAATACATTAATATTATTCATCATAATATCCATCTCATCTTTATTTTTAATTCTCTGATAATATTTATCTCGCATTTTAGATACATCAAATGAATATTTTCTTAAATTTTTCTTATCATTAATATCTATATTACTATTATGAGAACAATTTATCATATAGCCATCAAAACGTTTTAACAAATTAATCCATTTATTTTCAATCATCAAATCAACATCTTTTGTTTCTATATCATCTATATTATTATAAATATATTCAATATCATTATAATAATTATAATCATTATCATGATTCTTTTTTAAAAAATAATCTAAAGATGATAAATAATCACGACGCATTAAATTTTTATTATTATATAATATTTCTTTAATCTCATCTGTTTTATTATTATTTATATAATATCTAATTATTAATGTTATTAAACCTCGTTGATTTTGTTTAGAATCACTAAATTCATCAATACATTCTTTTATTAATTGTTCACATTGTTCTTTATTATCAATATTTTGTTTTAATAATTGAAGCTTATGCATATTAATAATAATGATTATTAGTTTAAATAAATTTTTATGGGGCTAGATAATCTTTAAAGATTATCTAGCCTATCCATAAACACGATTTGGAATAGATAGAAAAGAAAAACTTTTCTATCTCCAAATCAATTTTTATTCAATTATTTTATGAATAAGTTTTGTAAAAAATAATAATAATTGGAATGCTTTAACTATTAAATATGATTTAATAAATAATGAAGTTAATATAGTTATAAAATTAATATCAAGTAAATCAGATAAATCACTATATAAATAATATTTAGTGTATTTTTGAAATAGATAAATTACCATAATAATATAATAAAATATAATAAGAAATAATTCGAGATTCATACAATTTATAATATAATAACAATAAATTATATAATCAATTTTTCTAATATATAACTTACGTTATATATTAGAAAGTTAATAGGGAATGCCATGTTTAAATGCTTTGCATTTAAACATTGCGCCCTATCCATAAACACGATTTGGAATAGATAGAAAAGTTTTTCTTTTCTATCTCCAAATCAATTTTTCTAATATATAACTTACGTTATATATTAGAAAGTTAATAGGGAATGCCATGTTTAAATGCTTTGCATTTAAACATTGCGCCCTATCAATTTTTATTTAATATTACCAGCTAGATAATTATAAGTAAATATAGTATCTAATATCAATCCAATTAATAAAAATAACATAATTAAATTTTCGAATAATGTTTTATTTTGTTTATAGTAGAAATATAAAAATGATATTAAAAAACAAGGAACAGCTAATATATCTGCATAATGAACAATTTTCTCAATTGTAATATCTCCCATTAATTTACAATAGAAAATTCTCCTAATATTATATCATTTATATAAATAAATAATTTATCTTTTTTAAATTTATAATTACATCCATCAGTTTCTCTATAAATATATCTAACAAAATGGTCTGCATTAATTCTTCTTAATATTTGTGGCATTTTTTGAACAATATTTTTATAATAATTAATAACATCATTTGGAGCATTATAATGAATTCTATCAGCAACTTTCCACATATTACTACTATTAATACTAATCATTTGTGAGACTTTTTCAAATACTATATTATTTTCAATACTATAATAAACTTTATTTATTCCAATTGATTTCATCATTAATGTGCATTGATAACATGGTCTAGCATTTACTAGCAGACCATTTGCACTAATTCTAACCACCAGGATATTTAATTTCTTTGGTTTCTTTAAGACACCACATTTTCCATCCATGGGTGGGTGAATAGTAGATTGATTTTCCATAATGAGAAACGACTGCATTAACTTCTGCGTGCATAGAAGGACATACCATACCACGACAATAATTTCTATCAATATTACTACAAATATTACCAATAGGTGTTGTTCCATGCATTATAATTGCAGAAATACCAATATTAACATTCTTATTATTTTTAATATTATCAATCATCTTATTAATTATCATCTTATTGATTAAACTCATTATATATAATATAATATAATGTTTATATTATAATATTCATATTAATATTATATTATATATTAATATGATACATAATGTATTGAGTGGGGATTTAAATAAAATGACTATTGAAAATAATAATTATAGAAAAATTGTTAATACTACTCATCATCAACAATTAGTTTTAATGAGTTTGAAACCAAAAGAAGAAATAGGTATGGAAGTTCATAAGAAAATTGATCAATTTATTCGTATAGAAAAAGGCTCAGCTACTGTTATTATTGGAAAAGAAAATTCAAAAATATATAAATTAAAAAAAGAATATTTTATAACAATACCTGCTGGAACTAATCATAATATAATAAATACAGGACGTTCTGAATTAAAATTATATTCAATTTATAGTCCATCTAATCATAAACCTGGAACTGTTCAAAAAAATAAACCAAAAAATGATTAATAATCAATGATTAATAATCAATGATTAATATATATTTATTATTTGTTTACTAATTAACCAATTTATAAATATATATAAAAATAATAATATTTTATTAACTGTTATTTTTTCAATAATAATAGCTAATTTATAATGATTATATTTAAATGCATGATGTTGATTATTTTTATTAGGACTATATATACATTCTAATAAATTCTTTTTATACGTTGTTAATAATACTTCTTTTATATTATTAGGAGCTCTAACTGAAAAATCTTCAAATAAAACCATTTGAGTTGGAAATAAATATTCTTTTTTATATCTTTGATTTGAATAATATAAATCTGATGTAATAAAGGTTGGTTCTAATGAACCATTATAATTTATTAATGGATAAGCCATTCTATAAACATTTTCATTTTCATCATAATCATATAAAAATAATTCACCATAAGCTATATCTTTATAAAATAATTTAAATCCAGGAGTAACATGTAATATTTTAAAATTATTTTTATTATATTCATTCACTAATGTTTTTAATTTAAAATAGCCATCTTTAAATATCATTATATCAATATCATTATCCCATGGTATAATCCCATCATGTCTAACACAACCAATTAAAGTTCCACTTTCAATACAATAATCAATCTGATGTTTTTCTAAAAATAATGTTGTATATTTTATAACTAAATATAATTCTTCTAATATTTGACTATCTGTTATTGGTATCGGATTATTTATAATCAAATCATCTCTAATAATATGTTCATTATTGAATATTTTATACTTACTATTATTTTTTAATAATTGTTCCATTTTATTATAATATTTTTAGGAATATTATAATGAAATATTGTATTCGTTTAATAATAATTATTGTCTAAAATAAGAATATGATGGGCTATAATTATTACTGCTTCCATTTGATGTATATTCTTGGACATTATTAAGATTAACAAGATTTGATGAATAATTAGAAGTTAATGCAGAATTAGTCTTTTCAGGAACTTGTTTTTCATAATATGCTAACATTTTTGATTTTAATATTTTATCCATTACTTCTTCATTATAAAATTTAATTTCTTCATAATTTTTAAGAATTGTATTTGTTATTACTGATGTTTCTAATGTAAATGACCAATCATTTCCATTAAGACTAACATTATTACCAAATTCATCTTCTAAACTAATTTTTAAATTAACAATATCAGTTGGTTGATCAAATTTAATAACATTATTCATTAATTTAATAAATGTTTCTTGATTATAAGAATTATATCTAGCTTGAGAATCAGTTAAAATTTTTGATACATAACGACGATTTTTATTAATTATATTTCCATAATCATTTATTCTTAAAAAGAAATAAGTAAATTGCGGGTCCTTCATTGTATTAGTACCATCTACAGTTGTTCCAGTAAGAATTGTAGTAGTTGTAAGAAAACCTAATATTTGACCTAATGAGTAATAAGATGTTCCACTTGCTGGGAATGTAATAGATGACCCACTATTATTAACAATTGTTACTTTTCCAGTTGTTGATGAATAAGCTACATCAACACCACTTGCTGTCAGTGCTGTATCTAAATAAGTAACTAATTCTTGTTTTGTGTATGAACCATTAGGAACAATTATATCTGTAGCTCCTAATTTAATTGTATTATTTATTTTAGTTGTTGTAATATAATACATTGTATTTGGTATCTCTAATGAAGATAATTTCATTTCTATAACATTTTTTTCATTAAAAGGTTCAATAACTGTAGATGACCCAATTACTTCATCTACTCTATTAAATACAAAATCAGAACTATTGGGATATGTTGTAGTATTTCTAAATTTTGAATCAATATTATAACAATGTGTTTCCATATTATATTAATAGAGTTTATATTTTTATAATAAATTAATTTATTTTAAATATTTAAAAACCTCAAATTTATTATATATGATTAAATACATTATAACAGGTTTACTATTAGCCTTAATATTCTATTTTCTTTATTTCAATTATAATATTGATCAATTTGAAAATGCAAAACCACTACCTGAATTAACAAATCCATTTGTTCATTTATATGATGATGCTGGTAATAAATTAAATGTTGTATTAATAGCTCAACCATTAGGTTCTGATGATCAATATAGAAAATATATGGAAAATATGGCTAAAGTAATATTTATTGGTATTTCTAGCTACATGGAATTTCCACACGTCCCAACTAATCCAGAAGATAATTATAAGATAGAATATTTTGAACAAAAACAAGAAAATTTTGCTTATGATTACACAACTGCTTATTATTTAGATATGTATTTTGAAATGTGTAAAGCATGGATCCATTGTTTCAAACAACCTGAAAAATATATTCCAATGGATAAACCACATGCTTTAATTAGTGAATCTGATTTTGTTAATTATAAACAAATACCATATGACGAAGCTATGGAAAGAGAGTATGATTTCTTATATAGCTGTCCAAAGGTTAATGAAACATCTTCATGTGATGATTGGGTTAGTCATAATAAAAATTGGGAATTAGCAAAGAAATGTTTACCAATCTTATGTGAAAAATTTAAATTAAAAGGTTTATTAGTTGGTCGTAAAGATTGTGAAATACCAGAAGGATGCAAACCATACATAACAACAACTGGTTGGTTAAATTATGGTGATAATATTAATCAATATAATAAATGTAAATTTATTTTTGTTCCTAATCAAAGAGACGCATCGCCTCGTGTTATAACTGAAGCAATGTCAGCTGATTGTGCAGTTTTAATTAATGCTAATATTTTAGGTGGTTGGAAATATGCAGTTGATAAAACTGGTGAATTATTTACAGATGAAAATGATATAGAAGCTGCTTTAAATAAATTCATTCCTAAATTAAATAATAAAGAATACAAAGCTAGACAATATATTATTGATAATTATGGCCCTGTTAATAGTGGTAGAAAATTAAAAGAATTCTTATTCAAAAATTTTGGTAGTAAATTAAATATTAAAGATTGTGATTATATTACAATGAGAGGTAAATTAACCGGATATGATGAATTAAAGAGACAATAAAAAATTATATAAATACTAGTTTAATATATAAAATGCTTTTGTTTTAGTAAATCCATTAAATTCAGTTGATGCAGCTACTGTGTATGCTCCAAAGTTTTTAATAAAGCACCATTCACCAATAGCTAATTCTGGTAATTTAATATCACTACAAATTTTATCCATACTATCACATGTTGGACCATAAACAACTGATGTGTATCTTTCACCATTGCGTTCATTATATGGTAGAACATCTGGTTTTTGATGGTCAAAATAAATACAATTAAATGAACCATAAATTCCATCATTCATATTATAACAATATGTCCGTTTCTCTGATCCATCTTCCATACGTGCTGTTTTTATTTTTCTTCCAATAACATTAACTAATAAAGTATGAGATGATTGAACAAAGAATCTACCTGGTTCAGAAATGATTTCTAAATCTGGATTATTTTCATTTTGATCAAACTTATCCTCATCTAAATAAAGAGTTTTAATATTAAATTCAGAACTAAAAAAATCTTTAAAACCATTAAATACTTGTTCACTAATACATTTTAATAATTTCATGGAACCTTCATCTTGAAATCCTGGAAAACCACCACCAATATCTACAATGTTAAAATTATATCCAATTTCTTTAGCATTATTAAATATCTTTTTACATAATTCAATAGCACGATAATACTGAGTTGCATCCATACAACCGCTACCAACATGAAATGAAACTCCAACAACATTTAAATCCATATTTTTTGCTAATTTAAGTAGCTTATCAACTTCATGCTCATCCACACCAAACTTTTCAGAAAATTTCATAATTGAATTTCTATCATCTACTTTAATTCTCATTAATAATTTACCTTTTGGATGATAAATTTTCATTTTATATAATTCATCTTCACTATCAAAAACACTCGTATCAACGTCCATACTACGAGCATATTGGATTGAACTGCTTTCCTTGTATGGATTAGCATAAATAACTTTTTCAATATTAACAATATCTTTGACTAAATTAATTTCATTCTTACTAGCTACATCAAACCCAACACCTAATAATGAAAGTAATTGACAAATAACACGATTAGGATTACATTTAACTGCATAACGAGGCTCAATAAAAGGAAATAATTCACGCCATAATTTATATTGACGAATAATATCACCTAAATTAATAATATAAAAAGCAGTTGTTGGATTATTAAGCTCAAATACTTGCTCAATCATTTCATAAATATCTAAATCTTTATCCTTTGATGGGATATGAACTTTATTTTCTTTTAAGAACAAACTAAGTTCAGAATATTCTGTTTCAACATTAATCATTAAGTATTAATAATAAATTATATTTATATAGTTTATTATTAATTATAAACAAAGTTTAATAACAATCCTAGATTATTCTAGAAATTTCTTCATAATAATATTAACTCCTCTAAATGCTCCATTATTTATTAATTCACACTCAATACCTAAAATAACTTTTAAACATAACCATATTATATTATCTTCATAATCTTTATTATTAACATCTACATAATCACTATCTACAAACATATATGAAAAACTATAATTAATATTAGGGGCTATTATATCCGCTATTATTAAATTTTTTATTTTTGTTGCTACTAAATATTGAGGGCTATTAATAAGTTCATTAGTAAATAAATTTTTGATTTCTTCAAATGATGACATTTATATTAAGTTAATATAGAAATTTAATTTCTATATTAACTTAATATAAATATTAGATATAATTATAAAAAGTTAAAAAACTTTTTATAAATTGAAACTGACATTTATATAATAATCTATATATTTAAGCTTTAAACTTAATATTCAACTTAAAAGTATCTTACAACGACATTATATGTTATATATTTAAATGCTGATGTTATTGATGATGTTGAAAATACGACACTTTCACCACCTGTTAATATTCTTCCTAAAGAAGAATAATCACCGCCTCCTGATGCTCTCACATTAGAAATTGTATTATTCCATATAATATATTGTCCTACCATACTTCTATTACCAGTTTTATCATATATATTCATATAATAATAATCAAATGCAGTCCCACAATAACCTTCCATACTTGTTATCATTGCTATTGCATTAATAGGACAAGTAAAAACCCCGTTAGATTGTATTCTTTGGTTAAGAATAGAACCTACATATAATGTATTTGATGCTGTATTTGATGTTGTTAAATATATACCATCACTTGCTCCTGCGTTAATGCTTGTTCCGCCGAATTTAAATTCATTAATACTAATTGCTGAAGGTAGAGCATAATATTGATTAGCATTTGTTATAGTTTGTGTTCCTGTTTGTTCCGCTCCTGCTGCATCTATATAGGTATAATTAATTACTCTTCCTGTTGTTGAGCCTGTAGGTGTAAATAAATAATATATTCTAGGATTTTGAAGCCCAAAATTTATAGTAGTAGATGTGATAGTAGTTGCATAACCTCCTAATATTGTATCTACTGCTGCTGTCCCAGGTGCTCCAGTGCCATTATAACCACTCATACCAAAACTTTTTACCTTTGGTAGAATTTGATATGTAGAAAGCCCAACATTTGCGGTTGTATATCCTGTTATAGTTGTATTAGTAGTAGAACCATTAGTAATATAATTATTTAATGCATTAGATGTTATATTAACTGTATTTGTTCCATCAGTAATTACATTATAAACAGCAGTAGATGGTGTTGTATTTTTAACACTAACATTTATTGCATTAGATGTGCTATTAATAGTATTTCCACTAGAATCATACATTCTTGCACCAAAATAAGTATTACTTATACTACCACTTTTTATATTAACATCTAATGCATTAGATGTGCTAGTAAGATTATTACCAGCACTATCTTTAATATTAACAGATGATACTGTTATAGAACCTGATGCAACATTAACATTTAAATTACTACTACCATCAAAAGTCAAACCATCTAAATCTGTATGAATAGTATCTAATTTTGTATTTGTTGATACTAGATCTCCGTGAATAGTAGTTCCTAAATCTGTATGAATAGTATCTAATTTTGTATTTGTCGATGTTAAGTCTCCATGAATTGTTGTATTAAGGTCTGTATGAATAGTATCTAATTTTGTATTTGTTGATACTAGATCTCCATGAATAGTAGTTCCTAAATCTGTATGAATAGTATCTAATTTTGTATTAGTTGATGTTAAGTCTCCGTGAATAGTAGTTCCTAAATCTGTATGAATAGTATCTAATTTTGTATTTGTCGATGTTAAGTCTCCGTGAATAGTAGTTCCTAAATCTGTATGAATAGTATCTAATTTTGTATTTGTTAATGTTAAGTCTCCGTGAATAGTAGTTCCTAAATCTGTATGAATAGTATCTAATTTTGTATTTGTCGATGTTAAGTCTCCGTGAATAGTAGTTCCTAAATCTGTATGAATAGTATCTAATTTTGTATT
>Ga0214919_10000484_pt1 | contig 67909 bp, 60 predicted proteins | sample LL1503_MetaG_FD_177994 | JGI IMG/M metagenome (GOLD analysis project Ga0214919, IMG submission 177994) | Freshwater microbial communities from Lake Lanier, Atlanta, Georgia, United States - LL-1503 | ecosystem: Environmental > Aquatic > Freshwater > Lake | place: USA: Georgia | collected... | reverse complement strand
TCTAATCCATCAACTACAATTCTTTGTAATCTTTCAATTGTTTTTGCAAATCTCATATCCATTGCTGCTAATGTAGCTTTAGAGTTTCCATCTTCTAAATAACCCAAATGTTGTTTAGGTATTTTTAATGCTGCAAACATCTTATTCTTTAAGTAATCGATATCTTCCATTGGTGCATACTCTAAACCATCTAAGTTTGTGATTTCAGTACCACTATCATTACCTCTAACAGGTAAATAGAAATCTTCCATTAAGTTTTGAACATTATACTTTAAGTTATACTCACCTGTATCTGCATTCACATATGGAGTTTTCTTTGATTTGTTTATAATTCTTTGAATATATTGGTCTACTTCGTTTGGAGCAATACCACCTACATCAATTTTGAATATTCTTTTTTGAGGAGCTCTTACAATTCTATGGATAATCATTGCATCTTCCATCAATGATAATTGTTTCCATAATCTTCTAGCACCTTCTAATATTGATTTTCCGTAAGGTAAAAAGTTTGTATCTGATAGTAATCTAAAGTGAGCAATTTCATAGTTTTCGTATTCAGTTTTTTGACCTGCTACAAATAATGATTTAGTTGCTAATGGAGTATGAACAAACTTTACAGCCTGCCAATTGTTTGGGTCAAATCCTTCTACTCTCGTAATTTCATATGCCGATAAAGGTTGAACCCCCACTATACCTAAGTTTTCTGCAATCTCTAAGTGTAAAAAGAAATCACCATACTTAACCATATTTCTAACCCAAGGCCATAAATTAAATTCTACATTTACAACATCATAGAATAAATTAGTTAAAATATCTTTAATATGGTCGTTATTAGTTTTAATTTCAACCATTCTACCATATTCATTTCTACTAGTTGATTCGTCTGCATAGATATCTAATGCCGATGTTATGATTGGATCCTGGTCCATTGAATCATAATCTCTGAATAACTCTTGTCTTATTTGTTGATAAGCTAAATAGTTTTCAAATGTATTGTTCATTGCCGATGAATGCAATCTCATATACCTATCTCTAAGATTGGTAGCTATTGCCTGTGTTTCATCGTAATCAATTACCTTTAGCTTTCCACCTTGGTTTCTTACGATAACCGCTGTTGAAAAGAGTTTTTTTAACCTGCCGTAAAATGAAGTATCTGCCATATTATTTTATTACCATTTTCTACAAGACCAGTATCTTGCTTTTGTTCTAGGTCCTGGAGTATCACAATTATGTCTAGCTCTAAACGATTTTCTCGCTTTTGGGTTAGATTTTCTTATTCTCATTGTTTTTTCACCCTTAGCCGCTGCCGATGTTCCACCATGTCCAAAGTTTACTTTAACAACTTTACCTGCTGGATTCTTTACATACACTTTAAACTTCTTAATATCACCTTGCATTGGTTTACCCAGTTGAACTGTTCTACCTTGATATTCTGCTTCATTTAAAGATTCATTGTATGCATCCTTTTCTTTCATTTTTGTTTTTAAGAAAGAAATAAAATCTTCCATTTCTTCTACATCATCCTCATCTACATCATATTCATCTATATCATCATCGATATCTTCTTTTATTTTACCAAATGCTCTAGCAAATGGATTAGAATAAACTTTACCTAATTCTATTTGTTGACCATCTGGCATAGTGTGACTTGACTTACTCAAAGATACACCATAAAATTCATATAAAAAACTTTTCTTCATTATATTTTACATTCTATACAATATATAAATATTATATTATTTAATAAGCCATCTTAAATCATCAAAATCATCTTTACCAATATTCATTCTATATGGGTCTTCCCTTAAATCTTTTTGTGTATAAACTGGACTATATTCAGTTTTAACAAATCCATTTAATGCACTTTGTGCTAATGAACCTCTTTCGTTTCTTAATCTTAATGCCGTATCTCTCACCCATAATCCAATACCCAATGCCATCGTAAGGTCATCATTGTACCCCCTGGCTGCCTCGGCTCTACCATTGTTCCATATAAAAGTAAATAACTCATCTATGGTTCTCTTAGAGTGTATTATAACCGATTTATCTTTCATATATTGGTCAATCTTAGATACAATCATAGGTCTTGTCTTAGATGAAATTGTAAAACCTGGAATCATTTGTTTTTGTTCTCTATAATATTTGTTAGTCCATTGTGTGTTAACATCTACATATTGAACATCTTTATTACTCCAAAATAAATTCTTATAATCTCTATCTAATATTTGTTGTATTGTTGCCCATCCGATATTTGCATTATCTACAATTAGTAATGCATCGTTGTAATCGGTTGCTATACTGATTAACATATTACCAAAATCCGTTGGTTCTATCTTACCTTTATACTCAGCAACTTGCTCCATAGATTCAATATCAATTATATGGAATGCTGAATAATCGTTACCATCACCTCTACTTACATCGGCAGTTACCACATATGAACGATTGTAATCTGGTTTTTTCCATAACCATATATTACTATCAAACCCAGTCTTTTCAATTGGGTCACATACATTGTTTTCACTATACCATATTAAAAGGTCACCATCAATTACGTTATCACCCGAAGAAATGAAATCACAATCACACTCTTGTGCCGCTTGCTTATCACCTAATTGTTGTGTTTGTTCATCTCTCCAATCTTGTTCTCTATCAGGGTGAACCGTCCAATGCAGTTTAATAGGATTAAATAAATTCTCACCATTTTCTGCACCAACCCACATTCTATGAAACCAATTACCCACACCATTTGGAGTAGATAAGGCAATACAATCACCACCGGTAGCCAACGTCAATTGAGTACCAGTCCATATTTCATCAATGTAATCAATAAAGGCTGCTTCATCAAATACCAATAAGGATAAGGCTTCAGAACGACCAGAGTCAGGTTTTGAAGATACTGCTTTTACTTGTGAACCATTTTTTAATCTAAGGGAAAGTTTGTTATCTTCCGATTCAGCAACTCTTAACCATACAGGTAAAAGTTGGTTCATCGTTCTAACTTTTAATACTAAGTTCTTTGCTACATCTTGTTTGTTCGCAATAATAAGAACGTTGAAATCCTCATTGAATATCATTTTCCATAGTGCATAACCTGCTACTAATGTTGATATACCTAACTGACGTGATTTAAGAACAATGTTATATCTATGGTCTTTAAAATCTGTTAGAGTATCTTCCTGGAATGGATATAATTCGAATGCTATTTTTCCTCTAATTGGATGTTGAATTTTACAATATTTTTTCATAAAGTATACGGGGTCCCCGGCACACTTTTGATATTGTTCCTTAATTACATCCTTTAGGGATTTTTGTGGAGTATTCATTATTTTTTCAATCTAATCTTCCAATATACACCACCACCGATATAAGGTGCTAATTTACCACTTGTTCCATCTGTTGTTCTATTTGCAACACCAATTCCCAAATGATATATTTTATCTGCTTTTGTATTAATTAAAACACCAAATCCCAAATGAGATACTACATCTGCTTTATTAAATCCACCTTCTAAACCATAATACATTTTAGTTTTAGGTAATTCTTTTACAATTGTAGTATTTGTAATTACTTTTTCTTTAACATTTGCAACAAACTTTCTACCTTCAATTTTGTTTTTAGTAATTGTATCGGTTAAGAATACAAATCCTAAATTATCTGGTAAATGTAATGTATCATTGTAAATATTTTTTGCAAAATAATCTCTTAAAATTAAATTTGTATCTACTATTGCAGGAATAACTACTTCCTTAATTGTTTCATGATAAATATCTTCACCTTTTTTAGTTACCACTTTTGTTTTAGGGATTTCAATTGTATCATGTATTTCTTTAATAACTTCGTATGGTTTTCCTGCAACCATTATAGTTTTACCAATATTAATTTTACCACCTCTTAGTTGATAGAAAAATAAAGCTATTAAAGCTACCAATACTATGTTCTTAATCGTTGAAAATTTCATTATATTTCTCCTTTATTATTTCCCAATCCTCATCTACTGCGGCTTGGAATGTTATTATTAATTCGTTTAGACCAGCTATATCTGAATCTAAATCTCTTTTTACTTTTTCAATATCACCATCGATACTCCACTTTTCAATACTACCATCTTCGTTTACAATAGTAGGAACTGTGTCTGCATCTTTTCTAGCTTGTTCAAATCTAGCTAAGTCATCTTTAATTGTTCCTAATGCCTTTGAGTTCATTTTCCAATACTCATAGTTCTTATAAATACCTTCTAATCTAAGTTTTGCCTCTCTTTCTACTAAACAATTAATACAATATCCACTTTGTTTAATAAATCTTAAATTAGCTCCCTTTGGATTTCCAGTTTTACATTCTTTGGATTTACAAGTAGTTAACGTATCTAAATATGCTCTTGCTTCATCATATTGAGTAACCGCTATTTTAAATCCTTCATGTTGTTCCCACTCTTTACCATTCACATCAAACCATCTATCTCCAACTTCTTTCTTTTCTTTTGCCTTATCCCAACCAACAATTGCGTTTCCACTTTCTCTACCATGCATCACATCCAAAATCTTTTTTCTACTTGGATGCATCCATGTCTTCTTATCCTTATTACCTTTGCTCTTAATTAACATAAATTGTAACTTTATATATAAGTATATATTTTTATCGGCTAAACTTAAAAATTCCTAAAATTTGGTTCAAAGGTGCGAATGCTCCCGTTAATTTATAAGCGTTTCCTTTGTAACTAAATACGATTCCTTCACTCGGTACAATTTTTTCAAACCCACCAATTGCATTTAATCTACTCAATTCTTTTTCTAATTTTTTTATTTGAGTTATAGTTCCACCATTCATAATTTGATTAGCACTAGATTCTAATTCAGCTCTCATTGATTGTAATGCTTTATCTGGTTGTGCAGTTAATACTGAACTCATAAATGATAATACCTCCGCACCAACTCCTAAGAAAATATCTTCAAACTTTCTAAGATTGCCACTCATAATAGTAGTTTTAGGTCCTTTATCTATTCCGTCTGCCCATGCTCTTGCTTTATCATCTTTGATATCACCTACTCTCATACTTTTATCATCAAACGCCCATCTCTTAACTAAACCTGCCTTTTCTAATGCTGATATTTTCTTTTTTGAATTAACTATAAAGTTTTCCCACCACGCTTGATGATAATCTGCTACACCATCTTTATCTGTTAATCCAAATTCAGATTGTAGTTTTGAAATCATTCCTTTGAACTTACCTTTTTGAGAACTTAATTCTTTTGTTTTAGGTAATTTTACAATCGGAGGTCCTTGTATTGTGTATTTAGATTGAACATGTGCATTGATTTGTTTTAACATTCCACCTAATACACTCTCTGCTCCATCTACTTTACCGATTGGATTTCCTGCTTCATTATATTCAACTGCATTATGAAAAACTAAAAGTGCTTGATTGTAAGGAATAACGTTAACTGATGTGGGCCATATTACTTCTAAGTTTACAAATACTTTACCTTCTTTAAATATTTTATCTTTTTGTGCCTGTGATAATCCTCTAATTGCATTTTCCAAATCTTTCATTGCAAAATTATATGCATCGGTTAGTCCACCTCTACCACCGAACTTAGTTGCTACACCATTAATATCCATTGCATTTGCTCCGGCGTTTGCTAAGTGTCCTTTATTTCTTGCCGATATCAATCTACCATTCTTCCAACTTATAGCTAATGCTTGTCCATCGGTTTTTTCTCTAACCACACCTAAATTACCATCTAATGCATTATTTACAATTGCTTTTAAATCACCAAATGATAAATTCATTCTAACATCAAATGGATGATTCATATGCCCATACGCACCACCTTCGTTTATAATACCTTCTTCTACTTTTCTGAATGTGGTTGCTTGTCTACCATTGATTGTTGGCATTCCGTGTTGGTCTTTACTAATATCTTTTACAACTGTTTTTTTATTTTTAAATTTACCAGTTAAAACCACATCACCTTTATCAACTTTTACATTGATATCTTCATCCATATCAGTAATATTGAGTTCTTTTTCCATTTGAGTTATTTCATCATAATTCATATTTCTAAGTTCTCTAGCTACATTACTAGATGAATTTGGTATATTCGGTTTTCCAAAAAGATACATATTTATTCTTTTTGCAAACTTAGATGTTTTATAATGTTTCATTATATGTTTAAAATGAACATCATTTGTACTCATTTCAGTAATTACTTCTGCTACCGTATTTGTATCACCATCTAATTTACCATCTTCTTTGTCTCTATTATAATCTTGCACTGCACTATCCCAAACTTCTAATGGAATTTTACCTTCTTTCATTTCTTTAGCAAAATACAATGTAAACCACTCAACATATTTGTCATTATCACCATCTAATTCAGTTCCTGCAAATATAGCTGCTTTACCAATACCACCAATTGCTATTTCTGCAACTAAATGTTCTGCTAAATGCCCACCTAAATGCTTCATTAACATTCCAACACCATGTCCTAAACCACCACCCAATGCTACACCCACTGCACTCATAGCGATAGTTTTACCTAATGTTTTAAATGCATCTTTTTCTTTATCACTTATTGGTTTACCTTGAAATAAATTTGAAATTCCTTCACCTGCATGCTGAAACGTATGTCCCAAATGTGCCATTTCCTTTTTAACAGAAGGTACAATTGATTTTACTTTATTACTAATTGCTTCACCAATACTTCTTCTAGCCGGTGAATTTGCTTTATGTTGATTACCTCTAAAAAATTGTTTTTCTTTATCGGACCATTTTGAAATATTATGTTTGATTGTTCTTGCTAAAACTTTTGGATTTTGAACTGCTTTAGTTGCTACCTTTCCAATCCCTGCTGATTTTGCATCAGTTGAACCTTTTGTTGGTTGAACTCCACTTGCAGGTGTTTCTTTATTTGTATCTGAACCAGGTCCTGCTTCTTGTCCAGATTTGGTGGCCACACCATATTCATTTGCAAAATCATTTGCTGACTGAATTGCGGTATCAATATCCTGGTCAACAATCATTACTTTTAATGGAATTGGTGCTTCTGGATGTTTTATATTATATGATGTAATTGCTGCCCATCTATGGTGTCCATCAATTACATATCCATCTTTACTTACATAAAGCGGCGCAGTTAGATTTGGATTTGTTGGGTCTGCTTCTAATCCCGCTTCCATTCCTAATACTTTATCACCAACTAATTCTGTTTGAGTTGCTTTTAATGATTCTGCAGGTACTTCTGTATTTGTTACTTTAATACCCTTATCTTCCAACATTTTTGCATATAGTTTTTCACCATTTATTTCTTCCGCATCCGGTTTTGCTTTACCTGCTTTTTTTTCTGCTTCTAAATCTTTTTCAGCTTGTGAACCAGGTTGTGGCTTACCTTTGAATTGTGGCATTTTTTTACGAGGAATTCCTTTATTTCCATTACAATATAAGTTAGTACCTGGAACAGATATATCACAAAGATTATATGTGGGTTCTCTTTTTGAATCTACTTCTTTTTTAAAGTCTTCCATTTCTTCTGGTTTAACTTCATCTTTTGATTTTAAACCTCTACGTTGTAATACTTTTTCAGTTGCTTGTTTTTTATCTTCATCAAAATGTTTTGCTAAACCTGTAATTTTTGTATTTACTTCTTCTTTAAATTTAGGTGGAATCTCATCTAATGTAGGCTTTACTTTAATTGATGTGCCTGCCACATTTCCTTTATCATCAACCGGAGCCGTTTGATTCATTGGAGCTGGTTTCTTTTGTTGTGGTTGTGGTTGCTGTGGTTTTTCTTGAGCTTGTGCAGGATTAGTTAATGGTTTATCTAATGGTTTTTGTGTTTTGTTTGTACTATTTGTACCATTTTGATTATTTGCGCCAGGTGTTGGTTTTGCTCCAACTTTATTATTTGCACCCGTCATTGGTCCGCCGGCATTTCTATTTGCGGGTGGTTGTGATTGTGCACCACTTTTACCAACTAATGCCATCGCTGCTCTATACGATGGATGGTTTTTATCGTAATTTAGTGCTGAACGAACTTTTACTTTCTCACCAGTATCAGGATTATCTACTAATTGGTCTAATGTTTTTTCATCATACCCACTACCTGCTGCACTTGCTTCTTTTATTGGATTGTGTGGTTGATACATACCTTTTTCTATATTATGTAAATCACGATAATATGTAAGTTTTTCTGCTAAATGGTCTTTAGCTATTTCAGCTGCGATTTTAATATCAGATGTATGTTCTAATTCAATCTTAATACCTCGTTTTAGTTCTTGTTTTACGGTATCTAATACGTTTTTGTAATCGTAGTAATCCCCTGCCCATTTCTTTGCAATATCTACCAACGTTAAATCATCTGCTTTTCCACCTGGTATATTATTATCAGTATCTACACCTTCATTTAATTTTGTAATTAATTTAGTATAAATTGCTTTATCAAATTTACCAAAAAACTTTTCAAATTCTTTTTGTTTTCTTTCACCACCCATTCTATTGTTACGGAACATATTTCTAACATCCGTTGCACCAAATGAATTAGAAGGTAACGCTGAATAAACATATGCATTAACTGCATATCCTTTTAAATTTTTATCGTTTGTATATGGTTTGAAATAATTACCACCCAATCTACTATCATCTTTTTCACCAACCGCTACAATCAATGCAGTAGTTGTATCATCATATCCTCTCAATATTTCTACCGGTTGATATGGTTGTTTTACTTTTACAAACTTTGAAGATGGTATTCCAAATAATTTAGTTGCAATTTCTTTCTTATCGTTAAATGATAATGGAGATTTATCACCATCTTGCACATCGGATGTTGCAATATATACATTTTTAGAACCAAATTTTGATACCAATGCATCATAAACTTTTTTATGACCTTTGTGAAATGGTTGGAAACGCCCACCATACACTACAATTTTGTCTGTAACGGCCTGTTTTAAAACAGCCTCAACAATAAAATTAGCTAATTCCATAAGTATAAATATACACTAAACGTTCTTATAGATAAATGGGTCTCTTTTTCTTAGTTCTTTTATTTTCTTTTTGAACTCTCTTTTTAATTTCCAAGTTTTATATAAACTTTTCAATTTCTTAAATAAACTTATCATATTAATTGTTTAATTTTTTATTTATATTTTTCTTCCCATTCATCTTTTATACTAGCATAAATAGTATCTGTTATTAATTTTTGACCAATTAAATTAAAATGTTGGTCGTGTCCACATTTTGGATAAAAAGTTTCTTCAATTGTCAACCCATGCTTTCCATATATCATGTCTTTAAAATTATTATACGTTTTTCCATCTATTTCAAATTTTAAAAGTTTATCTTTAAAATATTCATTGTTTCTAATAGCATTATCCGTTTCTGGAAACCAATTAAATACTCTAATTATTACATCTGGATTTTTTTCTTGTATTTCTTTTAATAATATTTCAAATTCTTTTATCGTTTTTTCCGCTACTTTTTCTACAAAAGTTTCAAACGTAATTGTTTTAGAAACTGTTTCTATCCAATCAAATTTATCTTTATATTTACTAGCTGGTTCGTATAATATGTCATCTATTTTGATATGTTCTCTAAATAAATCTGTAAATTGAATTACTATTAAACCAATTTCATTTAACTCAATATAGTGTTCATCCAAATATGGAGAATTATTATTTGAATATTTTGGTGATAATAATCTTTTTAATGCGTTATATATGGTTGCATTTGTACCACCATTTAATGAACCATTTATATCAATTGTATTTAATTTATCTGCTAATAATTTTGAATATCTATTATATCTAATAAATTGATATTGTGCATTTGTTAAATATTTTGAATCCCAATATTGTTCATCCGGTATATTTACCGAAGGTAATTCTGAAAAATATTGTAATCCTTCTCCAAATGTAAATGAGCATCCTCTACACCAAATTGCCTTTTTCATAGTTTATATTTTTTATTAGGTCTAAATACCTAATCTCATTAAATTTATTCAAATTAGATAATAATGTATATTCAATTTCAGATATATTATTCCCAATGTTTAATATAACATTTCTATTATGTTCTAATATATCATAACTATTATGAATTTTTTCTTTTAATAAGTTGAAATCCATTTTGTTTAATTTTTCAATTTCAGTTATAATTAATTTCATTCTAGTATTATTATCTTCTATTGTATCGTATGTTTCATCTATTAACCAATCAAATGTTTTAAACCCTAGTTCTTTTAAATATTTTAACATATATGGTCTACCTATTACAATAAATGGTTGCATATGCCATAATGGTTTAAAAATCTTTTCACTTATAAAATCATTATCATTATAAAAATTAGTTTCAGTTACAATACTAAATAATGATTTTTCATATAGTTCTGAGTTTTCATCTTTATACCCATTAACATCTTTTATGTTTTCTATATCTGCAATTGATTTATTGGGAATGGAATCAAATTTATTTTTTAATTCAAAATTTGTTGTAAATTCAAATAATACGTCATCGGATATTAATGTTTTATCATATGATATAATACTTTCATTTTTTATATTTTCATATAGTTGTAATAATACTTCTAATTTATGTACTTCTAATCTTCTATTTAAAAATAAAAATTTATGAGTTTTGTTTTTAAAATATTTAGCAGTATCAAATTCTTTATATTTGTTATAAAAATAAAAAGAAGAAAATGGTATATAATAACTATAATTTATTATTTTAGGAAATGTTTCTTTATCTATTCCATTTTCTAAAATAAACTTATTAACTTTTTTTTCTAAATTAAAATCATTTAATATTAAAATAGAATTTTTTGTTGATATTCCATTATTTTTTATTCCTAAATATAAATTTTTTAAAAGCCAATCGTTTACCCATCCTTCATGTGAATAATTTATTACAAGTTTTCCATTGTCATCATTGATATCTTTTTTTATTTTTTCAGGAATATTTTTGAAAAAATTTCTATATCCACCACCTCTTTCATCTACAAATAAATTACAAGAATAAGATAAATGTCCCCATGGTTCAATTACATATACCCAATCTTTTTTATTTGATGTGTATGGTATACATTTTATTAAATTTTTACTTAATATTATTCCAAATAAATCATTCCAAATATTAAAATCTTTTCCAAATGTTTTTTCTAAAGCGTTTGGCAAATGATTATAGGTATCTTCATCTTTTTGATAATTAAACATTATGTAATTTACTAATGCCTCATCCATACCATTTGGAATGTAACCTTCTACGCTCCATTTATCAAATACCAAATTAAGCATAATATAATTCTGGATATTCTACTAATATATGAATACCACCTTCTTTGGTTGCATATTTGTAGGCCAATTCAATATCAGTAGGTGTTTTTAAATCGTGGAATTCTATATTTTTACATAAAGATTTAAACTCTTCAAAATAATTTCCTCTATGTTGATGACCTGGATCAATTGGTTTATCACTACCTTTACCTAATCTAATAATTAAGTTTGGTTTCCATTTACCTTCACTCATTATACCAATTTTATCGACGTGATTTATTAATTGATTTGCCGCACAAATAATAAAATCCCAACGAGGATAGAACGTAATAACTCTTTTACCTGCCATTGCCATTCCTAAACTCATTCCCATTTGAGATTCTTCCATTACAGGAACTTCAATCATTTTATCTTTTGGCACAAATCCTAACGTTGTACTCATAGGATTGCCTTGATAAACAATTTGTTGACCAATAAAAACAGAATCTTCTAATTCTGCTAAATTTTTCATTGCTTCCGTTAAAGCATCTTTGTATGGTGTATATTCTGGTGAACTCATATAAGTTTTTTTGTATTGTTTCTTTTTATAATATCTTTTAATCTACATTCTTCAATTGCAAGTTGTTCAGTTAAATCGTATCTAACTGAATCCAATCTTTTTCTTATTTCAGTTAGTTCATCTTCTAATTCATCATTTAACTTTTGCTTTAATTCTTCTTTTAATTTTTCCGATTTTAGTGCTACTATTTCTGGATCTATTTGAATTGAATAATTAATTAATTTTTGTTCTTCTATTTCTGTTTGTTCTATTATATCACCTCTAACTTTATCTAATTTAGATTTTAATATTAATATTTCATTTTGTAATCTAAGTTCTTCTTCTTTTATTAATTCATTACTTAATTTAACATCATCATCAATTTCATCTATTACTCCAATTTTTTTAATTATATTTTCTGCAATTATTCTATGTCCTAATAATGACGGATGTGAATCATTTACCAATACTTTAAATGTTCTAAATACATATTGATTTGTTAATTCGGGCCTTTTTTCGTTACATAGTGTTTCTAAATCAGAATAAGTTTTATTTAAATAATTAAATTTTATTAATCGTTTTGAAAAAAATTTATCTTTTAAAAGTATAGGTGTATAATTTGTTCTCCAATTTAAAAAATAAACAATTATTCCATTTGCAATATGATTTAATAATTCATTTTTTATTTTAAGTAACGATTGTTTTATAAAAAATATTTCAAATTCTTCAATTGATTTAAAATTAGCAGCATAATATTCAAAAAATGAGTCATAATCATTTTTATGGTCACTATATTTAGTATTCAATTTAAAATCAGTTTTTTTATCTAAATGTTTAGTTTGTGCAAAATCTTGAACATATATTGATATTAATTTACCATTATGTGTAAATTCAAATTCTTCTCTATACAAATCAGTTAATTGATATATTATATGAGAAATTTGATTTGTATTTTTTATCTCTTTTATAAATTTGGTAGACCAAGTATTAGAACCACCATTATCGGCTCTTAATATAGTTTCTTTATTAAAATGGTTACCAACTAATGTTGGAAATCTATTATTAATAATAAATTCCATTTGCAAATTTGATATTAATGTTGGGTCAAACTTATGTGTTTTTGGAAAAAAAACATCTTTCTGACCGGAGTAGAATTGTAATCCTTCTCCCCATGTAAAACTATCTCCTGCAAATAGAATTCTTTTCATTAATCTTTGAATTCATCTTTATGTTCTAAATACCATTCGTATGCATTAGCTAATCCATCTTCTAATGATGTAGTTGCTTGCCATCCTAATTTATCAAAAATCTTAAATGAATCAATCTTACGAGTTGGAATCATTGATGGTTTACCTTTAATAAATTCAGTTGGTGCATCAAAGTTTGCAATTCGTTTCATTGCTTCTAATACTTCTAATACTGAATATACTCTATTAGAACCGATATTATAAACTTGATAATCTTCGGTTTCTTTTTCCATTACTATTTGTAACGCTTCTACAAAATCTTCAATGTATAATAAATCTCTTAATTCACTACCATCACCCCATACTGGAATTGGATTCATTTGGTCTGCTACTTTTCTGATTGTTGCAGGAGTAACATGACATTTATTAAAATCATACTTATCATGCGGTCCAAATAAATTTGCAGGTCTAATAATCGTACATTTCATTTTAACCGGTAAATATTTTGCATATAATTCACATTGTACTTCTGCATATCGTTTCATCCAACCCACAGGAAAATAAACAGGATATGGTTCATCAAATAAGAAATCGGTTTCTACTACCGGCTTATCTCCTTTTGGTGGATAAACTGTATTAGATGATAAAAAGATGTAATGTGATACGTTATTTCTCCAACTGGCATCAATTAAGAAATTATTCATTGCTACATTTGGTGTAACATGTGCTAACGGGTCAACTACTGTATCTACTGCATTTGATGTACTTGCTGCGGCGTGGTATACTACATCAACACCCTTAGTTGCATCTAAACATCCTTCATATGTTTTTAAATCAAAGTGAACATACTCTACACCTTCGATTGGTGTTCGTACTCCTCTTTTGTGTAAATTAACTCTAATGTTTGTGTAACCTTCTTTGTGTAATCGGTTTGTTAAATTTTGACCTACTAAGCCAGAACCACCTGTTATCAGGATTTTTGAATCTTTATTTATCATAATTAATTTTTGAATTCTATTTTATCTTCTTTGAATAATTTAAATGTTTCGGTATCTATATCTTTAAAATTTAAAAAATGAATATAACTAAATCTTTTAAAATTATTATTCACTTTTAAAACTTGATGTGTTACGTTATTTTTTGTAAAATCTAAAACTGCATAGTTGCCTAATTTTGGTAAAACAATTGTTTCTTTTCCATTATTTTTAATAACTAATTCCCCACCATCACCTTCTTTCCAATCATCGTTTAAATATAATAACACTACACATAATCTTCTCGCATCAAATCCATCTTCATGTGCGTTAATAAAATCACCATTTTCGTATAACATATATCTTCCTCTGCTATCCAAATCATTTAAATTAATATTATATTTTGGATATAGTGAATTGCCAATAGCTACTGAGATTGTGTCAAAGAATTTTGTAATTCGTTCATCTTTTAAATCATATTCCCAAAATTTTTGAAATATATGATAACCATTCTTTTCAACATATTCTTCTCTTTCTTTTATACCATCCCACATAACAATATTATCGGTATATGGTGGACCTCCAGAAAAATCAAATCTATATTTCAATTCCGTCTTATCAACTGCAGAATCTTTTACATACTGAATATTTTTTTCTAAATCTATTTTTTGCTCAGGTGTTAATATATCTAATATATTACCAGTAGAATATCCAGTATTAATTATTTCCATCTCTATTGTTTTTATAAAAGTTGTAGGTTATATTAAGTGCTTCTTTAAATCCTAATTTTGGTAGTAAATTTATTTTTGTTTGTTGTTGGATATCCATTTGTCTTCTCATATCACCATTTGGTTTTGTAATATCCCATACAATTTCCAATTTCTTTCCACTTATTTCAATTAAATCTTCAATCATTGATTTGATAGTAATTTCTTCACCTGCTCCAAAGTTTACAATTATATGATTTTTAGTTTCATATAATTTAATAATTGCATCTGCTACATCGCCCGCATAAACAAAATCTCTAATCGGTGTTCCATCACCCCAAGCACTAACTATTTCATTTGCTTCAAATACTTTTTTACATTGAGTTGCAATTACCGTCCCATTACCATCAAAATTATCATACTCACCGAAGATGTTTGCTGGTCTTATAATTGCCCAATTTTTGTATGCGTATTGTACTTTATATGCTTCTAATAAAATTTCACCCATTCTCTTACTCCAACTTGGAAACCAATCTGCTTCCGATGGTAATGTTTTCCATACACTATCTTCTACAAATGTTTCTGCTGGTGCATATACTCCAACTGAACTAACAAAGATTAACCAGATATTATTCTTTGCACATTGATTTATAATCTCAGTATTAATTTTAAAAGATGGGTAAAGGAAATCCACAGGTTCATTTTTTGCCTTCAATGGTGAACCTTTAATACCGAATGAATTGAATACCACATCAGGTTCGTATTGTTTAAACAATAATTCTACTTCACCATCTTGTGCCAAATTTCTAAATGAGAATATAAAATTAGGATTATCTATGGGTAAATGAATAGATTTTTTAATATCTACTCCAATTACATTATATCCTTTTTCTAAACATTGATTTACTAAATGTATACCAACCAATCCACTGCAACCTGTTATTAAAACTGTTTTCATTTTTTATATAGTTTACAATACAATTCATAAAATACATCTTCTTTTTTTGTATTTAATAATTTATACTGATTATGTTTTTGTATATCTATAAATATACTACTTTTATTTTTACTTTCCAAATTATAAAATAGCTTTTTACATTCCGTAATTATTGCCTCTAATCTAGAAAATGGGTTACTGATATTATCTATATATTCGTAATCTATTAAATTACATATTTCATATCCCGCTTCTTTTAATATTTTATAGCCATGCTTAGGTCCTATTAGTATAAACGGATGTGCATTTGCAATAGGTCTTAATATTTTTTCTGTTAACATTATTTCATTTTCAAAAAACATAGTTTCAGTTACAATACTAAAATTAGATTTAGTGTAATATTCTTTGTTATTATTCCAATTGTGACTTTTTTCATCATACTCACCATATGGCATATCAGAACTAATATCTAGTGCAATTTGTGTATGTTCCGAATTTAAATAATTTTGTTTATATGTTTTTAAATTTGGATAGATATCTAATATATTATGTGTTCTTACAATATCTTTGTCTTGAAATTCTAAAAATGAAACATAATTTGAATCTATTAAATTAAGTTCTTTACACATTTCATAAAAATATAATCTATGAAATCTTTTTGCATTTCTATTAAATGATAAAAATGTTTTTTCTTTTGGTGTATTGATATAATCATCAACGGTACATACCGGATAGTTTCCTTCCATTTTAAAATTTTTATCAATATCGTATAAATGATATGGAAAAAATATATTATTACAATTTGCAAATTCATCTAGATTATATGCCGGTGAAATTGTGTATATTTTATTTTTATTAGGATTATTGTTTACCCAAGTATAGAATCTATTATATGTACCCGATTCATGAAAGTTTATAAATAATAAATCAAATCCTTTATTTAATTGTATATCAAATTTATCAAAATATTCATGTAAATCTTCAAAATGTGTTTTTGCAAAAATAACATAAAAATTTCTAGCATTTGGTAGAATTTTATCAGTAGAAATAACTGATAATTCATTACTATTAAAACATTCAATTAGATTATTTTCTCTATGTGATGCGTGATTAAATATTTCATTAAAGTTTGTTTCTAAATTTGATTTTTTTACCGAATGTATAAGTGAACCAAAATCAGTATAATCAACATCGGGAATAGAATCGGCTCCATTTGGTATTGGATATCCATTTTGCCATTTTTCTATGTATAAATTTATTAACATGTAAAAATCCAATTAAATAGTTCTTTGATATGTTCTGCTGGTTTTAGTTTTCTAAATCTTAAAGAATTATTTAATACAACTTGTTTAGATTCTAAAAATATTTTATGCAATTTTTCTTTATCATTTAATTCTTTTATTAAATTTGATATTTTTTGCATTCGTTTATAATCATCTATTTCATCATCATAACTTTCATCCCACCATTGGGAAAATGTTTCAAATCCCATCTCTCTTAATCTTTTTAAATAACCAGGTCCACTAATTACTATAAATGGGTGGAAATAAAATAAAGATTTTGTTATTTTTTCAGATATTTGTGCGGCGTTAAATGATGATTCGTTTACCAATGAAATATAGGAATCACCATATAAAAATGAATTTTGATTATTGAATGGGTTTTGAAAATTATCTGAATTAAATTTTTCTGAGTCCATTTCTTTTTTAACAGTAATAGAACCCATTTCTTTTATTTTATTTAGATATGGTAATTGGTCTCTAAATATTTCTGGCTTAATCCATCTATTATGATTCCAAGTAAATTCATCTTTTTTATTATCTATTATTGAATATATGGTATTTTTTAATATATCATTTTTATATAACTCAGATAGTAACCATAATTTATGAGATTTATCTGCAGTTCTATTTAGACATACAAAATGTTTATCTTTATACTCTGTGTTTGCTATTAGATAATTTTGTTTTTCATATAAATCAGTATCATTATCCATAAATGCTTTTGCAGAATGGTGTATTAGATATGTTGTATTATATACGTTTATACTATTCGTTATATTATTAGTTTTACAATATGAATCCACCGTTTGTGTTATATATGCATCCGCATTAATATAAAAAATATTTTTTGGATTTATTGAATATTTTTCTATATTTTTATAAATTCTATTTAAAAATGCTTCGTATCTAACACCACCCTCATGTAAAGTCATTATAACCAATTTTAATTTATTTTTAGATAAAAGTGATATAACTTTTTCATCAAAATTAAAATAATCTATTAAATCAAAAACTTCCGTTTCGTTTTCAATATAAGGCTGTACATTTGAAAATAAAAAATCTTCTGTGCCAAATAAATTTATAACATAATAATTATCATCATTTTCATTTACATCATTTATATGTTTTAAATTTATTTCATATGAGTTTGTATCATATTGAAATTCATATTTAAAATCATTAATTTTATTTAAATTATTTAATATGTTAACATACAAATCTCTAGTATAATGTAAGTAAAATTTTTTATTATGTTTTTTAGATAATGCACGTATGCCGGTTGGGTCACCATATCCTGATTTAATATATGAATCAATTGGCATTCCGTGTAACTCTGCCTGCTCAATATAATTTTCTACTAATTTATCATTTAATCCGTTTGGTAAAAAATAATTATTAAACTGATGTGTAAATATAAAATTTATACTTTTCATTAAAATATTACCCATTTACCTGTACCATAATGCGGCCATTGCTTTTCATATGAATACCAAATAACTTTTTCCGATGGTACTTCTCTTTTTTCACCATTCCACGTTGCTTCGGTTGGTGTGTTTGTTGATACACCATTATCTTCTACTACAAATACAATTGGTAAATCATATCTAACTGCGTATTTGTGCATTTCATAAAATCCACCGGTCTCAAATGCCATATCTCCAATGAAACAAAATACTTTATCATCTTTACCATCTCTCTTATTTGCCATTGCTACACCCGTTGCTATTGGTATAATTGCACCAACAATTGCACTTGCATAGAATTTTTGTTCTTCACTAACAATTGTAATACTTCTACCTGCTAAAATTTCTTCTTCTAGCCAAACAGGACACACACCTTTTATTAGTGCGTGATAATGTGAGCGCCAGGTTGAGAATACCCAATCTGTATCTTTAATTCGTTTTCCAATTTCAATAAGTTGTTCTTCATTACCACCACTAAGATGCACCGGTCCTTTTATTTTACCCGCCTCCCAATGGTCAGCAATCATTCTTTCGTACGCAATTAATTCATCCTTTGTAAATCTAGCATCTGCTACAATAGGATATTTTTCTAAATATGTCATTATCTATCTCTTTTTTGTAATATTGGGTTTGTTGTTGGCCATTCCATTTGATATTCGGGGTCATTCCATTTAACTACACCTTGCTCATCTGCATCTACATAACCATCTTTGTAGAATAGGTTATAATGAAACATACAATCGGTTAGAGCATAGTGTCCGTTTGCAAAACCAGGTGGAACTAATACTTGATTTCTATCTTTCTCAGTTATCATAAAAGATTCCCATTCACCAAAGGTAGGACTTTCTTTTCGCATATCCAAAACAATTAGGTAAATATCTCCAACTGCTGCTTGAACTAATTTCCAAGTTTTATTATCATAATGCAATCCTCTTAATACACCTTTGTATGATTTTGAGAATCTACCATGAATTTCATGTCCTTCACCTATTCTTATCATTACAGGATGTTCTTTTGAATGAAAGGTTGTAAATATTTCTCCTCTATATTCTCTATAAATTGAAGGTGTAAAGATTGGAACTTCCATTCCAAATTTTTTTGATGGAGTTACTTTGAACGCATCCCATTTATTACTCATTATATTAATTTTTTTGGTTCTAAATATTCTAATATTTCGTTTTCTAATGCATCGTTTACAACACTATCTGCCATTGCTTTTTCCATATACTCTTTATTATAAACACCATTATCCGCAGCTTGTTGTATTTCAATTATTTTATCTATTTTAGTTGCATCTATTGAATTATACCAATCTGCCAATTCTGGAAATGTTTCTATAAAATTTTTACCTCTACGAATATCATATTGTGTATAGAATGATTTAAAATCTTTTTCTCTACTTTCTAAATCAGAAGCAAATCTATGTCCTTGTGTTACTTCTCTTAAGTATTCACATAACCTATATACTTGATTTACCAGTCCCCACAAAGATGCTTCCGTATGTAAATTTGTTTCTTTATTTTCTTTAATTAAATTTTCTGCCCAATTTTGTAAATGTTCTGCTCTTTCTAATTTAATATGTTCAGGTAATGTAGTTGCGGATTGAAACGATGGAAATCTTAATATGTTTAATGTAACTAATACTTCTGTTTTATCTTCGTATTTTTTTCTTAATTCATTTGTAAAATCTAAAAATTCTGTTATACTAAATAAACATAATGCATTAATTGTCATCATTACATTAAATGTTTTTAAATTACCATCCACAATAATTCTTTCTGCATTTTCTTTCCAAACTTCCCATTTTAATCCATCTCTAATATATTCAGCGTGTGCACCAACCGATTCACAACTAGTATATAATGAAAAATGTTTAAAATTATGCGTTGAATTAATTAATCTATCTACTAACATTTTACTTTGTCCTAAATTTGAATTAACGGCAAAGTTTACATCACATTTTTTGTTTTCTTTCCACCAATCCATTAACTTCCAAAACCCTTTACTCATAGTAGGTTCACCACCCGTTACTCTTAATTCTCTTAATGAGTTTTGTAAATCACCTTCCCACCATTTCCAAAATGCTTCCAAATATGGATTTTCTAATTGGTCTTTACCATATATCATAGCATCATCTCCTGCATGCTGAAATGCACCGCCACCATCTGTAACTAAGTTTTGATATGCACCATTTGTTTTAATATCGGATTGCCATGTTGTACTAAATGATGCATTACAATATGAACAAGCAAAGTTACAATTTGCATCAAAACTAATTTCTAATGTTTTTAAATCAACATCTTTGTTCCAACTATAATTTTTTTCAGCATTAATTAATTCTTCATCTGAATATATAACTGATTTATAAACTCTATCACTTACTTTATCTGGTCCTAAATCTTCTATCTTCCAACAATATTCACATTCTTTAGGTCTAATGCCTTCTAACATTTCTTTACGAACCAATTTCTTATATTGTGTATTGTGTAATGCTTTTGGTGAACGCTCTAATTCTCTTAATGGAATTTTATGTGGTTGTGGATGGTGACATGATGTTGTTTGTCCCATATTTAACCATATAGTTGCATTATACCACTTTGCTCCACAAAATGATGGGGATATTGAATTTATACTTCTATCCCTATACTCTTGATATGTTTCATCCCACTTTTTTCCGAATACAAAACCTGCCATATTAAAATGTTTGTGCGTAACCTAATGGAAATCCATTTCTAAATTCAGATGCCATTCTAGGAATCAACACCTGATATGTTTTCATTAATTCTTTAATACCATCATCTAAACTATATTGTGGTTTCCAACCCGTTGCTTCTATTTTTGCGTTTGATACAATATAATCTCTTTTATCCGGATCTTCGTAGTAATCATTGTATGAAATTGCAAAGTCTGGAATATATTTTTGAATTGTTTCTAATAATTCTTGTTTAGTTAAATTTGCATCACTTAATCCAACATTATAAACATTGTGTTTCATTTTATCATAATTGTTTAATGCCCATAAGAATACATTTGCAACATCTTGAATATGAATGAAATTTCTTTTAAAATGTTTTTCAAATACCGTAATGTATTTATCTGTCATTGCTTTGTAAACAAACTCATTAACTAATAAATCTGTTCTCATTCTTGGTGATGTTCCAAATACGGTTGCTAATCTAAAACATATTGCTGAACTACATTCTAATAATAATTTTTCGGCTGCACATTTACTTTCCCCATAAACCGAAATTGGATTTAAAGGTGATGTTTCGGTACACTCCGTTTGTCCTACACCAATACCATACCCACTATTTGTATTTGGATATAATACAATTTGTTCATCACTAATTGTATCTAATATGGTTTCTATTTGAGTAAAGTTTACTTCCCATGCTAACTTAGGGTCTTTTGCACAAGCAGGAAATCCTACGATTGCCGCTAAAGGAATAATAACATCATGTATTCCTACTTCATGTCTTAATAACCTTTCATTACGAACATCTCCATAAATAAAATTGTAATTTTTATTTGATGTAAATTGCAATGGAGAAATTTGATTGAATGATAAGTTATCTATAATAGTAACACTATGTCCTGCGTTTAGCATCTTATCGGTAATTACCGAACCTAAGTAACCTGCTCCACCTGTAATTAATATTTTCATTATATTAGTGTTTGTGTTATATTTTCAATTGTAGACATTTTTAATTTGTTTCCAGCAATCATTAGATTTAATCTTTCTTGTACATTTGGAAAATGCCATTCATCTATAAATCCAAAATTACCATTTCCTGTTTTATCCCATACTTTAAAACGATTCCATTTTGTGAAATCTAATGATGTAACACATTTTTCTTTTATTTCTAAATTATCTAAATAAGTTTCCTTATTTTCAATTATAGTATAACAATCATCTTCACTAAGTACATTATTAAATATAGAAAAATCATAAAAATATCCTTCAAACATCCAATGAAAATCAACATCATCATACCAAGGACCACCTGCACCAACCCAAAGTGGTACATTTGTATAATCACATACATCACCTTCCCATGTTAATTCTTTCCATTCACCATTAAAACAAGTTTTTAATTTTTTGTTTGTATGGTCCAATTGAAATATTACATAACTTTCTTTGTAAACATCTTCTTCTTTTGGATAATATTCTATCATTTGAAAATGGTCTGAATAATTACCACTATCAGGTTCTGCCGTAAATAATGAAAATCTAAATTTCATATTACCATCTTGATTTTCAAAATATGCACCACTATGACACCCTTGTTTGGCAAAGATTGCAGTTCGTTCTCGTTTCATTTTATTTAGTTTAAAACGAGCATATATTGTTAAATCATTTTGAAATAAATTCTTTAACAATCCAGGTTTTTTAGATGTATTATATTTAGTTTCTTCAAAAAAGTTTACTAAAAAATTATCTTTAAATTCTATTAATTCATTTTTCATTATCTAATCTCTTTACATTTATGATAAAAATCTGCTAATTCAGGATATGTTTTACAAAAATCAGTTCCTCTTCGTCTATCATGTTCACTAAAAAATTTATAAAAATCTTTTCTATGGTGTTCTCTTGAAAATTCATCAACATCACCCATAAAATAATCATAAATTCTTCTAATTTTAACTACTTCTACATCACTATATCCAAATGTATTTGTATCGGTTCGTGTTAAATCATAAAAATCCATCAACTGTGCTTGTTCAAAAAATTCACTTTCCCATTCTTTTTGGTCTAACAATGTAATTGATTGATGATTAGGATATCTGAGATATGATGCATCTAATAATAAAGGTTGTTTATAATATCTTAACCAATTAGTATGTTTTGCTTTTAATGCATATACATCATTTATTAATTTTTTATAAGAAGGAACTGATAAAATATTATATGTACTCATAATATCAATTGTTAATCTTGGTATGTGAAATAACAAATCGTCAATTCTATCCATTAATTGATTATACACCATACCATTTCTAATATATTCCGCTTGCTCTCCGTATCCATCACAACTTGTAAAGATAATCAATTCTTTAACCAATTCTCTTTCAGATATAATTTTAAATTTCTCTTTAAATTTTTTATACAAAGAATCAGGAACTCCTAAGTTTGAATTTATACTTAAACATAAATTTCTATTTGGTTTTGGTGAATCAATAATATAATCCAATACTTTCATAGTATCTTTATGCATCATAGGTTCACCACCTGTAATTCTAAACGTATGTAAATCTTGATATAAATCTGGCCACCATTTCCAAAATGCTTCTACATATGGATTAAATTCACTTTGTGGAATTGGCATTCTACCACTTTGTTTAAAATGGTCTAAACCATTAAACTTATCAGATGTGGGGTACGCACCATGTTGTTCAATTTCTTCCATCCATTGTGTTGAGAATGGAGGTGCACAATATGAACATTTAAAGTTACACGCATTACTAAATGAAACCTCTACATACGATGGATTTATATTATCTCTCCATCCAGAATTTTTTACTTTATCTAAATATTGATAAGCCCATGGTTCTGCACTTTTAAAATGTCTATCACTAAATTGGTCAGAATTATCTTCTACACCCCAACAATAATCACATTCTTTTGGTTTTGCACCATCTAACATTTCTCGCCTACGTTCTTTTTTATAACGAGTATTATGTAACGCGGAAGGGTCTCTATCAATTTCAGTAGTTGATATTTTATGTGTTTGTGGGTGGTGACAACTATGATTATGACCAATGTGCAAATGAAGCGTTACCTGCATCCATTTTGCTAAACAAAATCCTGCACCTACTTCATTAAGTTGCCTTCTTACTTTTTCAAATTTTTCGTACTGTCCCATTATGCTTTACAATTTATTATTACAGAATTATTACCAATATCATCTACTGATATTAATTCATATTCCAAATTATTCATACCATCATTTTTCCAATTATATTTGCCTTGCTGCATTTCTAAAATATATCTTCTTTCATTTCGTGCAGTTGTTTCACCCTTTGCCCATTTATCAACCCCACCTACATTAATTAATCCTTCCGTTTGGTGTGGTAAACATTCAAACTTACCATCTCTACGGAAAGGTAAGATAGTATTATGGATTTTCAAAATATCTTCTTCTTTTATTTCAACATTATTTATTTCACCATGATTTCCATTATTACTTAAATCGGTTAATATATTTCCTTCTATGTTATTAAAATCATAATTTGCAACCATATCATCTGGGAACTCTAAAATTTCACTTTCAGCTAAACATCTATCCCACATCATAACTTTTGCAATATCACCTTTAAACCACCTATTAACCTCATCTATACCTACTGATGTAGTTGTTCCTATGTAATATGGTTCTATTCCATATCTTTTTAAGAACCCATCATATTCTAATGGTGAAGATAATCCGGTTCCAAATCTTGCATCACTTTTCTTTCCATTAATATAAAGTGAAATTTGTTTAGTATCATCATCAACTGTTAGTGTTACCCATGTCCATTGTTGTTCGTATCGTTTAGCCCATAGATATAAAAACTCTCTGCTATTGTTCCACATCATTGTAGTAAATGCTCTACTATTATTATAACTTAATCCCCAATCATGTCCTGGTCTTCTGAAAATTGGATATTCACAAAATCTTCTATCTTCATCACCAATTAAATAAATAGGAACTTTCTCTTCTTGTTGGTGTGCTCTAACTAAAATTGAAACGGAATGAGAACGAGAACATACATTTCTAATTGAACGAGATGGTTCTATTTTTACATAAGAATTTTTACCATTAAAATAACCATACTTTTGATTTTTAAATTGTTCTGATAAATAATGTTGTTCTGCATTACCAGTCAATACACATCTCCAAAATAGGTCATCATCTTCCATACCCCAATCCCAATAATCATTTGAATACCCATTTGTTGCTTCTACTTGCTCTTTTGTGAATAGTACTGCACCACCAAAATACTCCTCATATTTGAGGTTATAATCTGTTTGAGATATTCTTACCGCTAAATGTTTTGGGTTCTCAGGATTGAACGTATAATCACACGAACCATCCTCAGGTACCATATCAATATCATGCCATACAATATAATCACACCCATCATCAAATGCGTGTTTGGCTGCAATATTTTTCATCTTACCTCTGTTGAATAACTTATCATCACATTGGTGAGCGAAATATATTTTATGTTCAATGCCCTGTTCTTTTAAGAAGGTATGAACTCTCGGTGAAAACTCTTTTAGATGCGTTTCTCTATTTCTATATGGTACACAAACTCCTAATTTATGCATTATAATTCTACTTTTATTTTTATTACTAAATCATCTAATTGTTCAGTTTCTAATTGTGTATATCTACACGTATTTAAACCATCAATATTTAAATTTAAAATTGTTCCTTTCATTTCATTATAAAATCTAGTTTGATTTTTTCTTGTTTCATAGTGAATCCATTTATTTCCAATTGTTGAATTTGAATTATGTTTTAATGTTTTAAACTTACCTTCTCTTCTAATTGGAATCGGTATTTCGGTTTCAAATTTATTTATTAAATAATTATCTTCACATTCAATAATAAATGCGTTATTTCTATTATCACTTAAATCTAATAATATATCGTTTTTAAAATTTTTAAAATCATAATAACATTTTAAATACTTTGATTTATTATATCTTCTATAATCATTTAAAATAGATTTAACTGATGAATTTTCATATATTTCATTTATATTATTTTCATCTAATGCAATATTCCAAATAGCAAATTCTGATATTAATCCTTTAAAATAAAATTTATCATTTTCTGAATTTGGATTACCAACTCCTATATAAAAATAAGTGTTATCATATCCAAATATTTGGTCATTTAATTTTTCTGTTCCAACTAACTTACCATTCATATAAAATGAAAGAGTATCATCGGTTTTACTCATAACTAAATGTGACCATATTTCTCCTATGATATCACTTTGAATTGAAGTTGATTTATTATCATTTGTCCATAATTCAGATTTATATCTTTTAAATGAAGTATATGATAACCCTGTGTTTCTACCTGGAATAGAAGTAATATAATATTCATCAAAATCTGCACTCTCATCAATTTTACAATCTTCTGGTTTACATTTTACTGATATTGTGAAGTCACCGGCGAATGTACTTAGTAAATTTTTTAATGGAATTTTAATATGAGAAGTAGAGCCATTAAATCTAAAATAATTAATTAAAAATTCTTTTTCAGGTATGCCAAATTTTATAGTATCTAATGGTACATTTTTTTGAATACATCTTTGCAATAAATCATCATCCTCAAATCCCCACCCCCAATACTCATTGGAAAAGCCATTTATTATTTTAAAATCTTCAACATTAAATAACGTAACTCCACCAAAATAATCATCAAATGGTTGTTCTGCATCAACTATTGAAGCTAAATGTATAGGTGTATCTGGATATGAATAATCTACTCCTTTTAATGGCAACATATCAACATCATGTAATGCAAGATAATCAAATCCTTCTCTAATTGCTATCTTTGCACCAATATTCAATAACTTACCTCTATTAAATGGTTTGCTATCCGATTGTTCTATGACATATATTTTATATTCATATTCCTTCAAATATTTTTTCATATATGGAAGGAACATTTCTAAATGAGATTTTCTATCTCTATAAGGAATTATTATTGCTAATTTCTTCATTAATCTTCTCTTTCAGACTCTTTATCGGGTCTATTAGATGTACCAACTGTTTTGGTTTTAGCAAGATTATAAAATTCATTTAAATACCATTCTAATCTTGTAGACCATCCTTTGGTATCTAATCCATATAACCAATCACTAATGTCTTGTGTAGAATGTGCAATGCTTTCTAATGCTTTCACACCTCTTTCTTCTGTTGTTAATTCTTTTTTGTCTGCCATAATTGTATGTTTTTTTCGTTTTCAATTTCTACTGATGGGTTTTCTAATATTCCCAAATTTTGTTTTACTTTTTCAAATGCTAAATTTTCCGAACCTTCTTTCCACACTCTATATTCTACATCTCTTAATCTTTTGTTGTTTGCATCAACATCTTCAATATATTTTCTTTTTAGTTCTTCGTTTTGTACCGATACTGAATCATATTCTACCATATAATCAAATACATTAGAGCCCAATGGGTGATATTTTTTCATCAATCCCTCAATATTTAAGATTAGCTTTGGTAGAAAAAATGAAAAATCTCCTTTTGTTTCTTTCATTATATCCAATTCTTCCGCAATTAATTCTAATTGCTTTACAAACGATTCATTTTGTAATAGTTCTTTTATCATAAAATTATTTTTAACCATTCAGTTTTTTCATCTAAAATTTCTTGTTTTACTAATTTGAATTTTAAATTATTTAATCCAATTTTAGAAGTAGAATATTGTCCACTCATAATATCATTAAAAAATATTTCTTTATTCTCTGAAATATCTGGATCATATGAATAGAATCTACTTGCAATATTAATATCATCATCATGTTCCAATGATTGATATTCACCTTCAATTCTAATAGGTAATGATATTTTTGTTGTTTTATCTATAACTGTATTATCAACGAAGTTTAAATAATCATTTCCTGCTTTTCCGAAGAATTTAGCGTGATTATGATTTTTACTTTTATCTATTAGAATTTGTTTGTAAAAATTATCAAACTCATAGCGTAAAACAGGTTCAAATTTAGTTTGATATGTTTTATTATATTCCAATCCATTTAAATATAAATTGGTTATTTCAGTTTGTGAAAGATTGTAATCAAACATATAAACATTTGCAAGTTTACCAATAAAGAATTGTGCATTATGAGAACCACATCCAATATATAACAAATCATTTGAATAATTCCATAATGGAAATTTAACAATTGTTTTTGCATCTATTTGTTCTTGTACTTGTAAATTATTAATCCATAATTTAATTTTATTTTCATCATAGTTTAAATTAAAAACAATATGATGCCATTTATTTGGTTCAATTGATTCATAATTAAAAAAATATAATTTATCTTCATTCCAAAAATTGAAACGTAATGTTCCATCTATTTGGTAAGAAATTCCTGAATTAAATCCTGGCCAACTAATAATATATTGTTCACTCTTTGGTTTACTTGGTACATTAATCCAACAACTTACTGTAAAACTTTCGTTTGTAATATTTTTTAATTCTTTATTTGGAACTACGTTTAAAAAGGTTTCTCCATCAAAACTTAAATATTTTATAGTTTCTGTTTTAAACGAATCTGTTTTTTGTATTTTATCAAAATTATAATTTGAATCTATACGTGGATATACATGTTGTTTTTCCATTGGAATATCTGAATTACTACATCTATATAATAAATCAATATCTTCTATTCCCCAACCATAGTATTCGTTTGAGTAACCATTAATTTTTTCAAAATCTTCTTTTGGAAATATTATTACTCCACCAAAATATTGTAAATATGGTAATCGGTCATTATGTGCAGATGCTCTAGTTGCTAAGTGAATTGGATTGGTTGGATATGAATAATCACAACTATCATTTATGGGTAACATATCAACATCATGAAAACAAAAATAATCATATTCATCTTTTAATAAATGAAATGCCGAATTACAAAGTTTTCCATAGTTAAATGGTTTATCATCGGATTGTTCTATGACATAAATCTTATAATCAATATTCTTATTATTTAAGAATTCTTGCATATGTGGAATAAATATATCCAAATGTTCACGTCTATCCCTATATGGTACTATGATTGCTAATTTATGACTACTCATACCTAAATGTAACGAATTTTATTTATAAAACCAAATTAAATAGAGAGTATTATCTTAGATAGTTTGTTCCAATTCTTATAAGAAAAATAAGATGGATTTTTTACTTCTTCGAATAAAAACCTCTCATCATAAATATCAATTTTAAAATTATTTGATTTTATTGCATCGTACATTGTTTGATATTCATTTGAGTATGAATATACTTGTCCTATCTTTGCTACATCCTGTAATCTATCCAATACTGTACTATCCCATTTAAAATGATGTACTTGTGTAAAGTTTTGTGTTGTAGGAAATCTTAATGGATGATTCCAACCTTGCCATTTCCAAGTTGTTTGTCCGTCTATTTTTGCATAATGTTGACCCGGTGTCACTTCAATATGCCCTTTACACATTGTTATTTTATTTGGGCATGCCCCACTTAAAGGATAACGAAAGAAACCTGCCATTGGAAATGCTTCCCATATTTTTGTATCATCATTTATTTCAGTAAACGTGCCACCCCTACCTATTCTATCTACAAATCCTCCTGTTACAAACTCATATCCACTTTCATCACATATTTTTGTAATATCGGTAATTAATTTTGAATATACCTGAAATTCATCATCATCTGCTATAATCCACCAATCGTTAGGAAATAACATTTTTGTTTTATTATACAAACGAGTTACTTCTTCCCAATCAAATGGTCTATGTGTTTTAACTGCATGTATTTCTATACCAAAATCTTTAGCTATATCTGCAATTTCATCTTTAATATTTTTAGGCGAATCTGCATTTTCATATACAATTAAAAATACTTCACTAACCATATCTTTGTAATGGTTAAGTTGATGTCTTAATGTATTTGTTCTATGACCTGTTACTGTTACTAATTTTGGTTTCATTTTTTTCTTATTAATGTTAGTCCAGTAGAGGCCGGCTTATTTTTTAATATACCGAAATTAAACAAATCAAAAACTTGCCACTTATTTGTATCTATTTCTTTTGCTAATTGTATAGGTCCGTTCCAATCATCAAAATCACCCCTATCTTTAACTTCATTTGTCACTATATATTTATCTGCATAATTAGGGTCAGTATCATGAATTGATATAATACCCGTTTCACTCATTAATTGCGAGTATAATTCAAAATCTTCTTTTACGTTTTCATAACTATGGCCCGCATCAATATGTAAATAATCAATTTTAATATCATTTAATACAAAAAAGTTATGAAATGCGTTTGCAGTTGTATCGTTTATAATTCTAGGCCAAAATGTACTTCTAAAAAAAGATTCTTCTTTTAACCAATTTACATTACCACCTATACCATTTGTCGCATCTACAACATATGTACATCCAATATCACCATGATTATAATCACTATCACCTTCAAATATATTTTGTTTCCACAAATCGTAACGAGCCTGCGTCATAATTCTAGGTATAAAACCGCCACCACTTCCTAAACATACACATACTTTTGCTCGCATATATTGAATTAGGGAATAAATGATTAATCCATCTCCTAAATGTTCATCGGTTGCACCATGACTCCACCTATAAGGAACGTTAATTAAAACCTGGTCTCCATGTTCATCTATTTCTTGATTATTAGAAATATTGTTTTTGATATAATCTTTATTGGTTATCATTTATTTAAAATATTTGTGATTTCATATATCCATTCCTCTTTACTACTATATTGTTGTAATGCTTCTTTTAAATTAAAAAAATTATATTGTCGTTCTAATTCAAAATCATTACACATTATTTCATACATTTTATTAAATTCCTCTTTTGTATTTGCTCTATATTTGTAATCTATTTTAGGTAACCAATATTTGTTTAGTATTGGAAGTTTACCATAATCAATTGCGTTAAATATAGAATACCCAAATGGTTCATTTACATAACATCCGTGAAATATCGTAAAGTCTAAGTTAAAGAAATTTCTGTGGTTTTCCAAATTATATGGGTAGAATCTTACTTTTTTCAAATCTAAGTTTAATCCTTCTTTTAAATTTTCATATCCCATCCAATCGGTAATAGCATATCCTTTATGTTTATCTAAGAAGTGAAAACATTTTCTTGTTTCACTACGAGCTGCATATCCTATCTTATCGGTATTCCATCTATATTCTATATTGTGGTTAAACTCATAGTAATTTGGTATCTGAATACATTTCTTTTTAAAATCTTTTTGAACTAATCCATCATTACAACCAATCCAAACTATATGTTTACATCGATTCATTACATCTTGCTCCCATTGTAAATCCATTGTAGTAGGTAAGTAAACTCTATCTAATCCTAATTCTATATTTGTATTTATAATTTCTTTGATGTAGGCGTGACAAAATATTGTATGAAATTTATATTTAAACTCCCACAATTCATCTCTACGATAATAGTTGTTGTGTAAAAAATGTATTCTTCTACAATTTCTTAATAGTGGTGGTACTAATAGTGGTGTTTCTTTTGAAAATACAAATTGACAAGGGATAGATGTCGGGTCAAATCCATTAGGTTTTCTACCATCAATTAATAATACAATTGGATATTTTAAATATGGTACAACATTCTCTAAGAAATTATTTACCCATATATCACTACCACCCATAGGTAGATTACCTGCGCCTGTCGTAACTAATAAATCAAACATAACTTATTTATTGATATGGTGTTTCACCTAATAATTCTACATCCCATAATGCTTTCACATCACTTAAATTAGTAATTGAACCCGAATCAAAATTAGTCGCATCTCTTAGTGTTTGTTTTTTTGCACCTATTTCTGCTGCTAATGTAGAATTTCCAGCTTCTAATGCTCTCATAAATTGTACATCTAAATCTTTTAAAATAATTTCTCTTTTTATTCTTATTTGTTTTTTATGTACATCTAATGCTCTATTTACATCTATATTTAACATAATATTTAATTTGTAACCCAGTCAGTAAAACCGGAAGCTTTAAGTGATTTTAAAATTTTTTGATTAGTACCATACCCATCTGGATTAGAAAAATCTACTGCGTATGCATCATGAAACATACTATCATATTCTGTACTTTCTATTATTAAAAATGGGTAACCGGCAGGTGTTACTTCTATTGCATCGGGCATAGCATCTAATTTATTATCAGATTTAATAGTTATAAGACTTGTACATAATTCTGATATTGTATCTGGATGTGTGTTTGGAAATATTATTATATACGTTTTCATTTGTTATTATTTTAAGCTATTACTAATATTGAAACAAATCTATTTGCTGGTGTCTCATTACCTAAATCCATAATAAATCCTGTGTGATATATGTTACTTATAGCAGCTGTGGTGAATTCTGATGCGTAATCCCCATCTCTTCTTCCTATAAATACACTATATATACCACCACCTGAGTATGCACCATATGAATCCATTACTGATTCTGCAAATGTTACTTGAAATTTACCATAACTAATTCTAGTTATACTTTCAATGTTATATGCGTAAGGCCACCATTGACTATCATATGTAGTAAATCCAGTATTTGAATTTGGAGTAAACCAACCATATGCTCTTGTTATATTAAACGACCTACCATATCCTCCAAAGAAAAATGAAGTAAGAAAATTGCCACCCGCTGCTCTATTTGCAAATGAATATTGTGCACTTCGGATATATTGTTTTTGTTTACCACTATGCCAATCCCCTTTATCCGTTGCATTCAATACAACCATAGTACCACCCATAATACCGGTAACCTCAGTAACTCCCTGGTCATTTATATATGGTGGTGGTGAACCACCATAAATAGCAGGGTCGTTATACATATACCAACCAGATGGTTTAATTGTTAAATATCTATTTGTATCTTGTATAACTTGAAATCCTTGTTGGTTAATATTAGTTTTAGGTACATTTGAAATAAATTGTACATTTGTTGCCGGCCAATATGCTTTAATTGTTAAATTATCCGAATAACGTATATTAAAAATTACCCATTGTATTAAAAATCTAACTGCAACTCCTGCAGTAAGATATTGGTTAGAAAAATAAGCACCGGTTCCATCTCTATTATATTGATTACCATATGTACCTGTTGCATATCCAGATTGGGTTGTATTTGCACCCGCACCTTCCACCGGCCCTTCTATATATTCTCTACCATCATCATTTATTAATGAATTACCTGCCATATCATAAATGTATGCTCTTAATCCCATTAAAGCAGTACCACTTGTTCCACTTGCTCCCATACCATCATTTTTTGGAAACCAAGTTGTAAATTCATAGTATCCTGATATTGTAGGAGTAAATACAACTTGTTGAGACCAACCGATTCCATAAAACCCATTTCCATCAGGCCCAACTAATGGTGAAGTACCACCTGATATTGTACCATTTTGATAATATACTGTTTGTGCAGATTGTGCCGGTACTACAATGTTTCCACTATCACTGCCGGCGGTTGGACTAGGTAATGTTGCACTAGAATCTATTGTTATTTTATTTTGCCCAGCTGTATCTTTTAATTCAATATATCCGGTATTATATAAAATTGTTCTATTATTATTAGATGTTAAATTTGTTGAATTAATTGTCCAACCACCAACAGAACCTGCTGTTTTTGCTGCACTATTTACACTCGATGCATCTTGGTATCCGGAGTTGTTATTTAGTGAACTAATGTTTGCCCCTGGTTGTAGTGCAGCTGCGCCCGCTGCAGCTCCGTTTGCTATGGTTGTTGCCGTAGTTCCACCAATACTAGCTGCACCAGCAATTGCTAAATTTCCACCTGTAAATGTAAGTTGGTTTCCTAACGAAAAATTACCATCATTATCTGCATAAAATCCTGTGTTTGCATTTCCAAACGTACCAGTACCTATAAATATTTTTTTATTACCACCATCTAATGTTATACCACCCTGTCCAACTTTAAAAAGAGAACTGATATATCCGGCATTACCTGCAATTACAGGAGATGAAATAGAATTAGATGTTATGAATGTTCCACTGCCTGCTGTCCAATTTCCATTTGCTAATAAAGTAACGGATGCACTTGCATCTGCTTTTGCTTGATTTATTGCCGCAGTTTGTGCCGCCGTTGCTGCAGCAGAACCCGATGCTACGGCGTTTGTTCCAATCCCACTCGCAAATAATTCTGCGGCGGTTCGTGCTGCATTTGCTTTTGTTGTTGCATCACTGGCTGCGGTTGATACTGCATTTGATTGTGCAGTTGTAGCTTGTGTAAATGCCGTACCACTCGCATATGTTTGTGTTGCGGCATTTCCTCCTGTTATATTTATTACACCATTTATGGTTAACGCCCCATTTATCCATGATAATGAATTAGTTCCAGGACCACTTAAATAAAAGTTACCATTATTAGCCATATAGGTTTTCCAATCAGAACCATCATAGTATCCTAAATAAGATGAACCTAAATATAATCCAGATGTACCACCTACCAATACAACAGGTGGTCTATTTATTAAACCCGTTGTAGATGTAAATATATTTGGTGCTAATGATTGAGATAATGATGATGTTGCTGAATTTATTGAAGAACTTACACTACTTGTTGTTGCAGCGTTTCCACCTTGAATATTAATTACACCTTGAACTTGTAATGTTCCCAATGAACTATTCCAAGCTAAAAAATTATTGTTTGAACCCGTAAGATAAAAATCTCCCTGATTATCCATATATGTTTTCCAACTGCTTCCACTATAATATCCTAAATAAGTTGAACCTAAGTATAAGCCATTTACTACGGATGATGTTGTTGGTGTTTTATTTAATTTACCATTTTCATCTGTAAAAATAAATTTCTCTAAATACGCTGATGCCGAATAAACTGTAAAAGATGAATTAGATACTGAACTACTAATGGTAGATAATGAGGTACTTAATGATGATGATAACGTTGATAATGATGTACTTACTGATGAACTTAAATTAACTACACTCCCACTAACTACATTAATAGAACTACTTAATGAACCACTTACTAAATTTATAGAAGTGCTCACCGAGCCACTTAGTGTAGATACTGATGCACTGGTATATATAGATGCCGTAAAAGTTGATTGAGAAATACTACTACTTAAAGATGAACTTGTTGCTGCAATACTGCTACTTACACTTTGTGATGTTGCTGATATTGTACCACTAACTGATTGTGATAATGCTAATATGGATGCGTTTGATGCTGAGGTAGAACCACTAACTATTAATAAAGTTCCCCCAATGTTATTATTACCACCATTGAATAGTACACTTGATGTTAATGCAATAGGTACATAATTATTGTTTATATCGTATAATTCAAACTTAAAATTAAATGTTTCATTACCTAATACAGTCGGCATTGATGTAATAAAACTAATTTCGTTTGGTGAAAATGCCGTATCTTGTGAAAGGTTTAATGATATATTACCAATGTGCCATTGATTTGTTCCAGATGATTGTGATAAATATAAACTTGCAGATGGTTCATCGTTTGCAATTTTAAATGCAGTTGTAGTTGTTCCAAAATTTTTAGTTGGAATTGAACCACTAAATGTTGTAATTGGAATTGCTCCATTTTGTGTACCACTAATATATGCTACTAAATTTGTTGAAGTTGAACCTGTAAAAAATGAATTTAATTGTAATTCATATGTATTTGAACTTAACAGATTTAATGATGAAGTATATGTAAGATAACCATGACCTGCTAATTTTACACCATCGTTTACATATGTTGATGTTAAATTTGCAGATAATGAACCAGTATTCCAAACCTTACTTAAAGAATCTTGTGTAAATAATCCCGCATTTCCAACTACACTACTACTTAATGCATATGTAGTTAAAAGATTTTTTGATTCAACTCTAATATCTTGTATTAATTCATAATCAGAAATATCTCCTGTAGATGTTCTAAATACTTTTACTCTTGCTACATCCCCTGCAAATGTTTCTAATTGGTTTATAGTAATTGCAGCAAAAGATTGAGTAACCAATGATGCAACTTTACTAGTAGCAGTTGTGTCTACAATTGAATATGAAATAAATGTATTTTCAGGACTTCCTGTTATATTACCATTACTATCTAATAAAGGTGGATATACATACGCATATGTTGTATTTGGAGCAGTTTTAATTATTGGTGAATATCCTGGAATATCCGTTGTAATAGTTGACCCAACTAAACTAGAAGATATTATTTGAGTATTTGGTGAGGTTTGAAATGCATAATATAAATCATCAATGGTATGACCAGAATTTAGCCAATTTTGATAATTAGTACCTGCATTTGGAGATACAGGAATTGCCCTAGCAGAACCAGTATATGTTGTTGTAATCGTATTAACCGTATATAGTGGTTCTAATATTTCAGTAATTTTAACATTAGGTCTTTTTTTAAATCTTACCCTTGTTGTGTTGGCTAATGCTGGATTAATATTAACTCTGCCCGTCCACTTTACATTATATTTATTTTGCCAATCAATTGGAACATTTACATTTTTAATATTAAGTTCACCTAAAACAGTAATTGTTGCTGGTCCAAATGCAGTTTCAGTTGGATAAACATATACTGCTACTACTTTAGAATTGCCTTCATAGTATTCGTTTGGGCTACCATCTGAAAATTCATGATAAACAATATTACCCGCCGCATCTCTAATTTGTATTTTTATTTCAGAGTTAGATTGTAATAAATCAGAACCTGCTATTAAGAATGCGTTTTTACCTCCAGAAAAAGAATCAGGAAGTTCACTTATATTAAAGTATTCTGAATTTGCCGAATTATCTACAATTAATGTTTGTACTAATTCTAATTTTTCTTCTGGTGCAACTTTTATATCAACGGCCATTGTGAATATTCTTTTTTATAAATATTCTCTTTTTATATTATCTACAATTTCTTGGATAGTCATACGTTTTCCTAAAATGTTCATTTCATTACATACTCCCACTTGTATTCTATCTATCCAAAATAAAAATTCATCTAAACTTAGAACATATCTTGTAGTATTTTGAATTTCAATTGGATTGTTATTTTTTATTTTTTGTTTAAACACATTTAGAATAGTTGTTGGATTATTCACCCAGTCACATACCTCTATTCTTACTATGGTATACGTCTTAAACTTTTCTTTTATAGATGCTTCCATATTTTTTTTATGGTTGGTATATGCATCGTTTTTATAATAAATTCCCAAATTTGAAAAATAAACCAAATGTATATTATAGTCTTGTTTATTTAATAAATTTAATTCTCTTTCAAATTCAGTTATATCGGAACAACGACTATCACTTACGCCCGATGCGAAAAAGATTATATCATCTCTATCTTTTGATACCAATGTGTTTGCTATATTTCCATTTCCAATTATCATATTACCAATTATTGAAAATATAATTATAATCAGAATGTATTTTTTCTAAATCTGAAATTAAGGATAATGTTGTTTCTGAATTGTATACTATTGATTGCATATTATTGTTATGTATTTCTTTACAATCACTTAACGTTAATGTATCTATTTCTTTTATTTTAATAGTAAATGATTCTAATAATTCTTTGTTTGAATTATATTTAATTTGATTATTATTTACTAAACCAAAGAAATTATAAAAATCATCCATATCTGAATTTAAAATAAAAATAGGAAGTGTATTTGCTAATACTGAATATAAGAATTTTTCAGATACCGCTGTGCTATAATTTTCATATATTTCTTTTTCTTCAAAATTAGCATTGGTTTCTAATAAAATATTTATATAACCCTCTGATAATTTTTCTATACAACTATCCCAAAAAAACTTACCAGTCTTATTTGATATTTTAAAAAAATCATTATTCAAAATATATTTTGTAAAGTCAATTTGATTAGTTATGATTTTATTTCTATCTAATGATTCAAAAAATACTCTATTAAATATTTCTAAATTTATTTCAGAAAATCCATTGTTTGAACCAACATATTGATAAAATACATCATCTGTAATATTAAAATTATTAACAAATAAAAATGTTATTATATCACGTAATTCTTTTTGTTTATTATTTAAACTTACAATTCTATATTTTCTGTCAATATCTATTTTTGGAAATTCGTACTTATGTAATTCTGAAAAATTGAATGTACTTAAATAGAAATTTGATGAATATGCATCGTATGGATAATCATAGTTATATAATTGTTTAATCCATTGTTTAAAAAATGGATTAGCATCTACTAATTTAAAATTAATATTTAATTCTATTAAATTCTTATAAAAAGAATTTCTTAATTCTAATCGTTCTAATACTCCTACAATTAGGAATTTTTTAGTTTTCCATTTATTTAAATAATCGATAGAAATTGTAGGTATATCATCTCTATAAATTAATATAATGTCAGCATTATTTTCTGAATCTATTTCTGATAAATCATTTGAACAATATCCAAAATCTTTTTCTTTTGAATATTTGAAATTAAATAATTGTGCAAATTGTCTAGTATTATATAGATAACATTTCATATTATTTATATTGTATTTGAGAGAACCCATCTACTTTCTTAATCTCAACTAATGTATCAACAATATCTCGCATTGCATCCAAGTGAGAAATGATATTAATAAAATCAAATTGTGTTTTTAAATAATCAAACATCATAAAGATAGATTGTAAGTTATCACTATCCAATGTTCCAAATCCTTCATCTACTACTAAGAAATTAGGACGAGGTAAATTACATACATTAATAAGTGCAACTCTAATTGCCAATCCACTTACAAATTTTTCCATACCACTACACATTTCTAGAGGCCAATGTTGGTCCTCATAAACAATCCTAGCGTTCACATTCTTGCCACTCATATCAAAGACAATACCAAACTCTACAATTTGTTGTAAGATGTTATTAACCTCACCTTCTATCACAGGTAGAGCCTTTGCAATTAATTCATATGAAACACCATCTCTCTTAACTGCATCTAAGTAGTATTCGTAGATTTGGAACTTTTCTTCTAAATCTTTTGCTTCTGTCATCTTATCGGTAACTGATGTAATATAAGATTGTGTTTGAACTATTTGTCCATTCATATCTAATAATCTTGCCGCTATCTCTCTTAGGTCTTTACTAACTCCCGCTAACTCTTGTTTCTTAATATCAATTTGTTCCTCTAACGAATCATTATTTTGAATAGTAGTTTCGTTAGCGTGGTATTTTTCTATATCTAATTCTACCGCTGTTAATTGTGCTTCATACAATTCTTTTTGAGTAATCAATCCACTCAATTCTAAGTATGTAGTTTTATGAAGTGCTTTACCTTTTTCTAATTTAGCTTTGTAATCCTCAAATTGTGAATATTGTTCTTCAATACCTTCCCAAGAATCTAAAGTTTGTTGAATACTCGTAGCATCAATTGTTGCTTGTTTAAGTGCTTCTTCCAATTGAGGTAACAATTCTTTTACTCTCATTGCATCTTTTACAAAAGTATTATCACAACAAAACTTACAATTTGGGTCATATTCATGATTATCCAAATGTTTAATTGTTTCTTCTGCGGAACTTAGGTGTACTTTTGCAATATCATAAATTTTTGTAGCTTCAATTAAATCCTTTTGTTGTTGTTGGTAGTTGGAATATACAACATCTATATCAATACCATTGAATTGTTTTTTACTATCAATTGCAATTGTCAACTCAGCCATTACATCCATTATCTTACCGATACTTAAAGATTTGGTTTGTATAGTTGCATCAGAACCTGTGATTTGAGATTGTAAAGTTGATTGTTTACTTTCTAATTCAGTAATATCTAAGTTACCATCAATAGGAACTAATTGAGCTGATAAATTAGTTATTTCTTCATTTAAATCATCTTGTCTATCTTCGTAACCTTCTTTCTCAATTTCAAATTCTTCGTAATCATCTTTTAATAATTCCAATTTATTTTCGGCCGTTGCCAATTCTGATGTAAAATCCGTTCTCTTAAAGTTTCTTAATAAGACTTGAACTTCTTTAATATCTTCACTTGCTAAATCATATAACTTATCAAATACATTGATACCCATAAACTGAGCTAATAAATCCTTTCTTTCTGATTGTGATTTATCAATGAATAAAGAATTGTTTCCCTGTAAAGATAATGCAGTTAATACAAAATCCTCATACTTTCCTAAGTAAGATTCAATTACTTTATCCGTTCCTCTACGCTCATCACCATTTAAGTTTACAATTTCACCACCCTCTATTTTCCAAAAGTTTACATCACACTTAACCGCATCACCTTTCTTTGTAGTTTTAGCAGTTCTTTCAATAAAAAATCTCTCATCATTAATATCAAACTCTAACTTACAACTAAATGATGTTTTACGATTGTTTAGAATGTTAGCTGCTTTAAATGCTCTACTACTCTTATCAAAGATACAAAATGAAAGAGCATCAAATAGAGATGACTTACCACTAGCGTTTGGAGCGAACACACCCATTAACCCTTTCATATTCTCAAAGTTAACGATATTATCCTCACCATAAGAGAACATATTATCAAACTCAAAACGAATTGGTTTCCAAGCTATATTCTTAACTAAATCATCATCGTTTAATCGTTTGTTTAGTTTATTGTTCAAATCTTCAATCTTACCTAATGTTTCATCATCCAACATATAGTTTCTACCTAAGTAATCTTTAATAAGACCGGCTTGGTATTGAGGGTCATTCACATTACCTACATTCAACTTACCATCTTTATTACCTGTCCTTAAACGAGCTAAAGTGTCGGTACGAGTAATAGTAAACTCATCTACTTTATATTTCTTTTTAATCTCCGTAGTAACTCTCTTAATATCTGCTGCATCGGTTTTAGATACGAACACTCTAAGACGAGGTTTTTGAGGCATATCAGTTACATCAGGTACTATACCATTCTCAACGTGTAGAGTATAATAACCATAATCATTCTGAACATCTACATATTCAACTGATAAATCATCCATATTCCAAATAGCATAACCATGTTTATCTAATGCCTCACCATGATTCTGTTGTATCAAAGAACCAGGATAAACTACTTTACAACCTTTCGGAGAAATCATAGTTTGTCTTCTATGTATATCACCTAATAAAGCTAAATCATATCCATCAAACATTTCTGATGTAAAATGACGAGAGGAAATTGTATAACCAACATCCGTAGTTGCATCCAATACAGGACCATGAAACAATGCAATATTTTTAGTATCTGATGTTAATGGTTCAAACACCCAATTCTCTTTCTCATCAAAAATAGAAAATGTATCAAATCTTACACCCCCATAGGTATAACTTTGAGTATTTCTTAAATAAGTTAAATTAGGTAAATCTAATGCTTCTACAATTGGAGTCAATACATCTAACCTACCCGCATTGTTTAAGTTGCAATCGTGGTTTCCAGCGATTAATATGGTAGGACATAATTCACAACACTTCTTAAGAAAATAATTTATTTCATTAAGAAGCTCCGGTGACATTTCTAATTTAGCGTGAGCCAAATCCCCAGCTAAATAAATAAGGGAATCTTCCGTTCCCTTTTGTTTAATATCATTAAATAATCTATCAAATACCTCTCTATATTCCTGGTGTCTTTTTAGATTTCTAATGTGAATGTCTGCAATGTGATAAATCCTTTTTAATTTATTCATTTATATTTTATTTGATAAATTCTATTTTATTACTGAACTACTATTAATTGTCAATAGTTTTTCTCTTAATACGCTTTCCCAACTTAAAGTTACGGAATTTTTCTGATATTTCAAAATATTTTGGAAGTTATTTTCACCCGCATCCTTACCATCTAACTTAATGTTTTTCACCGACTTTACATATGGTTTTATTTTGTTATATAATACCATTGCATCCTCTTGTGCATCGGAATCTAAACAAATATAGACATCTGGATTGGTATTTTTTAATGCACCCATTAGTGTTTTTTGAACAAATTTACCTAATAACGGGATAGAATTTCTTTTTAAAGCAATTGCATCAAATACACCTTCACATAAAGTAATAGGTTGTTTCCAGTCAATTTGGTTAGAAAATACTATAACATCTTTAGATACGGGTGGATTTTTATACTTTTGTTTCTCTTCTGGAAATATACTTCTTGCTATAAAATAATTTAATTGATTTCTACTATCATATGAAGGAACGATAATTCTGCCCCCATACATTCCTTTTGGACAAAATCCTATGTTATATTTAATAATATGTTTTTTAGTAATACCTCTTTGTTTAAGATATGATATTGCATTTCTTTCCAATGGATTTGAAATACTATTTGATAATTCTAATGCAGATTTAAATTCAGGAGGTAGAAATAATTGTGATGTATTTTCATCATCTTCCTCTGCAATTTCTGCAGTAATTTTATCTAATAATTCTTTAATAGAACCACCCCAATCATCTTTTAATTTTTTTCTAACTTCTTCACTCATTCCACATCTACCAATCAAATCACTTAAGTCAAAATCACTCATACCGATTCTTTTACCTAAGTACATAAGATTACCACCCGCATTGCAAGTCCAGCAATGAAACTTAAAAGTCTTATCGTTTATTTGTAATTTTGGTTTAGCGTGATGACAAAAAGGACAATGATATGCATACTCATTTTTCTTTAGAGCTTTGCTTGGTCCTATGTATTTATCAAAAAGTTGTATTATCTCCATATACCAAAGATATGGAAAATAGTCCAAATTACCAAATTATTCTGAGAACCATTCTTCGGGTATTACCTTATCGGCATACTTAAATCCATGTTTATCACACCAATCGGCGTAAGTTGTTTTGGATTTCTTATTTATTTTGTTCTTTGAATTGGTAAACACAAAACGAATATCTATGGTAGGATTCTGTTCCTTAACCAATAGATGTTTCTTTCTATCAGCTAATACAAATCTACCTTTTGTTTCAACCCTAATATTATTGGGTAATTTAAAATCAGGACTATATGTGTGAGGTGAGGAAGGTATAATATAATTAACCTTTTCGGTTTCGTATTCTACTTTAATTCCTTTACTCTCTATTTGTTGGGAAACGGTATCTTCTAATCCACTCTTATAACCATTCTTCTTTGCTACCCAACCTTTTTTTGTAACTTTTTTTGTCATTAACTATTTTCTAGGTGTAACCGCTTCATAGTTTTTCTTAGGAGTATATGGTGCAGTTGCACTACCATTTAAATCTTTTTTATCTAAAGTTTTTTCACTTAAATCAAATTCAGATATACCTAATTGTTGATTTGGAGTAAATCCTGTTGTTTTAGCATTACTATCAACTTTTGCTGCTATGCCACTTTTATTGTATGCGTCTATTATTGCCATTGTGTTTTGTTTTATATAAATATAAGTTAAGTATCAAATCGTACTAAAAAGTTTACAGGAAGGTCTGGAGTTGATTTAATAGGAGTTGCTAATTTAGCTACTGCTACCATATCCATATTATCATCATATAAACCAATTGTTGTAATATAAGGTGCTATAAATGAACCAGTTGGGTCTACGGATGAACTATATTCATATTCATTGAAAGAAGGTAATTGATAATTATCACTATATGTAGTTTTTTTAATTCCTTCAAATGTAGTTGATATAGAACCTGTTATAACATTTGTTGCAATTGTAGCAGTTGGATTAGTTGATACATTAAATTCATCTTCACCAACAATTAACAATACTTCGTTTTCATAAATAGTAGTAGTTGATTTGTATGAACCGCTAAACGTACTTAATGAATTGTATCTTACTCCACCTAATTGTGTTAATTTTGTTATAACAATTAAACCATGTGAATAAAATACATTACCAATAGTAGGTACATCAAATGTTTTCTTTTTAAATACACCTAAAAAACTAATAGTACCTGCTTCTATATCTATTGTTAATAAATAAAAGGTGTCTTCATCCTCTACAAATAATGTATTAGTTTCAATATCTAACGATAATATTGTACTTTCAATTTCATTATTATTTGCATCATAAAATATAAATTCACCCGTTTCAATATTGATTAATTTAAAATTATATGAACTATAATTTGATATTAAATTACCATGACCATCATCAAAAATAGTTTCATTTAATTCGTTATCATAAATGTTTATTGAAAATGGTTTTATTTGTTCGCCATATTTTATTTGCGGTATTGCTATAACTCTTGCTCTATCTACTAATAATCTTTGTTTAGCATTATCTATTGTAGTTGTAGTTGGTTTTATATCACCATAGGATGTAAATGGATTATTAGGGTCTCTATAATACATTGTATATAGTTGATGATATAATCCCTTTTCATTTAATTCAGTAGATGTTAATAAATCAGCACTTGCAGTATAATCTGCTGCAGTAAGTGTTGTTATCCCGTCCATTGAACTAGAAATTTCCCAATTTTTATAAGCCTTAAAAGGTCTTAAATTAATATCTGATTTAGGTATTTGTTTTAACATATCTTATATAAATATCTTATTAAACAAAAACCCAACTTTTTAGGGTTGGGTTCTTAATTATGTGTTTGGTTTTTGTCCTACGATACTCCCAAACAAATATTTTATTAGAAATCTAACTTAACCTTTAATAGTAATTCTTTACTAAAAGATTTAGCGATTGGTTGAGATGTTTTAGCCACTGCTATTAATTCATTTGCATCATTGTATAAACCAACCGTAGTAGGATATACATATGGTTCTGTTTTAAAAGTAGGATTAGCCATTGAACCAGTTGCATCTACAAATGTAGGGTTATTAGAAAAGTTAAACTCTCTATTATTAACTCTTACAAAGTAATGTGCGGTTGATACATTTTCAATTCTTCTTGCTTCAAAATTACCACCACCAACAATTGATTTAAATATTCTTTTTTGTTCATACTCATCAAATGAAGAACCAGATGTTGCTAATTCACTACCAATCGTAGAACTTAATGCTCCAGGATTGAATACTAAAATACCATAATCAGGGTAGAATTTACCAAATCCTTGTTTATTAGATGCAGTATATGTGTTTATTGTTGAATCAATATTTTGTCCTAAATTCAATGTACCACTTACAATATTATATTCGTTAGTACCTGCGTTAGTTGTATTGAATTTTTCATTACTATTATCGATAAATGTAAATTTACCATTAGAACCACTTAAAGTAATTTCCCAATTCCCAGCATCCATTCTTTCTCTGTAATTAGAACGAGCTACATTTATTACATAAATTTCATTTGCAGCATATCCATCTAACGTACTAGATGAATAAAAATTAAAACTAGTTTCTGCTGTATCTGTTAATAATGCTCTATATTGAAAATATGTTGCTTTTGTTGCAAATGTAGTGTTAGAATTATTAGCATAAGTTGCTGAACCACTACCATATTTATGACCATATGCTACTGAAAATTCAACAGGCGCTGAACCGGTATTAGCAGATGCATATACATTGTAATAGTAATTAGATGTTGCAGAACCACTCATACCTGCAATAGATGTAGAAGAACCTGTATAGAAAGTACTTAAACTTCCACTACCATTACTCCATAATCCAGTTGTTACGATTTCATTTTTAGCAGTTACAATATCAGTTGTATTGAATTTTTTGTATACTGAGTTTGTTGTTACTCCAGTCTCTGCTACTAATTGCTCACCGGTTGTAAGGTAAGTATTAATAATAGTTGCCAATTGATTAGTATCGATAACCCCATTAGCTGATTGCTTTTGTTGGTTAAGATATGTTGCTAAATCATTGGTTAATTGTGTTCCGGTATTTGTACCTAAAGTTGCCATATTCTTTTATTATATTTTTATGCTATTGTATAAGTAACTGTTACAGGAATAGTTACACTACCACCCGTTTCGTTACCAAATATAGTCAATGTTGTTGTTAATGTTGAAGTCAATGAACTATTAGGAATAAATGTAAAGGTTAATCCTTTTACAACTTCAGCAGTTGCAGTTACACTATTACTGAAAGTATTTGTTGTAGTAGTTACATTTGTTAAACCTGCTCCTACAATACTACCTGCATTTTTATTACCCAAAACCGCAGTATATCCACCATTCATATTTCCTGCTGGAGATGTTGAAGGATTAATTGGATATTGTCCACCGGTTGTTTTAGCTGCAATACCAGTAACATTTAAAGATACTTGTGGTATTCTTGTTGTGTTTTTTGGTAAAGTTACTAATTTATATTTCAACGCCTGAGTCTCATCAGGAGATGCTTCTAATACCGGTGTTTTCAAAATTGCATTATCATAATATGCAGAACCTTTTGGATGTGCTGCATCATATAATAGGTAATCAATTTCATCATCACCCAATGCAAATTGACTAATTGCTAAAGGTTGTCCAGCTGCTAATTTCTCTCTACCTTTTTTGGTAAGGATAGCATCTACTGTAATTGTTGTGTTATCTAAGTATGCCATAGTTTGTTTATTATTCTTTTATAAATATATAAAATATTTTTTTGTTACATTATTTTTAATCTACTTCTAAGATTGGTTCGTTATTACTTCTACCTTGTGCCGTTACTCTTAATGTAGTTGGATTAGTTACAAATGATTCAACCGCTTCTTTACCATCAATTGTAGTATCTATTGTTTGCTTAGAACCTCTATAAAACAAATTCTGAGTTCCGGTATGTTTCTCTCCTTTATAAATATAATGAGATGGTAAATATCCACTAGCGGTTTGTATTGCAATAATATTTCCACCAATTGTTAAACCAACACTTGCACTAAAATCTTGAACTATTAATTCTTGTGAGTATGATGATGTTACTATGTTTGCTTCACTACCATTTATACCATTTTGATTTAATTGTGTAAGAATAGTATTTTGTTTTGTTACTATAAATGCTCTTACACCCTTTGATTTAAATGTACCATTTTCTTCATAATGATATTTACCATATCCATTATTAAAATAGGTATTGAAACCATAATTAATATAATTATCATCCATACCAACAATCTGCCCCGCTGAAAATAAATCATATTCTGTTGTTATTGTTGGATTATGTCTTCTATAATCAATTTCACTTTCATATGTATCGTATTCACCACTTGCTATATCTATTATAATATTACCAATGTTTGCATCATAGGTATCATACTCACCTTTAAAATTATAAACGTTAGATGCCGTTAAGAATACATCATATCCTTCATTTACACCACTAATATTTTCTAATGAACCAGATAAACTTAAATTAGTATCTAATACATTAAATGTACTACTTAATTCTGTAATTTGTGTATCAGTTATTGTTCCTTCGTGTTGCTCATTAATTGCGGTTGGTTTGTTTCGTTTAACCTTACTTCTTTCTAAAAAGTGTGGTGCTATTAATAATCCTTCAGTTACCTTTACTCTCGCCGGCATCATTTCCTTAAGATTAACAAAGAACGATTTATCAAAGAATTTAATTAATTTAATAAAATCATAAATGTTTCTATTAGATACTCTTTCAAAATAATATTCTCTAAGTGTATCTAACTCTTTGTATGTATTTTTATAATCATCTGATGGGTCACCAATATAATCATCTAAACTACCACCACCTAAAGATTTTGCAATATCTAAATCTAAATCTTTATTAGGTGAGAAAAATATACCAACTCTATTTGAATCCATTTTAGTGGTTTCAAATGCTTTTTTAGTTGCTCTTTTAACCGGAGATAAATCACTAATTAATTCTTGAGATTCAAATCTAATTTTATCATTTGATAATCTATTAGCACCTGTATTTGGTAAAGTAATTGTTACATCTTTATCAATATATTTGTAATTCCAATGTTGTGAAGAACTACTATTGTATTGTGATGCTGAAATAAATCCACTTGCACTTACATCATTCATAAATGAAGTAATTGGTGCTACGTTTTTTACCATTCCAGTTGGATATAAAGAATGTGGATATTCAAAATCCAATCTTAATAATAAATCTTCGGTAGAACTTTTCATTGTATTTCCTACAATTAATTCACTACCTAAAATATGTAAATCAAATATAGATGATGATAGTGGTTCTTTCCATAATCTAAATTCATCTAATTCACCATTAAAATTACCAATTTTTATATTATCATCCGGGCACCATGCAGTAATACCACCACTACCGGTTACACTTCCTTGTTTTACAATTCTATCTTTATCACCATATCCATAATGTGCTGAATAATTTCCATCATAATCATTATTTATTAAAATAGAATGAAAATTCCCATCAAAAAATGGATATAATGAAGATGAGAGTATTAAACTTCCATATGGATAATTATCTAAGTATAATTGTAAACTTCCTAATTCTTTATTTTTAATAACATAATTATTGTTATCATCTCTATGTGAAGCACTTATAAATAACGAAAACCCACTACCACTCATTAATTCAACATATGTTTCAAACTCCGGCTTAATTCTAAATTGAATTGCCTTAACCATTCCTGCATCCCAACTAGAAGTTAGATATGAACCCGTATTAAATACTAAAGTAGAACTCAATGTTTCATATGTAAACGTAGATGATGCTGCATCATCTGCGACAGGTCCACCGAATTCCATTATAGTTAACATTGATTGTGGTATACCATATGAACTCATCAATGCTTTTATACCACGCTTAGACCCTTTGTGTTTTAATAAATAAGGTAAGTTATTTGCAATTCTTCTCCAAATTGTTTTTGTATATTGTTCAGGAGTAATTGTATAATCATCCGCATTATTTAATACACTAACACCATCCCCATCTTGTCCAAACAAATATCCCCATAGGTTTTTATTTGAATTTAAGTTTTTAGCATCCCAACTAAATGATTCTAAATAGTTATAAAGTAATTCATCATTAATACCATATGAATTAGTTTCGGTAATCATCCTTTGGTCTGTCATACCTTTAATATAACTCCAAAGAATATCAAAGTGGTTACCCACCATATCTAAGAACAATAAATAATCTGAATTGTTTTCATCTTCACTTATAAATTGTGGAATGTTATTTTTTAATGCATTAAGGTTCATATTATCATAAACCGACGCTGAATCCATTGTTCCTAAATACCAATTAGTAAGTGTTGTGTTTGGATTCGTAATATAAGTTGAACCATCATTACTAAATGCAGTTTCCCCACTTAATAAATTAAATCTACCACCAGGAAAGGATGCGTAAGAAGCACTATCTGCAGTGAATACCAATGAAGCACTTACTAAACTATTTTCCCAACCATCAAACCCACTAACCAATGTAGATAATTTTTCAGAATATTTTGTTACATCCTGTATTACATTAATACTTTGCGTTTGTTCGTTTAAATAACCAATTCTATCCTCATAGTATTCTGCTAATTCTTTTTTGTATTTAAAGTTTGCTAATCTTTCAACTACACTACTATATTTTACAAAGTTAGAAAAATTAGAATAATCTATATTAATTCTACTTGTTTCTACAAAATTTTGTGAAAGTAATTTATCTACTATTTGTTGTGATGATTCACTACCTTTCAATATTAAATCATCATATGATTCGTATATTGTAGATTGTCCTTTTACATAATCTACTTCTATATTAAAGTTTGGTGCTCTTAATGGTAAAGCGTTTGTTTCTGGTTTACTACTTACTACTATTCTTTGGATAATAGGTAAAGACATTAAACGAGATACCCATAATGTATCATTTTTATTTATATTAGCAGGTAATGCTTCATATAATTTTAATACAATACTTTTACTTATATCACCATCTGGAATACTATTACCAACACTATCTCTTTTAAATTTAGTAAATGTAGTATAATCAATATCCCAATTAGAAATTAATATCTCTTTATCATCAATATCAAATGATGCTAAGTGAGATAAATATTTTTGTTCGTTTCCTAAAGATAAATTTAAATTAGCGGCAATTGCATTAAATAAATTAGCCTTTAAATCAGGAGTAGATACATAAATTCCAGCATCTTCAAAATTAATTGTTATTCTTTCAATTTCACCTTTAACATTTCCGTTGTAAGGAACAATTAATAAATCTAATGGTGAATTAATTATTTTTCTATTCTTTAAATCTTTGTAATTTAAACTAATAAAATCTTTTCCACTAAACTTACCTAACGCAGTATTATCATCTTCTTTAGAATGATATACTAAAATTGTTGTTGCTAGTTTAGATTCAAACGATACTTTAAAATTAACATCACCAAATGTATAAGATGGAATATAAACATTTGTTGGATAATCAATTTTATCAATTATCGGTGTATCAAATGTTTTAGATAATTTAATAATAACATATTGTGGGTCACCATCACCATATAACGTAGATGATGGAACTAATGCTACTTTAAAAGAACCTTCATTATTTAAAAAATCTTTCTTTAAATCTAATTGTATTTTAGTACGAGCCAAAGTAGTTGCATTTACATCTACATTATATTGTCTATAAGGTGTAGTTATCTTTACAAAATCCGTATTTTTTAAATCAAAATTAACATCAATTAATTTAGAATTAGTTGATGAAACATATACTGATTCTAAAATTGATTGTTCTATTGTATTGGTAACTAAAGTTAATATAGGATAATCTGCTCTATCTGGCTCTACTTCTACTAATATTATAATATTTTTATTAAACGTAGCCGCATCAATATTAAATATGGTATCGTTTATAGTATTAAAATCACCTAAATTTAAATCAGAATTTTCGTTGAATTTATCTGTGTATTGCCACTTAATACTTTTGAATAAAAATTTATCAAATCCACTAAGTTCTATTTTAACAGGACCAATTGTACCATTTGAATTTGTAAATTTTACTTCATTTTGTATTTTGGTATTAACAACACCATTTGGTATATCATTTGAAGTAACTTTAATATTTACTTCATTATTTAATATATCATTTTTGTAATTTGATGAAAATTGAATAGCCTGTGTAATTGTGTTTGTAACCGCCATTGGTGTTTTTACACGCTCAATATCAAAATTTAAAGTCTTTGTTAGTGGAAATTCATAATCTGTTACACTTTTAATTACTTCAGAATTAGTAAATTCTACTAATCTAACTCCAGAAATTTGTTTTGTTTGTTTCTTAGTTACGGTAAGTGTTTTTTTAGTTTCCGGTGTTTTCCAAAAATTAAAAGAACTATTACCAAATAAACCACTAACTCCGGTATTACCACTCATTCCCCCGAATATAGAACTAAATGGGTTTATGTTTATAACAGGTGTAATTTGTTGTACAACATCAATTACATCTATTTGTTTACTAATTAATGCTTTTTGTAATTCAAAATAATTTGTTGTTTTAAACTTATCATTTACAATTGGTTTAATTATTAAACTATCATTGATTTTATTTGAATCTATGTTAACTGAAGCGGCTTCTTGATATACATTATTTTGTATATCAAATGTCATTTCATTTTGATAATCACTTATATTAATAAGTGTAAGTTTTATATCATTTCCAGGAGGAGTTGGTGTTGGTGTATATGCTCCATTTCCTCCACCTGTATAACCGCCGCCACTACCACCGGTATAACCACCCACACCATTAAAGCCATTATCTCCAATGCCGTTATTATACCCGCCACCATTGTTAAATAAATCACCTAATGGATTGTAATCAATTGAAGTTGTATCGTATGCTTGCATTGTTTATAAATATCCTATTATAAAATTGTTGTTATTACTTATAATTTTGTAATTGTTCTCTACCAAACGTATTACCAGTACCCCAAATACCAGCATCTCTACCTTGTTCCAAAGATTGTGTATCAAATTGGCCACCTCCACCATTTCCACCACCCCCGCCACCTGGTGCATAATCAATTGGAGTTGGCTCTGGTGTTGGTTTATCTTGTTCTACCAAAGGAGGCTCGACTGCCGGTTTCTTTTTTATAATAATTTCTTCTTCAACTGGTTTATTTGGAGTAATTATAATAGTTTTATCTAATCCTGTTAATTTATTATTTTGAGTTAAATTAGAAGTAGCAGTTGCCGTAGTTGTTATCAATGATTGCAACAATTGATTATCTACTTTATTTCTCAATACATCTTTAATTGATTGTGGGTAATCTATGAATGTAATATTTTTCATATTAAAATCAATAGAATCACTCAATCTATTTATTAACAATGTTTGAACTTGTTTTGTATTATAAAATTCATCTAAATCTAATGGTTGCGATGATAATTGTCCATAGTTAGAATTACCTAACTTATATTCTTTACCATCAAATTGATTATACAAACTTTGTTTAAAATCTGTAAATATTTTTTCTTTAAATGATTTGTATTGTGAATCATTTCCAAATTTAAAATCTTTTTTAACAACTGATAGCCAATTTGGTCCATGTTGTTGTATTAAATAGTTATCAATTAAATCACTAATTTGTAATTGTATTGAATCTATTTGTTTTTGTATTGTACTTAAATTTTCTCTTAGTTCTAATGCGTTATCTATGAATGAATTATAACGAGAAGTTATTTTATCATTTTGTAAAACATCGGTGGTTAACAATGGTTGAATACGAATTTCAGTTCTACTTGGTGAAATTTCATGTATCCAAACTCTTTGTTTTTTATCATCCAATCCAATATAGTTTTTAACAAAATTAAATACTACATTAAATTCACCATTACCATATCCCGCATCATTCACCAATTTTTCAACATCAATATCAAATACTTTTTCTTGTGTTAATGGGTCTATATCACTCTTAAGATATTTTGTTAAATCATCTTTATGTATATATCTAACCATTACACCATTTGTTTGTTGTAATAAATTATTAGCTAAATCATATAATCTAAATTCAATAACATCATTTTTTGACATTCCAAAATCAGTTACATTTTTAGCTATTGTTTTAAACACATTCAAATCTTTAGAACTAACTAATTGTGCAGTTGAATCTAAATTAAGATTAATGTTTTCAATATTTTTAAAATCTTTTATTGCCATAATTAGTTGTGATTGTGTAATCTATATGTAAAATTTTTATTTTCAGTTTTTCCATTAGCATCTATATCTTTTACAATTATACTAAATGTAAAATCATATACTGTTGGTTTTGAATGAGAAAATAAACCACCACCATGTTGACCAGGCAATGCATTTAAATACGCTGATGGTTTTGTCATATCAAATCTTTTAGTTTCATTTGCTTTTAATGAAACCGGTAGTGTACCAAAATCCCATATAGATTGATTAACTGCTTCAGAAAATTTAACATCAACAGTTATATCCTTAGGTCCAGCTACCACTTCAAAATATGATTGGTATGTTTTAGGCCAATCTCCACCCGATGCTCCAAATGTTTTTGCTACTTTAACCGTAGAATCATATCCATTACCATAATCAGCCGCCATCATTCTTGGTAAATTACCTTGTAATTTTGTTGGGTCACCCTTTTCAAATACAATAGTAGATAACTCTCCGGTAGAAATACCACCACCCGCAATTGCTTGTGCCTTTGCACTTAATTGTTGTGCTGCTACTTGTAAACTTGCATTTGCCTGTGCTAATAAATTATTTAAAGTATCTATTTGTTTAATTAATGCAGTTTTTTGTGCAACTAAACCTGTATTCTCTGCTTCTAATGAAGTTCTTTCGGTTGCTTCATTAATTGCTTTAGTTAAAGATGTTGTTAAATTAGATTTTAAATCCAATGTTGTTTTTTGTATAGAACCTAATTTATTATTTACCGCTGCATTTTGTACTCTTAGGTTATCATTATCTAAATACAATGATGAGCTATCTGCCATTAATGCCTGTACTCTTGCTTTTAAAGAATCAACATCTGCCGTTAATATGTTTACTTGAATTTGTAAATCTGCACTATGAGATAATTCCGTATCATATATTGGTTTAGGAATTAAATCTAATCTTATTTCCGGTAAAGGTTTTATAAGTTCCGTTACTTGTAAACTAACTGATTTAGATAATTCATTATTATTGTATTGGTCTAAATATAATTTAGTAGTAATCGTTTCTTCCGTACTATTAGTTGTATCTATATATTTTTTAGTTAATGCCATTATTTGTAAATATCAAATGAACCAATTTCAAAAATTTCTTCATTATTAGTATCAATTGATTTTACTAATAACGTATAGTTTCTACCAACTGCCCAATTTGAAAAGTTTAAATTAATTACATTGTTACGCAATCCCCTTAATACTTTTGTATTAGGTGAGTAATTTATAATAAATTCTTTTGTTAAAGTATCAATTACTGCGTAATAAGCTTCATTTGGCAAATAGTATTTAACCTGATATGCAAATGTACTATTGAATTGTTTAATAGGGTATAACTCTCTAGCATCCACATTTATAGATACTTTTTGTCCTTGTGTATATGATGTTTTTAAATTTGGAGAATAACAACGATATAAAACATCATAGCTACTACTAGCTGCGAAATTAGATATATCTACCAATGAACCACTTGTTATAGTTTCATTATATGATATTACTAATTTAGGTTGATATATTGTATTAGTTTCTTTTGAAAACATTTTAATACTACCATAATCAACGGAATTATTTTCTTTATCTGTTGGAAACTTAAGTATGATACCATTATTTACTATACTACCACTATTCCATTTTTTAACAAATGAAGTAATATCTAAATTAATATCTTCTATGGTGTATTGGAACGATTGTGAGGATACTGATGATGTAAACCATGTACCACCAAGCCCACTCTGAGAACCGGTTGTAAAGGGGTTAAAACTAGCTCCTTGACCCGCTACATATGTATTGTTCCAAATAGTAGAAGTATCATCTCCATTTTTATAATACCAAGTTGCACCATTTGTTGTAATATTATCAAAACGAGTACCAGTACCATTTTCCCAACTTTGTGAAATTGGATATGCTTCAATTGCAAAACTTGCAGCAATTTCATCTGCTTTAGTTATTTTTAATTGTAATGATGCAGTAAATGAACCACTAGGTATTGTAAGATTTGCAATACTTTTAGATATTTCCGTAGTATCAAACTGAATTAATACTCTACTCATATCAGGCGTACCACCATAATATACTTTAGAAATTTCTAACATCTCATCTATACCAGTATTTTGGTAAGGTTGTTGTAAGTATATAGTTGCATCTTGTGATGCGGTATAAAATAATATCATTATAATGCTCTCCCTTTAATATCTTTCCCTGGATATTTTAATTCAAATATAGAAGGGTCTAATGATGGATAAACAATTTTGTTTTTAGTTGCTTCTACTATATTATAAGAATATTGTGAATAGGTAGTTCCACTTGCATCTACCAAATTTACAATTTCAACTTTAGGAACGGATGAAACACCCGATACATTTGCTATTTCTAATTCTAATTCACTTATATTAATTGGTTGTGACATCTTCCATTTTGTAATATCAAAATAGTTAGCAATTGCTTGTGTACATTTTAATACTACTTCTCTTTTATTATAATTTGAAAATACAGTTATATCAAAGTTAACTCCAATATTAACCACATACCCATCTATAATATTAATAGCATCTGTCATTAATCTAAACTCTTCTAAATAAGTTTTTAAGTTTTGCTTAATAGTAGAATTTAATATGCTTAAGTTTCCATTAGTATCATATCCCAATAAATACAAATTAATTGCGAATGGATTACTCTCTACTGCAAATGTTTGTTTTGTTTTTAAGAATACATCCAATGCGTCTATAATTTCAGTATCAGATGATTTTTGTAAGTTTTTAACTAATCCAATGAAATCTTTTTTAACCGATGGATTCCTTAATAATTGTTGTGCTGCTCCTGTATCGATGTTACCATCTTGTTCAACATATGCTTTAGCAATACTACCAAAAATTGGGTCCATTGCTAATGTTCTAACTTCATAATCCTTTTTAGTTACTGCTCTATTTTGTGCACCAAAGTTAGCAATTGCGTTTTCTCTAATTTCTTCCAATGTTTCATTGCCCCTACCACCACTAGCTGGTTGTAAATTTTCTACACCCAATGAACTTCTACTTTGTTGATAGGTAGGTAGGTGTATATCGGATATTGATAATATATCTTCATTGAATGATACATAACTTATTTGTGTTAATTCACCACTCGGTACATTTGCCAATAAACCACCACCCGCTAAATAAGTAACTGTTAAAGTTGTATTCGCCGGCGCAATTCCATATGTATTTGTTTTTAAAAAATTAGAAGGGTCAAATGATTCACCCATTCTATTAATTGAATTATTTAAACCTAAACCTACATTTTTTGTATTTGGTATTAATAATTCATCCGGTGTAGATGCGTTTCCATTACCAAATCTTAATTCAATATTTTGTTCATCTATTAATCTAGTTGTAAATCTTCTAGCCGTTTTTTGTAACTTCAATAGATATTTAGGTGATTCTGAACTATGAGAAAGTTTTGGTTCTGTATATTCCGAATTAGGTGATTTAATATAAACCAATTCTTGTGCTAAATAAGGAACTTCATAATAGATATTTTCATTGTCATCAATTACTTTTTCTATTTTAATAAAATTTGTACTATTAATTTTAACAATTGGGTTTGGTTTAAATTCTCCCAAATCAAATTTTTGTGTATATCTAGCGGCACTTATAGCTGTTACTGTTTTTGTTACTAAATATAATAATACATTTCCAGTTGTATTTTCAGTTTGAAATATTGTAATATCTCTATTATGCGGGTCAGCAAAATCAACTATATCAGTTGTTATAAATTGTATATTTGGAAATGATTTAGAAGTAACAACCATTCCTTCATTTATTTTTAAATAATACTTTTCATCAGGCTCACCATTTACAGCCGGCAGGGTTTGATACAATGTTAGTGTAGTAGCTGCCGGGGATGAAATTTTAGGTTTATATCCTAAGTTTTGTGCTAATTGATAAATATTATTTTTATTACCCGCTAAGTTAATAAATGATTCTTTTAATTGTGCATCGGTATAATAAGAAAGTACATCCCCTACATATGAAGCCTGCTCAATGAACATCATACCCGGTGATGCTTCACTAAAATCATTGTATGTACTACTAAAATATGTTTTAGTAAATTCTATTAATGCTTGTCTTAAAGAACTAAAATCTCTATTGGTATATTTTATATCCTTTTTATTAGTTGACCAGCTTTTATCTATTGGATTAAGAGCCATATTATATTACTATGTTTAATTGTTCTAATGTTGTTGAATTTGAATATTTCAAACTATATTTTAATTCTAAATCTATTCTATTCGTATCTTTTAATGAATCAGATATATCATACACAATACTTTCAATATTAACATATGGCATCCATCTATTAATTGCTTCAGTAATTCTTGTTTCTAATATAGTATCTAAATCAGATGTAATTGGTTCAAACAAAACTTTTCTTAAATCCGCGCCAAAATCCGGCTCCATTAATCTTTCACCTTTGTTGGTTAGTATTAACGATTTAATATTAGTTTTAATTTGTTCTTTAGTTGTATAAGACACATCAAAATAACCATTGTTTCCTTTGGTTAGTGGTAATGTAATACCCACACTTTTATCTTGTTCATCAATTACAAATTTCTTTTCTAATACTATTGCCACTTAGGTTACCCCTTATTGAATTTTTTAACCAATTGTGAATAATCTCTCGTCATTGCTTTCATAACTGATTGTGCCGCTTCTGGATTTCTCCTTGCTGCCATTGCCAACTTATGTTCTAATGGAATACCACCTTCTTCTTGTCCTTGTAAATAAGAACCATATTCAGATTGAGTTCCACCCATAGCAGGTTCAGGTTGTGAATATTCTCTAAAATTATCTCCATATCCTAAATCAGCCGGAGATAGCATAGGTCTTGCAGCCTGTGGTCTTTGCCCGTATTGGATTGTGCCGTAGCTACCATCATCTTTTGATTTAAATTCGTAACTTTCGTTCACTTGTTTCTTCGGTGTTTCAATTTGTTCGTTTAACACTTCGTGAACAGCATTTCGTATTTCTTCTTTAAGAGTTTTTTTAATATCCTCTCTTAATACTTTTACTAATGCTTTGATTAATTGTGTTTGGTCCATAAAATTGGTTTTTACTATATATAATTATTTGTTATTTCTTTTTTGGGATAATAAATCCATTAATTGATGCTAATCGTGGGTTCTTTAAAAATACACCCACCCCATCTCTATTAAATCCACCCCCGGTTGTGTTTCCTTCAATTGATGTAATCCTACCTTGTGAATTTGGTTTAGGGTCTGCTACTATACCAATATGATGTGGATGTCCTACTCCATTTGCATAAATAATAGCTGCACCAATTACCGGAGTTGATGACCATAATCCGTTTTTAATTGCCCATGCTTTCCAAGCTGCACATCCCGCTGAGTTTGGTGATTTAGCCCCAGCTTGTTTAAACCAATAACTAACTGCTGCTGCACACCAAAAAGCCGGTCCATTAATCCCAGTTCCATTTAAATATGTAGTAACATACCCACCATAGTTAGATTTGGGTGGAGTTTCCATTACAGGAATAGATGCCGCTGCTTTTGCATATGCTACAATTCTTTTACCCACATCATCATCCTTCGTAGATTGTTGTATATTATTTAATGCGGCAGGGTCTACTCCATTTGATACATTCATCCCGGTTGCTAATTTTTCAGTAGCCAACGCTTTCATTTCTCTAGCCGTTTCTATAATTCTAGTTGCCGGACCACCATGATATTCTTCTTGGTCTTCTAATGGAACTTCCGATTTATTATTTTGTTCAGCTGCTGCGGCAGGTGTATATTTTTCTATAATCGCATCCGCTTGTTTTATATCGTCTTTAGCACCCTCTTCTTCCTCTTTTGTTAATTTAAAATCTGCATTATTAAATTCAAATAATGGTGCGGCTTTTATAGAGTTAGATTGTCCAGGCTCTACTATATACACACTCCAGTTGATTATAGCAGGTCCAATTGGCATTGGGGGTATGTATTGTGATATTGTATAACAAACTCCTTGAATCGTTTGCAAATGTATTTTAGCTAACATAATAAAGTTATCTAAAAAAATATCAACCTCTTTTATTGGTGGTGTGTACCCACTCCCAAATTTACCAGGAGTAGTAACTAAATTATCGGTTACTGATAAATTTAATATTGTACCAACCGCCGGTATTATTGGTGTGTTTGTTTTTTGTAATGTTGCACCCGTCCAATAACCAACTACTGCTAATCCTAATAATTTTAAATATGAATTATAAAAAGCAGGTGTTTTTGCAACTAACGCTACATTCCCGGCATTGATAATAAGTTGTTGCATTAATTCGGTATTACCCTTTAACACAGGATTTCCGGTAGTGGCATCTTTACCACGTTTCATTGCCTCATCATATTTTTTAGTAAAGAAAATGGCAAATTCATCAGCGGTTTTCCAACTTGCTGCTTTCATTTTATCACCTACTTCATCTTTAAATTGAGACCAAGACATTATATTAAATAATTAGTTTTAGATAATGCAGTTTTTAAGTTATTTTTAACTTGATTAAATGGTGCTTTATTTATAGGCCCCGGTGCCGAAGGACCAGATGGAGTTGCAACTGTCATTGCATTTATTGCATCTATTAATTGTGTTAATAAATCAACCAATGTATTACCTAATATCATTTGCTGAGTTGCCCCATCCTTTCCTGCATATATTTTTCCATTCTCAACGGTTAATACAATATTTTTATTACCTTTTGTTTGTAATTGCACATTACCATTTTGAGAAATAAGATTAAATCCTTTTTCTGTGTCTATGGTTACTATATCATCGGTAAAGATACTAAAATTTTTCTTACTAAACAAAAAAGTTTCTGCTGTTTTTGATGAAAGAATTATTCTACCACTATTAACAACTACCTGGTCACCCTTTAAATCATCCGATGCTGGGTACTTACTAATTGCTTCTTTATTAACTTTTATAGTAGTTGAATCATATAATGTACTATATTCACCTGCCGTAATTTGTATTGAAGTTCCATCTTTATTTATATCTTCAATGGTTGTTCCAAATACTTTATTATTTTGTTGTGAATCTGAATTTTCTCCATTACGAATTAATATTGCTGGGTGCTGTTTACCATTTGTTTTATCCGTATGTATATAACCACTAAATCTAATACTATTACCCGATTTACCCTGTATAATTGTGTCACCTTCATTGGGTTTTAATTGGTGTAATTTAATATTTCTTTTATAATATTTTCCTTGAAATCCTTTATTTGTTTTTGATTTAGTATTAGAGGGTGTATTACTATTTGCAATACCTGTTTGAGAAACTTCTTTATAATTTTCAGTACCACCGCCCGTAGTTGATTCATCCGCTACTTTTACTGTTGCACGTAAGATATTAATGTTAGTATTAAACCCTGTGGTATTTTGAAATGAAATCGGTGTATAAAAATTCTTACCATTTATAGTTTGAATATAAACAGTTTCACCCTTTACCGGTAGTGTAAAATTATATCTATTTAATGGAAATGCAACGGGTAAATTTTCTTCCTTAGATTCACTACTTTCTGGTAATCTATATTTTATAGCACCATAATATGCACCATCCTTATCTTCGTAATCTGATGCATTTGTATATTCTTCAAATCCTTTATCAATATCAGGTGTCTTTTCAACTAAGTCATCTGTTTCTATAAATACAAAATTAACAATACCAAGTTGGGCTGCTTCTGCTTTTGTAGATTGTCCAACCGATGTTCTACCTGCACCGGTACTGGTTTGTCCAAATTGTGATGCCATTTTATTTACCTATACTTTCTTTTAATGATTCAATTTCAAATTCTAAATCTTCAATCTTATCGTCCGTACTTTGAGTAATCTCTTTTGCCACCACATCCATTTCATCTAACAATGCTCTTTTATCATCTTCACTTAACCAACCCTCATCACCCGCTTTCTTAGTGTTTGCTAATACTAACTTTTGTGCTATGTTTGCAATCTTAATCAAATGGTCATCGTTTGAAATACTTGCTTCAATTAATTGTGTAATGATAGGACCGATAGTAATTACATCGGATGGTTTAGTTACTAATTTTCTCATTTCTTCAATAAGACCAGAAATGTTTTTCTTTTTACTTTGTTGGTTTTCGTAAATATCACCTAACAAATCACTAAATGTTTTTCCTTTAAATAAAGGAAAATTCATGTCTACGCTTGCCATAAATCTTTTTTATAAATATTGTGTATTTAAAAACTTACTTACTAATCAAATAATTACCTAATACCAAGTAATCCATTTCACATCTATAAAATGTTTTAATCGCAGTTTCAGGGTCTAATACCATAGTTTGACCTCTAAGATTGAATGAGGTATTGAGTAAGATAGGATACCCACTTAACTTTTCAAATTTCTTAAGTAGTGTAAAAATATGTGGATTAAAAGTAGAACGAATGGTCTGAACTCTTGCTGTTTCATCAGCGTGTGTAATAGATGGTAAGCCTGCAATAAACTTATCTTTAACTTTAAATACTTGATTCATATAAGGAACTTCTTGTCCTAACATCTCAAAGTATTTATTTGCATCATCAGCAGTAACCATTGGTGCGAAAGGTCTAAATCCTTCTCTTTTTTTAATTACTCTATTTACTTTTGGTTTAATATCTTTAATTGTTGGATTAGCTAATATAGAACGATGTCCTAATGCTCTTTGTCCAAATTCACTACCATCTTGAAACCAACCTATAATTGCACCATCGTTAATTAATCCTGCTACTTTTTCTATTAATGGATTATAATTTTCAAATCGTTGTACTTTACCAGTTGGAACTAAATTAGCAATTGCAGATATAAAATCGGCGGCACCATATGAAGGTCCTAAAAACGGACTTGAATTATCTACTCTTGTATAATTTGGTGTTTTATAATATACATACAAAGCACACCCAATAGCACTACCTGCATCAGATGGTGCTGGTGGTACATATACGTTCTTGTAAGGAGTTTGTAATGTTATCTTACCATTTGCTAATCCATTATACGCGCACCCGCCACTCAAACATAAATTATCTTGTGGGTAATGTTTATAAAAAGTATTTAACATTTGGAAAAACAATCTTTCGTAATGTGCCTGTAATGAAAATGCAATATCCATATAAACCGGCTCTAATTCACTTTCGGGTATTCTTGGTGCTACATTAAATAGTTCTGCTAATTTAGAAGTAAACATACCTTTCTCTGAATAATGAAATGAAAAGTATTTTAAATCTAAATCTAATGTATTACCATTTAGTTTAGCTAACTTTTCAAATTGTTCTCTATATAAATCTTTTTGATTACCATATGCCACCAATCCCATTACTTTGTATTCACCACTATTTGGTTTGAATCCTAAGAATGAAGTAATTGTTGCGTAAAGTAATCCTAATGAATGTGGAAAGAACGTTCTCTCTAATGGTTGTATATATCTACTTTTTAATCCTAATCCTAATATCGCGGTTTCATTTTCACCAACACCATCTACTGAGAATAGATGTGCATTTTCAAATGGTGATGTATAGAATGAATATGCTAAGTGAGACATATGATGCTCGACATATTCTATTGAACCTTTATATCCTAATTGTGTACGAATGATATCTTCAACGTTATTATTCTTTTTCCAATTCCAAAGCTTTTTTGTTAAACCGATTGTTTTTGGAAAATAATTAAAATATTGTTCTTTGAATCTTTCGTATTTTTTCTTAGGGTCTTCGTACCAAACGATTTTATCTATTTGGTTAATCTTTATTTTGTTTTGTTTTAGAATCCATTTAATAGAATTGATGGGAAATCTTTGGTCGTGCTTTATACCTGTAAATCTTTCTTCTTCTTGTGCCGATACAACTTTACCATCTACAATCAATGCAGCTGCTGAGTCGTGATAAAATGCTGATATCCCTAATATTCTCATCGCGTTATTGCTCTCTTCCAAAACGGGTCTTTTTTCTCTTGTGTAATATCACCCTCATCTAAAAATTGATAATACAATTTCATTTGAGTTTCTTTCATTTTAGAAACAACTTTAGTTATATAATGTGTTTTATAACCAGTCATTTCTCTAACCAATAAGTATAACGATTTTTTATTAAATGATTCTATAAATTCAGCCCGTCTAAATAATTCTAAAACAGCATCTGCAATTTGAATATCTCGTTTCTTTGTAAATTCTTTATTCAAATTTAAATCCCAAAATTGTAACATTCTATCATTAAATGTTTTAAATTCTTCGTTGTGTGATGTTTGTTTAAAATCATTTTCCAAATCCCAAGTAACTGGCATTGCACTTAATTGTGATGTTGCTTTAAACCTTTTGTAATTAGAATTGTTATTTAAGATAAGATAGTTACGAGCTGCAATTGTAAAGTAACTAAACGCTTTACCTTTACCTTCTTCAAATTTATGTATCTTTTCTAATAAGAAAGAAACTACTTCGTGTTTGATATCTTCTTTATCATCATCAAAGTAAGTAAATCCCCAAGTGTTTAATACGTTTTCCGATAACTTATAAAATGAATAATGGATGTGTTCGGTATATAATTTATTTCTCTCTCTATTATCATCCGATTTGTTGTAAGCGATAATAGCTGCTTCCGTTTGTTCGGTGAAGTATCTAGTATCTTTTTTCTTTCTACCCATTATCGTTTCCGTTTAATATTTTTTGGTTATTGGCTATAAGATTCTTTAAGTCTTGAAATGTAGAGCCCACTTCATCATCCGATTCAAATGCTCCCGTTGAATCAATCTCTTTCATTGCATTATAAATTGCAATATAAGATTGTGTATTAGATGCAATTACATCTTCATATCTTTCTAATTTATTCAAAAGATTGTATATTGCATAACCTGCTGCGGCTAAGAATATAGTTAAAATTATTATTATTAATTCCATATTATACTACCTCCCATCCTTGTTCTAAGTAAGTTGATAAATTCTTTTTCTTAACTGATAGTGTTTCATCACCCCTCTTTAAGATGAATCTTTCATTTCTACCCAATTTAGCAAATGCAGTTAATCTAATGGTTTCAGTATATTGTCTATCTCTAATTGTTAATCCATTCAAATGGTCAATCTCATGTTGAACACAAACTGATTCTAATAAATCTACATCATTAAATAATGCGTTGATATCTTCGTGCTTTCTTTCTTTTGTACTGAAATCTAATACATCTGGGAAATTATCTGCTTTTACTTTAACACCATAAGAACGAACTGTCTTAATTGGTTTTTTCATTGTTTTAGGTAAAGATAAACATCCTTCAAAGTACATTATTTTTTCTTCGGTTTCTTCTACGATTGTAGGGTTAATTAATACTAAAGGTTCTTCTCTAACATTGATTACGCAAATTCTTTTATTTAAACCGATTTGATTTGCACTCATACCTAACCCCTGGTGTTCGGTTACTGCGGTTAATAAAGCAGCTGTTGCTAAATCTTGTTCTTCTTTTGTAAATGTTGTAGTAGGAATTGACTTTCTTAATGCCGATGTGTCTGTTACTATTTTTATCATATGTAATTGTTTATTACTCTAATATACAACTTATAATTAACTATTCAAAATATAATTGTGAATTTTTTCTGCTAATAGTATGTTTCCCGTATTTCCCATATGTCCATCTGCCCATTTACCATTTGTTTCTTCATTAATAGTATTCCATTTTAATTGTTGTACATATTTTTTATTATCAAAAACAATATTTCTTTTATCATCTATTATATTAATAATATTTGGTTTACACCAAAATAATGCGTAACACTTAATATCATATGTTTTTAATAAATCAAATATTGAATATACTTTTTCCATTTCATACCAACTTCTTCTTTCTTCAAATTTATCCAAATAATTAAGTAATGAAATACCATCTTCATGTGTGATATCTAATTTTTTTAATAATATATCAATTGGTTCATCGTTTCCTATTACAAAATCTTTCCATTGTAAATCTAATTCACCAAATTTAAAAAATGCGTTTCCAAAAAATTGAAATTGAAATATAACAATTTTACCATTATCTATTATTGATTTTAAATTTTTAATTAATAGATTAACATTGTATACTAAATTATTTCCAGGTTTTGCAAAATTAACATATTTCATATCTAATTTAGATGATAAGTAGTATGGGTATGGATTATATACATAGTCAGTAAGAGGGTTTGAACTACCCATACCCGCTGTGTGACTATCACCAAAATAATAAATCATAATGCAAAACTCTCCCCACATCCGCAAGTTCGGCTAGCGTTGGGATTGATAAATTGAAAACCTTTACCATTTAAACCATCTGAAAATTCTAATTCAGTACCGAATAGGTATAGTAACGATTTGTTGTCTACTAATATTTTTACTCCTTTATCTTCAGCAAGAGTATCAGCGGGTTGTTGTTCGGTATCAAATGAAAGGTCATATGATAGCCCACTACATCCACCACCTTTAACTGCTACTCTAACAAAAGGAGTTTTGAATCCACTTTCTTCAATTAGTGAATTTAGTTTTTTTGCTGCACCTTCTGATACTGTTACCATACTAATAATTATAATTTTTCAAAATATCCACCAACATCAAATTTTGCTTTCATATTAATTGAACCTGCTTCGTTTGGTACAAATTTAGCCGGCTCTACTAATCTAAAATCAACCGATACTCTACTTTGGCTGCTATCGTTATTTTTATTACCATGAAATAAATTAGCACCACTAAATACCAATATCTCTCCATAGTTTACAATATAAGGTTTATAATCACCCTTATCCTCTTTACTTTCCATCCATATTGTGTTTTGCTCATTAGTATTTACAAATGGCATCCAAAAGTTTACTTCTGATGTACCATGATTGTAATTTCTATCTTTGTGCCATTCACCCACTCCTAAATTACCTTCTGCTAATTGAACTCTAAATGTTGGGATAACTTGATAAATAATTTCATCATATCCAAATCTTTCTTTAAGTTCTTCTACTAATTTTAGATAAGTAGGTAAGAATTGTTCTTTATACTTTTCGTAATATCGTTTATGCCAAATGGTAGATTGGTCTTTTTCTCTAACTATTAAATCATAATGTTCCAATGTATGTAAGTCTTCTAATGGAGTAGTATCGCCTTCCCATATTTCTAACATTTCTGAAACTATTTTTCTAAATGGATACTTTGTGGTATCGTAACTAATTTTGTAAGGTGTTTGTAAGTACATAACTAAAATAAATTATATTGTTGTTTTAATCGTAAATCGTTTTCTCTAATTGCATGGATTTCACTATCTGCATCTAAAATATTATTTGTTACCGATAATTCACCATCTATTCTATATCCTACCAATTTGTAGTTTTGTTTTCTTCTATTTCTTGCTTTTACAAATAACCAATCATCTTGTCCCCATAATTTCATTTCTTCTGGTATAGGAGTGTAATTTTCTTTATGTACAAATATTGCACATCCCCAACCACCATTTCTATGTTCAATAGGTTGTAATCCAAAACTTACACTAGGGTAGGTATTATATGGTGTTTCATCTAATCCTATCAGTCCAATTTCAGGTGTAATAAAATCATATAGTGTATTCAATATTTGCCAATCCATCCAAATATCATCATTTAGAATTAAAAGTTTATCATACTTTGCCATATTTGCCCCTTTATTCCATGGTGCAGTAACGTATGTATTTTTTCCTTCTAATATATGAATTAATTTTGGTAATTGTATTTTTAAATCATTTCGGGTATTATCTATAAGAATAATTTCACCAACTAATTCATGTTCACTTAATTCTCTAAGTGTTTGTTGAAATCTATCACATTTCCACATTGTAGGTATAATAACTGAATACATTATTTTCTTTTTAGGATTGTTAAACCATTGTTATTAGTAAATCTTTCATATAATTCCCAATGTGGGTTTACCTCTAAAAATTCTTCGATAGCTGGCCACAATCCTATTTCATCTACTTTGCCATTATACGATTCACCAATCCACTCAAACGATGTAGTATCGTGAAATATAATATACTTACGTGCTTTATTACCATGTAGTTCTAATTCACCTTTTAATTGGTTGTAATTATGTAGAGTATCGATAAAAAGTAAATCGGTTTCTTCTATTTCTAAATCTAAAGTATTAGCTACTCTAAATTCAAAATTAGTATCTTCCTTTACCATTTCTGCAATTGATTCCCATTGAATACCATTAATATCATATGAAATAAGTTTTTTAGGCTTTCCCATAAGTAATGCATAAGTAGATACCACCCATCTAACACCCATTTCAGTTATATGCTCACATTCTTCTGCATATCTTTTTAAGGTAGGTAAATGTTCATGTATATCCGATGGAATACTACATTTTTCATTGTAAAGTTCTTGTAACATATATTTTATTTTTTAATTGTATTTTAATCCGAAAAATTCGTAATTCTTATGTACCGATACTTCATCACCTGCTTTAATTGCAATATCTTCATCTTCGTATATTGCAGAAACAGGACACTCCGGTACACATGCTCCACAACTAATACATATATCAGGATTGATATAAAGTTGTCCACCAGGAAATGCTTCTCTACCATCTCTTTCAATTTCACCACCAGAACCTTCAATATCAATAGGTCCGTGAATACAATCAACAGGACATACACTTACACATGCGGTGTCCATACAATCAACACAACTCTTTCCAATAATATAACTCATACTTTATTTTTTTTTGTTTTTATAATAATTTCTTAATTTCTCACTTAATATACCACCAGTATATGCAAATATTAAAAATATAACTG
>Ga0214919_10000483_pt1 | contig 67925 bp, 63 predicted proteins | sample LL1503_MetaG_FD_177994 | JGI IMG/M metagenome (GOLD analysis project Ga0214919, IMG submission 177994) | Freshwater microbial communities from Lake Lanier, Atlanta, Georgia, United States - LL-1503 | ecosystem: Environmental > Aquatic > Freshwater > Lake | place: USA: Georgia | collected... | reverse complement strand
GTTTATGTATATGTTAGTGTATATACATAAGCCGCCGCTGGATAAAGACGCTGCTCGTGGTACAGGCCAACCGCCACTGTAATGCAGTAACACTAAGTGATATGTTCAACTCGAATAATGTTTCTTTGCCCGCCCTGGGCAAAGTGTGACTGAACAATCTGAATAATATTAAATATCTTCTACGAAGATACTAAATGCTCTGAGCGATTAGCGAAAGAGCAAATGAACGCAGTTCATTTATAAATAACAAATACAATCAGGATATCCGTATGGACATAAGACAACTAACTGCTAGGCTAGATGAGATAGAACAAAACATACCCTCTATTAAAAAATACATGGTTGAGAGTGTTTATAATTCTCCTGAAATGATGCCACATTGGAGAAATCTAGACGAAGGGTTTATCAAAGGGTATGATCGTTATTTGGCTGAAATAGCCCTAACGCCTGATCAAATACAAAACATCTTTAAACAAGCAGGTGGTTCGGCAGGTGCAGCACCAAAAGATCCAGGAAAGTTAGCATCGTTTGTTGATAAAATATTACCTACTAGTCAAGCGGCTAGTTTAGAAAAATCATTGCCTGCTCCTGATGCAGGACCTGTTGATGGTTTTGATCAAAAGGCTGCTGCTGCGGTTAGTGCATTGCCAGCAGATGCAGCAACTAAACAAAGTGTAATGCAATGGGTTAAACAAGGTATTAAGAATCCAGGGGCACAACAACTTATTCTTACCGCAGTAGGTGCTGGACTAGGTTCTCTTTTAAGTAAGATAGCATTGTTTGGTGGTGGCCCTGTTGCTGCTGCAATAACAGGTGCAGTGGTTGCAGGTGTTATATCCATTGCTGCTGCTAAGATGCAAGGACAAGATTGGAAATCAGCATTTAAAGGTGCTATTAAACCTGCACTAATGGGCGGCGCTGCTGCTGTAGTTGGTAATTTAGTTACAACTGCTGTTAGTGGAGGAGTTGATGCTGTTGCAGGTGCGGTTAAAGGTCAAGGCGATGCAGGCGCACCTGAACCGCTTCGCGGTGCCGAAGCACAACGTCTTGGTTTAAATCCAAATGCAAGTCGCGATGAAATAGAACAAGCAAGAGGAGTATTGGAACCAAAGTTTCCTGGTTCGGGATTTGGTAATGGTTCTAGCCCAGCAAGCGGGTCCAGAGGTGATGTCGGGGCTTACGATCAAGCCCCCGGACCGGTATATCGAGGTGCGTCAGGGGACGACCCCGGCGCAGTTATGCAATCACCTGGGCGATCAGTTGGGATGCAAGCATGGTCTGATGCAGCCATGAAAGCAGGCGGCGCTGGACTTGTACAGCAGCCAGGGAGTGGAACTGCAATTAATAATGCCGATCCAAGTAATCCTGCTACTATGGCCAGCATTAAAGGACAACAAGATTATTATCAAAATACTCCACAAGGGCAATCGGAATATGCAAAAATAATGAATCCAACAAGTCGTGTTGGAACAAAAAATAATTTTGAATCTGCGTATGTTGATAAGCAAGCAACATTGAATATGTGGTTCATTCAAGAGTCATTAGGATTACTTACATCTGGTGTTATATTAAAATCAACTATTAAAGAAGGTGTAATGGATTGGTTTAACGGTAAAGGAAAAGAAGGTGAGGCCGCAGCAGGCGGAGTTACTCCTGAAGCATTAAATCAAGCATGGACAGCAGCAGGTAGTCCAACTGATAGTGAAGAAATTTCTAAAGTATTACAAAGTGCAGGAGTTAAATCCGATGTTGTTACTAAACTTTTTACAGATTTAAAAATTCCAGCACCAACTGGTAAAACTGATCCAACATTGGACGCACCAGCAGATGCGGCAGCGGATGTTGCTGATCGAGAAGATCCCCCAATGTTCAGAGATGAAAAAACAGATGCCGCCAAACCTGATGAGTTAGACGCAATGAAAAAGAATGCTGGCCTTTCAACGGTAAATATTAAAGACATGCTTGCACAAATAATGGCACTAACCCCCGAAGAACAGAAACAAGTATTAGCATACTTAAAGAAATAATAGGAACAGATATGAAGATTACCCAACTCGTAGCAACTAATAAAAAAACAAAATATCACGAAAGTGTTGCCAGTAGATTGCCAAAAGGTATTAAAACTCAGCAACGACTTTTAAATCTCGGTTATAAAATTGCTGTTGAAGACCTTGGACTAGCAAAAGCAAAAACATTAAATGAAAACTTTGCTGCTAATCTAGTTAATTCATATCATAATCGAATGTTAAATGAAGGTGTTGGTTCATTCTTAGGCAAGGCTGCTGGACATGTAGTAGGTGGAATTGGAGCCGCATGGCAGGATGCTAAAAAAGGTTATGCGGATGCTAAGGCATCATGGGCTCCAAAAGATCAAGCAGCACCGGCAGCAGAAACACCACCGGTAGCAGGGGCAACACCACCGGTAGCAGGGGCAACACCACCGGCAGCAGAAACACCACCGGTAGCAGGGGGCGGATCTGATCGTCCATATGTTGCACCGGCAGGCGGAGGTGGAGCAGCATCGCCAGGTGGCGAAACTCCAAGTCCACCGGATGCAGGCGCACCACCAAAAACAGGCGGTGGTGGGATAAGTGATATTATGAAGGCCATTGACGGGTTAGATCCTGCAAGTAAGAAACAATTAGCAGGCGAATTAGATAAGAGTATAAACACTCCTCCACCGGCAGAAGAAACACCACCTGAAGCAGCACCAGCAGATGGCGCAGCACCTCCAGTACCTCCCCAATATACTGATGCAGAGCGTGCGGCTCATAAAGCAGCAGGTGGAAAGTATGACAATAAAACCGGTGAAATGATTCCTCCGCCTGCACCAGCGGCAGCACCTGAAGCACCAGCGGCAGCACCTGAAACACCAGCGGCAGCACCTGAAACACCAGCAGCAAAACCAGCGCCAAATTTTGGCAGCGGGCAATCTCAGGCACCAGCACCAAGTAAAGTAAATTATTCTGGAATGCCTAAAGCAGCACCATTACCGCAAGCAACTCCTTCGCAAGGTGCTTACAGTGTAAAGAGTGCATACGGACAACCGGCACCTGCCGCAGCACCGGCACCTGCCGCAGCACCGGCACCTGCCGCAGCACCGCAATTTAAAGGTCCTAAAGTAAATGGATTACAAGTTCGAAATATGGGCGAAGGTAAGAAATTAAAATTTCGCAGTAACTTCTTAGGTATGGATCTTTAAAAGAACGGCATCTGTGTTGTTTTAGAAGTTTCTAAATTTTCTTCAATTATCTTTGCAATAATTTCTCTATCTTCAACTGTTAATAGAAATGCCTCTGTAAAAGAGAGGCTACCCCTCATATACCAACACATTCTAAAGAGTTCTTCTTTAATGGCTTTTGAATCATTCTCGTATTCTAAACTTAGATTGTTGAGGCCTTCTAAGTCAAGATGCAAAAGCCTTATACGAAAAAAGTTGATGGATCAAATGTAATAGGAATTTCAACAAACTCGCCTTGTATACCTCTTGCTTTCATTTCTTCAGTAACTACAATTTGTATAGGTTTAATTGAATTAATTTCTCTTAATTTTTCTAAGTGATGTTGTACAGCATTAAAAATATCTTTATCAACATTGTCTACGAATTCTTTAATAAAAGCCGGGTTATCAGTACTACCTTCACTACTGTCAACTCTGTAGATTCCACTCTGCACCATACCTAGTGTAACGTCAGTTAGTTTGCTAAAACTTTCTTTAAATGCTGCTACTTTGGTATCTTCATCCATGTTATCATTGTTAACAATTTGCATAATCTTTTGAGTTTCAAAAGTTTTTAATGCACTTTCGCTAATCTGTTTGTAGTTCATTGGGCGAACAAAAACTGTTAAATTTTCATTAACTGGTACTACCGGATCCCATGTGATTTGCGATTGTAATGTATCCATAATGGTACGAAGATCTACTACATATTCTAATTCTTCGTCATTACCAATTGTAATCGGAGTATTCATTTTTTCACCATATGTGGCTAATCTAATAGCAATTAGAATGATATCAAGATCAATACTCGGAGTCATCCATGCATTTTTAATGTTTGGTATACAATGCTGTAATACTTCAACTACTGCCTGTCCATTCATAACAGCATCGGGAACTTTTAGCATAAGTTCATCTTTTGCAGTCATTGAATAAACTGGATACTCTCCTGTTTCGCTAATATCTAAACTACCTGCTGGCCAATAATCTCCATTACTGGGCAATCTAATATAGATTTTTGGTTGTCTCATAAATGATACAAGCGGGTTATGTTTGTTGACGTGTGCTACCATGGATTTGTCTCCGAATAAATAAACAATACGATATGTAACTATTATTTATGTACGTAGATTATCACTAAAAAAGAATGGCTGAAGTCACCGGTACCATAGGCAATGAACAAGTAGCACTGAATAATGCGGCTACAGAAGCAACCTTACGACTTTTATTAAATGCTACACTATCTGCAAATAAGCAAACAATAGAAAGTGTTAGTAAAATTGCAACCAAAGCAGGGTTAGATCCTGCCGCAGTTGCCGCTGCTAATACCAATTTACAACAAGTAGGTAAAAGTAGTCGATATACTTACGAATCAATGTATGCATTGGGTGCAGGCACCGCTGTAGTTGAACAAGGCTTTAGAAATCTCGATAGTGCATTAAGTCCGTTCATTAGTCAACTAATAGATGGTACTGGCAGGGCTAGTGGTATATTTGGAGAATTATCAAAACAAATAGGTGGTCCAGTTGGGCTAGTAGCAGACCTATTTGGAAGATTGGCTAAATTTCAAGAACAAAATTTACAGACATATCAACAACTAAGTCAAACTGGTGTCAACTTCAATGGAAGCCTAACTGATATGCGTATGGCTGCTCAAAACTCTTATATGACTCTAGATGAGTTTGCAAGAGTAATGAAGGCAAATAGCGGATTATTTGCTAATTTAGGTGGCACTGCTAATAGTGGTGCTATGGCATTTAGTAAATTAAGCAATTCATTATTAAAAAGTGAAGCAGGCGATTATTTAAGAAATTTAGGTTATACTACAGAACAAGTTAATCAAGGATTAGGATCTTATCTTACAGCAACAGGTGGTAGAAATAAGAAAGAGATGCAAAATACAGAAGCACTGGTCAAAGGTGCTACTGAATATATGGGTCAACTGCAAAGTCTTGCAGATCTTACAGGACAAAACAGAGAAGAATTAGATAAAGAAATGAAAGAACGTGCTAAGAATGCTTCTTGGGAAGCAAAGTTAGCACAAATGAGTCCAGAAGAAAAAGACAAAGCAATACGTGGAATGGCTAATGCACTAGCACTTGGGGGTAAAGGCGCAGCAGATGCATTTCAATCTAAAGTTATGGGTGTACCACCTATTACCAAAGAAGCACAAATGTTTACTGCTACTATGGGTAAAACTAATGAATCAGTTATGCGTTCAGCAAAGAACGTTACAGATGGTAGTAAAACTTTAGACGATCAAAATAAAGAATATGTAAAAGGTGTACGTGCAAATCAACAGGACATGAAAAAGTTTCCTTTAGAATTACAATTTGCATTAGGTGCTTCAAATGCCGAAGCAGGAAAACAATTAAACACAAGTCAAGCGTTAGCAACTCGATCGTCAAGAATATCTGATGAAGAATACTATGCGGCATTAGATCAAAAAGCAAAAAAAGAAAAATTAGCAACAGCAGAAGTTGCTAATGCTGTACAAACGCAAAAGGCTGTACAGGAACTTGGACAGACAGTGATGTCAGCACTAATGCCTGCTATAAAACTGTTAACTCCTATGATACAAGGTATAGTGAGAGGGTTTGGCGCAATCATTGAAACGTTGGTACAATTTAAAATTGTTACAGTGGGTATTGTTGCAGCATTGGCTGCGTATTGGGCAGCACAAAAACTACAAAACATTTTAGAAGTTGCAAGAGCGTCGCAGGTTGCCGGAGGAAAAGGTGGTGTTGGTGGTGTTGGCGGATTCTTAAATGCTAGCAAATCTGTGCTAGGTGGATTAACAAAACGTGACGGCCAAAGCGCAGGCACAGCATTCTTTGTAGAAATGTCTGGTGGTGGCGGTGTTGGCGATTTACTAGAAAAAGGTAAAAAAGGCAAAAAAGTTAAAACTCCAAAAGGTTTAAAAGTACCTGCAGGTGCAGGTGCATTAGCCGAAGGTGCTGCTGGCGTAGGTAAAGGTGCCTTAAAATTTGCAGGTAAGGCCGCTGGAGTAGCAGGTGTTCTTGCAGGCTTAGGTATGGCCGCTAGCGACTTCATGGATGTTTCTAATAAAGAGAAAACAGGTGAAATATCAAAAGCAGAAGCAGATAAACAAAAAGGTGGTATAGTAGGAGAAGCAGGTGGTGGTCTAGCAGGTGCCGCAGCGGGCGCAGCAGCAGGTGCAGCAATAGGTAGTATTGTTCCGGTGTTAGGAACAGTTGTTGGCGGATTAATAGGCGGAGCAATTGGAGGTTTTGGAGGTGGTGTATTGGGTAAATTAGGCGGGGAAAAGTTAATGGGACCTGCTGAAGTTCCAAAACATGCCGAAGGTGGAATTGCTACTAAACCTAGTATAGGAATGATTGGAGAAGGTAAAGAACCCGAGGCTATTTTACCATTGAGCAAACTTAAAGACATGTTAGGATCAATGAGTTCAAACATTCCTTTGGTAGGAGCAGCACAACAGGCAGGTGGCGCAATGTCATCTATGTTAGGTGGACTCACTGGCAGCAAGGGTACAGAAACTTTGAGTAAAGAGATAGAAACGTTAAATAAGAACACTATGGAAATGTTAAAACAACTAAAAGATATTGCAGATCATACTAAACAAGGTGTAAGTGCTACTAAATCTTTAAGCGGTGATCTTTTTAAATTCTAAGGATATAGACAATAATGGCATGGAAGAAATATTTTACTCCAGTTAACGCATCAGGAACGTTAAGTCCTATCAGCGGAAATACAGGAGGTGACCGTGTTAACCCCACACACCGCAATTATTCTAGTTATCTTCCAGATGTTTATTCTGGACATCCAAATCGTTTAGAGCGTTATGGACAGTATGATACTATGGATAGTGATAGTGAAATTAATGCTGCTTTAGATATTTTAGCAGAATTTTGCACACAATCTAACGAAGAAAATGGAACTCCATTTAGAGTATTTTTTAAAGATCAGGCCACAAGTACTGAGATTAAAATCATCCGTAAGTACATGCAGCAGTGGTCTAAACTAAACAAATTTCAAACTAGAATCTTTAAAATTGTACGTAACAGTTTCAAATACGGCGATACTTTCTTTGTTAGGGATCCTGAAACACAGTCATGGATGTACATAGATCCCAACAAAGTAGATAAAATTATTGTCAACGAAAGTGATGGTAAAAAGCCTGAACAATACATGATTCGTGATTTTAATCCTAATTTAGAAACACTTGCAACTACTGCAATTAACCCTAGTAATATTACCGGCGGCGGTAGTCAATATGCTGGTGGTGGATATAGTTCAGGACAAAGCGGTGCCGGCGGCAGCAGGGGAATGACTGGGTCTTATCCTAGCAATGTTGCAGGTAGCAGATTTACAAGAAACGAAAATCAATATGCAATCGATTCTAAACATGTAATACATATTAGCATGAGTGAAGGACTTGATAACAACTTTCCATTTGGTACAAGTTTGTTAGAAAGCGTGTTTAAGGTATATAAACAAAAAGAATTATTAGAAGATGCAATTTTAATTTATCGTATACAACGTGCCCCAGAACGTCGCGTATTTTACATTGATGTAGGAAATATGCCAAGTCATTTGGCCATGGGATTTGTTGAGCGTGTTAAAAATGAAGTTAATCAACGCCGTATTCCTAGTGCAACAGGTGGCGGTTCAAGTGTAGTAGATGCTGGATATAATCCATTAAGCATCAATGAAGATTACTTTTTCCCACAAACCGCCGAAGGAAGAGGTAGTAAAGTTGAGGTATTACCGGGCGGAACTAACTTAGGAGAGATCGATGACCTTAGGTACTTTACTAACAAGTTGTTTCGTGCTTTGCGGATTCCAAGTAGTTATCTACCTACTGGGGCTGATGATGGAGGAAGCAGTTTCAATGACGGACGAGTTGGGACAGCCTATATACAAGAGTTACGATTCAACAAATACTGCGAACGACTACAATCCCTAATGAATGAGCAGTTTGATACAGAATTTAAAATGTATCTACACACTAAAGGTATCAACGTAGATAGTAATATTTTTGAAGTTCAATTTAATCCGCCACAGAATTTTGCTGCATATCGTCAAGCAGAAATGGATACTGCTAGAGTTACAACATTTGGAACTATGATTGCTATTCCGCAGATTAGTAAACGTTTTGCGCTCAAGCGTTTCTTAGGACTTACCCAAGAAGAAGTTGCAGAAAACGAAAAACTTTGGCGTGAAGAAAATGTTGACGATGATGCATCGTTGCCAGCCAGTGCAGAACTTCGAAGTGTCGGCATTACTGCTAATCAAATGGGTGCTGATGTGTCGGGACTAGCCGGTGCTACAGCAACCCCTCCCGCAGAACCAGGTGCTGAAGGTGCTGGGGCTGCACCCCCAGAAGCACCTCCCGCAGCATAAATATCATTATGTTACTTAACGAGTTCATTTATTTTGACAGCACACAATCGGATCAAGTTGATGATCTAAGATATAACTCTGACAATGATACTAGCATATTAAAGTCAAAAGATCTTAGAAAAACTAGATTAACATTGCGTATGTTAAATGATCTACGTAAAGCAGGTGATGCTAGAGAACAAGAAAAAAAAGAAGAATTGGGTTTAGTAAGAAAAATGTATGCGGCTCCTCCTCCCGAGGCAGCACCTGCTGCATAATTTTATAAAATTTAATGATTTCTGTCAAAAAAATGTCCATTACGACCTAAAATGGTTCGTTTTTGGCCTGTTTCGTATGCCTTTATACAAATGTGTTTAAATATACACACAATACAGCCTTGCCGCGCAATCTAATTAAGGAGAATACACGCAATGTCTACAAAGTTTACACAATTGATGGATTTGATCGTCAATGAAGAAAGTGAAAAAGCCAACGAACTTTTTCATCAAATCGTTGTTGAAAAGTCTAGAGAAATTTATGAAAATTTAATCGCTGAAGAAGCCGAAGAAGAAGAAATGGACGAATCCGCTGATGATGAAGAAATGGACGAATCCGCTGATGATGAAGAAATGGACGAATCCGCTGATGATGAAGAAGAAATGGATGAGTCGGTTGACTTAGAAGATTCTTATAGCATGGAAGCAGATGACGAAGACCCAATGAGCGCATCTGGTGACGCTACTGATGATTTTGGTAGTGAAATCGGTGGTGACGAAATGGGTGGCGAAGAAGGTGGCGAAGGTCAAGAAGACCAAGCAATTTTTGATATCAAGAATGCTATCCAAGAACTAGAAGCAGCATTTGCAGAATTAGAAAAAGCCCAAGGCGGTGAAGAATCCGAAATGGGATTTGGCGACGAAGAAGATTCAGGAATGGGTGCTGATGACGAAGATGAAGGTATGATGATGGGAAAGCCAGCATTTGAAGGTCGTCGTATTACACGCGAATATACAGAGAAAGTTGGAAACGACTGGGACAAATCTGGTAGCATGAAAAGCCAAGGTCAGTACGTAGGTGCTGGTACAGGTGACAAAGAAAGTGCTCCAGTAGAAGGTCGTAGCCCAATTGGTTCCGGCAAAGGTAAGCCTTCAACAGGCGCTACTGCTGCTAACATTCTTAAAGTATCACACGAAGGCGGTACACCAACAGGAACAAGCCCGGCTGGTAAAGCAGGTGGTTTTCTAAGTGCTGCTAAAGATATGGGCACAGGTAATGGTAACGTTCCCGGCGGCAAGATGGGTGTAAAAAACTTATCCGCTGTTAAAGGTGGACACGGTGCTGAGAAGAAAGGTTCTGGTCCAGGCCCAGTGGGTTCTGGTACAGGTGATAAGGCTGGTCAAACAAGCGTTGGCCAAGCAAAGAGCCCAATTAACGGCGCACCTAATCGTAACGCATAATTAGAGCACTAGGATGAAAGTATCTTATCTAAGAGAACACCTAAGTTTTGATCAATCCGGCATCGTAATGGAGTCGGATGACAAGGATGGCAAAAGCCTTTATCTAAAAGGTATTGCTATCCAAGGTGGAATTCGCAATGCTAATCAACGTGTCTATCCAGTAGACGAAATTGAACGTGCTGTGAAAACACTAAATGATCAACTACAAAGTGGTTATTCTGTATTAGGTGAAGTTGATCATCCGGATGATCTAAAAGTAAATTTGGACCGTGTATCCCATATGATTACTCAAATGTGGATGGAAGGTCCTAATGGTTATGGCAAGATGAAAATTTTGCCAACACCAATGGGCAACTTAATTCGTACTATGCTTGAAAGCGGAGTGAAACTAGGTGTCAGTAGTAGAGGCAGCGGCAACGTTGATGAAATGTCTGGCAAAGTATCCGATTTTGAGATAATCACAGTAGATGTAGTTGCACAACCTAGCGCACCTGGTGCATATCCTACTCCTGTTTATGAGCATCTCATGAACAGCCGAGGCGGAAATCGTGCATTCAATGTTGCTAGAGAAGTAAAAGAAGATCCAAAGGCCCAGAAATATCTTCAAGAGTCTCTCTTGAATATTATTAAAGGTCTAAAATAAAGCCCGAGGAGAAAAAGATGGACGCATTCAAACAATTAGTAGAGTCAGGAGTGATGACAGAAGAAACAAGATCTGTTATTGAATCTGCCTTTGCTACAAAAATTCAAGAGAATCGCGACCAAGTTACCGCAGAACTTCGTGAAGAATTTGCACAAAAATACAGTCATGATAAGACTGTTATGGTTGAAGCAATCGACAGAATGTTAAGCGACAGATTGGCCGTAGAAATGGCCGAATTGTATAACGACAAAAGAGCACTAGCCGAAGCAAAAGTAGCATACCAACAAAGTATTGCTGCTGATGCTAAGAAACTAGAAGGTTTTGTTATTAAACAATTAGGCAAAGAAGTTGTTGAGTTCCAGCATGATCGTAAGAAAGTTGCTGAAAACTTTAGCAAGTTAGAACAATTTATTGTACACGCTTTAGCAAAAGAAATTAGAGAGTTTGCAGTAGATAAACGTGATTTAGCAGAAACGAAAGTTAAGTTAGTTCGCGAAGCAAAGAGCAAGTTTGAAGAAATTAAACAAAGTTTCATCCAACGCAGCGCACAGGTAGTTGAAGCCACAGTCACTAAAAAGTTGACATCTGAAATCAAGCAATTGAAAGAAGATATCGATAGTGCTCGTAACAACTCATTTGGACGTAAGTTATATGAAGCATTTGCACAAGAGTATTCTGCATCGTTCCTAAATGAAAAATCTGAAACAAGTAAATTGTTAAAGATTATTAAGAAGAAAGATCAAGAACTTGCCGAAGCAACACAAGCCATTGCAGAAAAAGCAAATCTAGTTGAATCCACACAACGTGAAATCCGCGTTACTAAAGATTTAATGGAACGCAAGCAAGTTATGGCTGAATTGCTGTCACCAATCGCAGGTGATAAAAGAGCGCTAATGAAACAATTGCTTGAGTCTGTAGAGACCAAAAAATTATCAGTAGCATTTGAGAAGTACCTACCCACTGTTATGGAAGGTTCAACAGTTAAAACAGCGAAAGCAAAATTAACTGAAAGTTCTGAAGTAACTGGAAATCGAGAAAGCAAGCCACAGGTAGGCTTAGATAACATCTTAGATATCCGCAAATTAGCGGGTCTAAAATAATTATATTCAAGGAGACAAATAAAATGTCACAATTATTAAATGAAAGATGGTCAGAGACCAAAGACGCTCTGCTTGAAGGCCTAACTGGTAACCGTCGTGCATCCATGGGCGTTTGCCTAGAGAATACACGTCGCAGTTTGTCTGAAAGCGCAACCGCTGGTTCTACCAGCGCTGGTAACATTGCAACACTTAATCGTGTTATTCTACCAGTTATCCGCCGTGTAATGCCTACAGTTATTGCCAATGAAATCATCGGTGTTCAACCTATGACTGGCCCTGTTGGTCAAATCCACACTCTACGTGTTCGCTACGCTGATGGCGTTGCTTCCGGTGATGTAGTTACAGCAGGTGAAGAGGCTCTAAGCCCATTCAAGATTGCTGCTGCTTACTCTGGTAACAACAGTTCTACAGCAGGTGCTGATGTAACTTCTAAATTAGAAGGTACACCAGGCAAGCGTATGAGCATCCAAATCTTGAAAACACCAGTTGAAGCTAAGTCTCGTAAACTAAGCGCTCGCTGGACATTCGAGGCTGCTCAAGATGCACAAGCCCAACAAGGTATTGACATCGAAGCAGAAATCATGGCTGCTCTAGCACAAGAAATCACTGCTGAAATCGATCAAGAGATTCTAGCAAGTCTACGTTCATTGGCTTCTATTGAAGAAACTTATGACCAGGCTCTAGTTTCCGGTACAGCAACATTCGTTGGTGACGAACACGCCGCTTTGGCTATCCAGATTAACCGCGTAAGCAACTTAATTGCTCAACGCACACGTCGTGGTAGCGCAAACTGGGCTGTTATTTCTAACCAAGCATTGACAATTCTACAATCTGCTACTACAAGCGCATTTGCTCGTACAACAGAAGGTACATTTGAAGCACCTACAAACACCAAGTTTGTTGGTACATTAAATGGCGCTATGCGTGTTTATGTTGACGCTTATAAGAGCGATAGCGATGATGACAATCAGGTCCTAGTTGGATACAAAGGTACAAGCGAAGCAGATGCTGCTGCGTTCTACTGCCCATATATTCCTCTAATGAGTTCTGGTGTTGTTTTAGATCCAGCAACATTTGAGCCAGTAGTTGGCTTCCTAACACGTTACGGTTACGTTGAGTTGAGCAACACTGCTTCTTCTCTAGGTAACGCTGCTGATTACTTAGGAAAAGTTCGTATTACTTCTGCAAACGTAAGTTTCAAGTAATCCGTATTTTATACAAACAAGAAACCTGCTTTGGCAGGTTTTTTGTTGACCATTACATAAATAGTATTGTTCATTCTCATACTGAGAATTTATGCGGTACCCCACCGCGTAGTAGATAGAATCTACTAGTTTATTTTAAGGAGAAAACAAAATGGGACGTCCAATTAAGAAAAAGTTTTTCGGTAGTTTAAATACTCCGTATCGAAATTTTGCTACCGGTGGCCGCACAGGCGTAGGTGCTGAAAGTGTTGCCCCAATTGCTATTAGCAATAGTGGTACAGTTGCATATTCACAAGGTGTAACTGTTACATTCAGTGCTCCAAATATCGCCGGCGGTATTCGTGCAACTGGTACTGCAAGTGTAGGTGCAACAGGTGTTGCTTATGGTGGTGTAGGTCAACCAGTAAATGCTCAAGGTAAAATTACAGCAATCAATATAACAAATTCAGGAACAGGATATACAAGTGCTCCTACACTAACACTTACTACCGCAACTGCTAGAAGTTATACATCAACTGGTACAACCGGCGCATATGCAATTTATCCATCATCTACAACTGGAATTTATACAGGTATGAAAGTAATAGGTGCTAATATTGCTTCAAGTGCTACATATGTTACAGGTGTATCTGGTAATGCTGTTAACTTATCATGGCCAAATGCAGGAACTGTTAACGCTAGTATATCATTTGTTGATTTAGGTGCAGGCTTTGCTAAAACTGTTAGTGTAACATCAAACACTCAAAATGCTATTAACTTTAATTCATACCTAACTACTGGTACAGGTATTGTTAATGCTGGCGATATTATGAAACAAGAATCTAGCAAGCGTTATCTAGTTCAAAATGCACAAGGTCAAGGCCAGTGTATATTAACAGCAACTTCTACCCTTGTTCCTGGTTCAATGAATATTGTTGCTAGTGACTTTAACGGCAGCACATATTTTGTTAAGAAATTAACTGCTCGTCGGGCTGTTGTTATTCGTTCGACATCTAGTGGTGCCGGCTATTTGGTAACAAATGGTGCTTCTACAGGGTGGACACTAGCCGCCGCAACCGGTACAATTGTTAGTATTGCACATACAATCTAATCAATTAGTTTATATAAAAAAGGCTCGTAAGAGCCTTTTTTCATTTAGTGCGTACAATTTGCAATAAGGTAAATACGGTATGAATTCCAATTGGGCCCTACCTACAACCGTGATACAATATTCCGAAGCAGATGCTGAAGAACATCATGTACCGTGGATTGAAACTAATAATTTTTATTCACTTAAGAATTTAGAAAGTGGTTCAATTAAGACATCAAGAGACTTATTGCATATTGCTAAACAACCAAATCATGATTTAGTTGAGAAAACTTACTTTTTAAAGGCAACAGGATTTAACTTTGTTAATCTTCCTGAAACATTATCTGGAATTGAAGTAAGATTAACGATGCAACGACATGGAAGGATATCAGACGAAACTATTCAGTTATGTTTAGATAATGATATTATAGGAGATAATTTAGCATCAATGCGTTTAGATCCTACAACAATATACGGTAATGAAACAAATTTATGGAACACAAAGTTAACTATGTTAGATGTACAGACTTCAAATTTTGGAATAATATTACGATTCAGAAGTCACCCAAATTGGCCGCACAAAACCTCTGCATTGATAAATGCAGTGGAACTAAGAATGCATTAACAAATAAATACATCTGAAGGATTAAAAAATGCCAACTAATAATGTAACAACCTATCCAAATAATTTTGAAATAATAGCAAATGACGGTGGCGGCAAGACTAAATTATCTAGTGATGTTGTATTAGGTCTTAATTATTCATCTAATGAAGTTAACGTTAAAGCAAAATTTATTAGTGATTTAGTTCCCAAAGACGACAAACAATATGATCTTGGAACCGACAATTCTCGTTGGAGAACAGCACACATAGGTCAATTAATACAATGGGGACAAGGACCAACGTATTTAAATAGTTTTACTAATATTGAAAACGTTGGTAACCCTTCGCATCCATATGCTGGTGATGCTTGGTTATGGGACGGAAGATATGATACTGCTGCAAATCGTCAAAAAGCATCTGTATATGTTGCCGGTGGTGTTGGCATTGAAAAAGATTTAAACGTTGGCGGTCATATTTATGGTAGGATTGAATTTGCAAATACTACTACCTACATTCTTTTTACAGCAACCAATGTAGAAAGAGAATTAAATCTTTCTTTTATTGATAAAGATAGTTTTGGTGGAAGTTCACAAGAAAGTTTAGTATACATTGATGAAGTTGGCGAAGTAGATGGACTAACATATAATCCAAGTTTAGGTAGAATTACTACAGATAAGATCAGAGTTGTTTCAAATGAAAATGCAACAGATAGTGACACAGGAGCGTTACAGGTAAAAGGTGGTGTTGGTATTAAAAAAGACATCTATGTAGATGAAAAAATTACTGCTAAAAATGTACAACCTAGAGACGATAATACAGGCCATATTGGAGATACATCAACCCAATGGGCAGAAGCATATGTTCACGATATATACACAAGAATAATTGCATCTACTACAGGTACTATTGAACTTAAACCTTATGCAGGTGTAACAGATATATATGGCGATATCAGAGTAAGAGGCGCAAATCCAATTGGTACTGCACCTGTAGTTACCAATACATTATATGTAACCGTAGACGGTGATGATACAAATGATGGTCGTGCTATGGATTCTAGTCGTGCATGTCGTACAATTGGCGGCGCATTGGCAAGTCCTTATTATCAATCAGGTACACAAATTTTAGTCAGTGCTGGATACTATTTGGAAGATAATCCTTTAAGATTAAAACCTTATACTAGTATCAGAGGCAGTGACATCCGTACAACTTTTATTGAACCAATTAACAAAACACAAGATTTATTTCATGTAGATAGCGGATGCTATCTTAACTATATGACTTTCTTAAATGGTCGCAGTGGATTACTAGAAGGTCCTTTTGATCCGGGATTTAATAGAGGTGCGTATGCAACTGCATTTCCTCCTTTAACAGGCGATGATAAAATTGATTTATTCCATAGCCCGTATATTCAAAATTGTACAAATCAAAGTGGTCCATGGTTAAAAGATGGTACTATGTTTATACCAAATCAAACGGTACAAATACCAAGAGCCGTGGGTATAGGAACATGGCCTGCAAATACTACTACTATTATAGTAACTCCTTCATCTGGAAATATTATTAAACAAGGTGATACAATTAATACAGGGCAACAAAATAAGGGATTCTTTAATGCTAGAACTTTATTATTAGCAAACAAACCATTCTTACAAGAGCAAGTAGTAGGTTATATTAATAATCAAATTGTATCTAATATTGGTGTTAATGGGAGTATTTGGTGGGATACTGCAACTACTTCTTCTTTTACATATAATCAAGAATTTTGTTTCCGTGATGTAGGCATATTGGTTGAAAATGTTGCATATGATGCAACATTTGGTGGAAACGAAAAAGCAGTCGAAAGTGGATTAGCATATTTTAACGGAGTTGTGAGTAAAATTGCGGGACAAGAATTACAAACTACTGCTGCTATCAATTATTTAAATGATATGGTGGAAAAAGTTATTGTTAATCAACCAGTATCAGATGTAGTTGGATCATCTAAGAAATTTAATCAAGTTATTAACTATGCGTTACTTGATGGAAATATTTCAACATCTTCAGTAAGAAGTTTGTTTGGAATTATTACTAATATTATTAATAATGGACCTAATGTTGCACCAGCAGTATACAAAAGTGCAGGACCCGATGCCGCATTTGTTAGTGCTGAAATATTAATGCAGGCTAATAGACAATTTATTCAAGAAAATACAATAAATTATGTTAACAGATTTTTATCTCATAAAACATTTCCGTATAACGAAATTAAATGTAGAAGAGATACAGGACTTATAGTTGATTCAATCGCAAATGATTTATTATATTTTACTCCAGAATATAGTCAAAGTACATTTAGTGGATTACAATACTGGAGTAGAGATGGGTATACTGGAATTATTGATACCGAAATAACAACTACAACAAATTCTATTAAATATTTAAAAGACTTATCAGTAAAAATTATACAAAATATTACACCTACTGATGACTTAATAGATCGTTTCTTTACTCCGACAGTAAGCATATATCAAAATACTAGTACGCAAGGCGGAACTGTAAATGAAGTTATTGTTATTAATAGATTGTTTAATACATTAACAGATATTTTAAGTGGTAATAATACAAAATGGACTGATACTATTATTCCAAATGGGATACCAAGTAATTCGTCAGGTGTGCAAAATGCTGTATCAAAACTACAAGAAAATAAAAATTATCTGGCAGAAGAAGTTAATGCCTACATTACAGCAAGTACTTCGGCAGGTGGATTAGGATTCTATGCGTATAATACTGCAACATGTAAACGCGACGTAGGTTATATAATAGATTCTGTATGTTTTGATTTGTTGCATGGCGGAAATAGACAAGTAGTACAATCTGCGGTTTACTATTTTGGATTTAGTGATACTAATTCTAATATTAGAACTGAAATTGTTCAAACTACAAATGCATTTTCGCATTTATCTTTAATTGCAGGACAAGTAATACAAAACCTTGGTGTAAATGCGTTACAATCTAAGGTAAAACAAAAATTCTCATTAGACTCTGCAACTAGTGCTGAGGCTACTATACTTAATACTGGAACATTTATTATTAATAATATAATTAATAACGGACCCGGTGTAGCAAATGAAGCAAAACCAATATCATTAATTGCCAGTACCAACCCTAATGTTGTTATTGCATATAATAATATTACCAATAACAGAGACTTTTTAATTGCAGAAACTATTGCATATATTAATCGAACATATAATCCAGGAGCATTTGAGTACGATCAAGATCAATGCTATAGAGATACTGGATTAATTGTCGATGCTGTAAGCCAAGATATACTATTAGGCGGCAATTTTAAATCTGTTGAAGCAGGATTAGCGTATTGGAGTCTTGGATATAATCAGGTCGGCGGCCAAGAAACTACAACAACTATGGCAATTAATTATGCTAGAGATTTAGCATTACAAATAATTGCTAATACAACTGCTACAGTACAAACAGGAACAGTTTCGACTCAAGTAATTAATCCGTTCTTTAAATACGGTGGCGATTATATGCCACAGGAAGCAGTAACACGAAACTTTAATATTATTACTAATATCATAGAAAGAGGACCGTTATATGCACCAGCATTGTATGCAGGAGGCGGTCTATTTGCATTAACAGGTCTAAATGGTTCTGATGTTAAACTTCCACCAACTGTGGCATCAGTTGATGATTTAATGGATGGTTCATTCTTAATAGGGTTAAGCCAGCCAACTGTTGGATTTGGAAATAATGCAACATTATATTTTGGAGATGTTTCAACACTTCCAAAACAAGATAAACAAGTTGACGCTTATGTTTCAACTTCCGTTGAATTGGGTGGACTAGGCCTGTTACCGACTACATGGGATAGTAGAAAATTAGATCCTATTGGTGCAATGGGAGGAAGTTTAGTTGACGGTGGTGTTATAAGTGCCCGCAGTCCTATCCAATCGTTTGTTTATGATGCATTTACACAATTAAATCAAGGTGGAGTTGGAGTACATGTTACCAATGATGGGTATGCACAGTTAGTTTCTGTGTTTACAATTTTCTGTTCAATTGGTGTACAAACAGACAATGGTGGTATTGCAAGTATTGTTAATAGTAATGCTAACTTTGGTGATATTTGTTTATTGTCTAAAGGGCACGGTAAACGAGCATTTAGTGGAACAATTTATAATCCACCATATAAAGCATATCCCGATGACCCAGATTTTAATCCTTACTATCCAAATGGTTTTTGGCCAAACGGTGGTCAGGTAAGAGTATTTGTTCCAGATGTAGATGACCGTCCACATATTTCTTTAATTATGGAAATAATTCCACCAGATGGTCATACAAATGAACAAAGTTTTGCAGGTTTCTTAAATGCAAGCCCAACAACTTCTACATTAAATACCGGTAGTATTACTATATCTGGAATTGTTACTGACGGCATCGCTGTTGGAAATACGGTATATGCTAGAGACCAATATGGTTTACAGCATAACGGTAATGGTGTACTTTATATTGCAACAGGTACTGTCGTAACTGATGTAGGATATCAAAGTATTACATTGAGTAATGCACTAACTAGCGGTGGAACTGATCCTACAAATAATTACGCATTAGGTTATGTTAATAATAATTACTTTGATTTGTATTTCTGCGGAAATTCTTACTATACTGTATTAAGCAGCGAAGTAGGTGAGGATCCTAAACCACTTGGTAGTAATATTTTAACTGCTGGATTAACTGTAGACGGAACTGATCAAATAGCAGCACATACCGCAGTATTACAACATTTAAATACTATTACTAATCAAATTATTAGTAATCAAACTGTTACTAGATTACAACCTACACCAACTGGATTTATTTACAATAAAACAAAATGTTCTCGTGATGTAGGATTACTAGTTGATGCGGTAGCACAAGATTTATTGTTTAATGGTACTACCCAAGTTGATTTTTCAGGTATACAATATTGGAATCATGGTGGTCGTGTTGGAACAATCAATCAAGAACTAACAACAACTACAAATGCTATAAATCATGTTAGAGACATAGCAATGAAAATTGTAACTGGTGATACATCTGGAACAAGATATGCAGGAACACAACCTGTTACTACTAATCCTGCAACTTTAACCGAAGCAGGCATTGTTAATACTGATTTTAGTTTAATTACTGACATACTAACAAACGGCGTTACTAGTATAACTGATAGAGTCGTACCAAATAGACTAACAGCCAGCGTTGATACAAACATACAGAAAGCATATGCTCTATTGCAGGCTAATAAATCATACCTACAAAATGAAGCAATTGCTTATATTACAGCAGTATATCCAACATTTAGTTATGATTCAGGACGTTGTGCTACAGACATAGGATATATTATTGACAGTGTAAGTTTTGATTTATTATATGGTGGAAATCGTCAAGCAATACAAAGCGGTGCATATTATTGGGGATATAACGATACTTCTACAGCACTACCGGGTGAAATAACACAATCAGTTGCGGCATATAATTATCTAAAATCATTACTAACAGATATTATTACTAGTACACAAATTACAGCACCTTACCAAACTAGTCAAATCCAAGCATTATCGGGAAGTGTGGGAACTGGCTCAGAAGTTTCGACGGCTGAAAGTTTAGTTGATAGGATTACAAACATAATTGACGGAACTACTCCGATTTCTAGTGTGACTAAAGCACCAATAGATTTAACAAGAAGTACTGATACAAATATCATTAATGCTGCAACATTATTGGAAGCCAACAGAAGTTTCTTACAGGCAGAAATCACAGCATTTGTAGATACAAACTATCCTCCTACTGCTTCTGTGCAAAAAAAATTACCATTGGTACAAGGTGGTGGCGGTGCTGCATCATTTATTAATTTAAGATTTGGTGAAATAATTAGTATTCTTAATGCACCAACATTAGCAGCCGCTGAGTTAGTTGTAAAACCTGCACAAAGAACTAAATCTGGACCAACTGTAACAGGTGCGGGAAGTGCTATAACATTAATAAAAGAAAATCTTACTTTTATGGCAGATGAAGTAAGCGCATTTGTAAAACAACAATTTACTGGTTTACGATACGACGATGCAAAATGTCGTCGAGATGTTGGACTAATAATGACTAGAATAATCTATGATATAGAATCCGGAGGACGATATAATTCTGTATTCAACGGTTTAAGTTATTGGTCTCGTCATGGTACGCATCGAATTGTTCAATTAGGTGAAAATGTTACAAGAACTGATCTATTCCCAGACGGCTCAAATGTAAACTTCTATCAACGTAGTTACATTAGTGCTAGTGGATATGTATTTGAATATGTAGGAGCAGGTACTAATTATGGAGCACTACCACAAAGAGGTATTGCTGATCCTGTTCAAAGTAAAGAAGTTGTACAACTTGATAACGGTAAAGTATTCTTTACAAGTACAGATCAAAACGGTGATTTCCGTATTGGTCCGGGATTAGTTATTAGTCAGGCAACAGGTGTTCTAAGTGGTAGAACATTTACTAAATCATTATTTGCTAATATGACACCGTTTATACTAGCAATTGAAGGCGGAGCATTATAAAGGATAAATTATGGCGTTAATTCCATTAAACACATTTAAAACAAAGACGACTAAACTAACGTCAGCAACTGCGTATATAAGTTATACAGCGGGTATGCAAACATCTACGGTATATACTGCACCTATTGGTGTTACTGCAATTATATTAATGGCACAAATTTCTAATATATCTACAGTAACACAAACTTGCAGTTTTCTACATCATAGAAATAGACCGGTGCTACGAGATGCACAAGGTAATGGCGGTCAAGATGGAAATACTGATAGTTATCTTGTTAAAGATTATGAAATTCCAGGCGGAGATGCTGCTAGTGTATTAACAGGCAAACTTATTTTAGAGCAATTAGATAGTGTTCGTGCTTACAATCTTAGCAGTAGCACTAATGCACTTCAACTAGTATTAAGCGTATTAGAAACAGCAAATAATTAAAAAGAGATCAGTATGCCAAATTTAATAAGTGGAAAAAGATTAAGAAAAGGAGGAAGTGGAGAGTTCCTAGCAACCGCAGGAGCAATGCCCCAGTTACCTCCAACAACAAGTACCACTGGATTTACCTTAATTACCAATGAGTTATATCAAACTAGATATGCTTCTAGTTTAGGTAACATTGAGTTTGACAACTCACGTATGTATAGTAGTTTGTCAACTGGTACAATTACAATTTTAGCAACTGGAACTACCACAATCTCTACTGGCACTGGATCAGGTTCATTAGTAGTAACTGGCGGAGTTGGTATTGGTAGAAACTTATGGGTAAAAGAAGATATACATGTAAATGATCTTACTATAGGTAGAGGTTTTGAAGGGTATAACAATATTGTATTTCGTGGTACTGCTACTGTAGTAGATTATGAATATGATAACGGTCAAGAAAATATTGCAATTGGTTACAATGTGTTTGGAGGCCTAGATACTTCTTATAGAAGTATTGCCATTGGTAGAGACGCATTAAGCACCGGTACTCATATTTTAAATACTATTGCTATAGGAGATGGCGCACTTAAACAATTAGGAGTAGTACCTGACGTTGTTATAGGTTCTATAATAACTGCTACACAGGCTTATCCAACAGTCTTATCAGTACCATTTCATAATTTATCAAATGGAGCATATGTAAGAATTAATGATGTTAACGGAATGACCGAACTAAACACCCAGGCATTTTATGTTCGAGTGTTAAACACGTTAACAATCGCCCTATACACAGACAATATATTAGGTACACCGTCGGATAGTACAGGTTATTCTACGTATATCAATGGAGGAACTGTAAGTAGAATTTTACTAAAAGATAATAATATTGTTATTGGTACTAATGCAGGAAGAAAATTAGTTGATGGTAAAAATAACTTTTTGTTTGGTTATGAAATTGCAAAAAATTTAACAACAGGCTCTTATAATTTCTTTGCAGGAACAGGCGGTGTTAATTTAACGCAAGGTAATAACATAATATCAATTAACGGTGCTCTTATAGTTGACGGTGTCGATAATCAAATAAATTTCGGAACTGTGTTTTATTATAATGGTCAAGGATCTGCTACTTTAAATGCTAATACCGAAATAGGTATAGGAGAGCAATCAGTAAGTCCGTCGACGGGTGCGTTAACTGTAATAGGTGGCGCTGGTATCAGTGACGATGTACATATTGGTGGTTTAACAACTTCTACAAATCCCACTACCGGAGCATTAGTTGTTGCAGGCGGGTTAGGTGTAAATGGTAGTATAAACGTAGAAAAACAACTTAATGCTATTGGAAGTGGAAAAGTAGAATTAAGTCCTGTAGGATTTAATGTATATTTAGAGCCAACATCAGGTGGAAAAGTTACTATAAATCCATCAGGATTAGGTAGCATAGATAATGCATCAATAGGATTGAATACATCTGCTGCTGCATCATTTACTACAGCATCAATTGTTAATTCTTTAGCAGCAACATCTACAACAACCGGTGCATTAACTGTTGTAGGTGGAGTTGGCATAGGAGGTGATGTATATAGCAATACAGGAATAGAAGACGAAAATTATCTATTATATACTCCCCGAGTATTTGTAACAACTTCAACCCCTGCGGCTCCAAGATTGGGAGATGTATGGATCGATGCAACTAATCTTGCATACCTACAATATATCAAAGACGGCACTAGTACATTTTGGATACAAGTTGGCGCAGTTTAATGAATAAAAGAGTAAAAACATGGCAATATTAAATTTTCCTCAAAATCCTAATATAGGAGATACATACGCACCTATAGGTAGTTCAAAAGTATACGGTTGGAGCGGCTCCGCTTGGTTAGTTATTAATTCATCTAATACCTCAACGGGTATTGTTGCTAATACACTACGCCTTACTTCTAGTACAAATGTACTTCCTCAAGATCCTACAGTGGGAACGTTAATTGTAGATGGTGGAGCATATATTCAACAAGATTTAGTAGTAGGTGGATTCTTATACCTTAATGCAAGCCCCGTTATTACTACAGCAAGTTTTAGTGGACAAGCAAACGAGGGCGTGGATATTGATATTATTGTAAGTATGACAAATACTGGAGCATTGATATTCAACAATATTTCTACACTACACTCAGTCACAGGTAGAGGAAATAGTACTACTAACTATATTAGTTTTTTAAATGATGCTGAATCTATATCAACTGATTCGGGTGCTGTTACTGTCTTGGGTGGATTAGGAGTTGGTAAACGAATAAATTCAGAAAGTTTACAAATTGCAGATACTGTTTTTGACTCTACAAAAACTACAGTAGATACTGTAGCACAATATTTGATTGATTCATATAGTTTAAATAATTACAGATCTTCAAAATATTTTATACAGATTGATGAGGGAACCACTTCCACTGCACGTTTTCAATGTATGGAGATAATGTTAGTAGCATCTAACACAGGCACCGCGTTTGCTACAGAATATGGAATAATTTCATCAAATGGAACTTTGGGATCATTTTCCAAAGACGTTACTAACGTAGGAGGAGATTGGGTAGTAAATCTATACTTTACCCCAAACGATACAGTACCAAAAACAATTAAAGTATTAAGAACAGCAATGACTGTTTAATAAAATGGCAACACTAATAACCGAAGATTTTGTAACAAGAAATGGTATTGTAATACAAGGCACCAGTGTTGTTACAAGTTCAACTTATCAATCTAATGCATTACAAGTTAACGGCGGTGCCGCAATTGCCGCTAATTTAATTGTAGGAACCACTGCGTCTATTGGTGGAGCACTAACAGTAAGTAATAATTTAACTGTAGACGGTAATTTTTATTACACTGGAAACTTAGGACCAGTTAAAGCAGTAACCGCAACAGGTATTGTTTCAATTACTACTACTACAGTTGCCTCAACTGGTACAGGAGCGTTAATTGTACAAGGTGGTATGTATCTTGGACAGAATTTAATAGTATCAAGTACAACAGCAAGCACTAGTACATTATTTAATAATGCATTATATGTTGCCGGTGGCGTAGCAATTAAAAAATCATTAGTAGTTTACGGCCAGGCACTATTTCAAAATGATGTTATATTTACAGGAGGTACTACATATGTGTTTAGTACCGACACAGTTTATACAGATAATATAATAGAAATGCATGTTCCTGGAAATACTACAGGAACATGGAAAGCAGATGATGGCAAAAGTATTGGAATACGATTTCATTACTTTAATGGAACAGATACAAATGCTGCATTAATTTTAAATAATTCTTCTAAATATTTAGAATGGTATGACGCCAATGCCGACGAGTTATCGGGAACCTTTAGTACGGCTACCTACGGAACATTTAAAACAGCAAATATAAAATTAGTTGGAACTGAAACCTCATTGTCAACTGACACTGGAGCATTATCTGTTATTGGCGGTGTCGGCATTGGTGGTAGTTTATATGTTGGCGAAGATATAAATGGACAAAATTTAACTGCAAGAGGACTAACACAAGGTAGAATAGTTATAGTTGCTGCTGATGGTAGATTATCTGATGATATTAAATTAACGTATAATACGTTAACTAACTTAATATCAGGAGTAGTAGAACAATCAACTACTTCAACTAATATAGCAGGCGGGCTAAGAGGATCAATTCCTTATCAATCTACACCAGGTGAAACTACTTTTTTAACAATCGGAAATGCTGGACTAATATTATTATCTCAAAATGGTATTCCAACTTGGTCCACTCCTACAGGATTATCCGCAGGATCAGCAACTACCGCATCAAATATTGCTAATGGTTTTGATGGATGGATCCCGTTTCAAAATGGAATAGGATCAACAGTATTTGATTATGGACTTAGATACGAATACAATCAATTTAGATTTAGTACCGTTAATGCGATATTTACTGGAACTACAAATTCAGCCAGCACTAATACAGGAGCATTAACTGTTGTAGGCGGCGTTGGATTTGGTGGAAACTTATATGTTGGTGGCGACGAATTTTTAACAGGCGATTTACAGATTAATGGTGGAGATATAACTACTAAAAGTTTGTCATTTAATTTAATAAACTCCACTGCTACCACTGTAAACTTTGCAGGATCTGCTACTGCTATTACTATTGGTAATAGTAATGGTTATATTTCTATTAAGAATTTAACCACAATAACAAATTCTTCAAACTCATTTAATACTAGCACCGGTGCATTGCAAATTGCAGGCGGTGTTGGCATTGGAAAAAATCTAAATGTAAATGGTTCAACATGGCTAGAAGGTAATTTAAATGTAAATGGTGGAGATATTACTACTAATGCAACTGCTTTTAGTTTACTTAATACATCTGCAACTACTGTACATTTTGCAGGATCTGCTACTTCTATTAATATTGGAGCAAGTACAGGGACTACAGTAATAAAAACTAGTGTTAGTATTACAAATACTACGTCTGCTACTAACACCGTCACAGGGGCATTAAATGTCTCTGGTGGGGTTGGACTACAAAGCGATGTTTATATTGGTGGCAATACATATTTTACTAATACATTAATACCTCTTAACAATACTGTTAGTTTAGGTACGGTAGCAAACCCATTCTCAGATTTATATTTAGGTGCTAACAGTTTAAACATTGATACCATTAAAGCATCGGGTTCTGGATCAACATTAATATTCACTAGCACACTCGGTTCTACTGTAATAAATGCTGGCGCAGCAATATTAACAACGTCTACTAACAGCACCGGTACTTCTTCAGGTGCATTGCAAGTAGTAGGTGGTGTTGGTATTGGTTCCGATGTCTGGGTAGGCGGCAATGAATTTTTATTAGGAAATCTTAAAATTAATGGCGGTAATCTGACTACAGATCAAACGACTTTTAATTTAATAAACTCCACTGCTACCACAATAAACTTTGCTGGGTCTGCTACTGCTATTACTATTGGTAATAATAATGGTTATGTTGAAATTAAAAATTTAACAACAGTTACAAATTCTACAAATTCATTTAGTACAAGTACAGGCGCCCTACAAATTTACGGCGGCGCCGCAATTGGAAAAAACTTTTATGTGGGTGGATCAACAGTTTTAGCACCGTTGAGTGCAACAATTACAACTTTAACTAATTTAACAGTAAATGGCTCTTCTGCTATATCCGGAGTTGCAACATTTACAGAAGGCTCTAATGCTACTGCACCTTACAATGGATCAGTGAATGTCACAGGTGGTATAGGTCTTACTAGAGATTTAGTGGTTGGTGGACAGATTACAGCAGGACATACGCAGGCGGCTTCCTCAGGAACAAGCGTATCTTCATTATATTCTAATAATAATTTACAGGCAAGTTTTACTAGTGGGTATATTTCAGGAAATACTCAAGTTAATTTAGATACATTTAGTTCTACTGTTTTCCGTTCTGCAAAATATTTTATACAAATAGTTGACGGGTCAAATATCCATATTTCTGAAATTTCAGTATTCCATGACGGAGCAAATGCATATATAAATGAATATGGAATTTCTACAAATAACGGTCAATTGGGTGTATTTGACGCTACATGGAGTTCTACACTTGTAACTGTAAAATTTAAGCCAACTAATGCAACAACTATGACCATTAAAATGGTTAGAACCACAGTAACGTTATAATAATTCTATGCATATTAAAGTAAGGGCTATTGCCCTTTTCTTTTTTACTAATAAATAACATAATGTAACAAGCCGTTGCGTGGAAAGGGAAACTAAATGGCAGTCAATATAGATTTTAGAGTCAAGAATGGCCTTGCGGTTTCTACTACGGCCACCGTTGAAAGTTCAACACAGTCATTATCAACAAATTCAGGTGCATTACAAGTATTTGGCGGTGCTGGCATTGCTAAAAACTTGTATGTGGGTGGTTATTCTAACATTGCAGGTGTTAGCACATTTACTAATATTACAAATTCTGTCTCAACTGCTACAGGTGCATTAGTAGTAGCAGGCGGTGCAGGTGTAGGCGGCAATTTATATGTTGGCGGTAATGTTAGTGTAGCGGGTATAATTAATGCTTCAATTGTGGGTATTATTACAACTGCTACCAATATAAACAATGGCGATGCTGGCCAAATACCTTATCAGCAATATACCGGCAAAACTGATTTTATCACAACAGGTACTCCCGGAACTGTACTTGTAAGTTATGGTGCAGGAACCCCCACTTTTCAAAATACATTAACACTATCAGGTTCGGCTAACGCAACCTCTACGATTACCGGAGCATTCCGGGTAATTGGTGGTGCAGGCATCGGTGGTAATTTATATGTTGGAGGCACTATATATGGTAATGGTTCTCTAACAGGACTTATTACCACTGCTACTAATATTGCTGCTGGTACTTCTGGTCAAATACTTTATCAACAAAGCCCCGGTGTAACTAGTTTTGTAGGAACTGGTACAATTGGTCAATTGCTGATGAGTTCGGGTACTAGTGCGCCGTTGTATGTTAACACATCTAGTATACTAATAGGATATTCTGTTAATGCATTTACATCTACTAATATAATTGGAGGCGCAGTAGGTAGTATACCTTATCAAAATGGTACAGGAACAACTACAATGTTGCCATTAAGTACCGCTGGATATTTTTTACTTGCAGGAACCTCTTCTCCATTCTGGCAAGATCCACGAAGTATTTTTATAAACACTGCAACTAATCTAGCAAATGGTTTGATTAATCAAATTCCATATCAATCAACTCCGGGAGTTACTGGATTTTTTGGCCCTGGAACTATAGGGCAGGTACTAGTAAGCGCAGGAACCTCAACGGGCGGTCCAGTTTTTTCAAGTACCCTAACACTTTCAAGCAGTTTAATATCGACAAATACTAATACAGGTGCATTACAGGTAATTGGTGGTGTTGGTATTGGAGGCAATTTATATATAGGTGGTGACATAGGAACCACTAATTCTACTTTTAATTTACTTAATACATCGGCCACTACTGTAAATTTTGCAGGGTCTGCTACTTCGGTTAATATTGGTGGTACATCAGGTGTAACTACAGTTAAAAATAATTTAACAATATTAGGTAATTTAACAGTACAAGGAACATCAACAGTTGTTGATAGCACAGTAACAAATATTACAGACCCTATACTAACTTTAGGCGGTTTATCAAGTAATCAACCATTGACTGTTAATGACAATAAAGATAAAGGTATTGCATTTAAATATTTTTCAGGCAGCGCAAAAACAGGATTCTTTGGGTTTGATGATAGCACAGGATTTTTTACATTTGTTCCAGATGCAACTATAACAAATGAAATAGTAAGTGGCAGCAAAGGAGCAGTAGATGTAAATCTTGCTGGGGGTACATCACAGGCGTTGGTATATCAAAGTGGACCAAATGTTACCGCTTTCTTAGCAGCAGGAACCGCTGGGAATATATTACAAACAAACGGAACTGGCTCTGCACCAACTTGGGCAAATACATTAACACTGTCAGGAACAACTAATGCAACATCTACTACTACCGGTGCTTTCCAAGTAGTAGGGGGTGCAGGTATAGGCGGAAATTTATATGTAGGCGGAAATTCAAGTGTTGCAAGTACAGTATCATCAACTTCGACTACTACTGGTGCATTAGTAGTAGCAGGCGGCGTTGGCATTCGTGGTGACATGTATATAGGTGGAACTATTTATGGAATTGTTAATGGTTCTATTACTACCGCTACTAATATTGCAGGCGGACTAAGAGGTCAAATATTGTATCAACAAAGCCCTGGTGTAACTAGTTTTGTAGGAACTGGTACAATTGGTCAATTGCTGATGAGTTCAGGTACTAGTGCGCCGTTGTATGTTAACACATCTGCTATATTTGTTGGATATGCAGATAAGGCCATTACTGCTGTTACTGCTACTAATATTACTGCTGGTACTTTTGGACAATTACTCTATCAACAAAGCCCTGGTGTAACTAGTTTTGTAGGAACTGGTACAATTGGTCAACTATTAATGAGTTCAGGTACTAGTGCGCCGTTATATGTTAACACATCTGCTATATTTGTTGGATATGCAGATAAGGCTATTACTGCTGTTACCGCTAATAATATTGCTGCCGGTACTTCTGGACAAATACCCTATCAAAGTAGCCCCGGTGTAACTAGTTTTGCTGGCCCCGGCTCTATTGGTCAATTGCTGATGAGTTCAGGTACTAGTGCGCCGTTGTATGTTAACACATCTGCTATATTTGTTGGATATGCAGATAAGGCCATTACTGCTGTTACTGCTACTAATATTGCGTTAGGAAATGTTGGTCAATTACATTATCAAAGTGCTCCAGGTGTAACTAATTTTGTAGGTGCAGGATTTGCTGGACAAGTATTAGTTAGTTCGGGCAATACATCAACAGGCCCAGCATTTCAAAATACATTAACCTTAGCAGGAACAACAAATTCAACATCTACTGCTACTGGTGCATTGCAAGTAGTAGGTGGAATGGGTATTGGAAAAGATTTATATATTGGTGGTAATATATATGGAAGTGTTGTTGGTTCTATTACCACTGCTACTAATCTTGCTCTTGGTACTACTGGACAAATACCCTATCAAAATTCGCCCGGTATAACACAATTTGCAGGGCCTGGTTCTACTGGACAACTATTAGTTAGTGCTGGCGCTTCGAGTACTGGGCCAGTATTTACAACAACCAGTAGTATATTTGTCGGATATTCAGATAGATCCAATCTTGCTATCACTGCTACTAATCTTGCTCTTGGTACTGCTGGGCAATTACATTATCAAAGTGCTCCGGGTGTAACTGCATTTGCAGGCCCAGGTACCTCTGGTAATGTACTAGTAAGTAATGGTACAAATGCTCCTACGTATAATAGCACATTAACATTAGCAAGTAATATAGCCTCAACAAGTACCATAACAGGTGCGTTACAAGTTGTAGGCGGGATAGGAGTCGGGGGTAGTGTCTATGTTGGTAACAGAGTAGGATTTGTTGGAACAACCCGGGCCAGCGTAGTATATCAATACTATAATAGTCTTACAAACAGTTTAGACACGGTGTTTGGATAATGCCAACAGTAGCATCTAGACTAACATCAACAGGTACACTGTTTATTAGTGGAGAATTTAACGAAATATCTGTAGGATATACAAAACTTGATTTGTCTGGAAATCAATATGCTCAATTATTTGATGAAGTTTCTATGTATGGAAATAGTGTAGCAAAAAGAGAAACAAATACAGGAACATTAATGGTAGCAAACGGGTTTGATGAGGTCAATAAGCCTGTCTAACATTTAGGTAAATATTATACTATGGCACAACTATTATCAGGAACACGAATATACGGCACAGCAACTATTGATACGCAGGTGCTTATCAACGGAACCGTTGCTGCAACCAGTACTATAACAGGTGCCTTACAAGTTGTAGGTGGTGTAGGTATTGGAAAAGATTTATGGATTGGTGGTAATATATATGGAAGTGTTGTCGGTACTATTACTACTGCTACTAATATTGCTGGCGGTCTAAGAGGTCAACTAGTTTATCAACAAAGTCCCGGTGTAACCAGTTTTGTAGGAACCGGCACAATCGGTCAATTGTTGATGAGTTCGGGCACCAGTGCGCCTTTGTACGTTAATACATCTGCTATATTTGTTGGATATTCAGATAAGGCTAATAATCTCGGTGGTGGCACCATTATGTCTATTCCGTATCAATCAACTACTGGAAGTACGGCATACTTAGCAGCAGCAAATACCGCAGGATGGATATTAACAACTAATGGCACAGGTGTTGCACCTGCGTGGGTCAATCCTGTTACAGCGGTTGCTCCATCAAATTTAACAGTTAGTACAGGAACTGCATTTGAATATATTATTGGCGTTCCGTCAGCAGGCTCATCACAAGCAGCAATTATTGCTACAACTGTTAATGCTCAAGTTGGATTTAATGCTCAAACAGGACTCATGGGTATAGGAACAATCACACCGAGTCAAAAATTAGATGTATATTCAAATGCAGGAACCGTTTCAGCCGCAGTTCGTTCCGCATTTAGTGGCGGATCTGCTCAATTATTGTTAGCCGGGAATAATACTGCTGTAGGCACCGGCGAATTTTTAATTTCGCATGATGGTAGTTCAGTTGCATATCTATATAACCGTTCAAATACGGCAATGATTTTTGGTACAAACAATTCAGAAAAGATGCGTATCACTAATAATGGTGGTATTGCATTTAATGGTGCTGCTAATTACGGTACATCGGGATATGTTTTACAAAGTAATGGCGATGCTGCTCCTACTTGGGTTAATGTAGGCGCATTAAGTGCAGTTACGTCTTCAACACAAATTAATACAGTAGGAACCACAACTAACATCACATTCTATCCAGCATTTGTAAACGCAAATAATAGCACTCCAACTGCTATGAATGTGTATACTACTGGTAGTTTTTCAATTAATCCAAGTACTAGTAATGTAGGCATTGGCCAAAGCCCTGGCACGCAAAAATTAGAAGTGTACGGTGGAATTAAAGTTACAAGCAGCGCAACTACTGGTGCAACATTAGGAACTAGTGGAGCAGTTTTAGATTATTTTTATCCAACAACCAGAATGTATATAGGTGATGGTACAGGTTGGGATTTTAGAATTACTAAACGTAATGCATCTGTAAGTACTGATTTATTCACATTCTTAGACACTGGTGGTTTAGGATTTAATGGTGCAACTGGGTCAGCAGGACAGATTTTACAAAGTAACGGTACCAGTTCTCCAACTTGGGTATCAACTGGGTCAGTTGTTGCCGGTAATTCTACCAATGCAATTTTTGTACTAACTACAGGTACTTCAACAAATGCATCTTATTATCCTACATTTGTAAGTGCTAATAATACAACTGCGGCATTTATGCTACACTACACTACAAGTAGTTTTGTAATTAATCCTAACACTGGCAATGTTGGTATTGGAACAACTACCCCTGCTCTTAGTTTAGATGTTGCTGGTCGAGGCCGCTTCTTACAAAATGTTGCTGCCACTTCGGGTGCAATTGTTCTCCGTCAATCAGCATCAGATACTGAAGGAGCATTTATTCAATGGGTTAACAATGCAAATACTATTGAAAAAGGATGGCTCTATGTAAACACTACAAGTAACATGATTTTTGCAACGGGATCTACAGAGCGTATGCGTATTAGTAGTACTGGCAATGTTGGTATTAATAATGCGTCCCCGTCATTCCCACTTGATGTGACTGGTAATGCAAGAGTAACAGGCAATTTTACAGCAACTGGTTCGTTAACTGTTGGTATTACTACTTCTTCTGCTACTGCTGGCGAGATACGTGCAACTAACGAAATCACTGCCTACTATACCTCTGATGCTAGATTAAAAGAAAATGTACAAGTAATTGAAGATCCTATCACAATGATAGATCAAATTCGTGGTGTATATTTTGATTGGACAGACGAATATATAAAAAGTCGAGGCGGCGAAGATGGTTATTTTGTACGCAAACATGACATTGGTGTAATAGCACAAGAAATTGAAGCAATTTTACCAGAAATTGTAGCAACCAGAGATACTGGCTTCAAAGCGGTTAAATACGAGAAGATAATTCCTTTGCTGATTGAGGCTATAAAAACACAGCAAAGGCAAATTGATCAGATTCAGTCTATGTTAAATAATCTGATCAATAAATAGGAGGCCGAAAGAGGAAATTATGGCAATATTACCAGCATCAGGCAGTGCAATATCATTTGGACAAGTCAATAGGGCATTTACAAATCAAACCCCGGGAGCAGTGGGAAATGCCCCATCTGGCGGATCAAATATTAAACTTAGTTCTGTATTAGGTAATAGTGCTACCTATGGTATTAATCAGGCTGCAGGAACAGCAATTAAATTTTCACAAACCTTTGGCGGCAAAACAACTCCTTATACATAAAAATTATGAAACTAGAACAAATTAAAGATGTCTTATCCAGCATCAAATTGGCCCCCAGCAAGTGGGAATTAGATAATATTATCTGGGCAGATCGATTATCTAACCCAGAGGTATTGGTGCAGTTCCTAACTCGTACGCATCATCTATCATTACTAAAATCTTTATCAACTGACGAACAACAAGAATTAGATTCTCTTGTAGAGTTGTTAGATGAAATGGAAGAAGGCGATATTGAAGATATAATCAATCGTACAGACGATGATGCTAAAAATGCTTTTATTGAAGATTTGGCAAAAATAAGTGCCATTGAAGTAATAACTAATGGCAAATTAAGTTACGAAACGATGAATACCGCTTGCAAACTTGCCCCAAGTGACTTTATACTATGTGCTAAACGTACTCAAGATTTATTAAATTCTATTCAAGGATTAGTAATCAAAGGTGAAACACTTAGTAAAGATGTTGCAGGCGCATGAAAAAGAAATCAGTATTTTCAACAAGTAAATGGTCCAGTAAAAAAGGTAAATTAGCAGTATGTATCCCATGCAGAGATACATTACATTCTGCCCATGCTATGAGTTTAATTGAACTAGTTAAATTCAATACAATGAATGATATAGACACACATGTGTTTATGGATGCTAGTACTATTTTACTTACACAACGAGAACGATTAGCCACCATGGCACTTGAATCGGGTGCAGAATATACCTTATGGTTAGATAGTGATATGGTATTTCCTGCAACTACCGCCGTTCGATTATTAGAACACGACGAGGATGTAGTTGCAGCAAATTATCTTCGACGTCAACTTCCTGTAAAAGGCGTAGCATACGAAACAATTGGCGATTGGGAAAACCCTCTAGACTTTGATGTATATGACGGACTAGTTCCTGTTGAAGGAGTTGGCATGGGATGCATGTTGATGAAAACTGAAATATTTTCTGAACTATCTAAACCCTGGTTTGACTTTCAGTGGAGTCCACAGTCAAACGACTTTTTAGGTGAGGACATGGTTCTATGTCAAAAAATCTCAAGTACAGGACGTACTATTAAAATTGATACTGTATTAAGTCAGGAAATGCGCCATTTAGGTTTATGGGCATTTGGACCAGATTTATTAGAGTAAATCTAATAATAATTCAAGTTTAGCCTGAATAATTTTATTGCTAAAAGAATTCTTTACACCCCTATGTAAAGGTTTAGGCCATTGATCATAACTTGACCACGCATATCCTGCATGTTCGTCATTTAACGTAGGAATAAATTCTCGATCAACAAGTAATACATATGTGTTATATTGAAAATTTTGATCATTGCTTACAAATAATTCTAAAGGAATTACTTTTCTAATGGTAGGAGTTTTTCCTACTTCTTCTTCAATTTCTCTTTTAAGTGCGTCAAATGGTGTACTATCGTTGGGTTCTTTTTTGCCGCCAACAAATCCCCAAGTACCTGCTGTTTTAGCCTGTGTTCTTGATAGTAATAAAAAGCGTTTGGTATCTTTTGCTAGAAATAAACCACCACTACAAATTATTTGATTTAAAGTATTAGACGCCATAATTGCGGATCATATACACCTTCATAACTCTTACTCCAGGCACCGTTTTCCCATTTGTATTGAGTGTTAGTATATGAGTTAGTTATGTAAATTACCCCAGAGTGTGTTGCTGAACTGAAAATAACATTCCAAGCAACCCCATTCCACTCTATGATATCATTAGCAAATGCCTGCCAATCTGATTGATCCGCATTTTGCCATACAATAGAACCAAAAAATTCTGACTGACCAAATTGAGGATTAATATCTTCTAAAATTAAATAGCGTGTACCCGCAGCAACACCTGTAGGATTATATGTATCTGGGTTTATTACAGCATCTACGCTTCCCCTACCTACAGGATTGTATGTACTAGAAATTGTGGTATTACTAGGTATAGTATCTGGGTCTATGTTTAATCGCATGCCGAAGTCATCACTCGGATCAAGACTAATATAGGCTACAACTTCATTATTATCTGCTTGAGCAAATCTTAATTGACTTAATCCTGCTCTAAATTTTCCAGGATATAAATCTAATATTTTTAACCAAGAAGCAATATTTTTGGGAGATGTTACATCTATATTATCGCCTTGCCCGTTTGGATTTATTAATCTTGCAGTATTGTTTAATACCAATAAACTAAAATTACCCGGTGTAACAGTTAAAGTAGTATCAGGAGATGTATTTGCAAATACACTCGATGCACCTTCGATATCATATTTAGAAGCAATTGCACCTTGTGCAGTTTCAGAAAATATATTAGATATAATTTTAGTAATAACACCTAATTTTTTAACTTTAGCAGGAGGAGTAATCCATATAGGCGTATGAAATGTTAAGTTCATAATATCGACATCTTCAGTTACACCTTGTGGAATTTGACGACTAGTCCAGGTAATACTATCCAATGTAACCACACTAAGACTTGTCCAATCTACATAGTTATCTGTAGTTTGTATTTCAAAACTTGGATTAAAAAAGACTATCAATTGTTCCCATATTTGTAATTTTTGATCAGTATTTGATGACCATATATCCGCTGATAATGTTAATTTAAATGGGCTTGGCATTATACGTTCAATGGTATAGTTACTGCCTTGGGTGTGTAAATATTCATTATTATTTTCGTCAAATGCACGTTCTTTTATGTTTATTTTACTAATAAATGTAGGATCTTGCATTCGATCTCGATCAAAATTTAACTCTTTTATATAGCAGGCAATGAATGGCGCACTAGGGATAGTATTCTCACTATTCTTCTTAAGTATTTGACCAACTTGCCTAGTCATGTCTCCATATCTAACAGGAACTTGAACAATGTTACCTTTAGAATCTTTGTATCCAAAGTTACTCATTATTTGAATAAATTGTGCTAGGTATCGGCGTACCTGTCCGTCATAAAAATAGTCCATATTAATTGTCTGCTCTTGGTTTTAATACTTTGCTTAGTGCTTGTTTTTCTACAACAACTTCACCTGCAATAGTTGCTGTATTTGTATTATTAATAAAACTAGATTTAAGTTTTCTTCTTACTAATAATGGGTTATCAGTTTGTGTTTCGCCTAATGTGCTAGTGGTCATTCTCACATTATCTTCATACTTAATCCAATGTAGTCCATCGTACCTAAATAATCTATTAGGTAAGTAATCTGTTCTTAAAAAGAATTGTCCCTCAATTGCAGTACTAGGGAATGTAATACCAAATCCATAAGGGATTCCATCTGGAGGTATACCGTCACCTGTTAGATATCCTATATAGTAATTTTTATTAGGTGTTGCTAACATTGCACTAGCATCAAGTAATTCAGAACTAGCATCTATGTTTTCTATAGATGTATCTTCTGGTGTTGCAAGTCCGTTAGTAGCAGTGCTAACAGGAACTACATAAAATTGTTCAGTTTTGTATCCACTTTTTTCAACATCTGCTTGTGCCTGTTGAATAATTTGATTATTAATTTCTAAATTTTTCTTGTAGGTTGATAACAAATCACGCAATGTACTACCATCTTCTGCTCCGCTATCAGCATCCAGTATTTCTTTAAATTCTTGACTATCAACAAGTGGAGAACATTTTGCTCTAATTAAATGAGGATACCAAGTTTGACTGTAACCACTGGCAGGGCGTGTTACTTCTGATACCACATAAAATCTTCTTAATGCTACAAGACTATCATCAAGGGCATATTCATCTTTTAAGTGGGGTAATTCTATAACATCACCTGCCATTATCTTTCTTCCCAATGCATCAACATTACCTTTAAGATGAAAGTTAATCATAATGTTATCATTGTTTAAAAATAATCCAAACTGACTTAAATTGAAGTCAAGATCTTGCATAGTATAAATTCCACGAATAACATATACATCTTGGGCATAGTGACGATCTCTGTTTTCCATGAACAATAAGTCTTGTATCCCTAGTTCAGGAATAGCATTGGAATTATTAGGAACAGCAGGTGTGCTGGCGCCTTCTTCTGGATTCATTGGCCCTAGATATTTGTGTATAAACACATCTGTCCCGCCCACTTGGAATTCTTCGTTAATTATACGATCTATAAATCTATAATCATTGCCCTTTTCAGGGCGGTACATTGATAGTCTTGGCATAGTCAGGTATTTATGCTAAATATTTGCATGACTGAAAACGAAAACGAACGCCAAAAAATAGTAGAATATGTTAAAGCAATGCTAGGTTCTGGCATGGTTGACGTTGAACTTGATCCTATACATTATAATACTGCTATTGATAGAGCATTGGCTAAATTCCGCCAACGCAGTAGCAATGCAGCAGAAGAAAGTTTTGGGTTTTTAACATTAGAATTAGATCAAAATGAATACACTCTTCCTCAAGAAGTAACTAATGTGCGTCAGATTTTTCGTCGTAGCATTGGTAGTAGAAGTGGCGGCGGCCAAGGTGGTACATTATATGAACCATTTAATCTAGCATATTCTAATACATATTTGCTAACTTCAAGTAATATGGGCGGATTAGCAACATATTATGCTTTTGCCAGTTATCAAAAGTTAGTAGGTAAGATGTTTGGTAGCGAAATTAACTTTACATTTAATAAAACTACTAAAAAACTTACAATTATGCAACGTCCTAGAGCCGAAGAAGAAGTTATGCTGTGGTTATATAACTATCGCCCGGACTTTAATTTAATGCAAGATCAGTTTGCGGGACAATGGTTAAAGGATTATTCATTAGCAACCGCTAAACTTATGTTAGGTGAGGCTCGTGAAAAGTTTGCCAGCATTGCTGCACCTTCTGGAACAACACAATTAAATGGCGCTTCACTTAAAGGTGAAGGTAAAGCCGAAATTGAAACTCTCGAACTTGACCTAATAAATTACAAAGATGGTGGAACACCATTAACATTTGTAATCGGTTAACAAAAATCTTGACAGTGTAGTCTAAATGTAATAAATTATAGTATCACTTGGGGATGCTATGATCATAGGTTTTGTAGGGTTAATTGGCGCAGGTAAAGATACTGCCGCAGATTATTTGGTTAATACACATGGGTTTAGGCGAGATAGTTTTGCTAATACACTCAAAGATGCAGTTGCAGCAGTATTTGGATGGGATCGGACATTACTCGAAGGTCGCACAAAAGAAGCCCGGGAGTGGCGCGAACAGCCCGATGAATGGTGGAGTCAACGATTAGGTAAAACTATTACTCCACGATGGGTACTACAATACTGGGGAACTGAGGTGTGCCGTCATGGATTTCATGACGATATATGGATTGCCAGTTTAGAAAATAAAATGCGTAAGACTGGAGACCACATTGTTATTAGTGATGTTAGATTTCCTAATGAAATCAAAGCAATTCATAATGCAGGGGGAAAGGTTATCCGTATTAAACGTGGAGCAGAGCCTGAATGGTTTGATGCTGCTATTTCGTTAAATCAGGGTCCTAACGGAAACGCTAATTGGGCACTTAGCAAACTAAAATTAGAAAGAATGAAAATTCACGCAAGTGAATATTCTTGGGCAGGCGGCAAGATTGACCACACGGTTATTAATGATACCACTATTGATTCATTATTTGAACAAATACAATCAATCATAATTGATCAGGAACAAGATCCCCTTGTCGCCAAGGTAGTTTAAGTTTATGTAAAATTCTCTGACAGTTAGCACATACGGTTTTAAGATTACTATATTTACAATTTGACGGATTTCCATCAATATAAAATACATTAAACTGTTCTGTATATTTAGAAAGAAAACCGCATTTATCGCATGTGGTTTTCTTTTTATAGCCTGCTTTTTTCCACAAAGGAATTCCTTCTTTGCGTTGGCCAGCACAATGATCACATTTTGATCTATAAAATGCTTTACCTTCCTTATAATAGTTAATAGCAACTGGCCTTTGACCACATTCTTTACAAAGATTTCTCATTTGCGCCCTTTTTACTGCCCTTTTCATTTGTATTTAACCCCGCATTTTTCCATATACCTGCTAAATAAATGAAGCAATCCAATTAGGAGATAGTATATATGGCAACATTGAATTCACCAGGCGTAAGTGTACAAGTAATTGACGAGAGTTTTTATACTCCATCAGCACCAGGCACCGTGCCTATGATATTTGTAGCGTCTGCACAAGACAAAAAAAATCCAAGCGGTACAACTGCTTTAGGCACCACAGCGGCTAATGCTGGTAAAATATGGTTAATGACCGGACAACGTGATCTAACTGACACGTTTGGCGTTCCACAGTTTTATACCGATGCTAGTAGTAATCCGTTACACGGTGATGAACTAAATGAATATGGCTTACAAGCAGCATATAGTTTACTAGGAGTTAGTAGTCGTGCTTATGTTGTAAGAGCAGATATTGATACAGCACAATTATTACCAAAATCAAGTATTCCTCTTGGAAGTCCAACCAATGGACAACTTTGGGTTGACACTGCATCTACTGTATTTGGTATTAAAGAATGGGATAATACTAAACAAACTTTTACAGTTAAAACTCCTATAGTTTTAAATGATGATGATATTGATACTAGCAAATTCTCCGGTAACGCCCCCAGTAACACTGTTGGTCAACCTGGCGATTATTGCATGGTTTTATCAGTTAGCAAAGGGATCAAACTATACTACAAGGGTAGTGGTTTTACATGGATAGCAGTTAAAAATTTATTTGACAGTACAAATAAACAATTTCAAATAAGTGAACACTATAACTATCCTACATTTACCGTAGATAAAAGTGTTTGGATTACAACAACAACTCCTACCAACGGAGCAGATTGGAAAGTAAAACGCTATAGTAGTGCAACAAAGAGTTGGAGTGCTGTAACAGCACCAATTTATAGTATTTTACCAGCCGCAACAAAAGCATTTGATTCAACTGGCGGATCAGTTATTCCTGCTGGAACAGTGTTTATAGAATCTAATATTGAAAATGGTACCGATTCAATGGCTGATTTTAAAATATGGACCCGTGGTAAAACTGGTCCTACTGTTATTTCTAGTGATGCTTCATCAAGTCAAGCAGTATTGGGTACATATGCATTTGTCATTAGAGAAACTATCGCAGGTTCTGGTGCTTGGGATACAGAAAAAACTATTTCATGGAGTCCTGGCGACCCTGGGGCAACCATTGCATCTTATATTCCGGCATTAATAGCCGCATCAGGATTAAAAAATGTTTCAGCAACATATGATCCTGCAAGTTTTAAACTAACGTTTACTCATAGACTAGGCGGCGATATTGAAATTAATGATGGAGCAGGCACCCCAATTTTATCTTCTGGATTTTTTAATACTATTCCTGGGGTATACACTGCACCCGGTGGAGATACTGGTTACGAATTCTTATTAACCAACTGGAGACCCGCAACGTATCAATCACATACATACGCTCCATATAATGTTCCTGCAGATGGACAATTATGGTACAGTTCTATACATGATGAAGTAGACATTATGGTTCATGATGGAGTAAATGGTTGGGTTGGGTATAAAAACAAATATGGTAGTACTGATCCAAATGGACCTATAGTATCTGCTACAATGCCTGATACGCAAACTGGAAACAGTCAAGGCGGCGCCGTAGTTGCAAACGATATCTGGATTGATACTTCAGATATGGATATGTATGGCAAAAACATATATGTTTATAGTACAGCAAACGGTTGGGTTAAACAAGATGTTACTGATCAATCAACACCAAATGGTTGGTTGTTTGCCGATGCACGTTGGGCATCATCAGGTGCTACATTAACTCCTACTTCAATCAAGACCTTATTGACTAGCAACTATCTCGATCCTGATGCACCTGATCCTTCTATCTATCCAGCAGGTATGCGTTTAGTCAATACTCGTCGTAGTGGCTTTAATGTTAAAAAATACATGCAAGGATATATTGATATATATGCTAACAGTGGAATAAATGCTCGTTATCCGAAATCTGGCGGAGAATCTATGGCTGCATACAAAACAGATCGTTGGGTTTCACAACACAATGTAGCCGAAGACGGTTCTGGTGTATTTGGTCGTCATGCCCAAAGAGCACAAATTGTGGCAGCATTTAAATCAACTCTTGATACAAACTCTGGAATTAGAGATACAGATACAGTTGTGTTTAACTTGATTGCAACTCCTGGTTATCCTGAAGCAATTGCTAATATGGTTGGATTTAATACTGACCGAGGTATCACAGCATTTGTTGTTGGTGATACACCGTTCCGTTTAGAGCCAAATGGTACTGCATTACATGCATATGGTCTAAACACAAATCTAGCACTTGATAACAATGATGACGGTGCGGTAACATATGATGAATATATGGCTATGTATTATCCAAGTGGCTACACTAACGATAATACTGGCAACTATATTGTTGTTCCACCGAGCCACATGATGTTACGTACTATTATCAACAGTGATGCCAAGAGTTTCCAATGGTTTGCTCCAGCAGGAACACGTCGTGGCGGAGTTGATAATGCTACATCAGTGGGTTACATTACCGGTGAAGGTGAATTTAAATCAGTAGCATTATATCAAAGTTTGAGAGATGTATTGAGCGAAGTTAAAATTAACCCTATCGCATCATTAACAGGTGTAGGTTTAGTAGCATACGGTCAACGTACTCGTGCTAAAAATGCTAGTAGCCTAGATAGAATTAATGTTGCTCGTTTAGTTTGCTATCTACGTCGTCAATTAGATATTCTTGCAAGACCATTCTTGTTTGAACCTAATGATGCACAGACTCGTCGTGAAATTAAAGCAGCAGCAGAAAGCCTAATGCTTGAATTAGTAGGATCACGTGCATTGTATGACTTTGTTGTAGTCTGTGATGAAACTAACAATACACCTGCGAGAATTGATCGCAGCGAATTATACATGGATATCGCTATCGAACCCGTAAAAGCAGTTGAGTTTATTTACATTCCTCTAAGACTGAAAAATACTGGTGATATCAAAGCCGGTTTATAATAGGTAAATAACATAGATTAAGGAGCATTTATATGCCAATAGGAAGTTTGAATAGATTTACAGTACCATTAGCAGGGTCACAATCAGCGGCCACACAGGGACTGTTAATGCCAAAACTAGCGTATCGCTTTCGCGTTACGTTAGATCAATTTGGAGTAGCAGGCACACCAACTACAGAAATGACTAAACAAGTTATGACTGTAAGTCGTCCTGAACTTACTTTTGACGATTTCACCCTTGACGTTTATAACAGCAGAGTTAAAATGCTTGGTAAACACAAGTGGGGCGATCCAAAACTAAAAATACGCGATGACGCAAGCGGAGTAGTTAGTAAGAAAGTCGGCGAACAGTTACAGAAACAGTTTGACTTTTTTGAGCAAGCAGGAGCAGCAGCAGGTATTGATTATAAGTTTAGAATGCGTGTTGAAATTCTCGACGGTGGTAACGGTGCTTACGAGCCTGTAACATTAGAAAGTTTTGAATATCTAGGTTGTTTTGTTAAACAGGTAACATATTCAGGTGGAGATTATGCTAAGAACGATCCGTTAGAAATTGAGATGACAATCTCCATTGATAACGCAATTCAATTAGAAGCGCCTGGTGGAACATCCAGCGGTGTTGGCTTAGATGTTGGTCGTGTTGTAAGACCACCAACAGCACAAGGATTAACAACAGGTTAATCAAATTAACTAAATTAGAAGAACCTGGTTTAATAGCCAGGTTTTTCTTTGGCTAAATATTATTATGAGCGACGGAAACGCATTTACTAATTTTTTAACTGGCAAAGGATATGGTCCCATAATGAGGGACTATCAACATGCCAGCGGCTTGTATATTGATAGTACATATGCTAGAGCCCCCAAAATGGGGTTTTTGTATTTTGTAGAATTAGATATTAATCGGGCAGGTATAATGCCAGAATATGATTGGTGGGCCAATAATGATTGGTTAGATGTGGGATTACTTGCTAAAAAAGCAGACCTTCCTAAATTTACTATCAATAATGAAACATTAAATCAATATAATAGAAAAACTCAAATTGCTACTAAACTTACCTATAACAATGTTAGCATAGAATTTCATGACGACAATAGTGATATTACACATAATATGTGGGTAAATTATTATAAAAATTATGTTAATGATAGTAATTTAGATACACAAGCATTTCGTGATACAAAATACTCAATCAAAGATTATAGTTATGGATTGTATGATAATGGAATATTAGTTCCGTTTTTTAATCAAATACGTTTATATGTATTGCATCAACATCAATTTACCAGATATACTTTAATCAATCCTAAGATTGTTAACTGGGAACATGATGCTGTTGATCAGGAAGGTACTAAAATTTTAAAGAATAAAATGACACTTGCATATGAAAGTGTTATGTATGATGGTGGAATAATTACACCTACTCAAAATCCACCAGGGTTTGCAGCGCAATACTATGACAAAGAGCCAAGCCCTTATAATGTTGCAGGCATAGGACCAAATGATGTTACATATGATCCTAGGGGAGTATCAGCATTTGACCAACAGGGTAAAAATTCAGTATTTGGGACACCTCCTAGACAAGGTAATCCGGGATTTGATAAAAGAGGTAATGCTAGAGCATATGGAGTAATTAGACCACAGACTCCGGGATTAATTCAACAACTTGCAACTATCCTTGCTAAAAATTACATAAACGAAAGCGGATTAACTAGACAAAAAGCCACCGTATACAACATAGCAGGTAGCGTAATGGGGCAAATTGGAAGTGGGCCAGGAAAATACGCAAGTCCGCCAAATACAGAAGACCAACCGGGTGTGTTTACATTACCCGGCGGTGTTGGTATTAATATATTCAAAGGATTTAATACAACAGTTGACGGTAAAATTAGAGCAAATCCTGCCGCGATATTATTTCCACCTAAAGGTTAAAAATGTCTCAAACTTTTTCTAACGTACCGCCTGCCGAAAAAGCAGAAACTAATGCAACAGTACAAGCATTTGATAATTATCAAACATCTCCAATAGAAATTAGTTCAACAGTATTGGCCGCTATGAAAGGCTATTTTGTTAACAGAGGTTTTGGAGATGTTGCAGCAGAGTCAATTGCTATAACCATTATCACACAGTCTAAGCAAGATGGGTATAATCCCATGCAAATTTTAGACACATTAAAAGGATTGACTAATGTTGAATTATCGGGTCTTGTATCTGAAATACTAAATTATAATAGATTTAAAACAAGTTCATTAGGTTATGCTCAAACATTTAAACCTAATCCTCAAGTACAAAGAAATATCATAGATGGCTTTGCCATAACTACTCCTACTCCTCCCCCTATTAATCCAATTATTTTGTATGATGAAAATTCGGAAACAATAACAGATGAGTTTGGAGAAATTTTAACAACGGGATAATTAACATGCCAAATATTACACAATTAACTACTACATCATCAATTATATCTACTACAACATTTGTTGTAATTAATAACGGTGCTACACGAAGATATTCGTATCAGGATTTACGTAGTAAACTAACATCAGATGGCGCAGTTGGATATACAGGCAGTGCAAGTGTTGGTTATACGGGGTCAACTGGTACCCAAGGTTATACAGGTTATACAGGATCAACTGGTACTGTAGGTTATACAGGATCAACTGGTACTGTAGGTTATACAGGTAGTGCTGGCACTAGTACTGGAGGTACTTACACACTAACCACAGCAACGGCCTCAGTATTAGGCGGAGTTAAAATTGGTAGTGGTGTGTCAATCACCGGCGATGGTACCATCAGTGCAAGCGCAGGTGGTGGGTATTCAAGAACAACTCATGTTGCTATGACCGGATCTCTTTATCCCGGAACTACTGGAACTACTTATTTTACAGGATTTAAATCTTATGCATTGTTAAAAATATCTACAAGCATCGACGCCTGGGTCAGATTATATACAACTAGTGCAGCAAGAACTAGCGATAGTTCAAGAGCACAAACTACCGATCCTACTCCGGGTTCAGGTGTCATAGCCGAAGTAATCACATCAGGGGCGCAAACGGTATTAATGACCCCGGGGGTAATTGGATTTAATGATGATACAACTACAACTTCAACAATATATGCCGCAGTAACTAATTTATCTGCAGGACAACAGGCTGTAACAGTTACGCTAACACTTTTACAATTAGAAGCATAACATGTCTGAAATACATGATACTCCTGTCGTTTCCGCTAATTTAGAAATATTAAAATTATCCGACGACATCACAGCATTAGCATATCCAAGTTCCGGATACCTCACTCCGCCACAGGTTGCATCGGCTTATAATTTGCCTTACCATGACGGAGCCGGAGTTAAAATTGGAATTATTGCTCCTTTAGGCGGCGGCTTTTTACAAGGCGATCTTGATTTTATGATTAATGACATGGTGTCAAACGGACTGCTTCCTGTAGGCACTACTTCACCTACAATTAACACAGTTTTATTAGATGGCAAAAGTGGATTATTTTCAGATGATCCTAATAATGCTAATGGTGAAAATATACTTGATATATATTGTATTGCCACAATGGTGCCGGCCGCAAATATTACCATATATTTTGGGGCTAATTTTGTAAGCACCATTCAACGAGCAACATCTGATGGCTGTCATATTATCAGTATAAGTTATGGATATCCGTCGGGCGAAGCAACTCTTAGCGGCGCCAACTTAGATTATTTTGAATCTTTATTATTAACACCAGCAACTAATGCTAAGATGGCAGTCTGTATATCATCCGGTGACTCTGGTTCAACATTTGGAAGTGAAACAGTTGCACGAGTAGCATATCCTGGAGGTAGTCCTCAAGTTATTTCAGTAGGTGGAACAAAACTTATTTTAAATGTTGATCAATTAACACGATCATCTGAAACTGATGATAATAGAGATAATAATTCTACCTGGGGTGGAGGTGGTGGCGTGAGTGGTCATTTTTCTGCACCTAGTTGGCAATCTGGTTTATATTATACACCAATTATTAATAATGTGACAGGTAGTCCAACAGCATTAACTATGAGAGGGGTTCCTGATATATCTGCTCCTATGAATGGTTATTTAGTACGCATGGATAGCACTTGGTATTCCATGACAGGAACAAGTGCATCAGCACCAGTTATGGCCGGTATGATCGCAAGGATACAAGCAATAACAGGAAAGCAACGATCGTCTGCTGAATACAATGCATTATTTTACAATCACAAAGGTTCATTTTACGATATTATTGTTGGTACCAACAACACACTAATAACTGATGGATATGCTGGTACTACAAATTGGGATGCGGTTACTGGATTAGGACCCCCAGTGGGTAACAAAGTTTTTCAATATATGAAAAACGGATTACGTCTAACATCCGGAAGTGTATTCCCTAATCATAAATTTGATAAAAGACCTGTCTCTGGACAAGTTTGGCCGCGAACAAAAACACTATGAGTTTAAAATTTGCCCAAAGTATCTATCAGGTAAAAAATCCTGAAAAATATGTTGGAACTAAACCTCCCTATTGTCGTAGTAGTTGGGAAACAACTTTTTGTATGTTTTGCGATAACAACCCTAGTATACAAAATTGGGCAAGTGAACCTGTAAAAATACCCTACAGGGATCCACTAACAGGCAAGCCAACAGTGTATGTTCCTGATTTTTTAATTCATTACATTGATAAGAATATGAAAAAACATGCTGAACTTATAGAGATTAAACCTGCTAATCAAATGCTGATAGAAAAAGTAGGAAAAAACCCTTACAATCAAGCACAGTACGTAAAGAATATGGCTAAATGGGCAGCAGCAAATAAATGGGCTCAACAGCAGGGATTAAAGTTTAGAGTTATCAACGAACACGATATTTTTTCCAACACTAAAAAAATGAAATAAGTAATGTTATGACTAAAAAACTCGAAGATCTTCTTAACATTGATTCCGCTGAAGAACCTATAATAGTTCCAACTAGCGTAGATGCTGAACCGGTAACTGCTATTAATTTACAAGATAAATTAGAAGAATTTGACAAAATTGCAGCCGCATTACCGCAAGTAAAAGGTCTTGGCGATATTAGTGATTCAGAGTTTGATGCACTTGCAGCAAAAGCAGAAGCAGCATATGATGATCTAATGGACTTAGGTATGAACGTAGAAGCACGTCACGGTGCTAAAATGTTTGAAGTTGCTGCTAATATGCTTAATGCGGCAATTACCGCTAAGTCTAATAAAATAGACAAAAAACTCAAGATGATTGATCTACAGATTAAGAAACTAGCAATTGATAAAAAGAATGGTGATAAGAACGGTGACACCATAGAAGGCGAAGGCTATATTGTTACAGACCGTAATAGTATCCTGGAAAAACTTAAGAATATGAATAAATAATACTATGAAAACATTTACTCAATACCTATCCGAGTCAACTAAAAAGTATGACTTCCGTGTGAAAGTTGCCGGGGAGTTTACAACTGAGCAAGAATCTTCAATGAAATCATTGTTGAGTAAGTTTGCAGTTAGCGGCTTTAAAAAGACCGGTACTACTCCCATTCAAACATTACCATTAGACTTTCCTCAAGTTAAAAACTGTGAAGTGAATATCTATGAAGTGGTGTTAGATTACCCTACAACACAACAAGAACTAACAGAATACCTGAGTTCATCATTGGGTGTAAACAAGAGTCATCTTGTAGTACGTAGCCCATTTGAACATACTGAAGAATATCAACATAATGATCCTAAGCGTGAAGGAGCATTATTAAATGATCCAGATTATAAAGAAGCAGGTAGTCCTCAATTTGAAGACTTCTACGGCGATAAGTACAATAGCGGTTTTGTTAAAGAATTAAATGATATTCTTAAACTTCAACGCAAAGCCCGTGGAGAAGAAATTCCCACTGAAGGTGCAGCTAAATTCAATACTGACACCGATGACACGCAACAGAGCCTATTAAAATTTCAGGCTCAAGACCTAAGGAAATAATTATGCAAATGATCGATGTAATGAAGCGTTTAGCCGAATTGGATAGCAAAAATCCTACTATTGTTAAAGAAAATCAACAAGTAGAAGAATGTGGTATTATGCCCGAGATGGGCATGATGGGCGGTATGCCCGAGCGTCCTCCAATGCCAGCAAGCATTAATATGACAGCAGGTAGTGGTGACGAACTAAGCGACATGCTGGCAACTATTATGCAACTAGCAGGAAGAAAAGCACCAGGTGCTGAAGAGCCAATGGGTGCTGAACCAGCAATAGCATTAACTGCCGAACCAGAAATGACCGGTGGAGATGCAATGCGTTCGATGATGGATAAATTAAATCCAATGGACGGCGATGACCAGGGCGGTGATGATGTTAGCGCAGCACACGGCGACATTGATAATGACGGCGATCATGACATGGATGATCACAAAGCAGAAAAAGATGAAGAAGAAACAGACGAAGGTCAATATGACAATAGTCCTAGTGATCCACGTAAGCCTCCTCCGTTCAGTGCTAACCAGTTTGCTAATAAAGAAAATCAACCTGGTCAAGGTGATAGAATGGATGGCAATATGCCTAAGGCCACAATGGAACAACAATTGATGGCTGCATACAAAGATTTTGTATCAGAAAGCAAACCGAGTGCTGGTATGAGCAAAGGCGAAAAATCTAGTTTGGTTAAGAAAGCCAAATCAGGTGGAGACATTGGTAAGCCAGGTAAGAGTTTTGACAAAGTAGCCAAGGCTGCTGGTGGCGGTGAAAAAGGTAAGAAGATTGCTGCCGCTGCTATGTGGAAAAACGCAGCAAAATAAGACGTTAGGATGTAATCCAAATAGCCTCTACGGAGGCTATTTTTTTCAGTAAATAAACATATGGGATCAAAAAACTTAGATGGGCAACTGGTAAAAAGAGCCCACGCAACACAAAAATTTACAGAGCAAGATTTATTAGACCTTGCCTCTTGTCAAGATCCAATCGACGGACCACACTACTTCTTAGAGCATTTTTTCTATATTCAACATCCTACTAAAGGTAAGTTACTATACGAACCTTTTGAATATCAAAAAAGATTAATTGATAGTTATCATCAAAATAGATTTAACGTAAATCTACTTCCACGCCAAACCGGTAAAACTACTACAGCAGCAGGATATCTACTCTGGTTTGCTATGTTTGTGCCTGACTCTACTATCCTAATTGCAGCACACAAATATACAGGTGCTCAAGAAATTATGAATCGTATTAGATATGCATATGAATTATGTCCTGATATGATTCGTGCAGGTGCTACAAGTTATAATAAACAAAGTATTGAATTTGAAAATGGATCACGTATTGTTGCACAGACAACTACTGAAACAACAGGTCGTGGTATGTCATTATCATTACTATACGCTGATGAGTTTGCATTCGTTCCGCCTAACGTGGCTAGTGAATTCTGGACTTCAATATCACCCACACTAGCAACTGGTGGTAAGGCAATTATTACATCAACACCTAACTCAGACGAAGATCAATTTGCACAGATATGGAAAGAAGCCAACTATAAGTTTGACGAGTTTGGTGAAGAACAACGGGTAGGACGTAACGGATTCTTTCCATTTAGAGCATTTTGGCATGAGCATCCAGACCGTGACGAAGAATGGGCAGCAACTGAACGTAGTCGTATTGGCGAAGAACGATTTAAACGAGAACACGATTGTGAATTCTTAGTCTATGACGAAACACTGGTCAGCAGTATGAAAATGGCTGAGATGGTGGGAGATGAACCTAGTATGCGTATGGGTCAATGTCGTTGGTATAAAAAAATAAATCCAATGAGTACCTATATGATAGCATTAGATCCTAGTCTAGGTACGGGCGGTGACCCTGCTGCAATTCAGATAGTTGAAATACCTAGTTTTGAACAAGTAGGTGAGTGGCAGCATAATTTAACAATTGTACAATCACAAGTCAGAATTCTTAGAGATATTTGTAACTATATCAATGATGAATGTGCAGCAAAAGGTGTGCAATCTAGTATCTATTACAGCATAGAAAATAATAGTGTAGGTGAAGCAGCACTGGTAGCACTTGAAGAAATAGGCGAAGAAAGCGTCCCGGGATTATTCCTCAGTGAGCCTATTAAGAAAGGACATGTACGCAGATTCCGTAAGGGATTTAACACCACACATTCTAGTAAAATTAATGCTTGTGCCAAGTTAAAATACCTATTAGAAAGTGATAGATTACGCATACATTCTAAAGCATTTATCAGTGAATTAAAAACTTACATTGCTAAAGGCATGAGTTTTGAAGCCAAAGTAGGACATCATGATGACCTTGTTAGCAGTATGTTATTGGCAATACGTATGATTTTAGTGCTACAAGAATGGGATCCTGCTATATATGACCGTATGCGTGAAGAAAGAGATGATGAATTTCTCATGCCCATGCCCATATATATTAGTCAGCATTAAATAAATAACAATATGAAACCTATACAAATTATCGCCCAAGACCTTTTTGACAAAGTACGCAGTCGTTTTACCAATTTAGAAATGGGAGACGAAACAGGTGCAGTTACTATTGACCCAGCAGAAGCACGTTTCTTTGATTTTGACTTTGTTAATGAAGGTGTTAATCTTGGTCGTGTTAGCATTAGTTTAAACGATCTTGGCAGTTTAAAAATCTATTACAGCCAAGGTATTACAGAAAATCAAGACGATCGTGCTACCCAAATGTGGTTTAATTTCCTTAAAGAAATGAGACTATTTTCTATGCGTAGATTGCTGAGATTTGACACAAGAGACATTGCTAAGAATAATTTAGATAAGAACGATTTTCAACATTTGGCCGCAACTCAAGGCCCTAAGGAAGAACCAGATATGAATACTATGAACGAATCACGTTGGAACCACAAGAGTTCCAGCAAAACCAGCCGTGCTGTACAAGGCAAAACAGAAGTTATTGTACGTCACGCAAAAGCAGTAGAAGAAACATATCCAGGCGCACGTAGCCAAAGCAAAAACATCAAGGCAATCTTTATACAAAACCACGATGGCGAACGTTTCAAGTATCCATTTATACATACAGCAGGTGCGTTTGCAATGGCACAACACGTAGATCATGGTGGTGTTCCACATGATCCAGCAGGCAAAGCAATTATTAAAATGAGTGAGAATATTGCAAAGTTAGGCGAATTCCAACGACACATACAACGTAGTGCCTTGCACGCCGATGCACATGGGATTGCGGAACGAGCCATAGGCCACATGAACGAACTTAAAGCAAAGGTAGCAGCATTAGGAAAACGACACCACTACGAAGCATGGAGAGAAGATTTTGAAATGGCAAGCCAAGGTGGTGGTGCACCAGAAGAAATGGTGCTAGATGCAGTAACATTAGAAGATTATAAAAGTAAATTTACAGAAATAAATTTCCAGGAAGAACTAACCGGTTACTTCCCATTACTACATAGTATTATGAGTGAGACTAATGCTGTTGATCTTGAAGAATATGTTGGAGAAGCGGCAGCACCTTGGGAATCAGACGAGGAAGCCGCTGCCCGTGAAAAAGATAAAGATGAACCTACAAATACTACAGGATCCGATGGTGCAGAACACGGCGGTCACTCTAGAGCAAGACATTTAGCAAGACAAGCAATTCCAAAAGAAAAATCAGCAGCAGAAAGTATTGATGCATTTGAAGAATGGGCAGAATCAGTAGAACAGGGCAAACTTACAGGCGATCAAATACTAGAATTAAAACAAGCGTTAAGTGATTTACAAGCATCGGGACAAAAACTAGAACTAGGTCCAGACGGCCAAACAGCGATACAATTTTTTAGTGAGTTAGGACTAGACGATGGTGATCTTGAAGAAAAACTTGAAGCAGCAACTCAACTAGATCCATCCGGCGACGGCCTTGAAATTATGAAATTATGGGCTCAAGAAAGTTATCCAGAATTACTAGTAGCATTGGGCATGAGTGGTACTGGTGAAGAGCCTCCATCCGAGGCAGCACCCCCGGCACCTGAGGCAGGCGCAGCGCCAGCAGCACCTCCTGCACCTGAAGTTCCGGTAGCAGAAGGAAAAGGTAACAAAATGGTTCAAGAAGTTGCCAAGATTGTTAAGAGTTTTTACAATCAATCTAACGAAAGTGTTGGACCATTCCGTGCTCCAGAGAACATTGCATTGGATTGCAAAAAGCAAGTTACTGAAAAGTTTGGTGAAAAAGCAGGCGAACAAGCATATGAAATGGCAGAGGCATTTATTAATAAACTAACACAAGAATGGCACCAAAAACATGGACATGTAAAGAGTACTCCTGTAGATCAGGGTGATGGTTTAAGTGTCGATGGTTTAAAAGAAATCCTAGGCAGAATCAAACAAAAAGTAGAAGGCATTGGACAACCAGAAATGGAAGAAAAAGACGACTGGCATCCATCAAAACATGTAACAGATCCACAAAAACAAAAAGAACTTGAACCACATAATAAAAATGTTCATCGTGACAGTTATGCTGACCGCGCAGCATATTTAGATGCTGCTGGTGTTAAACGTGATGAACCACAAGACGAAGGCTCTAAGCAAGATTTTAGAACACATGGTATGGACAGCAAACCAAGCAAGGAAAATCCAAAAGGTAATCCACCCCCATTAGATTGGAAGGTGGATCCAATTCAAGCAGCAACAGATAGGGCACATGACGCAGGCTCAAAACTATTACAAAGATTAGCAGGCATTAGAAAAAAATAATTGGCAAAATAAGCAGCCATTAAGGTTGCGATGATAAATAAAACTGTGTATAGTTAACGCTATGCACAGTTTTTCTTTTAGTCAGTTGGCTTTAAGAAAGCGGCATAATATATTTTATAAAGGCAAAACATTATGGCAACATTAGCAGAAATTAGAGCAAAACTTCAAGCAAGTTCTCAACAAAACACCGGTGGCTCAGCAGGTGGAGACAACGCAATTTATCCCCATTGGAATATGCCAGAAGGTTCGACTACTACAGTTCGATTCCTTCCAGACGCTGATCCAAACAACACATTCTTCTGGATTGAACGTGCAATGATCAAATTGCCCTTCGCTGGAATTAAAGGTGAAACTAATTCTAAACCCGTTACTGTACAAGTTCCTTGTATGGAAATGTGGGGCGAAACATGCCCGGTATTGACAGAAGTCCGTCCATGGTTCAAAGACAAGAGTTTGGAAGATATGGGTCGTAAGTACTGGAAAAAGAAATCTTACTTGTTCCAAGGGTTTGTTGGTGACAGCAAACTACAAGAAGATGGAAAATTACCTGAGAATCCAATCCGTCGTTTCATTATCGGATCACAAATTTTTAACATTGTTAAGAATGCGTTGATGGATGCTGAGATCGAAGAATTGCCAACTGACTATGTCCGTGGCTTGGATTTCAAGATTGCTAAAACAAGCAAAGGTGGATATGCTGACTATTCAACATCAACTTGGGCTCGTCGCGAACGTGCTCTTGCTGAAGCAGAACAAGCAGCAATTAAGCAATATGGTTTGTTTGATTTGAAGGCTTTCCTACCTAAGAAACCAGGTGAAGTCGAACTCAAAGTTATCGCAGAAATGTTTGCAGCATCAGTTGATGGTGAAGCATATGATGGCGATCGTTGGGGTCAATACTTTAAGCCAGCAGGTTTTGGTGGTAGTGGCTCAGCAACCGGCAGCGCCAGTACAGCAGCACCAAAGGCAGCACCAGCAGCAAAAATTGAGGAAGACGACGTCCCTTTTGAACCTGCGGCAGCAACACCCGCTAAAGCGGTTGCACAAGAAGAGCCAAAGAACGAAGCAGGATCACGTGCAGCAGACATTATTGCAATGATTCGTAATCGTAACGCAGCAGCAAACTAAGGAGTAACAAATGGGAAAAGCATTTGATATTTCTAAGTTTAGAAAGTCGATTACTAAGTCTATTGACGGTCTTGGTATTGGCTTTAACGATCCAACAGATTGGATCTCAACTGGTAACTATGCTCTTAACTATCTTATCTCTGGGGACTTTTTTAAAGGGGTCCCCCTTGGTAAAGTTACAGTATTTGCCGGTGAAAGTGGTGCAGGAAAGAGTTATATTTGCTCTGGAAACATCATCCGTCACGCACAAGAACAAGGCATTTTTGTTATCCTAGTTGATAGTGAAAACGCTCTTGATGAAAAGTGGTTGTTGGATTTAGGTGTTAATACCAGTGAAGATAAACTACTTAAACTCAATATGGCTATGATTGATGATGTGGCAAAAACCATATCAGAATTCATGAAAGAATACAAATTAATGCCCGAAGAAAGTCGTCCTAAGATTTTGTTTGTCATTGATAGTTTGGGTATGTTGCTTACTCCAACTGACGTAAATCAGTTCGAAGCAGGTGAAATGAAAGGTGACATGGGCCGTAAGCCTAAGGCGCTAACTTCATTAGTTCGTAACTGTGTTAATATGTTTGGCTCGTGGAATGTTGGTATGGTTTGTACAAATCATACATACGCAAGTCAGGACATGTTTGATCCAGATGATAAAATTTCAGGTGGTCAAGGATTTATCTACGCTAGTTCTATTGTAGTTGCTATGCGTAAATTGAAACTGAAAACCGACGAAGATGGTAATAAAACTACCACTGTAAATGGTATTCGTTCAGCCTGTAAGATTATGAAAACACGCTATTCCAAACCTTTTGAATCAGTACAAGTTGAGATTCCGTACTCGACAGGTATGAGTCCATTTAGTGGTTTAGTTGATTTGTTTGAAGCCAAAAGCAAGTTGAAGAAAGAAGGCAACAGTCTTGTTTATACAACCAAAGATGGCGAAATTATCAAGCAATTCCGCAAAGCATGGAATAGTAATGACAAGGACGGTTTGACCGTAATTATGGCCGAGTGGGAAGAAATTAATGTTCCTGTAGAGGCAGTAGAAACAGAGGAAGCATAATATGGAAGAAGATCTAATTATCGGTGTATGGGACACTTTTAAGGACTATGTTCCTGAAAAAAATCGTGAAACAGCAGCAACGCATTTTGTAGATTTTTTAATCGGACAAGATGTTGAGTTGTCAGTACTTGAATCAGTTATGGGATTTGATCCTCATCTTGATTCTGCAATACAACTTATTGTAGATGAATTTAATGATGAAAATCAAATTGACGAAGACGATATCTACGACGAAGACGAGGACTAATTGTGAATTGGTACAGCAAAGTAAGCAAAGATATTGCTCACTTGCCAGGCTGTATTGATTACTATTATCTCGAATTAGACTCAGCAAGAGCAGAGGTTAAAATCCATGGCAACGTGGAAAAATCCTCTGCTGCTTTGCCTGGTATTGTTGCTCATCGATTTAATCAACTTCAAGAAATTGAAGGTATCTTAGAATATCTAAACATTGAACTGCGCCGCCTACGTTCCAAAACTTTTAAGAAATATTTGGAAAACTATCAACGTGCTCTTAGCAGTAGAGATGTTGAAAAGTATGTAGAAGGTGAGGCAGATGTAGTTGATATGGAAAAGATCATCAATGAGTTTGCACTACTACGCAATCAATGGCTGGGTATTATTAAGGGCTTAGATATCAAACAGTGGCAACTAAGTAATATTATCAAACTCCGAACAGCGGGTATGGAAGACGTTGTTATTTGACACAGAAGGACTTGAGTCCTTTTGTGTTTTGTAGTATAATAATTGTATGTATATTGAAGATTTACTTTCCGAGTTAATGTATTCTGTTAAGACCAATCGTTATGATTTAACATTGGTGCAGAGTTTCTACGAACAGATAAATTATAAAAATTTGGGTTTTACAGAGAAGCAATCTGCTATAATGCTCAAAATGTTAAAAGCATACAAAAATCAAATTAATGTCCATCTAGGCAAAGACATAACCCCATTGTTAGACGCACCCTTATTCAAATATAAAATCAGAACTATTAGTATGGTAAAACATATTTCCACACATATTTCTGAAAAAACTATTAGAGTTAAATTTCCTTATGAGGAAAAACTTGTAAATGAGATTAAAAAAGTTAAAACTGAATTCTCGTTAGCAGAATGGCAGGCTGATGACAAATTATGGATTTTTTCGTTGGAAGATAAAGTTATAAATTTCTTTTCATCTTGGATTGAACGTTATAATTTCACAGCCGATGAAGAATTTAAAAATTTTATCAGTCAAATTGAGACTATAACTTCAAACATTGAAAATTATGTCCCTATGCTAACATATGATGGTAAAAATACCAAATATATCAATGTACACAGTAGTGTTCCAGCACTTACTGGTAATGATATTTTAAAATCGGTGCTTGAAGCAAGACGTGCTGGCATTACCACATGGGATAATAATGTTGATAATGCATTAGATAACTGCAATGAAGATGAAATAGTCAAAGAATTCATAAAAACTGACCCGGCCACCAATTTTTCCATAAATTTGGAAGAAAATTCAATTTTAGAGTTGAAGCCAATTGTTCAAGGTTTATTGCCTTGCATTGTTACTGTTCCCGGCGGCAATGAATTGGCCAAAATGCAACAGGCACTAGAATTGCTAAAAGACATTGGTATTGAAAATCACGAAATTAGTGTTTTATTCCGCTTACCTAATGAAAATGGGGGAGATTTTAACAAATTTGTCAAGGAAGAAAAACTAAATTCGCCTGTGTCTGAAACAACCAAAGTGGTGGTCCTTAGTGGAAAACTTCCTAAGCCATTATTTGAATCAAAACTGAAATTTAATTGTGTATTGAATTTTAATTTCTATAATATACATTATACTCTTGCTAATTTTATGAAAAACAAGCATAATGTTATTAATGTGTTAGCAGATAAAAAAACAAAGAGCCCGCAAATTGAGTACATGTAAAGTTATTATTAAAGATGAAGTGAATGTTAAGATTGAAAATTTAGATCTCGATGTTCGTAAGGCTTTGGTCAAAAAATTCAAGTACGAAGACCCCACTGCTCGCTTCAGACCAAGTTACAAATTAGGTCGATGGGATGGAAGCATTAGTTTCTTTGGTCTTGGTGGCTCAACTTATCTCAGTATGCTTGGACCGGTGTTAGAGTACATTGAAAGCAAGAACTACTACATCGAATTTGAAGATCAACGTACCACTACAAGTCTGGAATTTTCCGAGATTTTTGAGGATTTTTGGGGTGAAAAAACGTGGCCTCTAGGACATCGTTTTGCTGGTCATCTTATTCGTTTACGTAGTGACCAAGTTGATGTCATTAATAAGTTTTTAGAAAATCCACAATGTTTACAGGAAATTGCCACTGGTTTTGGTAAGACAATCACCACCGCAACTTTGGCGAAAATTTGTGAAAAATACGGTCGAACAATAACCATTGTTCCTAATAAAAGTTTAGTAGAGCAAACCGAAGAAGACTTTGTTAATGTCGGTTTAGATGTGGGTGTTTACTATGGAGACAGAAAAGATCTTAACAAAACACACACAATCTGTACTTGGCAAAGTTTGAATATTTGGGACAAAAAAAGCAAAAACGACGACGATATTTTACAAATTTCTGAGTTTTTAGCAGACGTAAGAACAGTGATGGTTGACGAAGTACACATGGCAAAAGCCGATGTATTGAAGAAATTGTTGACACAGAATCTAAGTCATGTTCCAATTCGTTGGGGACTTACAGGAACCATTCCAAAAGCAGAACATGAGTATCAAGCATTACGTGCAAGCCTGGGAGAAGTGATAAATGTAGTCAAAGCACATGAACTACAAGAAGCAGGTATATTAAGTAATTGTCACGTTAATGTTGTTCAAACAGCCGAATGGAAAGAGTTTGGAAGTTATGCAGAAGAATTAAAATATCTTGTTACTGATGATAAAAGAATGACCTACATCAGTAACATGATTCGTAATATTGCAACATCGGGAAATACCTTAGTCTTAGTTAATAGAATCGACTCTGGTAAATTTATTATTGAGCAAATACCAGAGGCGGTGTTTGTATCAGGTCAAGTCAAAACTAAAGACAGGAAAGAAGAATACGATGAGATTAGAACTGCTGATAACAAGATTATTGTGGCGACTTTTGGTGTGGCCGCTGTGGGTATTAATATTCCTAGGATTTTTAATCTGGTTCTTCTGGAGCCCGGAAAGAGCTTTGTCCGAGTTATACAGTCGATTGGGCGAGGCATTAGAAAAGCAGACGACAAGGACTTCGTCCAGATCTGGGATATAACAGCCGCTAGCAAATATGCTAAACGTCACTTGACAGAAAGAAAGAGGTTTTATAAAGAAGCCAAATATCCATTTAATATTGAGAAAGTAAAATACCTATAAAGGAAAAATATGTTTTTTAAGAAAAAGAAAAAAGTAATAAAGTTAGAAATGTATGCTCCTGTTGGGCAGTTAATAGACATGTTCCCACCGGTATTAATGAAAGATGATATCCCTGCTTGGTATGATAATATACCTGCTGATGCTCCCGGAAAAACAGTTAAACATTGTCCTGGATTTAAGGACTTATATAGTAAAGGTATATCTATTCCCCTGTGGGCAGATTATAATGTAGAAACAGGTGTCAATAAAATTACTAACATTACTTGGCCAAAAAAATCAGGTTTGTTAAATGCCGGTGGACATAATTTACAACAACAAGCACCAAGTGCTTGGCCTGACTATGTTAATATAAAATTTGAAAGTCCATGGCGTGTCTGGTGCGATGAACCAATACCGTTTATTTTTTTACAACCTGTTTGGAATCAGAAAGATCCACAACAATTTACCACGGTACCCGGCGTTACTGAATTTAGATATCAACATCAAATTAACATTATCACCTTATGGAAAACTAATGGAATTCCTAGACAAGATATGCTTAAGGCAGGAACTACCATTGCCCAATTGATACCGTTAACTGACGATAGACCTATAGAAATTTCATTACATACACTTACACAAGATGTATATAATGAAAAATTTGTAGCCTGGGATTATTCACTAGGTAAAGCCAGTTATATGAAATTAAAAAATATAATTAATAAAAATAAAAAATAATATGCAAATTTTAACACTAAACAATGAGATATTTTATCTCAACGAATTACCAGAAGAGGTAGATGACGATTTAAGATTTGCTGTACTGGATAATAGTGATAGTTCTAACCCTGATTATTTCTTTATTCCACTTATCTTTTTAGAAAGTTTTACTGGACCTGCTGCGGTACTAAAAGTGGGTAAACATGAAATAACTATGCCACTAGATTGGTGTGCTATCGTTGGTGATCCTGAAGGCCCTGATATGGAAGTACTACCACTTACTAGTCTAAATGATCGAGGTTTTAAAACATTTTGCTTTAATCCACTAAGCAGTTTCCGACCCGAATTTCATGAGATTGATATCATAGATGTATATCAAGATGTTAAATGGTATTTTCCAAAGATGAAGCCGGGACAACTATTATGCACACCATTGGAAGCGGGTCCTAAACCTACTTGTGCTTATTTTGTTAAAGAAGTTAGTCGTCAAAGTGAATTAGTGGATTATACAAGGTGCTGGTAAAATGGGGACACTTACTCCCGGGGCTAGATATACTTACAAAAATGTAGACGGTATAACCTACGCACAAGAAGAGGATTCTGATGAGTGGATAGAAACTGGTTGGCGATGGGATAAAAGAACCGATGATGGTAGACCACTACATGATCATATAATGGATAACCAACTGTGGGGTAACATTCGGCGATCAGCAAAAACTAATATCGCTTTACATAAAGCATTAGAACGTGCTATAATAATATATTATCTAAGTAAAGATAAAGACGATATTGATCATCATCCGGTATAATTATGGCACTTGATATTAAACGTGAACTTAGAGCAGTGGATCAAAAGACCTACGATTTTTATGATAACCTCACAGACGAAGAAAAGAAAGCATTCAGTCCTTTTATCTTAATGCGATATACTGCTAATATAGATATGCTTGATCGAGATATACAAGAATGGTATTTAGAAATGACCAACGAACTGGTCAATAAAAATCACTGGGAACTAAGTAAAAATCATAAAGCATTATTATGGAAATTGTTCGCCGCAACTGGTACCGGCGTTAATTGCTACCATCCTTATTTGGCGGCAGGTAAAAAAGAAAAAGCCAATAAGATTGAAAAACTATTATGCGAAATATATCCGGCAATGAAAATGTCCGATGTTAAACTAATGGCATCAATGATGAATAAGAAAGATAAAGACGAACTTTTTGATAAAATGGGTTTTGATAAGAAACAACGGAAGGAATACGAATGAACTGGTTCGAACCTCTACGAGATGATCTGATGGTACAACAACAGATCCGTAATAGTTGGGAACATATGGTCGGTGTAATTATGCTTAATCAAACTGGGCGTAAATCAGTCAAGACCACACTGCCCGAATTTCTATATTGGTTTCCAACACCACATGCATTGATTAATGCTGATGAGGAATTTGTCAAAAGCATTATCAAACCCCTGGGAATGACCAATGTCAGATACAAGCGTTTATTGGGTATGAGCCGTGACTACTTGACATGGAATGGGGTTGATGCAACTGACCTGTACGGTATAGGCAAGTATGGAAGTGATAGTTATGAAATATTTTTTAAACAAAATTACTCTGTCCAGCCAACAGATAAAGAATTAAAAAGATATTTAGAAGAAGAAATAGAATGATTGATTTAGTAGCACAACCTTATACTTGTGTACATTGTGGTAAGAGTTTTATGAAAGATAAAACCCTAGTTGCCCATATGTGCGAACGCAAAAGACGTGCTCTACAAAAGGATGAAAAACGTGTACAAGCAGGTTTTATGGCATTTAATCGCTTTTGGCAATTGACACAAAATGCCAAGAAATCTAAATCATATGACGACTTTGCTGACAGCAGTTACTATAATGCCTTTGTAAAATTTGGTAGTTTTATTAATAATGTTAATCCATTATATCCAACTAAGTTTGTAGACTATGTGATCAAAAGTGGCATTAAATTGGACCACTGGTGCAGAGACGAACTATATGAAAAGTATCTGTTTGATATGCTTAAGGTTGAACCAGTTGAAAGTGCTGTACAAAGAAGTCTGCAAACTATGATGGAATGGGGTGATTCACATAATGCTAACTATGCACATTATTTTAACTATGTAAGTCTTAACAAAGCAGTACATGATATACTTAACGGCAAGATTAGTTTTTGGATGATACTTAATAGTGCTCCTGGAAAAACTATGATTAATAATATGAGCGACGAACAATTAGCAATGATTGCTCCAGTATTTGATGTTCCATTTTGGATGAAGAAGTTTAAACAAAGCCCTGCGGATGTCGCATTAGTACAAGAAATATGTATGGAGGCAGGAATAAAATGAGTCAGGAAAATTTTAAAACATTTGTAGAGCACTATCGAATTAATATCATTGACGATAACAAACGTGCCCATAGACATACACGAATGAATGTGGAATATTTTCAGAATCCCGTTGACTATAACGATTTAACAGCAACGCATGCCATGCGATACGAAACTGTAAAACTCTATACAGTAGAAATTACCGAGGATTCATTAGAACGATTGGCAGACTTTGAAGCCGAGGTTTTCAACAACATGAAAGGTCGAGGACATTATAATATGTTTGAACATCTAATGGAACAGAAGGAAGAAGAAAAACGTCTACGAGACAAGTATCCGGCAGTGAAGAAGGCTTATCAACATTACAGTCTTATGTTAAAATTAGCAGAAAGTGGTGAACTGTGAAAATAGTACTAGTCACTGGTGGCTTTGACCCTTTGCATAGTGGACATATTGCTTACTTTGAAGCGGCCCGTAAACTAGGTGATATGTTAATCGTTGGTATTAACACGGACGAGTGGTTAGTCCGTAAAAAGAGAAAATCTTTTATGGACGAATACGAACGTCTCCGTATTATAGAATCATTAAAAGTTGTAGATAAAGTTGTATGTTATCCTGATGCAGATAATAGTAGTAAAAATACTATTACTGGAGTTAGGGCTATGTATCCCAATGCAACAATAATTTTTGCCAACGGCGGGGATCGTACTAAAGAGAATATACCGGAGATGGGCCTAGTAGACGATAAACTAGAGTTTGTATTCGGCGTTGGCGGAGAATATAAAGTTAACAGCAGTAGTTGGATTCTTGAAGAGTGGAAGGCGCCAAAGACATTGCGCCCGTGGGGGTATTATCGTATACTACATGATGTAACAGGATGTAAGGTTAAAGAATTAACTGTAGAGCCGGGTAAAAGTTTAAGTATGCAGAAACATTTTAAACGTAATGAATACTGGTTGGTTACAGAGGGCAAATGTGATGTTAATACAATGCTGCCTGATAACAGTTATCCAATGACCTTAACTCTATCTCAACACCAATCATATCATGTTGACATGAATTACTGGCATCAATTAACTAACCCATATAACATACCGTGTCGTATTGTAGAAGTGCAGTACGGTGAACATTGCGTTGAAGATGATATTGAGAGGAGAACAGAATGAAGATACCAAAATATGGAAGTAAATGGACAGGACACGGTAGTCACGAAGTATTTCGAGTTTTAAATACTATTGAAATGGATGACGGACATACTTGGGTACACTATTGCAATGATAGCAATGGTGAGAATACCTATAGTTGTTATGTTGAAAGTTTTCTAGAACGATTTACAGAGACAGTCAATTGAAACAAAAATTCATCGATTTATACATGGCATGGGCGGCTCGTACCGCAGAACTTAGCCACGCTAAACGATTACAAGTTGGGGCGGTAATTGTTAAAGATGACAGCGTTATCAGTTACGGTTACAACGGTATGCCTGCAGGTTGGGATAACAATTGCGAGAACAAAGAATACATGAGCAGTGATGCTGGCGGTTGGCTAAGTCCCGAAGAGATTTACGAACAGTGGCCATTTGAAGAAACTGTAGTAGTCGCGAACGATAATGAAAGTTTTGAAACTACTCGTCGTTATAAACTAAAAACTAAACCAGAGGTATTACATGCTGAATCAAATGCGATTGCCAAATTGGCCAAAAGTACAAATAGCGGTATGGGCGCTACTATGTTCATTACCCACGCTCCATGTATGGAGTGTGCCAAACTTATATACCAAAGCGGTATTGGGCACGTTCTATATCGTAGTGCTTATAGGGATACTAGTGGCGTCACGTTTCTCGAAACTTCGGGCGTAAAGGTTGAACAAATATAATGGATATTGATATCGACTTTCAAGATAGAAAACAGGTGCTTGATATAATCAAGCATATACCTGCATGTCTTGAAGATGGAAAGAAACATAATACAGGAGTCTATTGCCATAGTATTCCTTACAATCCGTTAACTGATACTGCTAGTATTGATTATAAATCTGCAGAGGCTAGGGGATATTTTAAGATCGACTTCTTAAATGTTAATGCTTATAATGGTGTCAAAGATGAAGAACATTTAATTCAATTACTTAACACTGACCCACTGTGGGATTTATTGTATGAAAAAGATATATGTGATCAATTATTCCATATCAACGGATATCACAACTTACTTGCTGAATTAAAGCCTACAACTATTATTGAATTAGCAATGGTCTTGGCTATGATTAGACCGGGCAAGAAACATTTGATCCCAATATGCAAGGAACAAGGCTTCCAAGCCATCAATGATGAAATATGGACTAAAAGTGAAGATTCCTATTTCTTTAAGAAGGCTCATGCTGTTTCCTATGCTAGTGTTATTGTAGTACAGTTGAATCTAATATGTGAACAACTTAGTTACGGATATTCCTAGGATTCCTAACTAATTGTATAGATTTGCGTTTGATCCTTTTTTCAGCAATCTCACTTAGATTTACTGCGGGTCCAAACATTATTTCAACATCTTTACTATTGAATGTTTTTATGTAACTTCTAAAAAGTTGCATCTCTCTTTTTAAAAATATATTAATTGGTATTTTTCTGTTGCTTTCCCACCACCAAACTTCCCCCATTTCTAAAAAAGATTTACGATGAGTTTCATTAACTATCATGGCTAAATCATACATACTGGCGACATAGTCATCACAATTGATGATAATGCCTACATACTCTTTGTCGTTAGACTTTAAGCATGATATAAAGGGAAAATTTTCCTGAAACTGGTTACTCATTAGGGTTTAAATAAATACATTATGCAAATTTTACCAGTCTATTTATACGCAAACAAACTCGATGTAACACTAGATTTGGACGCTACAATCAGGGGAGTGAATCAGGTTATGTATCAACGAGACCTAACAATACAAAAAGGGATCCAAAATCAAATTAGGATCCAATTTAAAAATAGCGACCAAAAACGTGTGTCTGTATCAACTACACAAACAGTTATATTCACTATGTTTGATGCTATAAATCGACGTATGCTAGTAGAGAAGATACTTGATGTACTACCTGAAACTACTAGTACTAAAGGTATGGCTGTGCTTACACTTAACGAAAGCGACACACTAGATTTAGATAAATCCAGTTATACATACAGCGTGAGATTAAGAAAGGACGACGGTACTTATACTCCCGCTTATTCTAATACCTACTATGGAATAAACGGTACCCTGCATGTAGCCAATGATGTATTTCCAGTGCTAAAAGATAGTACTTCAATTACCAGTTTCCTTCCTACATTTAACAGTAGTACCGGCCTATACGAATATAAAAGTGGTAACATATATGCTAGTCCAGAATTCAATAGCAATCCGGCATTACATACAGTTGCACTCTATATGACAGCATACAAAGGATCAGTACTCATACAGGGAACGCTGGACAGTACTCCAAATGATGACCGTAGTTATTATACTATTGAAAATAGAGCATATACCGGTTTTACCGGAATTGACCATGTGAACTTCAATGGGGTGTTTAGTTATATCCGAATTATATACATCCCTGCTAAAGGACCTATTGACCCAAATAACAATAATCCTAGTTTCTTCGGATCATTTGACAAGGTACTGTATAGAAGTTAAACTAGTGAATGACTGAAATTCAGGCAGCACTACAGGCTCTACTACCACCTAATAGAAAACTTACATCCGGAGGTTGGGTAAGTTTTAATGCAGTCTGCTGTCATAATAGAGGCGATCGCCCAGATACTAAAAAACGTGGCGGCGTTCTATTCACCGACGAAGGATTTACTTATCATTGTTTCAACTGTGGATTCAAAGCAGGGTGGAGTCCGGGTAAACTACTAAGTTCAAATACTAAATCATTATTCAAATGGTGTGGTATGGGCGACTCTGATATAAACCGATTGGGTTTGATAACACTGAAGTTTAAAGAAGATCAACCCCAAACTAAAAAGGCATTAAATTTTGTACTAGAGGAACGACCATTGCCAGAAGGTGCCATGCTACTCAAAGAGTGGGCACTAGCAGTTTGGAAGCCCGGCGCTGACGAAGACATGGTTCGAGTGTTCGAATACCTGGTGAGCAGGGGAATGGATCTAGATTGGTATGATTGGATGTGGACTCCTACTCCTGGGTACAAAGACAGATTACTCATACCATTTTACCACGATGGCAAGGTGGTTGGATATACTGGTCGTAAGATAACAGAAGGTAAACCTAAATATCTTACAGATAGTCAAAATGGTTATGTGTTTAATCTAGATAGACAGACTTATGATAGAGCATATGTTATAGTAGTAGAAGGACAGTTTGATGCTATAGCAGTAGATGGTGCTGCGATTATGACCAATGAACCAAATGAAACTCAATGCGCTAGGATTAATGCGTTGGGCAAACAAATCATTGTGGTTCCAGATAGAGATCGCCCAGGCGCTAAGTTAATCAAAGCAGCATTAAATAATGGCTGGAATGTGAGTTTGCCACCTTGGGAAGATGATGTAAAAGACGTTGCCGATGCTGTTAAACGATATGGCAGACTTTATACCCTGACCACAATACTACATTATCAAGAAACAAATAAGATAAAAATACAATTGCTACAAAAGAAGTTAGAAGGCATGACCGATGAATAAGAATATTCGAGACTATGTTAAGATATATAGAAATTTTCTAGCCTCGGATATCTGCGATTCGACCGTGGAACATTTAGAATCATGTGAATTCAAAACACATAAATTTTATAGTAATTATTCAAACGAATACATATACAACGAATCCGAACCCGATACATATAATGGGACTACTCCACAGAATGACGAGATCATGGATGTTAATCGGGCTGCTATTTTACAGTATATGACCGAATTAGAATTTCCATGGTGCAATAGTTGGAAAGGATTTAGAAGTCCAAAATATAATAAGTATAACCCTGGCACTAATATGAAAGAGCATTGCGATCATATACATGATCTATTTGACGGCAATCATAAAGGTGTTCCTATTTTAAGTATCATATGCACATTGAATGATAATTATCAGGGTGGCGAGTTTGTATTGTTTCAAGATGAAACTTATGAATTACACAAAGGAGATATAATAATGTTTCCTTCAAACTTTTTATACCCGCATCGAGTGGATACAATATCCAACGGTGTTAGATACTCTTATGCATCATGGGTATGGTAACAGATAAAAATACTATATATGAATAAAAAAGAAAAACAACCTAAACCGAATTATACTGCTGACATGCAGAAACTGTATTTGGAAATGTTTATGTCAGATGCTGAAACTTTTGTACGTTGTCAGAACATATTCGATCCACTGAACTTTGATCAACGATTCCAAGATACAGCATCATTCATTACCAAATACGTTGATGAATATAAGATCATGCCCGAGGTGGCAATTGTTAATGCAAGTTGTAGATCTGATCTACAATCTATACAATTACCCAAAGAAAACTATGAATGGCTAATGGACGAGTTTGAAAACTTTAGTAGACATAAAGCACTTGAACGTGCGATCATTGAGAGTGCCGATCTACTGGAAGCAGGTGACTATGGACCAGTTGAGAAACTGATCAAAGACGCTATACAGATATCACTGAACAAGGATATGGGTACAGATTACTTTGAAGATCCAAGAGCACGACTTACTAAACTTAAAGACGGTAATGGACAAATATCTACAGGTTGGCCTAGCATTGATAATAAACTGTATGGTGGCTTCAACAGAGGTGAACTGAATATTTTCTGTGCAGGATCAGGCGGCGGCAAGAGTTTGTTTCTTGCAAATTTAGGCGTGAACTGGGCACAACAAGGTCTTAATGTATTGTATCTAACTTTCGAATTGGCAGAAGGATTAGTGTCAATGCGTATAGATAGCATGATGACAGGTA
>Ga0214919_10000482_pt1 | contig 67953 bp, 58 predicted proteins | sample LL1503_MetaG_FD_177994 | JGI IMG/M metagenome (GOLD analysis project Ga0214919, IMG submission 177994) | Freshwater microbial communities from Lake Lanier, Atlanta, Georgia, United States - LL-1503 | ecosystem: Environmental > Aquatic > Freshwater > Lake | place: USA: Georgia | collected... | reverse complement strand
ACATTAGTCTTAATTAGAGAATATCTTATGAAAACATGTGATTTAAAAGAAATTATATATCTACCATCGGGTATTTTTACATATGCATCTATTAAAACTTGTGTGTTTTACTTTATAAAAAAGAAAGAAAGAGCTGTAATAAATACAACACATCAGACGACTAAAATTAAGTTTTATGATAGTATATTAATTAATGCGGGAAAAATAAATGAAAAATTAATTAAAAATCTATTGATTGAAGTTCCTATTGAGAAAATTTCAAGTAATTCATATTCACTAAATTATACTGAATATATGAAAGATGAAACAGAAGAAAAAAAATATGAAGATGGTGTTATTATGAAAACAATCGGAGAAGTATTTGGAGAAAAAACTAATAATTATATAATTATTGATGATAGTACAAAATATAAGGTTGTTGGATTAAGTTCAAAAGGATATAGTAAAATTTCAAAAGAAATATTCGGCAATGAACTTAAAATTAAACGACAACAAGTATGTCAGAATTCACAATTTGTTTTAAGTAAAATATTAAATGGTGGTTTTGGGTTTATTAATCAAAATACAGTTGGTGGTATTATATCTTCTGAATATTGGTTATTTAATATTAATACAACAGTTATTTTAGAAATGTATTTATATTATATATTCGAAACTCAAATATTAGCACGATTAAAAAATATATCAAATGGTGTCGGAATACAACGAATTAACCAAGAAAAATTTTATAAATTAAAAATCCCAATTCCATCACTTGAACGCCAACAAGAAATAGTAAAATATTTAGATTTCATATACGAAAAAGCAAATAAAACAAGTAATGAGAAAATTGCGGAATTAAAGCAGTTGAATGAGTTTTGTTTGAGTAATCAAAAAATATTTGGCGAGAATGTTGTGAAAGAATTAGGTGATGTATTCAAAGAAGTAAAAACTGGCAAAGATGTTGTTGCTACTGAGAGAAAAAAAGGAGAATATCCATTTTATGGAGCGAATGGAATTATTGATTATGTTGATAGTTATATATTTGATGGTAAATATTTATTGACAGCAAGAACTGGTTCATTAGGTTCATTACATATATCAAATGGTAAGTTTTGGTGTTCTGGGGATGTGCATAGAATGGAATTTGAAAATGATACTTTATTATCATATACATATTATTATCTACAAACAATAGATTTTCAAAAGTTTAGAACAGGTTCAGCACATCCAAAATTAAGCGGTTCAAGTTTAAAATCAATTAAAATCCATATACCAACTCTTGAACGCCAAAAAGAGATTGTTGAGTATTGTGAATATAATGACAAACTTGTAAAACAATTAGAAAAAGAAATTGAAAATAATAAAAAACAAGCACATCAATTTATTACGGGCATTGTAAAAGCACAAGTTCAAACAGAAGAACCAAGTGATACAAGTTCAGTAAATACTGAACCCATTGATGAAGTTCAAAATGAAATAGTATCTATTGAAGAAGATAATGAATGCTAATAAATATATTTCTTTCTATTTTATCTAGATTTTCGTTATATTTTTTTTTGATTTTTTATTTATTTCGGTATTTTTTAAGTCATGATTACAAAGTTAAACGGATTATAATATGCTAAAAAATTACATGCCTTGGAAAATGTACAATGCGAATTATGAGTTTTACGCACACTAAGGACTATAATACCATTTATCAGACTATTTGTAATTATATATAAAAGGATATTAATATATATATTATATAAAGACAACAGTATGGCTATCTCAAAAAAGCAAATAATTTACAAATTACTGTGGTCTATTTTCGATTGCGCTCCTAAACACAATCGTTTGCCGTACATGATTACTAATATAACTAGTATGAATCTCGACACCGCTTATAACGCTGATAAATCTTTTATTATGATAACTCATAAAAGAAAACATTTAGTGTTAAGAGATGACGCGAATTTACTTATAGGTATAATAATCAATGTCACTAACGAAAAACTAACATTGATCAGTCATATCCCAGAGCCTGTACAAGATATAAAGAAAGAAATCTTCTTAGAAGAGTCAAAGATTGAAGGATGTAAAATATACGAAACTAACGATGGTACAACAATTGGCCTTTACTACTACAAAGACGAATGGGTTATTCGTACGAATAATGGCTATGACGTAGGAAATTATAAATGGGTAGGAAATAAAACTTACAAAACGGTATTTGAAGAAATAACCGCGGTATACCCAGAATTTTCTTTAGATAAACTAGATAAAAACAAATGTTATACAATCGGATTTAAACACCCCGACTTCCATCCATTTAGAGAAGGATTAGCTATAGGCGTAATAAAAGCATGGCTGATAGATTCCACAAATACTTCTTACATTACGGAAAATAAAGGAGTAATGGAAAATAATCAAAAATTAGATGAAATAGGTATACCTGCTCAAAATGCCCTATCTGATGTGGATATACCAAAAATGCTAAAAAAAATAGATACGGCATTATCAGATTTTATGACGAGAGGAGAAGTGTTTTACGGAATGATATTAAACAGCCCTAAAGGTAGTTATATTATTCAAAGCTCATTATATAGATTTATATCTAATATTTTCTATTCAGGAAAAGATAATTTCATTATCAATTCTAATGGATATGACAGAATATCATATATACTACTCAAAGCGTACTTAAGCTGCTCTAATATAGGTATAGGAGTAACCGGATTCATAAAAGTATTTCCTCAATTTAGTGATATTATGTTGAAATATAATACATTAATGAATGAAGTACACGTAGCATTCATTAGCGAAGCTCATCGTAAAAAAAATGTTGCGGTACCAACCGTTGATCCTAAAAATGCTCATAGCGTGCTTTTCAATAATACACTACAATCTTTAATTTCGCAATATTTGAAATATACTAAATCTAATACATTTAAGTTATGCCATCCCGATATGTCGTACTTATTTATTAAATCCGCCGGAAAATTATCTACACTTTACGATTTATTTAATTATGTAGATCCTACGCCAGAATCAAAGAGAGCTTAATTGTTTCTCCGAGAATTTTAACATAGTATATTTCATTTTTATCATAGAACACATACCAGCTTCCGTATATACAGGAGTATCATTATCATTAGCTATCATAGGAGAATTTATAAATGATTGAGGTAACAAATCATTTTCGGCTATAGAGTATTTCATTTCATTAAGATCCGTATAATAACCATATATTTTATCAGGATATTTATCCTGATTTTTTTTAAATATTTTATTTATTAGTTGCTTATTACCCCAATCAATATCAGTAGTGAAATCTATATTGATTATATTTTTTAATATTAATTTTGCTTCATCGACTATATTTTGCAACAGTACATTTAATTCATCACATGCATCATTAGTAACTAATACTGATTTAGAGAATTCATATATATCAAAAAGAGATGTTATTTTTGATATATATTCAATTTTATCAAGATCTATTGCTTCAGTAAAAATTTTTAATAATGTATTTTTATTTTCTCTTAGCCAAATAGGAAAATGTATTTCGTATTTTTGAAATGACATTTCAATAGAATTTAAATCATTAGTATCGATAACTCTACTAAAATCAACTATACACGAATAATACCCGTCATGAGGCAATACATATTCCACCCCGCTTAAATTATATATTATCCATCCGTAGCATTTATTATTGATATATCTTGTAACATTATTACAATGTAAATCAGAATGCATTAATTGAAGCTTTACATTCATAGCGTATAATGCAAAAATAATATCGAAGACAGCTCTTTCAATATTAATAGTGGGTAAACTATTAATAAATGTATAGCCTACATTTTCATTAACAATAGACACTGCTACGTCAGATAGTACATCTGAATTATCCGGGTTATATAGTATGTCCGAATACACATTTATTTTATTTTTTATATCTAACGAATTAAATAGATTTTCATTAGAATTATAAATAAAGAACCATGTCCCGTGTATAGCGAAACAAGGCGTAATATGATTTAAAATGAGATCGGTGGTTCTTCGGGATGCTTGTAATTCCCCCCACGCTTTATTAGCTATATTGAGAGGATGACTAACTTCATCCACACTAAGAGTAATTAATTTCTGCCCTGTGGGTACCGGTTTATATGATAATTGCTGTAGAGGCTCAAGAACAGTTCTACTTATAATAGAAGATAATAATAATTTTATATCTTCGGCTTCTTCTTTAGAGATATCTGGTATCGGGCCATCCAAAATATTAATTATTCCTATATCTACAAATTTACTTGGTTTTTTTAATTTTATACTTAATCTAGCAATAGCGAATAATGTTTTTTTATAATTAGATTCTATTATGCATTTATTTAATTGTTTAGTGTATTTTTTTGTTAATCCGGATGAGTAATAAATATTGTTAGATATTTCGCCATCATATTCTATTTCATCTAAATATTTACTATATCTTGCCATAAGAACTTCATAAGAACCGATATCCATAAAATTGGTTCTCCATTCTCCGTCCGTCGATACTAAGTTTTCTCCTATAGAATAAAATAAGGGAGCTACTTTATCTTCATTAATTGTAAAATATAAATAAGCAAAATTAAAACCGGCTGTTTTGAATGTCATGCATATAATTCTAGTTACATTAGGAATTATCATAGCTAACAATGTTCTTGTATGTTCAAATCTATCCATTATGTCAGTCATATCAAGGCATTGCGGGGCAATACTGTTCTTTAGCATTTCTTTTTTAGTAGAAAAAATATTATAATTATTAATATATTTTCTAATAATGGGTCCGAACTGCTGACGTTCAGCATAACCGCCTTTGAAATTTTTCATAATTTCCATTAATTCGGCTGCGCTTACACCTTCCTTAAAAGGTGTTGTATTATCAGCCATTTTATATTATATATATATAATATAAAATGTCAAAAACTACGGGAATGTTTAATATACAGAAATCGGTTAAACCTAAAAATAATATTACTAAAAAGGAAGATGGTGAAATAATAGTGCGCGTAAAAAAAGAAAGTGAGTCAAAACATGTTAAATATTCTGACGATGATATAGCAAAACTACTAAAAGACTATAAAAGTATACCATCGTCCGCATGGGCTTCATTATCTTACGGTACTCATATCCGCTACGTAAGAACTGACGGAAGATTTGTAAGAGGCGGATTTGTATCGGGGTACATAAAATCAAATGATAAAACGCTCATTAATATATCCAACGGATTTAACGCCTCAATTAAAGGGTACAGCGCATGGTCTATTGCTTTAGATAGCATTAAATACATTTATGTTAAATCTAGCGTTAACGTAACTTTGACTAAACCGGAAGAAAACGGCGATTTAAAAAATATCGTGGCAAAATTACAAAAACGCATTAAAATACTAGAAAGTAAAAAGCATTAAAAATGTGATATTTTATATCATATATAAAAATAAGAATGCTAAAATTCTGTAACTGCAAAAATTTACTAACTACGGTCATATCCCCGGTAGCTTCTTACAATAAATGCACAGCATGTAATGCGCAGATACCTCTCGAAAAGGGCGATACCCTATTGCGGATTACGCCCGATAAACCTTCAGGATACGAAAAAAATAAACATATTATTAATAATATGCATAACGTGTCATTAATTCCATATGATAAAAATGCTATCTGCTATGAATGCAATTGTAAATTTGTTAAATATGCTATATTAGATAATGTTACATATTATAAGTGCACCAACTGCTTAAAACTTTTAGACGATAAATTAATATTTCCCAAAAGTTGATAATGTATTTTTGGAACGCTCATTGTCCTCTATTAACTTGCAGCAGTCCCAAAGAGCATCAGACCCAAATCTGAATACTTCGTGAACCTGCGCACAGTAGTATCTTATTGGATCCGGGTCTCCGCGTATATATAACAATTTACTAAATGCCGGCAACAAGTTTTGTTTTTCCTTAAATATTATTTTTATTTTTTCATTAACATCTCTTTTCATATCTTTTGAGAAACTATTAGATGACCGTTCGAAATAAGCCATCGCGCATTGATCGGTAGTAAAAAATGATAAGGAGGCATTTTTTCTTAAACAAGATTCAAGCCCCGTATCATCCTGAAACGTGAAAATAATAGTAATATTGGAATGGCGGTACATCCAAAATAAATCTTTTATAGTTTCGTCATTCTGGAATTTTTTTGTAAATATACTGGCGCAATCATCAAATACTATCAGCATATTAGGATTAAAATTTATAAATTTTAGTGTATGGGTTTCTTGTTTTGATAGTACCATTTTCTTCAAAACCTCGCGGGAATTATTAATAACTTTTTTATACAAAGCCGTTAGTATTTTTTTAGATTCTTTCTCTATCTTCTCACACTGTTTATTTCTCGTAATTATATTTTCGCAATTATCCTTGGCGTTCCCGATTATATCGTTTTTTATATTAATTACTTTTTTTTCGGTTTCTATATCTTTGTACCCGGCAACTCTCCTGAAAAGTGATTGAAGTACATTAACGTCATTCGCGGTGTTAAAGGCAGTCGTAGCTTCCTTCTGCCTGTCATACACTTCTTTTATTTTAGCGAGCTCCACTTTCCTAAAAATTAATTTATCTGGTACTATGCCTTTTAGTGATTCGTTAGAATCTGTTGTAGGGCAGAATACAACTACATTAGGGATATGCGGCCTAAGTATTTTCATTATATCGTACAATAAAGTTGTCTTCCCAGAATTATTGGCGCCATATAGAACTATATTTTTTTTGAAAAAATATTCAGCCTCGCGGGGTATAGTTTTTAATCTTATTTCATCGCACATTATTTATTATATAGAATTTCCCTTATAATTAAAAAAAAACTATAAGAAAAACATGTGCTAAATTATATGAAGCAAAAAAATTAAAAAATAATAGATAAATACTACTACTACTAAATACACACAAAACGAACATAAAAACAAAACATAAAACAAAATATAAAAATACATAGACACACAAACATGTAAACGTAAAAACACAAAATAAAACTCAAAACAACAAATACTCACCAATAATATTTACAATTTCACTTTTCGGCAAAATTTCCGATACTCTTTTCTTAGAGAATTCTAATGTTTTTTCATGTAACATTTTATGGCACGCCACTGATCTGCCGTGATGATGTTGCCAATATTTTTTTCTAAAATAGTGATTCATCGCTTCACCATTTTTGATCGCGTTATGTTGGATTACGCGATCTGACTTAGGAAAGTTGTTTTCTTCCCACATAGAGACTAAATCTCTATTTTTAGATTTTGATATATAACCTAAGTTTTCCAACACTTTTTCCAACATTTTCTCTTTCTTAGGGAAGAAATCCTCATCTCCTTTTTTAATTCTCCGGATGGCGGTAATTTTCTCACCATCTTCCCCGAATCTTCTCAGAATCTCCTTTTTTACGTTGAGTAGAGTAACCTTTTCTTCTACTGTTTTTGCTATTTTTTTACCTCTTTTTTCCACTCTCTTTGGTTTACGCAGTTCTCGATGGAATACAGCTAATTCGCTGTCCGCGAGATCTGAGAGATACCGTTCCTCAGCTTTTTCCTCAGCTTTTTTTTCAGTTTTTTCTACGACGACGACGACACTTGGAAATGATTCCATGATTGACTTAAAGATTTTGTTTGGATCTTTTTACCTAGCAAATTCCATAAAAATTCAATTTTTTTTTGTTACTATTTAACGCTAATTTACGCTGGCGCATACGTTCCATTATGTCATCACTTAAGTCTATATCAGGCATTTTCGACTCATTTTTTAAGGGGGCGGCCTTAAAACCGCTTTTCAAAGAGTCGATTTCTGACTGCATTTTTTTTATGTCTAAATTCATTTTATCAATTTGTTTTTGTAGACTAATGCTATTCTCCATTGTTATTATATATGTAATATTACATCGTCTTAAAAAAATGATACTAAATCTCATATTGCTAGAGAGTACAAATTATTCATCTTCGCCATCTTCCTCATCCTCTTCTTCACTAGGCTTTAAAACTGAGTTATCGTGTATACGGCAATTAAACGAGGCTATCGTATTTTTGAAGAGCCGGGCATACATCGTTTCGCCTGAATGTATTATACACATACTATTTACTGGATCATATTTTATAGATATTTTTTTAGGTAGTATATCTATTTTTTTGCCTATATCAATTTTATATGTCCCGATACCATTCGGCATTATAGTAGTATTTTTAATTTCTGCTTTGATAACGCCGCTATATTTAGTATCACCCCCCGATTTAATTAAAATATAAATATTACATTCTGTACCCCTCTTTGAAATGGTATTTTTCATATCGTTATTGGGTGGGTTAATAAAGAATATAAAAGAGTCGAGGGACGCGCTTTCTTTAAATTCGTCATCTGCTACCCACATACCATATAATGATCTGTCATGTTGATTCAATATATCAAATGATAGTTTCATACTAGTAATTACAATTATTGTAATTACTAGTATAGATGCTATTACTATGTTGTTATTTATTTTCATTATATAAATAATACATTTTGCTTATTTTAATGTATAATTAATGTTATTTATTTTTTACTATAACACCAATATGAGATGCGTCTTCTGGAGCCCCGCCGACATGTAGAGTTCCGTGCAATGTTTTCCACAGATATAGTTTAGGCAATTTATAATTAGTTTTACAGTATTCCCAATATATTTCAACGGCGGTCATCAGTCGGATCATTTCTTTATAAGCTACTGGAATGTTTTTAAACTGTTCCACATTTATTCTATATGTGGAACTAACAATATCTAATTTTAATGCGTATGATTGCATTCCGGAACCCGGTTTTGCATCTATATTTATTTCACCCGAAATTTCGGGTATCTCTTCACCAAAAAGCTCAATTGATGATTTTCTAAGAGTGGCGCACCACAATTTTTTTACTACGTTTTCCGCAAAACATGACGCAGTCTGCAGGGCTTGTAACATATATTCATCCGTAGCTTTCTTCTCCTCTAATATATTTTCACTCATTATGTATAATTAACAATGGTATATATATAAAATAAGTGTATAATGTTTAGTACATTATCAGAGACGTATATTGATGATCTAATTAACAAATATAAAGATATAGAGGGCTCTCACATACATATCTATGATAAGATCTATAAACACATTAATGAGTTTATTAAAGAGAACGGTTTATTAGTAAGCACTGATTTATTGGGGTTTTCTTACACGTACATTGTATACGGGTCATATATATTTAAGCATGTAAATAAACTAGCAAATGAATTAGTAAAGTACACGCCATACATTAGACTTAACACTATAATAAAAAATAAAGAATTTGTTCTGGAAGTAGACGGGATAAGAATGCTTATTCTTTATAACATTGATGATTCTTTTGTCAAAATAATGTCTAACAAAACTATGGAAAATAATAATGTAATATCACCCGATATAGAATTAATAGACATATATCATAAATTATATTTGCCGCAAAAATATAATGAGCATGATAATTTGCATAGAAATGAAAAATGCGTATGGAATGAATTTAATAAAATAAGAGAAATGATTGTTATGGCCCCGTCCGTTAAAGGTGGGGGAGGGAGTAACGTGGATTTAATAGAAATAGCACTAGAATGGATTAAGAATAATGATAACTGCATATTAATAGGGGATAAGGCGGCTTGTATTATGAATAAAAAAAATTCACGCTTTTCTAATGCAGTTCAGTTTATAACTGCGGGTGATATAGAAAAAAGCGTAGATGAATTGAGAAAATATATATTATCTTCCACAGATACAGAAACCACAATTAAAAAACATATTATTAATTTGCCCGACGACTACCGCATTATAAAATATACAATTAGTTCAAAGAATGATAATAGTTATATAGCCAATGTATATAACTGCGCCAGTTATGAATTAATTCCTTACATAATGAAAGAAGGGTATAGGATAGGCACTTATCCAGTTCTATTACGATTTCTTTTTATGGATATATGGTTTTTAAGAACATTACGGTATTTTAATATTATAAATCAAAAAAATTATATTATGAGCATTAGGAATACACTCGGCAATGTAGATAACATTCACGGCGGGTTCCTCAAATATAATGAGGAACGCATGGTAAAAGATATTCTGTTTATAGGAACTTATGTAGATGAGGTTGTTGATAAAAAAAATATAGTATCACCTTTTCCTTATTGGCCGGCCAAATTTAAAAAGGAAAATGGTAAATTTCGTGAATTATAATTGATGTTTTTCTTCAGCTACGGCCGCTTCGGATTTTTCTTCCGGTTCTACTCTATTTATATCTGTTTTATCACGAGAATTTTTTTCTTTTGCGAAATAAGTTTCCAGAGTTAATTTTATACCTTTACTTTCGTATTCGGATAAAGTTGTCAGATTATTGTAAAATGCCGTGGATACTTTATGGGGTGTATAGTTTACTACTGTATCAATAGTTTTAACTATTTCATCCCATATAGTTGGAGAAATCAACTCCTTTAGTAAATCTGGATAAAGTTTTTTCATTTCTATAATCCATAGTTTTAGGCTTGACCATCCTCTTTCATTTATATTAGGTAATGTAGAATGACTTTGTTTAGGCGGAGTATGCTTTCCCGCAGAAGCTGTAGAACTGCTTGATTTAGTTTCAGTGTCTACTGGTTTACTCGCTGGTTTAGATGCCTTTGCTGGTGCCGTAATAGATTTTAGATGATTTTCTATCATTGGGGCAACCGTAGCTATAATAACAGGAACAATAGTATCAGCAATATTTTTTAACGAATTTTCGTCAACATTACGTTTAATGTGATCTTCCACTAATTTAAGTCTATCGCTAATAGACATTAATAAAGCGATGATGTTATCATTTGAAGAAGACATTATGAATATACTATTGTATTGTATATCGTTATATATGATTTATATAACATATAAATCAAATTTTAAATGACGCCATCATTTAGATAATGGCATATTATGACGTAACCATGTAAGAATGCCGCTTATCGAGCCTAATGCAACTATTCCGGAAATAGAGATGGTATTGTTACTTATAACAATACCACTTATTGCTGCATTTATAACAGTCATTATGACCTCATTCTTTATTTTTTCCTTTTTAGACTTTTTTAGGTCTTTTATTTCTTTAAAATTTTTTATGACGCTTTCTATTTTTTGTTTTTCGTATTCGGTTATATCTATCTTATAACAGATATCATAGTCTAAATCTTCCGCGTTCTTTTTGTTTTTTGAATCCGTTACGTACGCATGTATATATAGAACTATAAGAACGACAATTAAAGCGATAATTCGTATAGGGTATTTTGTTCCCATTTACTAATGTATATATTTTATATATAAAATATGAACAAAAGAGATATTATACATAGCGAATTACATTAGTAATGTTCAATTTTCTTCAAAAGCCTGTTAATGACGATTCGATAAAGGATTGCGATACTAATGATATAATAAGAAAACAGAATGAAGAAAAAGGGCCATCTCATGATCATATTACTTCGTACGATAATTTAATAAATGAAAAATTAAGCGAAATATTATCAGATTCTTATGGGACGATCTCAAGAACAACGCCCGCTCCTTCCTTTAAAAACGCGTCTAGCGTACTTCCCGGAAAAGAAATTATTTCGGTTACTACGGAAGTAAGATTTTCTAATGTAGATGCATTACCTCCCCAAACTATAAATAGAGATACTGGCGTATCTTCGCCTATGACCCCCGCTTTCGCCAGAGCTAATAAACATAATTATATTTCGGGTATAACGGCTTCATCTGAAGTAAAACTAATAGCTAATCACGCCGATGGGTCAAATACAGTAAGAACTTATAAAAACGATAATAAATTATTGTTGAGAAAGCCTTGTATGTTATTGTCTAGCAAATGCATATTAAATAATATGCCCTCGGATATTAAATTAAATATAGGAGAAGATCCATTAGATCTGGGTGGTGTTATGTTTATTGGTAATAACTGGGTAGTCCGCCATCAAGAAGGTATAAGACCAAATCAAGTAAGGACTTTTAATAATGACCATAATAACGAAATTACACGTTCAGAAATGTTATCAAAACCCAACAATAGCGTCGCCAATTCAGCGCAGTTAATTATCAGATATATGGCCAATAAAAGTTTAACAATTAATATTGTTCACAAACCATTTGAAGATCTTCATTTTCCATTTTATGTAATTTTTAGATTATTAGGAGCAAAAAATGATAAAGAAATAGTAGATAGTATATTGATGGGGGATATGGATTCTGTCCAATCTTTATACATTCAATCTATTTTGCGAGATAATTTCGCAGCGAAATACGTTTCTTTTTCTGAAATTAATAGCTCAATGTCTATAGATGAAATTGTTAATGCTATTACTTTTATTAACAATGATTCTACAAAAAATTCTTCGTCAATTTATGTAAAGAATAAAAGATGGTATAGCGATTTCATGAGAAGTGTAGATCTTTATTTATTACCTCATTTAGGAAAAGATATATTTAGTAGGATACCGAAATATAAATTACTGGGGTGGATTATAAGAAGACACTATTATGTAAATATGGGAGTATATCCTGAAACGGACAGAGACGATAGTTGTAATAAACTAGTAGAATCGTCTGGGCAGCGATTGACGAAAATGATAAAAACCGTCTTCAATTCTACTCTGGCTTCAGTGATATTAAATGGATTTGATCATGCTATAGGATTAATACCTTTTGATGCGATATCAATAAGCGAGATTTTAGAAAATACTCTCGACCCCACCAAAATAGAAAAAACTATTATAAAATCTATAGCGGGAGGCGGCCAAAAAGACATAAAAATCAGTAAAGGCGGTAAAACGATAACGAGCAGATTAAATACGATCCAACAATCTGGGGGATTTTTAAGCTGTACCCATAATCTTAAATCTGTTGTCGCGCAGTCTACCGGAAATACGTCTAAAACATCAGAAAGAGAACGTGACATAAGAAGATTGCATCCATCTTCGAGCGGAATAGTGTACTGCCCTATCAGAACGCAAGAATCAGAAAATGTAGGAAAAACAAAAGAAATGCCCGTTATGACATTTCTATCAACAGATTCATCTATCCAATTATTTTTATTGGTATTTGATGAAGAAGTAAAAACGGGATTAGTCATAAAAAATCCTAGTGAAGACGAAATTATAGAACAAAAATTAACAGAAGTTACTATTAATTGGATTGGTATGTCTATCGGCTTTACATCGGATCCCGGTAAATTAGCAAATAAAATTAGATATTTACGGCGTTCCGGTAAAATAGATAAATATGTTGGTATTAACTGGGATATCAAAAGCAATATGCTTATTTTCAATTGCATGGGCGATATTCCAGTTAAGCCAGTTATTATTGTATACAATAATTACGGAGATTCATACACAAAAGATCTATTAAAGAATAATGGGGATGGTTCTGATTTCTATCAATGGTGCGCGCTACGAAAATCGCATATTAATGATCTCCGATCCGGAAAAGTCACAGTCGAAGGATTAGTTAACTTAGGTGTAATGGATTTTGCTTCAGTCGATGAAATCAGTAATTCTTATATAGCAAAATCTATAGAATATTTGGAAGAAAATGCAAATAATCCTTACGAAAGATTTGATTATGTAGAAATACAGGCCAGTCTTTATAGCCTTTCTGTATTAAACGGGGTTAATCAAAATATTAATCCGGGGACAAGAAATGCATATGCTGCCATTCACTCCAATCACGCGGCGGGACATCATGCTTTCAATTGGAGAGATAAATCGAATGGTAAATTGTCTCTACAAATACATAATGAAATATCACCTCTTCATTCTATTGGAAATATGATGTCTATCACTACTGGATTTGTTGCGACTATTTACATTATATTGGATGGCCATAACGTAGAAGATGGGCAATCTCATTCAAGCACCGTAAAAGATTCCGGTAGATGCGTTGTACAAGCGTTCGAAAACATTACCACTACTCTCAGTAATGACGAACAATTTATATTGCCGCCGATATCTAATTCAACCAGAAGAAGAAACATAAATTATTCTAGCATAGATTCTTCTACAGGATTCCCGAGAATAAATTCTTTCATAAAAAAAGATGATGTGGTCATTGCAAAAGTCATAAAAAAAATAGATAACGAGACCGGAGAAACAACTTATATTGATAAATCTGTGGTCTATAATCTTTTAGAACCCGGTATTGTTATTAACAATAAAGAATACAGAAATGCGGACGATATATTAACTAGGGAAACGACTATAATAAAAACAAGGCAGCCCGAACTAGGTGACAAATATTCTAGTCGTAGCGGTCAAAAAGGCGTTATAGGTGTTCATTATCATCCAAACGATATGTATTTTACAGCAGACGGGGGTATAGCATCTATGTTATTTAATCCGCATAGTATGCCCAGTAGAATGACGATTAGTCAAATGACTGAAGGGCTGCTTGCTTTAATGTATGCACTGAATATGATTTCTCACGATGGCACTATACACAGTGATATTAATATGAATGATATACCAACAAAATTAAAAGAAGCGGGATTACATCCAGATGGTACTGTTATATTGCATAATCCTAAAACAGGCATTCCGTTAAAAACCCGTGTCTACAAAGGCATGGTATATTACCAAAATTTACAAAAGTCGGCCCTCGATAAAAGACAAGTGGTAGGCGATAAAGTGGCTCGAGATATTATAACAAGGCAGCCGCTAGAAGGAAAATCGGCTAACGGTGGTTTAAGGTTCGGCGAAATGGAAAGAGATGTCGCTCTAGCTATAGGAATTACTAAATTTATATCTGAAAAGTTTTACTATCATAGCAATAATGCTCAGATATATGTATGCGAAAAATGCGGAACTATTCCTACCGTTAATATAACAAGAGGCGTTAGTTGTAGAATTTGTCTTGATAACTCTAGAATATACGCAGTAGATACGACGTGGTCATCATGGGTATTTCTTAATGAACTAAATGCTATGTATAAAATAAGAATAGAACTAGAAGATCATAAATATATCAAAAAATAAAAAGTATTTTTATTTAAAATACTTAACATATGTATATTATACTATATCGCTCCAATCAAGGATGTTCGGAAATTAAGCGTCCGATAAGTGTATAATATATACCGCGAAAAAAATATATATCATCAATATCTAACTGTATACGCGCTTAATACAGTGAAGATAAAAGGCGTTTATAAACATCATAATATAAATCAGTATAAACATATTTATTGATTGATATGTTTACAAAACCCTTATTTTTTGCCTACATAAAAAAAATTAAAGTAATGAGTATAAAAACTCTATACTATAACACTCATTCGGTTTTTCTTTTTTATATTTCTTTATAGAAGCCGTGACTATAGATGCAAAAATCTTAATTTTTTCTAATATTTCTTGAGGTATTTTTTTTTCAGTATTTTTAGTAAGTATAGTTTCTAAAAGATCAATTAACATATCCGAATCTTCTAAATCTTCTTCTGTTGGTGTATAATTATTAAGCAATTCAGAAGCAAAAATATCTTCTTCGAAATAATCAGTATTAGGCGGCTCTCCTATAAAGGCAGCCAAAATGCCGGCAAAATGGCATCTGTTATCATGATCTATAAAGTTAGGTAACAATAATAATTTTTTATTTTTAGTGGAATATAAATCATATCCAGTTATCACACGGTAATGTTGAAATATTATACTTGTAATATTTCTACTTGTAGAAACACTACTAATTCTATTAGTTAAACTAAACTTGTTCCACCAGCACATTTTATAAATTAATTAATTTATTCACATTTTATATATAAAAAAAATGGAACATAAAAAGAGTAGTATTAAATTAACTATTATACCATCAAAAGTTGTGCCAGCTGCTGCTGTCACTTTAAGTTTTCCCGCTCCCGATTTGAATTGGCACGTGCTTCAAAAACTTAAACAAGAAAAACCATGCGGTTGTATGTCTCTAGCCGCTTATTCTGAATATACCGCTGCAGTATACTCAATTTATGATGATATATGTGATAGGCTTATGGGAACCCCCGATGCTCAAAATAAATCAAAAGTGTCTTCTATAAAATGCGGATATGTCAACGGGGATTTTATAATTTCATTTGTTTGCCAAAATTCATTTACTGCCATTCGTAAATCCGTGGGAATGGCAGTATCTCGCACCAACCCACAAAAACAATTTCCCAGATATTCTAAATATATAAGACTTCTTGGGGGGAAACCTAATAGATCAGAATTTATGCATTGCGCTAAACGTATTGCAAAAAGTCTTAACATATGCATTTTTGTTGTCGCGAAAATAAATATAACCCCAGAAAAAGAAAAGAATATGACAGAAGTCGTATTTAATAAAATGCCCGACATAGGTTCTATAGAGGCGGGAACCAAGCCCGAGTCGGAAAATACACCCAGGGGGAAGACAGAATTCAGAGAGATAAAAACGACCGGGTACGATAATTTATTTTTATTAGATTATCTAGATTTTATGAATATGCCCGCCCTGGGATCCGGCGAAGGTCTTATCGTTTATGATAAGAAAAATACTCCTGCAAAAATAGATTCTATAAATAGATTTGTTGATAGTAAATACGGGAAGCTCGAAGATAAATTAACTCCCGTTTTATTGTATAGCGCGTGCAGCAGGGCTTTACTTAATTGCCCTACTATGAAAAGTCTTAGTTCGGCAAATATTAAACCGGCGGACATAAAAAAAATAATTAAATCATATCTCGGATAATTTAATTATCAATGTAATTATTTTCAGAACATATTATATCTTTTACTCCATAGAATTCTATTGTCTTAGGGGTAAATGTATCTGTAACAGAACCGGATAGTGCGAAGTATTCGGATTTTGAATAATCAAATGTTGTTACTACATCGCACTCCGGTTTTTTTGAGTATCCGGGGGAGGGACGATCTACATTTTCTAATTTGATGTCCATAAGTTTAGAAGCAAAATCCCTCCTACCTATAATATAGGCATCCGACCATAACTTAGATCCATATACATTTATAGAAGGAAATGTACCGGGCTTTCCGGCTCCTAGTTTTACTAATTCCATACAATTCAGGTACGCCGAGGTATACAGATTAATATCCACTGAAGATAAATATTTTTTTGAAAGAAAAATCAACATACAGTGCTGCAAATTAGCTACGTAATGTGATTCTACTTTTTCGGCACTTACATTATCCCCGAGGTTATCATACACCTCGCAATCTATTCCATCTATAGTAACTTTTACATGCCTGGGCAGTTTCCCAAATAGGCTTTCCATATAAATAGCCGGCTTCTCACTTTTTTCCACAAAATAACTAAAATCATCAGTTACTATATGTAAGGGCTCTCCTTCCGGTATTTTATAAGTGCCATCTGACCAATAAGATAACGCCGCCCACCCAGATACACATGATCCATTTATTAAATCTATATTTACTGTATTCATTTTTTTCTCAGAAATAGTATCTTTATTATTTATTATCGGGAATGCGGTGAATAATAAATCAAATCTTATCATATCTCTTTTCCATCTGTGTAGAATAACGGGATATACCGGATTTTCAAAGGGGAAACTTAGACATCTGTGTATGTCCATCAATTGAAAATGGGGATGTATAATCTTTAAACCATCAAATTCTAGATATTTTATTTTATCTAAAATTATTTGAGGGCAATATCCAATGTCGGCAACAGACACAGTATTTACTCTAATACGCCTCGTAGTCACGTGAAGGGCAGAAATGTCTGATATAGAAGGTAAACCCTCTTCGCATAAAATATTAGCTAATTTAGATGAATGAGATACCGAATCCGAGGATAAAAAATCATAATCCGGCAACTTTGTGTTGTCATATATACCATCGGCCCCCGTAGATTTAATTGCTAAATCTATCGCCATCCCTCCTATTAATATAAGACCATTATCTATCACAAATTGTTTAGTTATATCGAGTCCTTTTTTTATATTTGGGTAATCTATATTTTTTGTAGTTACGACATCTTCATAATATTTAGCTGGGTCTATCATCATCATTTTAAAAAATATGAATATAACCTTTATATAGAATTAAATAACGTATTATTTAATAGTATTATGACATCAATTATAACAATATCAAAAACATCGACGGGTATTAGTAAAAAAAAAGATGATATATTAAAACTATTAAGTAGTACTAAATTTAATAAAAAAACGGTTAAAGACAGCATTTCGGCGGTATGTAATTTATGTTTCGGCGCGCTCGAATTATCAGAAACAAATTACATTTGTTCAGTATGCGGGTTATTCGGAGATACAGTAGAAACTGTCCAGCCCGCTTATTCTTCTAGCATGGCAAATAATTATAGTTATGACAGATTTAACTCTTATTCCAATGGAGCGTGTAATACTCTAAATGATAATGGTAATAATATGTATGATCTTATTTTAACAAAATTACTGAAATGCCAAAATCGTTCTAGTACTGCTCATATACCAACCGAAGTACTAAGAACTACAGCTAGAACTTACGCTGAAATATGCAGTAGATTAAAAGAATTAATAGCAACTGAAAGTGGGGGGGTAAAATCGTCTAGATGCGGATCTCTCTTACCAGCGATATTAAAACAGAGTCTCGATAAAAATGGTACTTCAAGAACGGATTCTTTTATCAGTGGTTTTTTAGGAAAAAGTAAAGGCAAAGGAAAAGGTAGTCTTACAAAGTCCGAAAATAAATATAATGATTTAATGAAAAAGGATATTAGTACTTATTATCGTGTAGAGACATGCAATAAACTATCTTCTTACGCATATCAATTTTTAGCTAGATTAAATGTAGATACATCTTTATCCGTTGTTGTGGTTCAAATAATTAAAAGGTGTAATGTACAAATAGATATGATTGATTTTAGAACTTGCCAGGATGAAACAAAAGTGGTAGGTACTATTTATTTGATTTTGCGTCAAATTGGGCTAAATATTCATCACGATATTATCAAATCTAAATGTTTTGATATATCAAAATCTACATATGTTAGATTTATGAAATTTCTCGATTACAATAGAAAGAAAATTAATCCTATACTACTTAGTAATAAACCATTGCCTATAAGACCTATTCCACGCATATTTGCAAATCATGACAATAATAGACGCAGTGAAAAACTTTCTCCTCTCGCCGAAGAATATAAAGGAAAATATATGCAACATTCACTTTAAATGCTCGTATATTCGATTTGCCACAACGTCACCCACACGTCTGCCGCTATTTTTTTTTAATTCAGATATTTCTTTACAATTAGTTAAATTAGAAGAAAACAAATATAGATTAGTGTTAGCTACTATAATATTTGCGACATTATCACTTACGCCGTTTATTTTCATAAGCATATTTTTTAATATATCGGGCCTTTTATTATCTCTTAATTCTTTTAGTATGTCAGATACTGTTTTATCCCAATAGAGATCGAAAGATTTAAACATAATATCGTGGAAGGACACTCGCTTTAACATATTACTAGCTTTTATCGGCCCTATTGTAGGTATACACATTAACATATCTTTTTGAACCTCTTGTATCGTTTTAGTGTATACTTTTTTTACTACCGAAGATATATCTATTTTTTCTTCCCCGCCTACTTTTGTCAATGTAGTCATATTTTTTCCTAATTGAATTAATCTAAGTGCCGTATGAGAAGTGGATTTTGTCCACTCTATAGAACATCCGTCTATCATCATTAAGTGGTCTAATTTAGATTGAAGACTACTTAATTTTATGCCCGATATTTTTTGATCGGGCGGGTCGCTGGGGTTAAATTGTTTACCTTCTATAATGTACATAATGCGATAATGAAGCCCGTTTTTAGAAGCCGCGGCTTCTAACAGTTTTTTATGATTATCATAGATGCGGCGATCTATGATAGATGCAGCTAAATCTGCAATCGCTTTTCGTTCTATAATAAGTACATACCCGTTACATTCTATTATATAATCTCCTACTGTTAATACTTCTTCTATTAGTTCAAATCCGCCGGCAGATTTATTTATAGAGTTTAGATCAGTTAAAATGCCGGATCTTGTTTCGCGGAGATCTGCTCTAATAGAAAACATTCTTATATATATAAGAATGCGCAAAAGGTTTTAAACGATTCTAATGTCTATACCAAACTAAAAAATGAATAAAGAATATATTAAGATTATATATATGTATATCAAAAAATGATTTGCGATAGAGAAATATGTAAAAAACAGTTAATTTACGGTAAAATTTACCGTAAAGCTAAGAGATGTGTATTGCATAGAAAAGAAGGTGATATTAACTGCGTAAGAAAAAGATGTGATTTTAAAAATTGCAAAAATATGGCAATTTATAACATAAAGAATAATCCAAAATGTAGAAAACATCGCGCGGAATTAGAGACATTGCCTAAATTGGAAAAGATGACAAAATTAAAAAAAAGAAGGGTAATAAAAACAAAAAAAATAATAATAAGGCAGAAATTAAAAAAACCTATGATATCAAAGATAAAAAAAATAATAATAGAGCCGGAAATAGAAAATATACCCGTAATTACTATGGATAGTGGCTATATATCTGATTACGAAAACGAAGATGTTGATATAACCCCAGATTTTGTTAGTTTATCTTCTTTAGAAGATATGTACATTGGATATTTTGATGATGAAAATAATAAATGTGATTTAATTAATAATAAAACTAAATTGATAATGAAGTCATTTTCAATATCAAAAGGCATTATCTCTCCTCTGGTTTCAAATAACTCATCCCCAGTGCTTTAAATATATCTCTTTCCGTTGTGATGGAAGGTACAAGATTTATATTTTCCCACAGTCCGTATTGATTTAGTTTCAATCCTTTATTTTTTGCGCGAATTCTCATTAATATATTATTTTTTTTACTTCCCGTGAAATATAAAAGAGCGAATGGATATTCTCTAGGGGTAGTGAATATTAGATCTAGATGTCTATGAATTTTCATCTTCGGCAACCTAACAACGCCGCTGAATTTTCTGTCGCCGGAAGATATAATTCCTTTTATGTATCCAATGTTGGTTAGTCGTTGGATAACGACATCTAGTGATTCTCTAACTAATATATCTATATCACCTGATTTTTCGGCCCCGCGTCTATAAGAACCGGCTATAACGGCGGTGGGGACGTGTAGTTTAATTAATTCTATATGTTTTGTTATTTCTTCTCTCGGTATTGACTTGGCTAAATCGTCGTGATATCTTGCCACAACTAACTGTGATGGAGTTAAATTTAAATTACTATAGAATTTTTTTTTATTTTTTTTATCTATTATCTTTTGTTTATCTAAGGAAAAGTAATTATCTTTTTCTGACCAATTATAACTTAAATGCATTATTTAGATATATAAATGACTTATCTATAATAGTATAAAAATCATTATTTTATTTTTATACTATTTTATCTACCGGTTAATATATCTAAATATAAATTTATTAAGTTAAATTTCTTAAAATGGCATCTGCATTCGGAGTTTTCCAAATAGTAGCTAACGATGGTCGTCAAGATCATATGTTAATGGCAACTGAATTATTAAATCAGCGCATTCAACGTATTAAAGACGTTAGAACACAAGCTGGTTTTATTGGCGATGACATAATGCCAAGTATTCTTGATATTGAGCGCACGCATATTATTTTCGTTACCGCCCACTTTAAACCTTTCGCTGCTATAGCATTCGAATATCACCGCGTTGAATCTTCCGGAGCTCCCGGTCTAGATAAAAATTTTCAATATTCTCTCCCTATGTATGGAGATTTCTTTGCTGATATTGTTCACCACGTTGTGTTTGAACAATATCTATACAGCTCTACTCATCCTCATCCTAATAGAGATAGTTATAGATATGCCGACTTTGTTGGAGAAAGACTTCATAAAGAAGTTAAATTTACCGTTAACGGAAATAAATTAGATGACTATACATGTGATGCATATTCTATGCATAGACAATTTAACGTAGCTCCTAACAAAAAAGCGGGTTGGTATCGTATGGTAGGTCAAGAATTGCCTAATGAAGCGTTTCTTGCTCAAGAAACCGAAGTTCAGCCTATGTCGCGTGTTGGTATGGAAGTATTTGATGGATTCCAAACCCCTAAAAGAGTTCACCCCGCTCTCGAAGTTACAGTACCCCTACTTTTCTGGTTCTGTAAAGATTTTCGTCTTGCTATTCCTTCAGTTGCTATTCCTTATGGTCAAAGATGGATTCAGATTCAAACTGCTAAAGCTACTGAGCTTGTCGAAATTGTATCTACTGCTGGTACTGATACATCTGACGCTACAGCCCCTGCTTCCGCGTTGAATATCGCTAGTGCTGCATTGTATGTTAATAATTTGTTTGTGAATTCGGATGTTCATGATATTTTCATTAAACGTATAGGATTTACTCTTATCCGCGTACATTTGAGAAATGAAGTTGAATGTGCAGTTAAAACACAAAAAGTTAAATTAGAATCTCTTCAATGGCCCATTGAAGCTATGTATTTTGGATTTAAACCCAAAGTTAATTACGATATTACTACTGCTGATAGCGCTGGTCTTAATACTCATAAAATGTATAGTCGTCTTGGTGGACGCGGTACTCTTCAAAACTGGCATAGATTTAATCACGTTGATGTTACTAGTGATGCCCTCCCTGGTGTCCAAACATCAAAAGCCGACGTTCATGCTGAGCTCGACTATAAAGCAATTGCCGAGGTTGCGAAATCAGCTGTTGTTGGGGCTACTCCTGCCGCTGAAATTGCTCTTGTAAGAGCACAGTTTGCTTTAGTGCATGCTGGATCTACATTTCCTAAATCAGAATGGGGTAAATATGCCATGGCTTCCATTGAAGCGTCTGCTTCTTATGAATCTTCTGCCCTAGGTTTTCCTGTTACTACCGCCGGTGCTCAAGTTGCGGTACGTAACACGATTAAAAGAATTGCAAATGAATATCGTGAAAGTGCTGCATGGGTTGCTGTTCCTAGTCTTCTTTCTGCTACCGCTGCATCCCAATTGGCATCGTACGCTGCTCTTATGACAGCTGCAACTGGTACATTCGCAGTGAATGGAATTACTACAACATATGTTTCAGATGATTTGTTAGCCAAAGCTACTACTGCTGCTGCAGTTTATGGTGCCGATGCTCAGTCTGTATGGGATACCGTGAATCTTTCTGGTTTCTTACACAGACACGTAAGAATGGGTAATACCGCCAGAGTTGAAGTTAGAAGAGGCAGTCCATCTGTCTCCAAAATTGGATTGTCAGCCCACAACGTTAAATTGTTCGATGATCAATACGCTAGCTTCTTCCACAGTTACCTTACTCACCATTATGGTGGTCCCAATCTTAATACTCCTGATGATGAATCACTTCATCTTATCTCATTTGCACTGTACCCCGGCACTTACCAACCATCTGGTCATTTGAACATTTCCCGTGCCCGTGAATTTCACCTCACTTATACCGCTACTAGAACTCCCTCTAATACTGAACCTCTCCAAATGCTTATTTATGTTAAAGCCATTAACTTTCTCCTCATCGCCGATGGTTCAGCATCACTTCGTTACACTACATAAAACACTATTCTTCAATCAACCCCATTTTTCTATAAACTCAAAAAAAAAATATAAATAAAGATAATAACTTATTTTTTTAATTTTTAACCATGGACAATTTATTGTTAACTAAACGTATTTTTGATATATCAAAAGCAGATGCGTAGTAGACTAATACATTATGCAATATATCATAAGGAAGCTGAAATAGAGACATTGTTTTAGAAAATATTGTAAAATGAATTGACGCGCGCGGGTTAATTATTTAAAATAATTCAATATTTAGATGTATTAAATATTGAATATATTCAATACCAATAATATCAGTTCTTTTTATAGATGTCGTCAAATACATCATTTTTCATGAAAAAATCTAATATTTGCGCGAGTATAAGCTTTTATAAAGAACGGTTAAAAATGCTACCTGCTGAATGCAATTCTCCAGAGGTTAGTAATAAGATTTTATTTCTTAAGGGTAAAATCTTATTACTAAACGAGGATTTAATTATGGTTAATAATGAAATTTTGATAGAGTTGTTCTGCTTGCCTTATGACGGCAAAAAATCATTCATTAGAGTTTTTTAAAAGCACTTTTGTTTAAACAAAAGTGCTTTTAAAAAAAATAGATAACAATTAAAAAAATTGCGTAAATTTTTTACATTATTTTTTTTTATTATAACCATTAACAAAGACATTAAGGAAATTTTCTTTTAAGATAACTAAGAAAATTTTTATGTTGTATTTCATATTTCTTCATTTCTAAGAAATTGTTATGATTATATAAATCATCATGATCGTCAGTTTTTAATGACTGAAAACACGAAATAAGATTATCATGTAATTGGCTGGCATTTGGCCATAATTTTACAACCCGCGGGTTGTTTATATACCTTAAACAAGGACATGTTTCTAAATGAGCTATAAAAGCATCACTACATAAACAAGGGTAATAAGTATCTTCGCATTGAGGTTTTTTGCATATTAAATGCCTTTCTATATTTAAATCGAATGAAAAATGACGATTGTTGCGGCGAGCGGTCATTTTTTAAAGAACTAAATATACGAAGACAGGTTATTAATAATACAAAATTCAAATTTTATACCACTAATACTTAAAAAAATATGTACTACCACCCTCTAGTAGTACATAATTTTTGTTCCTGGAGTTCCAATGACTGTAGTGATACAGTCACTTTCGTCATCATCATCATCTTTATTTCTGATGGTATGTTTACAATTGATGATTATTTTGACGTAACAATCATCAGATATGAACACATCTACATCGTTTGGCGATATATGTAGATGTTCGTGGGTCATCTTTTTTTTCAAAGCAAACCAAGTGCTGTCTTGATCTGTACACTTAACACGCACTACCATGTCGTTAACGTACAGAACCTTTTGGCCTCGAAATTCACAGTTGTTATAATAACAATCTTCCTCATTGTTACCGCATGGACAGTCTTCGTCTTTTTCACGAAATTGGGGGTTCATTAGTAGGAATGTTACATCTACTTGAACGGGTAAGTATTGCAGTATTATTTGAGAGATACCGATCTCTGTAGTGATGTGTAATGATTGCATCAACTTAAGTAATTTTTTTACGGAGTATCCGGATTTTTGTTTTTTGGCAATAAGATTGCCACACCAGTTCGAAGAAGACATCATAGTTTGAATACAAGCGTAAACTGTAAATGAGTTATTTATTCAATTTTTTTTTGAATAGGCCTATTCAATGCATGGATAAGACCATTGTAATAATGCCTGTCTTCTTTTTGGATGTTTCATGATACCTTTATTTTTTGTATTTTTAGTATACTGCGCATAATGCCTATTGAACGCCCGCCATCTTTTAATTTGTATTTCGTCTACCTCAGGCATGCGCCGTCCTAGCCAATAACGGCAATACCATTCAAACCAACCCCTAGTGTCCATATCTCCATCTGTGCATGGTATCCATTTTTTATTTCGCCATACATTTAAAGACTGTCTCGACTTTACTCCGAAATAATTCACTTTAGGGTCCGCCTTTTCCGGGGAAAATTTATTAATATTTTTATACCATTCTTTCGGGAATTCGAATATCTGGTCATTACAATATTTTCCTTCGAATGCTCCCATTTTTAACATCTGCCCGGGCGAATAAGCCGGGTTAAAATCGGGGTATGTAATTTTATCTCCATTCTCATCAACACCGCCATTTTTTAGCTGGCATCCAGCATTAAACATTAATGTATATTCGTAATTTTTTTGCATCCTATTATCAACCTTTATTTTTTTCCCGGCCTTAAACCACTTCTTCTTCTTAGAGTAAGAAGAGTTAATACAAGATATCATTATTTCTTTAGTCAAGGGTATTCTTTTATCAGTCAAATTTTTAATAGATGACATACTAATATATTCAGCGTTGTGTTATACATGTATAATAATAAAACCTTTTATGACATTTTATCCATAGCTGACTGAAAAAAATAACAAACTAAATTTATAAATTCTAATTTTTTACACTTTTTCCCCTGCTATCAGTAGGTCTATTATTATAATGCCTATAATAAGCAATACACCCTGCATACAAATTCCTTTTCGAGTAGGAACTCTACCCTCCACTAATTGCGGGCTTACTTTCGACATCACCCTTTCTATAAAAACGTCCGACATTATTAAAATATACAACACAAATGATAAAAGGCCCATTTTAACGCTATGTATTACATTACATGAAATATCGGGGTATCTACTATGTTTATTACTATTCTTCTTTTTTTTTCTATTTATAATTTTTTTCTTCTGTTTATCATCTTCATAATCGCTATCGCTATCACTATCCGACGAATAATCGTCTTTATTATTTTTTTTCTGTTTTCTGTTCATAAATGTATTTTCTATTTTTTATATAAGTATAAATAACATATAATATCCACTTAACTTTATTAATTATTATCTAGTATTGATATAAATATTATCTAGTATTTATATAAATATTTTCTTTCGGATTTATTTTGAATTTAAAATCGTTTATAGATGTTTTTATAGAAGGATTTAATATTATTCGTTGTTTAATGGGATTTTGTATATCTATTACTAAAAATGATAGATATTCTTTGTATTTATTTTTTTCTATTAATAATTTATTATTTTTGCAATATTCGTTTTTTTGGCTTTTTGAGAAACATGATACAAATAAGTCTGATATAGTATTGATATCGGGATCTTCATCAACTATTTCAACTATTTCTAGCATTATTTTTTCTATATTCTCCTTAAGTTGTTTTTCGTCCATAGAAAACAACCTAAACGTATCTGTATCATCAAATCTAAATCTAGAATTTTTTATTATGCTAGATACAGTATCATATGAAAAATTAGTATGCTTAAATCCTATTAATTTTTCATATGGATTAGTAGAATCTATCGAGATATTAAACCTAGATAATATAGATAATATAGTATCATAGTCTATCGGAAATTCTACTAATAGATCATTCAGGGATTTAATGGAACCCGCGCGATCTTTTTCGTAATGTTTTAGTATGTCATTAATTTTCTTTCTCATTCCTAAATTAACAGATCTATTGATATATCCTATAAATTCTAATACAAATAATTGATACAAATAATGAGAGTAAATATTCTTAGCTATCACTTTAGTATTAACATTTGACGGCTTATTCTCCTCAATAATCTTATTAATAAATGTAGTAGAATATATATGTTTAATTATAGGGACGTCTATAATTTTTTTTGCTTCTTGTATTTCAATAGGCGCTATGTGATAAATGTAATTATCATACTGATCTTTCCATCCCACAATTTTATTATTTAGTAATATCCACGCCGATATCAATATTTGGGAATATTTATTTTTTTCCGCCCACACATTATATTCATTTTTAAGCTTCAATATCTTATTTACGTCAGTTGTATGCAAATCGTGGTCATAAATACTCGTAACTTTTTTAATGTCTATATGGTCATGCAACGATTCTTCCACTGGAAAATAAATTGGGTCTTTTTCTTTCTTATCATTAAGAACTATAGCGTAGCAAACATTTCTTTGATTTATCAAAATGTAATCAATTACAAAAGAAGAATTATCAGTGTTATCTATAAAATCGATAACAGATTCTAATGAAGGCGGGACATTATATGATATTTTTCTTATCGAATCTTCTATCATTATACTTACTGAAGATATAATCTTGTCCGTGTTTTTGAATAGTTTAGTCTCGATATCGCCGTTATTTTTATAGTTATCTGTATTTATAAAATATATGGGCATATAAACATTATCTTTATCTCTCAGTACAAATAAATATTTGTTATAAGGTACGAAATATTCGTCTATATTTTTAAGATTGTTTGATATTGATAAAGATATCATAGAACCATTATCCACAAATAAAACAATCTTTATATTCCAAAATAAATAAGCTATATCGATAAATGCATCATTCCATAATTCAAATCCTATATTCACACTATTTGACATAAATGCTAATTTCATGCCCGATATGAATTCTGACATCGATTTAAAATATAATGATATAGTGCCTTCTAACAATAATGACCACTTAGATGATTGTTTTGTCATAAGAGATGATGTTTCGTCTATAAAATCATATATATTCATTGATAATGTGAAAGCGATAATGGATATTATCCCCACGTTTTGAATATTACCTATAACTTGCGGGAGGCCGTATAAATAATACCCGTGTTTTAGAAGACATTCCGAGTCCATTTTCTTTCCGCTGGACGAAAATTGTTGATAAAATAACTGCCCCAGGGAAAGCTCCGGGAGATGAGAAAGTCTATAATTTTCTAGATATTTTCCATATAACGTAATATAATTAGATTTTATGACATTTTTAGATTTTGTAACATACTCGTGATTGGTAATACACGAATTAAAAATATGTCCGTGTTTTGAAGAATCGGTTAATTCCATTTTCTTACAACATGGAATACAGTAATTTTTTGGATGTATTCCCGTCTTAAAATATATATTAGGAAATTTAGCATTGGGGCATTCATAATACTGGTCAGAGTTAGTTGTGAAATTCCAGTATTTTATACTTTTTTTACTAGGGGTATTTGTAATTATAGGTTGATTAGACTTTTGGCAGATCTGAGAGTATTTCTTTTTACTATTGTACATACCTTTTAGATCGTAAAGAACAGGATCTAGTTCTTTCATATGTGATATAGATCTCTCTACAGACGTTACCATACTCTTTTTTTCTACTTTTGTCATTTGTATAATTAAAAGAATATACCGGATAAATGACGATATTTCTTTTACATGTATTTTAGCTATATTAATTAAGATATCCTCTGATCTATTTTTTATTATGCACGATTTGTTGCGAATAAAGATAGATTCCCATTTTTGATTAATATTTATATTAGTTTTATAGTCATATTCATTACTAACGTTAGTAATCGAAGTAAACCGAACATTATCAAACCAATTCATGCCTTTATGTAGATAAAAGGTGATTGAATTATTATCGGAAGAAGAAACGCTTAATACACCGGCCGTATTAAAAAATTGTATATTATCTTTTAGTCCTTCAAACATGGAAGAAGTCAAATTATTCTTTAATATAAAAGATAACCCTACTACCGATATATTTATATTACTCTGCGTCATCATTATTAATTTACGTATAGTTACGTGTTCCCCCATACTATTTATTTTTTTTATCACTAAATTAACATGTGATATAGCATATGCGTAAGCTTCATCTATAGTTACATGTTTATCTTCTCTCCATGTCGCATCTATAAAATATTTTCCATCATTAAAAATGTTAAGGAATAAATCACCCGTATCTGGTATAGTTATAACTATTATTATCGAACCAGAGTCCGGCTTCAGTGAATAATTGAAGCCGGATGTTGATTTTTTAATTAAATTGTATTGTTTACCATTTATATCTGTATTACACGCCACGTATACTAATGTATTACTAGTAACTATTTCATCAAACATATTTCTTAAATTTATCGAAATCCCGTACGAGAAGTGAGAATTTATCACTTCTATTTTTGTATTGTTTAAAAATATAATATTTTTTATTTTTGTCAACGACGGTAAATAGTTATTTTTCAGTAATTTTGTTTCTAAATCTATTATATTTTTTAAGTGTCTAGTTTTCAATGACAGCTTTGGGTATTCAGTAATCAAGCTATTTTCATTTTTAATAAAATTGTTAAATATTCCGTTAGTTATACACGGCCAATACTTAATGATAAAAGAATTGTATATTAATTCTCTGACATATATGTCAGAATTTATACGCACTGACAGTTGTTTACGATCTTGTATAATATCATTTATATCAATCACGAACCAAAATACATTGTCATAATCATTATAAATATCTGATAGTAGGCGCGATGTTTCTTTATTATATACCTTAATGGTATCTCTTTTAGAATACCAGTTGACATTAACTGGTATTTCATTGATAAACGTCTTACTATCCATTAATTTCCATATATTAATATATTCGACAACCCCCTCTATGAATAATTCGTAGCATGGGGAAAAAACTTCCCCATTAGATTCAAACCACAGATGCTGTCTATACGTCGGTATCCCCGTTGTAACTTGTATTTTTTTCTTAAAAGTATCCAAATTATCATCTGGAAAAATGTAATGATCATTTTGCATAATCACATTTTTATTAAAAGTGAGCGGCGGCGGATTAACAAATCCCGTATCGCTAATAATTTTATTATCTTCTTCAAAATCATCATCTTTTTCAACGTCTTCCATTTTCATTAAATCGATATCTTCTAAAGAAAAAGCGTCACCCCCAATTTTTTTATATTTATTAGTTATTTTGGGTACATCCAGTAATTCAAATGGATCGTTTTTATAATATTTTTTAAGCTTCTGCATATTGTTGCCGGATTTTAATATATTTCTTATTTTTTCGGATACTTTATTAGGCCACACGGCATATGTCTTTATTTTACGTATCGGGCCACGTTTAAATTCGTTAGCATCCAAAACAGTTACTATTATAGGATGAGAAAATAGATCTGACATTATATATAATGTTAAAATAATTTGGTATATTCGAATCTATCTTTTTAGTTAAAAGATGATATTATTAATAATGTAAGATTACATATTATAAAAATTATTCAATAAAAAAATAAATGTACTATTTATTACTATTCTGTGTAAGCGGGTTTTTTAAATGTTTAATGTTTATATATCAGAGGATATTGCGTTTTATCGGATTTTCGGATTCCCCGCCGCCTGAAAGACCGTCCGGCGAATTAATTATCGCGCTTTGCCTTTTTAATAACTGCGGGGAAATATCATCATCATATGCGTATGTAATACCCATAAAATGCAACATTATACGTCGCAGCCGCGTACGGCTACATTGCGGCAGATTTATAGTTCCTTCTAAATTCTTTGGGCTGGACATTTCAACTAACTAAAATTATATATAAAAATATGGAAAAAGTATAAATGGTATATTGTCTTTTTTATTATTTAATAATTCATTATCAATATAATGAATGTTATATATTAATTAAATGGGTGTCGGAGCATCGGGAGCTATACAAACCACTGCCGATAATATTAGAAGTGCCATTAATCCGGTAGATATAACGCCTTCCTTAATAATAGGCTGCTTAATAGGTATAATAATTTTTTCTATATCATTACATCTAAACAATAGTGAAGCACGATCTGATAATCTTGATATTAATGGTTGTATAAAAAATAATTCTGTTAGTACTAATAGTACTACTGAAACAACTATTAGTACAACAGTATGTCGTAAACCCATGTCTAAATTAACAAATTTTGGTTTTTCAGTATTTGTAGGCGGTATTTGCGGATTAGTTTCTGGATCTATTGTTTATCGTATATCATTCGCAAGAGCAAATCCTAAGGTTGCAGCAGGTCTTTATGCAACTAACATGTTTATGGGAAGATAATAGTGACATTATATAAACAACTTATATATAATGTCACTATTATCTATAGCGTTATCACTACTATTTGCGATAGTAGTGATATATATTTACTGTACCAATAAAAAAGAAAAAATAATACCTAGTAGTTTTGTGATATCTGATGTAGATGGATCGGAATACAAGGTAGTCGGTATATACGAAAATAAAAGGGAAGCGGCCAATATATTGGCCAAATTGAATTTAATGTACGTTAAACTAATAAAGCACCTTAAAAGAAATAAAATGGGCACTATATGGGCCGAAAACATAATATACCTTTCTGATAACTATAATCCGGACGTTTTACAGGAGCATATACCCTCCGATTTAAATTTAACGTCATATGTAAGCAATAAAGGAGAAAAGATTATTTTATGCCTTAGACGTGTCGAAAATAGAAATGAATTTTATGGGGAAAATACCATAAAATTCGTCGCAATTCATGAATTGGCGCATATGATGACACATTCGTACGGGCATGAAAATGACTTCTGGGAAGCATTTGAATTCTTATTGGGAGAGGCCGAGAAGCTAGGTGTGATAAAAATAATAGATTATAGTAAATTTCCTGAACCATATTGCGGGATAATGATCACTTCAAATCCGATATTTGAAGTGATATGATATATACGTAAAAGTTGAAAATAAATAACATATATAGCACAAAATGCCAAAAGATCTTCTAAATTACTATGAAATAAATCGTAACCTTTACAAAGAAGTAAAAGAAGTTTTTCTTTTGTCAGATGCCGTAACTGCTTTAGATAATGTGGGTATTGTTGAATTAGTGTTATCTTTTATTCAGCCTTACGTAATATATTCTAATCCATATGCGCGCGAAATGGAAAATGTTTACAATATGTCTCGCCAGATGTATAGATTATCGCGTATAAATACATCCATTTTCTATCGAATACCCTCTTTCGCGATTAATAATATAACGGAATTTCTACTTCCGTATATTATCGTAAGTGAGGCTATACCGTGCGCTATTACAACTATTGCGTATATCAATAACTTTAATTATAACCAAAAAGATCTTTTTGATAATGCCCGGGCCGAAGGTAATATATTATCAATAAGAAATTCTCACGGTGTAATTGAATCTAAAACTATACACATCGAAAATAAAATAGAAGAAATTGTAAAAAATAAACATGGGCGCCCATCTAAAAAAAAGGAACCCAAATTATTCGGAACTGGCTGCCAAACCACGTTTCTCGTTAACACTCCTTATCGGCCTGATAAAACATTTTCTGTAAAATTATTTCAGGGTAAAACAGTAAAATCGGAAACACTCGGCGTTCTATTTGTTGATTGCAGAGACGCAATTGATGTCAATAATACAATTGTTAACGAATTAAAAAGGGCTCTAAATATGCCGGACATAAAAATAGATGAATTTAAGGCTATGATGCGTAATTATCGATTTAGGCTTCTTCCGTCGGTTAAGGGGCATGTTTATAATATTCGCATATCTAAAATGGATGAAATTATATATAATTTACATGAAACGACACATCCTCATATTACGTGCAATGTAAATATAAATAAATATCCTTCGGCAATAATAGAAATACAATTAGAAAATCATCCTTCTAAAAAAGGTAAAATTATAATAAAAGTATTTCAGAGTGGAAAACTAAATCTAGATAGCGTTATACACCGCGAACATATATGTGTATGGTATCGCTTTATTAACGAATTTTTCATTAAATATGCTTCTAGTATTTTATATATACCCGCGACTGCTGAAGACGAATATGACAGTGAACACTATTATGAATTAGAAGGAGTAAAACCACCCCCGGTGGATCTAATATAATTTATTTCATTTCATCCATATCGCGTATACGACCAATCGCGTTATTCAAGTCTCTTTTTTTATTTCCGCTTTTATTTTTTTTCATTTTAGAATGTAAAACTGCACTGGGAACTAATTCTAATAATAATCTCCAAAAATTGCCTAAATTATACGACTTCATAGAATCACTAACCATACTGGAAGTCTCATAACTTAAATGTCTCATTTTAATGTTGAGAGTGGCGTCCCAACCCGTCATGTCCGGCTGAAACCCAAAATATGACCTTTTTCCATCAAAGGCCCATTCTAGCCCGTACGCCAAGGTTTGCGCGAACTCATTAGCCACGCTACAATATCTGACGTGATCGTTACGATATCTTAATTGCTTATAAACACTTTCTACTTCATCAAAAGTATTATTATTTGTGACTACTATAATATCAGATGTTTTTCGACCTTCATCTTCCAAAGATTGACGTAATAAATCAATTTGACCCAAAAGCATATCTTTTTTATCTCTCATTTTTTCAGCGTCGAGATTGTACATTCCACTTTCTCCATTCTGCGATGAAGTATTTATATTTATACTTTCCAATGCCCTTTGTAAATCTCGTTGTTTTATCTGCTCATTTGACATTTTAGTTAATTTGGGGTCCGAATAAGATCTAGTATTATTTTCATTGTTATTATTCCTAAATAACGACGCTCGTGGCATTTCGTCGTTATTTGAGCGCAAAATTGATTCGGGCTCGTCATCATCGTCATCATCGTTTATAGGCATTCCTATTGATGATTCGGCCGAAGCTATTCTTCTATTAAATTCGTTGTATATGTCGTTATCACTTTCTTTTGTTATAGTTACCGTTTCTTCATTCTCTACTATAGAACGCTCTATTTCTCTTATGTCAACGTTACTATTAGAATTTATAAATGATGATATACCAACAATATTAACGCTATCTTCTAATAAATCGTCATCGTCATCCATTTTTTACTAGTAATATATATCACTATTATTGCTTTTTTATACACATTATTATTATAAATTTTTTAGCAATGATGAATATTCATTAGAAGACATTAAGTTTTTACCATATTGAATCATGTTGTAAGGCCTCGGCGCCTTATTTATATATTCAATTTTTTTACCAGTCATTTTATGATACAAAACGAGAAGCATTTTGTGCTTCTCCCATCTATATTTTAATTCTACAAAAATGTCTATGTATGCGGCCGCGCAATGAAAAGTGCAAAAACATCCATGAGGTACCATAATACCTGTCAATGATATAGATGACGGTACAAATACAGGAAATTCTTTAAATTTGCGGTGACACCACCAGCATGTCACATTAGTAGTTTTCGGCCACTGTTCCATGTCGATGAAAAGCGGCGGGATACTATCTTGGACAAATGAATCGTATCCCGGTTCAGATAAATCCATATTTAATTCGTCCATTATTTTATTGGTAAATAATGTTTCTATATCATATTTTTCAGGTATTACACCTCTGAAAAATAATATATTGGGTTCTTCATTATCATAAATATCACACATTTGATTAATATAATTATATTAATCATATTCATATATCACAAATAGATGAACTATTCTTACGGTACAAGTTTTGGGTATGACCAATTAGGTTCAAATGACATATTAAATGAATACAATTATCCACATACGGCGGTTCCAGATGTCTTACGATCTCAATTTAAAGCTTCCCGGAAATACCAGGAACAGGATTCGCCTGAAGATTCTAAAGACGGAGGTACGCCTTCTATGCTGCGCTTTCAGCAACGGGCTTCTGATAATGCAATAACACGAAGAATGATACCCGTTGAGAATCGCGTAAGCTCCTACGAAGAAAGTCCGTATTTTCGTAATTATATGAACCACTCTCTAATTGAACATAGAGAGTCCGAAAAAAAACGGAAACTAAATTCTCCCGAAGAATTTAAAGAAGCCATGGAAGGATCGCTGCAAAAAAATGAAGGGGGGGTGGATCAAGATTGTATATTTTATTTTATAATAATAGTCATTATTATAGTTACAATGATGTTAAATATACGTTATATGAAAAAACTAAACAAAAATTTAAAATACATGAAAAGTAAAATAAAGAAATTAGGTTCGGGCGAACCCAAAGAGCCAAAATAATATTATTTTGGAGCATTTTATACCCCCCCCCGAAAGGGCTATTTATTCAAATCGTCTTTATCATCATCTTCATCCGTTACAGTATATTTCTTAATAAAATTAATAATTTCTTTTCTATCATTCTTTGTTAATGATGACTCCCATCTTATAGTAAAGAGATATGAGTGTTCTAGATTTCTAATTTTCACATCATACCCGCCGTCTATTAATTCTCTTAGTGTGCCCGATACTATTAGTATCATACTATCTATATCATTTCCGACCGATACAAACAATTTTGGTACTTTAAAATCTATAAATGATTTTCCTTCGCGGTTGGATGCGGACATCAATATTCCCATTGTTCTTATTATATCGCGTATTTCGTCAGAAATAACAGATTTATTTCGAGAGGTGGACCTTAATTCATTAGCATGCTTAATCATAATGTTATATCTATATATAGATATAACATTTCTTGTCGCGTTCTTTATTAATAAAAAATAAATAATAATTGTACATAATTACAAAGGCGATAATAATTTTTTTTCTTTCCATTTGTTTTTAATAATTGGCATATACTAATATATACTAATAATGTCGTCTGATTATAAATACAATGGGCAAGAATACGATAATAGTTTCGGGTGTTCTTTTCCTACTATTAATGCATCAGTAGAATATAATTCATCTGACGATTATGATATAGTGTTTATAAAAGATGCAAAAGATGATACTGATATTGCCCCAAAAGATATTAGTATCAGATTAATGTCATTTTGCAAAAAAACTGCAAAATGGTTTATTAAAAAAAATAGTTAGAACGGTTTATGTTTAACTGTGGTTTTTTTTTGTTAGTTTGATTTTTATATTTACTGATATTTTTTTTTACCCTTTATGCTTTATAAGGGTGATCAGCTGGTAATAGAGATTTTAGTCCCCATTTATTTGCTAAATAACCTTCCGTCAATTGACGATTTGTTGTATTTAGTTGCGAAGTGTATAATATAGCTTCGGCTATATTTCCTGATAATTGTCCTGAAGCCCCCGGTCCCCATCTTGTTCCTAAAGTAAATACAGCAGATGGGGATACAAAAGAATAAGAAGTAGTTACCATTATTTGAATACCATTGCGATATATATAGAAATTATTATTAGCTATAGACCATGACATGATTAAGAAACCGGTTGATGTTTCAGTTACCGAAGCTACGGCATTAGGAGTTCTATTAAAACCATCAGAACCGTTATGCCACTTACCAGCTGTGTATTCGCCAAATGTTAATGAATTAAACGAACCACCGTAAGTTAAACCACATACATCATTATGAATTAATGAGTTTAGTTTTACTACTAAATATACATCAGCGGGGTAATATGATATATTTGTAATAGTCGAACGATAAAAAGATGAGTTGAATGCTATTGTACCCAACCCATTTTGACTATTTGATGAATATGTTCCATTTACTGCTGCTATCATATTATTTGAATTTACAGATTTATCGAACCATGTTGTTACAGCAGCACCGTTAGTTGGGGGTACCCCGGTATTCAATGGATTACTACCATCAACCCATAATATAGGTCCAGAAGGTGGAGAAGTAGGTGACGATAAAGTAAGTGTTTGTCCGGGTCCGGTATTACCAATTACGTCTGTATATTGACCAGCTATTATTTCAAGTGTGCGAGGGGTAATAGCATTAGATGTAAATACTACTGAATAAGAGCTACCATTTATAACATTAAAACCACTTAATGTACCTCCTATAGGAATTAAATCATCAATAGTAAAATTATATACGTTCTCACTGAATGTGATAGTTACAGTACGAAAATCTCCTGATGTAGTAATAAGAGAAGGAATACTAAATGCTGTAATGGTTGGAGCTATATTATCGAAATAAGTGGCGCCCCAAGTAGTGCCAGTTAATGCCGTATTATTGGCTCCTACATAAGTTATTGTAAAAGGCTGAATGGTGATAGGAGTTCCAGCAATCCATGCCAAAGTGGGAAAAGTGAAAAACTCTAAATAATATTCATCATAATTTTGCACAAATCTAGCATATGCTAGATTATTATTGATATAGACTGGCTTTGAATAATTATATGACATATTGGGGTATAATGAATTATTGGGAAAAATACGTGATTTAATTGTATTTGTTGTCGCGGACAGATTGACTTGAATCGCTGGGAAAAATAAAGTTATATTTTTATTAATTTTTGATGCATAAACTGAAGTGGAGGCACTCTCTAATCCATCTTGCTTGACAACGAATCCGGAATATACAGCCTCAGACCCTGAGGCCCCCCCACCGGCCGGGGTATCCGCCGATAAGACACCAGAAGCGTCCATTTTTAGGTATTTGCCGTTATTGCCTGAATAGCCGGGCAATGATAAAATTCCTGCGTTACTCAATTTTAATTTCTCCGCCCCTCCCATACTTAGACACAAATCACCACCATAAGCGCTTAAACCGGTTGTTGTTTCTCTGAATATAATACTCGGAGAAGCTATACTACCAGATTCTATATTTATTTTTTCAATAATACTCATTGATATAGATTAATAAAGATATTCTAATTTACCATAATAAATGTAAATTAGAATATCTTTATTATTAATAAATACACTAATATTTATTATATTCTATAGGAAATAAATGAATCTTAACAAAGATAATGTAGATAAATATATGGAAGAAATCATAAAAATGCATAAAAATATCGAACGGTATATATGGGCAGAAGGAGGGTCACGTCGCGGTACTCCCCATTATAATTTCAATAATACATGCAATTCGCTTTTATGTTTATTTAAAGAAGTAATAGATGGGCTATACATAATTAAAGAAGCCCATATATCTAGAGATTTAAGTCTCGATCTCCTTAAATATAAATATTACGATGACAATAAAATATCACATCCAGCAATAAGCCGAAAAATAGAATTCGATTACGATTCCATGTATAGTTATATCTCTAATACTACCGCTCAAATTAGAGATATAATGCTTAAATTGTGGGAAACCGAAAGTCCGCCTTCCCTGGATCTAACACAGGCTGTTCATCTAATAATGAATTTGTATTTCCGTGAAAGAGAAAATACAAATTCCCGAAAACGTAGAATTTACAATCATGAAAATGATAATTACATAGATGTTGATATGTAAGGATAATTAAAGGTAATTATTTTTTTTAAATTTATATAGCCATGGATTTATTGTATAAAACTGGAGGCGTTCGAGGAGGTGAAGATAGATTTTTTAAGATAAAAAAGAAGAAAAATAAAAAAACGGGGGGTGTGTACGGCGAGGTATCAAGAATTTCATGCGCGGAATATGATGATCCTAAAAAAAATCCTATAGGTTTAATTAAACCCAAAATCGGAAATAAAGTCATAATTATAATTAAACCGTATTACCAGTATATTTGTAAAACCGGCATTGTAAAAAATTTACTAACTAGAAGCGAGGTTCATTCGCGCGGCCATAAAGTACAGCTATCGTCGGGCGAAATTGGCAGAACGTTAAAGATTTTAGAAAAATAGATAACTACTATTGTCTATTATGTAATTTTAATTTGAATTAAAAAAAAATTAATTCATATATTAAGAAAATATAAACGAAACATGAGTGTTCTAGATAAAGAAGAAAAAAATGATACCCTCATAACCTCGATAGAAGAAAGTCTCCAAAATAAAGAATATAAAAATACTTTATATTCTTTAAAAGTCCATCCATTATATAAAGGCTTTCTAGGAAAGGGATTTTGTCATCAAAGTAAATTGCAACCATTAATAGATTTTATTAAATCTTATACTACTGTTTTCCCTGATTTTTTCTATGAGAGAGAACTGTTAAAACCAATAGAAAAAATTCTTGATGATATTGTAGTTTTTATCACTAACTTAATTCACCTAGATTCTCTAGTTAGCGTTAAAGATACTTTATATCAATTATCTAACACAGAAGAAGAAAATAATATGTTTAGAAGTATTCACGAAAAAATAACAGAGGTTACTAAAAATGTTATGTCTACGAAAAATGATGATACTGCCGAAAATATTAATGAACATAGTCTTTTAAATAATCAGATGGGAGTGTATGAAGGTATTAATAATATAGTGGAAGCATTCGTAAAAATTATCGAACAAAGATATAATAACGAAAAAGAATTTGCATTCAATATTGAATTCTGGTCAGATATTAATGAGCAATTGAAAAACTTATTACAGGTATATTTCGTGAACGAATGGTAATAATCGGATAGCGGAAATGGCAAAAAGGGTAAGTTATTTTTTAATGTAAAAATTTATACTAATAGTATATAAATTTTTCAGTATGGATAGTACTCTCACTAAGAAATCTACTAATATATACAGACTTTGCAATTCTAATAATATGAATACCAAAATTACAAAGCTAATAACAAAAATGCTAACAAATATCAATATAAATCAATCAGCGATAGTAGAAATCATAAATAATAATAAAACTGATGAAAAGATATTGAAAGAATTAGCTAAATTAAATAAGAACGCCGAGAATTTGTATACCGAAGAGAATGATTTTAAAAGGGCGTCTTACAAATGGGACGTAATAAAAAGGAATTCGAACCCCGCCAATATAAAAAGTATATTGGATTTCGGCGGGAATGTAGGCAATACCGCATACTTTCTCGGCAAGACGAAACTCAATTTGGCGAAACCAGAAATTATTGTTTCCGATGTTAATGAATGGGTATTGGATAAATGGAAACCTAGATCCGACATTACATTTGTAAATTCGGCCAACTTAGATAAAGTGCCCAGTGATAGCGTAACCATGATAACATCTTTTCATGTTTTGCATCACATTAAACCGAAGAAAAGAGAAAAAATAATTAAGGAATTATATAGAATTTTATCACCAAATGGCTTTATTGTTATTTATGAACATGATTGTTATAGCGCCGATATGCGGTCGTTTATAGACATAGAACATGCTTTATACGATGTAGTTGTGTCAAAAAAGACTGAATGGTCTAAATTTACTGATGTGTTTTACGCTAATTATTTAAGTAAAAATGGCTGGAAAAGAACGTTCGAGGACGAGGGGTTCAAAATGTATAAAACTATAGAATTGCGTAATTTGGATAATTCCTTTTACATGTTTTTTAAGAAAGGATAACGCACCCGCCGTTTATTTTTTTTAACTAAAATTGTTAAAAATATGAAATAATATACTATAATACAGTTAAAATGGAAGAAAAACGCACTAAAGTTCCAGTTATACCTAACATGCCTTTAATGGGGCAAAAATTAGGTAAAAATGATATAAATAAATTTCCCGTCAATTTAGATTTCTGTGATAAAAAGATTTCGCCTATGGTGGATGATACTATACGCTTAAATAATGGCATATTATTTCATAATATCAAAATGTCAGTGGAACAATGGAACTGGAAATTTCATTTGGTTATACACGGTAGAGGCGAAGATGGTAGAGTCATGGTTTTGGTGGTAAGAGATGTATTTCCTATTATACACATCAGAAAGCCGGTTACGATGGGGGAAGAGGAATTTATGTCCTCTCTTAAACAAACATTGTCTGAATATAAAATGCCCACTAAGCCTTCTATAATACTAGCCAAAAGATTAGTGTATTTTGAATTGGAAAAAACACAGTACGCAAAAATCAGCTGCTCCAATCTAAAAGAATATTCTGAAATTATAGAAAAATTAACAACAGTTAAAAATTGGGCAGTGGCTGATACCAAATATACAAAAGAAAGATTTTATCTACAATGCTGTCGACAACGCGAAATAGCATCTGCGGGATTTAACACCTTTAAATTTATGTCGCGCGGTAATATTAATTATCGAAAATTTTTGCAAAATGATATAGACGAAGTCTTTGAAGTATCTATTGAAGATATAAAACCTTTAGATGTGTCCGCCATGGAGAACCCGCGGCCGTCTTTGATTATCCCCAATATAACTGATTTGAACTTTGATATTGAAACGGGCTCCAGAACATTTGACAAAGCAGTTGATGCTTCAAGAGAAGACACTCATTGTAATATAATAGGTATGACCTTACGATCGAAAGGTCAAGACTTATTTCGCGTCGCGATTACCACTTCCCCATATCCAATAAAGGATGACGGGTACGTTATAGTATGCTGTAATAATGAATTGGAAATGTTTATAGTTTTTGCCAATATAATCAAAAAATTAAGGCCGGCATTCATAAGCGGGTATAATATCGACGATTTCGATTGGCGGTTTATAGTAACAAAGTTATTAAAGTACAATGCATCCAGTTTATTTTTCTCGCTCATTGATTTTGTAATTAATGATTTTTCTTGGTTCAAAAATAAAAGCTCAGATCAAGATAAATATAGATTCGATGAGTATGTGATAAGGCAGTATATGGTATCTAGAAATCTAAAGATCTCTGCAGAAGAAACTAATTGCCAAACCTATTATCCTAATCTTTTATCGTTCGTAAATTTTGATGAATTTAACCAACTGCGTAAAAAACATCCGTCAGGTAAATTCAGCATAAAAAGTTTAAATTTCTTTTTGAGACAGTACGGGCTTCCTGCGAAGTTTGATATGGATTATCCTACCATGCATGACATATATAATAAACAGGTAGATATAGAAATGGGAATATGCCCAGTTAATGACGAACACATCAAAGACATTTCAGACATGCTTACTTATTGTATTTTTGATACAATATCGGCACAGCAACTAAGTGAAACGTCAGGTATATTTCAGAAGGTTTTTATTTTGGCAAAACAAAATAACTGTACTCTACATGACGCGATTCATTATGCGCCGGGAGGGTTGGTTATGGAAAATTTAAAAAATATGGCATTCAAAAAAGGATATTTGGATAGCAATGAAAGAATTAAAAATGAATGTAATGTCCGTTTCCCCGGGGGTCTAGTAATTCACCCGCCCTATAGAGGAATGTCTAAAGCTAAACTTACGGCTGCCGAACGAGTATTGCATGACAAAGAGTGGTCAGATGTAACAAAAGATGAGGTTAAGGCAATAGAAGAAGCGCATCTTAATAATCCATTTGATCCTATAGACTTTTTAATGATACATCATCCAGATATTTGTTCTAATACAATAGAATTAGTAACTAAAATGCATAAAGAAGGTTATGAGACACCAATGGTATCCTGGGACTTTTCTAGTCATTATCCTACTATAATGGCGGAAAATAATTTGAGTCCCGAAACTCAAATAAAGCCAGGTGAAGAAAAAATAATGAAAGAAGCCGGTATAGAATTGAGACATGTGGATAGATCATTTAGCGGCATAAGGATACAAACTGATTTTATTAAAAATCACGGGGGTAGAAAAGATAAAGGATTAGTACCATCTATTCAATTTGAGCTTTCGGAACAACGTACTTTAATAAAAAATAAATTAAATAGCGCTAAAAAAATACTAGAAACTATAAATCAAGAAACGAATTATGAAAAGTATAATTTACAAAAAGTATTAACACAGATGTTGGATATGGAACAACTCGAATGTAAAATAGCAATGAATACGTATTATGGAAAATTTGGAGAAATGTTTAACCCCGATTTCTACAATCTTTCTATAGTCGCCGATACAACTATGCAAGCACAGGAACTACTACTAATGCTTATTAGTATCCCGACTAAAGAAGGATGGATACTTCAATACGGGGATACAGATTCTGCTTTTATGCAAGCGCCGCCACAAAAGTATATCGATATTATTTCTCAATACTACGGAGGTCAAATCGATAAAAGAACATACTACGAAAAAATGGTTGAGAAAGCGCACGAACTCGGAGCTGCTATGGAAACTCATATAAATTCCGAGTTCAGGAAAGCAAATAGACCGTTCTCCACAGTTGTAAAAGAACGGGTAGGGTGGCCGAAAATGAACATTAGATGTAAAAGGTATGCTCTGTCCGATCACAGTAATCCCTCCAAAAGTTCGTTTAGAGACAATGGTTCAAGTAAGATTTACGAGGTCGGGATAGCCGGAAAAAAAATTAAAGGGACATCAGGCTTATTTCAGTTAGTAACTAAGACCGCGATCGATGCTCTATTTAATATCTATAATACAAAATCCGCGAAAGAAATAATGACGGATATTATTTTTGATATTTACAAAAGAATGAGAAATCACGAGATAGATTCCGCGCTGTTTATTAAGAGGGCCAGATATAAACCGCATAAACAAAATATAATGGTTAATAATTTCGTAGCTAAGCTGATAGCGCGAGGATGTACTCCTCCTCGGAATGGAGAAAATATAGAATTTGCTTATGTTGAAAGAGATGATTTAATGTTTGATATATATGGAAATAAGGGAGATGGCAGCAGTTCTTCCTTTATGGAATTGTATACTGATATCGTAAAGAATAAATGGCCATTTAACTTTATGAAATATATGGAGGGAGAAATAATAGGAGAATTGGGGCAATATATGTGCTGCGACCCCGAATTTATAGTACATCCGTCAGAAGACACGGATGCGGCCAAACACCTGGCGGAGGACGCAACTAGTTCTAACGGAACGAAATTTATAGAAATGATTTGTAAAAAGGCGTCAATATCTATGGACTTTAAATTGGCAAAACCGATTTATACACGGATACACACAAAAATATCTAAGCATGCATCCGGGGTACTTAGCGATCACGGGATCAAATTATCTAATATAAAGCTTATAGAAACTAGCGTTAAAAAAAATAGAGATTTATTTCTAATATTTAATGATAAAATAGATAAAGAGGTCAACGTCAAAAAAAATACAATATATCATTCTATTATTAATAGAGTGGGCGAGGATAAAATAAATACTGACTATTTATCTTTACATTCTTCGCAAAACTCGAGAATGTCGTCAAAAAATATATATATAAATAGCCATTCTGCGAAACATCAGCAGAATATAACTCGTCTTAAGGAGTTAAGTGTTATAATTGATAATTTTTGCAAAAATTATAATGAATACATAGTCAAGCAGGATTCTGTTATTAAAAATTCTCTCGGGTTAGATAAACGAACTATTAGTATCGATGATATAAAGAACGCCTCGGACCTATTCGCGGATTATAAGATGGACGATATAAAATTCTCCCCTCCCGGTCCCGAATTATTTGAGGAATGTGATTCATTAGTAGATAGTATAGCTAATTACGATGCTAGTTTATATGCTATGGATATGTATAAAAATTATATTTCTAACATCGTAAGTAAGTATGAAGGGGGTGGTATAATCATAGTGAATCAGCAAAATATAATAGATAATAATAATGAGGCAATTAATTTAATTAAATTACCGCCGGGGTTAAACATTATATAATGTTTACTGTTTTATAGATCTTTTTTTTCATTTTGTTTATATATATATATTTACGATGAGTTGTGAAACATTTTTTATTATCTCTGTTATAGTTATAATGTATATGACATACATTATTATATGGCCCGAAGACGAATTTTCGCCATTAAAAAAGTTAAAAAGCATGTTTAGGAAAGAAGAAGATTGTGGGTGTGATCCTACACATGAGGTAATTCCGCAGCCCCCGCATAAAGCGCAATCTTCCCAAAAAGATAGACAAGGCGCATATAGTTGCAATCAAGGAATGTTTGGCGGGACAAAAAATAAAGGAACAGGTGATTTACCCGAACTAGCAGCAATGGAAGGTTTTGCTGGAATGATAGGGGATGTTGGTCAAGTAAGTTCATATGACCCAATACAAATGGGCGCTATAAAACAATCGGAAGTAGATTCCCATTATAATAATTTGAAAGATAGATCGCCATTTTCTGCAGTGGGTGTAACGTCTGCATCTAGTGTAAGGCGTGATGATGATCCTTATATGCGAGATTCGGGAGTGCCATGGGTAGGCGGCATTCCAAGAAGGGCGTTTAAAGGAGAACATCAAGGCCCTCAGGGAGGTGCTCGTCAGACTATATCTGCTTCTGCAGAATCACTAGATAGACTCAGTAAAGAGGCAAGTAGTTCAAAATCTTGGGACGTCAGTTAATCCGAAAGGAAAGTATTTGTTATTTCCTTTCGGATTTAGCGCTCTCATCTGCCTGTTCTTCTATCGTCATATGTAGAGGGCATAAATATTTGCCCTTGTATTTATAAACGGTTTGTTTACTGCCATTACTACAACAATTATTTGAACCGTAACTTGGTTTGTTGTTATCTTGCCAATAGCATGTTCCTCCATACCAAATAAGCTTATCTGAAGACAAATTAAATTTCGGATTTTTCGGATCACTCATAATGGAAAACAGTAAAAACTTTTAATAAACAAAAAAAAATCATTTTTTTTAACATGCCGGAATTAAAGTTTTTGTGGCTTTTACTGCTGTAATCACCCAGCCCTGTTTTTGCAGCCCGGGCGCGGGAGTAAAGTTATATTTTTTTAATTTTACGACGACTTTTACGTAACATCCTACACTATCGGCAGGTCTCACTTTTTCGCCATTTTTAATAAATTCGGTTGCATCATTTATTCGGATAGTGCATTTTTTTTTGTCTTTACTAACATGTCTGCATACACCCCCGGACCAATACGACTCGTTTAGAGGGTTCCAATTGGATAGCGGGATACCCATAAGTATAAAGGTTTTATCATTTAATTCAGTTATGTAACCTGATAAACTAATGATCATTGTATACATAACTAAATATATTTGTTTAATAATTAGTCACTTTTATCCCAAGTTTCCCATGGAATGCCATCAGTTATAGATGGATTGGCGACAGAAGGTCCAGTTGCAACTGGATATGATATCTTCATTAGTTCATTGCTTATTTTAGCTCTCATTAGTCGATGGGCGGTGGAAATAAATAAAAGATTGCGGATGAATGTCGTATCAAATCTCATCTGTCCCAACATTTGTAGATATGACATAGAACAGTTGTTTATTGTCATCTCCTTTATACTCTTATCCTCGGGATAATATAAGACTTTTGAATCATCACTTGTATATATATGTCCATTTCTATATAATTGAGCCTTGATAGGGTAGTCGATTGGGTTATTAGTGGAAGAATGTTCATAACCTGAGAATAAAGCTTTACATAAAATTTGGTTAATTGCAAATTTATCATGACCTGCTAATCCATGAGCATTATTAGCAGGAATTACACCAAAAACATTATATATACTATATGTAGAAGATTTAGCAGGATCTAGCGCACCACCTAGGTCATCCATATGATTATAATATTTAGCAGATGCATATGGATGTATTACAAAATTGAGAAGACCATTAGTTGGGTTATCTATTTTCATATCGTCAGCACTGATATTAAAGTTTCCTAGAATATCTTTCGCAAAAGAATCAAAAGTATATGCATAGTTGAGCATATTGACTAACGGTACTTCACGTCGCAGTGCATTAATATTAATGGGGTTTACTCCCAAATCAATTATGTTGTAGATTTGGGTTTCTAATCTAGATAGAGGCTTGTTGTTACTATTATACGCAGTTCCAGTTGTAATTGTAACAATTTTGTCTATTGAACCGTTTTTATCAGAACTAGTGGTGAGTGAGATGACATCATTCACTGTATTTTTTAGGCCGTACGATTTCAGTTCATCTTTGATATATCCACCAAGTTTAGTTGATGAAATTAAAGGGTGGCCACATCCCACAATGCTAATAGTTTTTACATCTGTAATCCATCTCAACAACGGTACGTATTTACCAATAAAGCTGTCTACCGTTTCGAGCGCAAATTGCTTTCCGGCGTCCGATGTAACTAAATTATATTTCTCTGTAAGTTCTCTCATTCCCGGGGCGTGATCGAGCATCGGCTTAACTGAAGGCCGGCCTAGTAATAGGCGTGTGCCGTACACTAAAGAAAATTCGGAGCCGCTCGGCAAATGAAATGGTTTAAGAGTATTATAAGAATCCGCATTATCTCTAAGACCCATTAAGGCACTAGACATCGGCATGAAAGGCGCTACATTATTATTATTTCTATAACTAGTGATGCTTCCTTCGGCTGTTTCTAAGTATAAGGGGTTATCCCCTAATTCGTCGAGGACGGTAGTGGCGCATTTAATTATACCATCGCATGATACAGATAATTTATCTAGGAGATAATTGTAGTATCCTCGCGCGTTAACATCATCTTTCATATCTTTATCTTCATGATTTTTATCATAAGGCCATAATTGGCCTTGTATTCCTTCTAATTTAGTTTTTTTATTTATGTTATTAACTCCACCAAGAAAACGATTTACGTTAATATTACCAGCTCCTCCATTCGACCTTAATAACATTTTTAATAGATTTGCGGACATACCTATTTTCGAAAACATTTTTATAAAAATAGGAAGATTAGCTTTGAAATTTTCTTTCATACCAGATGGAACATCAGATAAATTTGTCCACAAAAGGGCCGGTGCCGTACCCGATCGAGACTGCTCAGTAAGCATATTTTTCATTACATTAGCTAATGACGCGAAAACAACTTCGTCGGGATTTCCCCAATTACTTTTTTCTTCTTTTTCATCCATTGATATTATTCTTTCAAATTGATCAGGGTCTGATGAATATAATGTCTGTTTATTAATAAGTATTTTATTAATATCATTAATTAACTTATTGAGATGGGTATTAAATTTAAGAAGACTCGCATTCCCTCCTACTCCATGCATCGTATTTCTTCCCGGTCCATCTGCAGCAGTAATATTTGTATCTCCTCCTCCGTATGAGTACAATTCACAATTAGCTGGATATCCTTCATTGTTCCCTGCCGCTGTGTTATATATAGTAACAATTTGGCTTGAGTCATTTATGATTTTATCAAAACTATCATCTTGAGCAACCCCCTTGTAACATACTCCTAAACCAAAAGCGAATGATAGAGCACGCGCAAAATTTTTCAAATCATTATTTGTTCCAATTACTGAAAGATTAACATCTGTATAACCTCCCAATAAAGCGCGTTCTACTCTATAATTATTAGCACCAGCGGCTAAAGCAGCTGGAACTGTATTTAGTAAAATATTTATTTGTTCTTCGCTAAGTCCTATATATGCGAAAAAAGTAAAACGATTAAATATTGTAGAAAATACCGCACTATCGAAATTCGCGTCTATTGCTTTTCTATTAAATACAGCGTTATCCCCAACGTAAAGTAATGAAACATCATTGAAATACATATCCATATTATACATAGCTGCTACAACTACACTAGCGGGTCCATTTCTTACCTCTGCTATTAAATTATTTCTAAATTCCGTAATATATGTATTTATATATCCCATAATTATATCTACATTAGCATTAATAGCCGCACCATTAATAGCTTGATATCTAATTGCGGAAAAATCATTTTCCATGTTAGTTAATTCATCTCCTGTTAAATCATCAAATCCTGTTTGTCCTAGTGCTCCATCAGTGTCAAGATTATGAATTATAATTTTAGTACTAATGAACGCAGTCATACTGCATACTCTATTTAATCTATTTTTATGAAATGTTGTTTCCGAGTTAGAAATTTTACCAGCCAGATTCGTTATTGATGCAATCATATCTTTTTCATCAACGTGAATAGTACTACCCATTAACTCTACTACTTCATTACGTAATCTCATGCATGCTTTTATACACCACATTTTATGTATATTTGCATCACGAGCAGTTGCTGCAGCAACTGCTCCTCCTGCTGCTCCTCCGATATCATATCCAATAGAATTCGCGGTATTCATTTTACCATTCCAATTTATATCGTGATGAGCAGCTGCTCCAGCTGCAGAAATGGCAGAATTTGTTGCTACAGTTGTTTGTGTAGCTGTATAGGCTGTTACTAAACCAGGTAAAGCAGTAATAGCGTCTCCATAGTCCGTATTTACTAGTTGTAATGATCCCGCTGCTACTCCGCCGGGGAGCGGGGTCACGTTTTCTGCAGCTGTATTTAATAACGTAACATCAGCAAGGGCAGTAGCTATATCATTTCTAGCTACAGCTGCATAAACACCACCACCATTAACTGTTATTAATCCAGTCATATCATTATAAAGTGAATTTACTACGGCAGCTCCTCCTACCGATTGACGCGTAAGTTCTGCGTTAAGTAACGTTACAGTAGGGGCATGATTTAGAATTGCTACGACACTGTTAATTACTAAATTAATACCTAATAATAGAGCAGTTCCATCTACAGCTAGCTGTGTACGCGAGGCTGGTAAAGTTACTGATAATCGCCTACGTTCGTCATTAGTTGCTATTATATTAGAAATTCTCATAGGCTGCATTGCCGGAAAGACTGGCAATGCAGCCAATATAATTTTAGAAAGAACTCCATTGTAAACATGTTTTGTGTAAAGATCTCCTATAGTGGATGCTGGTGGGTAGTTGTTATTTCTATAAAATTTAGCTAATGCCCCTAACCGAGTGGCCCATGAAGATTTAATATATATACTATCACGAATCTTTGTTTCGTCTCTGTAATTAAAATTAGTTAAGGAGTCGTATTTTATAAACCCGCCTATACGCGCTATTATATTATCAACAGGCGCAGGGTCCGAATCGTCTTTTATTTCTATTATTCTATTAAAATTCATAGGAGGATCTATCGGCATGGAATTTATTATTTCACTATTTTTAATAATAGATAAATATGGAGTTGCAAAATCAGGAAAGCCCATATTCTGGAATACAGCTCTATTTGCCGAACCATTAGCAAATTCTGAAATAGCCGGCTTATATATTTTTAGTGAACTCGGATCCCAAAACTGCTCTAAATATTTTGCTAATACTTCGTTAAATTTAATAAGTATACCTTCTCCCGAATCATGATTTATTCTATAATCTAATAATCCTTTACCATCATCGTCAATATATTTTTGTATAATATTATCACCTCTAAGAAATTCATTTTCATCTCTAGCATTCTTCTGTAGATAAAAATTATAGCGACCGGAAATAACAGCATATTTAAATTTTCTAACTTCACCAGGCTTATCGCTAGGAGATTTTAAAGCATATGCGAGCGTATCTAATCCTGTTCTGCTTTTACTTAACGTAGATAAAAATGTAGTATCAGATTGTCCTCCCGGAGAATCGCCTCCGTTATTATTTAATATATTAAATGGTTTAAGTCCGGTATTTAAATTTCCATCCACTGGATAATAATACACGAGCTCCGACATCACACTATCAAACGACCATCCAGGGAATTTATCGATAACTTTTCCTATACCACCTTGTGTCGCAACTGTTCGATCTGGTCTCCACAAATTAGCAGCTCCGAGAGGTGTAACTAGTGTATCTACAGGTACACCCGGCGCTGTTTGTACTAATTCTAATCCGCGAGTAAAATATGGTCTACCAGGAGCTTCCGGGTCTTTGTTACCAAAAAGATAATAACAGTTTACAATCTCCTTAATAGCTTTAGGAAGACCCCCATCATCTTTTCCATAAAACATTCTATCAAATAAATGTTCTTGAAGATATGCTATAGATCCTTCACTACCAAAAGCTTCGTATTTTTCTAATATTGTACTGTCAATTATCCCTCTAAAACTTAATATAGATTTTCTAATAAATGCCATAGTTTCTTCGCAGTATTGCTGGAGACGAGAATGATCGATAGTTATTTTTGATCCGGAAGTACTCACCTCTACGAGACCACTCATATCTGTAGCATGAGATAAAACAGCTTGCGTTAATTGTTTAAAACATTTTTCATGCCATAACGATACAAATGCAAATATTCTAGCTCCATCAGCATTCGCATCTAAGCGGGATACTATTTTACTTATTTCATCTAGTGCTATAGTACTGTTATATTGATGTAATGGTAGACTATATGTTTTTGGTCTAAATAAAGACCTTGCTACTAGATTAGCTTTCCAATGCCTACTATCAGGAATATGGTTTTTAATTTTTCCTATAATTGCATCTAATTCATCATTATACAACCCTTCATTATTAATTGCTGCAAATAGTGTTTTACCGACACCCTCTTTAAGATACGATTCTGTTTCTTTTGCGGCGGTAGCAATACAATTAGTCCAGACTATTTGCTCAAATTTATCGAGTGCCGAATATACCATAGCGAGAGTATTAAGAGGAGCAACAACCAATTCATGAAATAGAACATAAGTTTCCGATGCCCGGGTCACTGAGCTTTCAAGTCCAGAAATAATAGCATATACAACTCCAAATTTCTCTTCCGGGGTCTTCGTTGTCTTCATAGTATTCTTTGCTATTCTTACCTGCTCGTAAAAATTGGGTATTTTAGTTTGTCTACCCGTCATTTCTTCGTCAGTAATAGATCCATCTAATCCGGATCCATATACAGCGTGTCTAATTTTATTATCTACTTTTTCTCTAAATTCTTTTATTGTGTTTATAAATTTAAGACTGAACTCGGTATTTGAACTATTCATACGAGACCCCCTAACACCTACTCCATATCTATCAGATGGAGCTATACCAGTCCCGGTCTCATTGTCGTCGAGAATATCAAAATCACGAGAATCTTTTTTCGGATCAGTAAACTGATCTCTTCTACTATTCTCTTCGTTTATGTATTTTTGAGCTTCTACTTTTTTCATTACCCCGAATCTACTATTGACATCGGCGATAAAATCATTGACAACAGAGCTAACCAAATTAGGTTTCCCAGAATATCTAGCATAAATACCATTAATTTCTTTTATCATTCGCGCAGCGTAGTTTTTAGTAACTAAACCGGCTCCGTTTGGTGAATCGAATGCTATTCTCATAATGCCGGACCATATAGGATCCATTTCTGGAATAAGAGAGATAACTTCATCGGAAGTACTCGCGACATCGAGTGAAAATACATCTTTATAAAATTCAGCTAACAGCGGCAATCTTACATACAGCTCGATAGCTTCATCTATGATTTCCGGCAAATTTGAAGGGTTTAAATTACTGGAGGCTGGTGAATCCGATCCCCCCAATACGAATCGAGTTGATGACATAGTGTGATCGCCATGAGACTGAAAATTAAACATATTGTAAAGCCCGCTTACTGTGAAAACTTTTGCTACCATCGATTTAATAGCTACAATAAACAGTTTATCTGTATCAATGAACTCGCCATGCCATCCGCCAACTGTTTCTTTTTTTCCCTCCGACACCGGAATACTATTGAATGCGCATCCGAATGCTGCAGTTGTAACAGGCGGTGCTCCTGTTATATTAGGCAGTGCTATCTTTGGATTGGCGGTTGCAGGAATATTAGCATCAGTTCCTATTGTATTCCATTTACCATTTGCTGTGTTTGCTCTTACATTAACAGCAGCCCCAGCTCCTTGCTTAGTTAAATTACCATTCCCCGACGCGTGTGTATCGGGATTATCAAATGGAGCTGGACTATATGAACATATACCTACATTAATTCCAGTGTTTCCGTTCGCAAGGTTTCCTACGGGACCTATATTAGTATCAGAATTTTGATCATTAATACCACCGTTGATGCCGTCGGCATCAACGGTGGGTGATTGCATAGTAACACCTCCGATTTTATACGTTTTGGAAAAAGAATTGGTGTTCGCATCACCACTTTCTTTATAACCATCCCATCCCATTACAAATGCTGATGTATATAAATAGTTACATAGCGTGCTGTAAAGCTGACCGGGGGTCATAAAAGCACCTTCATCTATATTTTTTCCACCAAATTTATTACCAAGGTAAGTAAATGCGGCTACAATATTTTTAAGTGCCATAATTCTATCTACAGTTTTCTTCGCAAAATCTTTCGCGTATCCCGCGCGGGTAGGAGAAATAGCAATAAATGGATTGCCAGGAAGAGATCCTGCAATCTTTGAGCTTTTTTTGCCCCCCGCTTGGAGATGAGCCGCATCATTTATATCTAATAATACGTTACTATCTCCTTTCAACATTTTTTCCACTTCACTGTAATAGTGTTTTTCACTTAAAACTAAAGAAGACTTTTCTTTACTAATTATTCTCTCTGTGTGTGGGGAATCTATAGGATCGAAACCCTTTAACATAAATGGCATATACTCGAATAGGCCCGCGACACTATCCCCGGACCTGTCATTAAACCATTCAGAGACGATCTGGACGGAATCGAGCATCCTACTCACCTCTTTAACATCATCGGGACTTGCAGCCGCGGCATCACTAAACTGCATTAATCTCATATCAATAGACTGCAAGGCTCTATACAATTCTATTTTTGCGTCTATCATTGTCTTTTTCATTTTAAGGATATTTTCTTTATTCCAATCTTTTTTAACATCTGGTGCTGGTTTTTCTGATACGGGTAAAAACACATCTCCGATGTGTAAATTACCTTTATAAGGTATTCCTGTTCCATCTAATGCTTTTTTAAATTCATCATAGTCACTATTACACAATTCTATATGTTTGGATAAAGCTTCACCCAAAATAGACTCGTAATTTTTGTTATACACTTTGGATTCGCTGACCACCTTTGTTAAATTAGATCTCATTTTCGCGACCGCATAAAAATGTTTTAGAGTGCGCCTAACGTTATTGAGCGTCATGCCGGCCTGTGATAACTCGGAGCCCCCATCGGCCGTATATGTTTCATCATCATCCCCACCAGTTGTGGATTTAAATCTAGTTTGAATTTTATTTCCATCATCTAAATTAAAACGATCAATGTAAAAATCTATATGCTTTTGGAATTCCTCCATAGGTGTTTTAATGGCCTGGAACATATCCCCTCCCGGCCCGGATACTAGTGTTTTTAAAGATGATATTACAGCGGCCAATTGTCCCAAAAATCTCTCCCTCTGTTCAGTGGCAGAAGCATGCTTATTGTAACCAGTAAGCGCGAATTCAATACCTTCTCTATAAATGGAACCCATTTGATCAAAAGTGTGAATCATTACTCCTAATTCATCACTTAAAGGTATAGTAGTGCCCAATTTTTTGGACATCGCATAAACCGCTACCAACATCCTTTTAAATAAAATGTTGGACTTTTCGCTAAAAGCCTTCAGTAATCCTTTACGGGTAACTGTCTGCGACTCTATACGCTTTTCCATTGAAATAACACCACCCTCTGTTCCTCCACCACTAGTACTGGCTGCCTTTTTCCCCATATACGCATCAGTAATCTTTCTATCAAAGTCTACTAAATCTTTGATAATGACACTACTTGATTTACTTTTCGCCTCTTCAATTCTCATTCTTAGAGCGGCTTTATCCCTACTGTCCATAATATCACCTAACTCCACCCCGATTTTCTTTGCGGCGACATCAGCAGCTTCCAGCGCTTTGGCGTAATTAGGCACCGCGCCGGTCACATAAGATATTTTTTTTCCGATAGAAATGTTGTCATTGCCAGTCGTCGTTTTCATCAACTTATTTTTAATCTCATCTATATTAGTGGCGGCACTACTAATTTGTCTCGTTGCTTCACTGATAGCCGAGTCAATTATAGTAGATATTTTTTCTATATCTTTTCTAAGTAATTTTTCTAAATCATTCAACATCTCCAATTCTTGTCTTACGTATGCCGAATTAGGTCCATCGGATATTTTTCTATCAATTCTATTTCTGCTGTTTTCTATCTCCTTTAAAATTAAATTCGCTTCCACTAAAATATCAGTCAATATTCTATGTTTTTTGCCAAATGAATTTGACATATTATTAACGTCAGATGATAATTCATCAACTATTCCCTTATATATATCAGCACCCCCGGCCACACCCATACTGCTCGCAATACCGCCAAAAGAACTCTGCATAGCGCCTATAGCTTTAGAATCAGTGCGGACAGTAGTACCTCCTGCAGCACTAGGAAGTTTCCTTTCTAGATTTTGTATTGTACCGCCGATACTTCCACCCGTTATGCCCGGTATCCTTAAAGCACCGGCAATTGCGCCGGCAATCATATTGACTCTTCCTTCCATACCTCCTTTTTGTTTTAAAGAATCTCGTATGCCATTAATACCACTACCAAGCATACATTCACCATATTTAACTTTACTCCAGTCAAGAACTCCATTTTTTTCATTACTCATGAGTGATGTAACAGCTTCTGTTTTTAATAGTGTGTATATTTGAGTGAAGAAATTATTCAAAACATAAAACATAATTATTACATCTGTAATAAAATATTCATAGTTTTATACTTGTGATCTATATATATAGAATAAAATGCCATCTCGTAGCGAAGAAAAAAAACCAAAAAAGTTTTGCAGTTTGCTAACTTATATAGAACATACAAATAGAGAATTATATGACGTAGCCCACGATTTATGCGCAAACGGCGTATTCTCAGCAAGAGGGGGGAAATCAGTTACATTTCTTATGCCAAAGGAAGGCTCTCCCTTTCATAATAAAATTATGAAAGAAGCATACGGCACCGATCCATCTAAAGCCGTATCTATTATGCGGGCATGTGTTATAACACAGCATTTTAATGATGATAACGGAGTTCCTTGTATAGAAAAATTCGTCGGTTTCGGCGATGAGTGCCAAAATTCACTTGATCAGATATTAAGTATATCAAAAAGTGAATCCACCAAAGATACAGTTACATTAAAAAATTCGGACGATACCACAATTGTGGTAAGCAGGGACAAAAACTTTCTTCCCTTATATGACAACTCTAGGTTCTCTGTATTTCTAATAGATTCCGGGGAAATTAGTATAAATAATAAAGAAGTGGAAAAAGGTGATTCCGACTCTAATCGCGAAAATAAAAAAAAGAGATCCGTAGAAGGGGGCGCTCCTAAATTATCCGATGATCATAAATATCCCGAAGATAAAAAAGTATTTATAAGAAATATACTTCAATTCGATTTGGCTAAAAGAATGACAGCCGGTTCTTCCCCAGCTTCGTTCTTAAAGGATACATCTGCAGATACATTTACCGCGATGGCCGTTTCTTATATGAGATACTTAAAAGAAAATAAACCAGTTGTATACAATGATACTCAAAAATGCCTAAATGTAAATCCAATGTGTATTTGCACTATCATTATCCATGTCTCTAATGACGAAGAGTATAAAGGTTGGACGAAGACAGAGGACACAAATACATCTTATAATTACGGAGATTATAAGTCACATTTACCACCTGGAGGTGGAAAGGATGATATTAACTCATTTTTGAATGATGTAAAAAATAATATCAATACTCAAGCTAATAGAAATAAAATATATACGGATGTCCTTGAAAAATATAGAAATAAATACGGAAAGCTGGCTATGACTATGTTAGTCCACCACGAGTCGCTACTGGTTGCCGATTTATATCTAAAGGCCGTAAAAGAAAAAAATAGCACGCTAGCACAAGATTACATGAACATATATCTCACGCATTACTGTATACCCAACGCAGTACCAGTATTAATATCTGAAAGCGCACTATGTGATAATTTAGTCCATCAATCCGTTTTATGCAAAGCATATGAATTCATTTTCAGCGATATTTTTCTAGGCGGTACATCACAAACTAAAAGAAAAGTAATAGATAGTGACAATGTCACTCCAATAAATATGCTCACGGATTTGGCATACATAGATTTTACAAAACCTATTGTGAATTTATTTTCACCTAAGTAAAACGATTCATTAAAAGATGAAAATAATTGTTATATATATAAAATGCCGAGTCCTAGGTGTACAGATCATCAACTATCAGTTGGGGAATATGTTAAAATATTCCGTTTTTATAGGGAATATTTTCGTAATATGTATTCAACTAAATTAAGCGATAAAAAAGCTGTAGATGCCGCGGTATCAGCCGAACTGGTTAAAATAGCCGATTCCCTTGTATTGATGGGGCCATGCTGTAGACACCAATTGCTGAATGTCGATACTTTATACGACTATATTGCCCGCAGAGACACATTTTAGATCTTATGATGTCTATATTTTTTTTATTCCCTGGTTAAAATTTGAATAATATTTATAGTATTATAACTATAATTAATATAATACAATAATGAGCTCAAAAACTTCTAGTCGCGTTGCTCCTTCTATATTTGATATACATACTCTTATATCAAATATAAAATCAGGAAAATGGGTAGTTCAAATTTCTGATAAATGCACCGTAACTAAAGGAGGAAAACAATTTATGACAACCGTAATTGATTCTGAAACAAATAAACCTATATCAGATACTCCTCCAGTTTTTAGAGCGAAAGACATTAAAATAATAAATGGTCCTTATACTGACCATAAAAGCACTGATACCATAAAAATACCAGAAAGTGTTAAAAGAGCAGAAGAAGAAAAAAAAACAAGCTATAAAGTAGAATTAGTATTAGGAACGAAAACATCCGGATCAATTGGGATGTTTTATAATATGTTTGATAACCGCGATGATGACAAAAAAGGATTATCTCCATGGGAAAAAGCTGTAGAAGATTTTGGTCGTAGAACTGGTATAACTAAAGTTACTGCGGCTCCTATAATAACTACTACGTATGGTTCTCCTGTTCATGGTATTGATCCCGAAAAAAAGAAAAAATATATGGATGCCAAAGACTGGAAATTTAAAGTTCCTTTTAATGGTAAATGTGGGGGAAATCGTGAAATTTATAGTTTTTCAAAATTTACTTATTACACACAGGATGAATATGGTAGTATAAAAGCTAATAATATTAATATGACTGCGTATAATGTAGGTGAATGGTTCAATAGAGATAATATATACACTTTCGACATGGTATTTGGAAATGTAACTCTTATGAATGTAGGCGGTTCGTATGTAATATATCACGGAAAATCTTTTTCTCATTCATACATTAAAAAAGTAAACTCTAATGAATTTATCGACACTATGTCCGAAGAAGATAAATTATCAATGGTTATGGCAGCGCCCGTTGTAGTTAATACTACTACCGCTGTTACAGCCCCTGTTGATGAATCTAAAGACCAGAGTTCATCTCCCGTTGATATTGATGCACAACTCGCATCACTTGGTATTTAATCACACCCCGGGGTGTGCTTCTGGTTTTCCCAGAACATCTTCATATGCGGGTCCGTTTCAAATTCGCTAGGATCATCGTCATACTTTAAATCAGTTGACGATATATTTTTTTGCATCATCTCGGCCGTATCTTTTGGAGCAGAATTATTATTATTTTCTTTATTATCCTCTTCGTCATCATTATCATCATCACTATTATTTTTTTTATTCATGTGTGCTTTTCCTCCTTTAAATCTACCAGCCCGACCATTAATGGCGGCATTTCTATTTTTTGTCATCGCGGTGAAACGTACGGACAATTCATCTTCTGTATTTTTTTTAGTTTTTTCTCCTAGGCCGTCTTTAATATTTTTTTCCCAGAATGCCTGAATAGGGTCATCATTATCCACCTTCATTTTACAATTCTTATAAGCCGCGGATATACCTCTTATTACATTTTCGTATCCAATTACGGTGTTATTTCCTATATAAGCAGCCGGAAGAGATTCTATTTTTGAGTCGAGTGAATCTCTATGTTTTCGGGAAATAGTAGAAATACTCATACCCAAATACATTTTATATTCATTCACATTATTCATTAAGAATTCTAAAATTTTTTTATTTGCGCTTGTTGGATTTTTATCCATTAAAATTTTAATATTAACTTTTGTCATTGCGTCGGATATATAAAATATGAATAGTTTACATTATATAGCAAACATGGAACTAGAAATACGTGATATAATACCAATGGAGTGGCAATTGCCTAAAAACTTGGTAAAATTACACGAAGAGTCAAAATGCCCCTTTCCATGGCCTTATAAAACCCAGCGCGGATTAAAATTTACTATCGGCCGAAAACCGGGAAAAAATAGATATGATGGTTATAATTGTATTTATTTTTGTAATATGGTACGCCGATTTGTAAATGCAAGAAATGAGTATCTTATAATGACATTCGATCTCTCGCATGAAAATACTCATGGATTTCAATCTGTTCAAGAGATTGGGAAGACATGTCTTCCTCAGGAAATACGCTTTGCATTAAATGGCGTTTTATGTAGACAAGTTAAAGGTAATGAATACGAACTGCACGCAGTAAATTCAAGCCCGGTGGAAATAGATATAACGACATCCCACATTTCAAAAAAAGGATCATCTAGTCATGACGATTTTGCTCCTAACATTAAGCTCGGTACTATAATGCCGGGTTCGGAATTACATATACCATGGATTTACATGAAAGCTGGTTATCTGTACTCAGATGAAATAGACACCTTCGTTTCGGGTCAATTAATAAAACCATCTGACAGTTCCAATTTTATGCATAACGGTCTAACGGGATTCTTATGCAATAATCTAATAGATGAAAAGACAGATACATTAAAAGAAAATCCGCTACTTGTATCTTCTACAAGCACAACATTTACTATACCTCTCCAACCTTATGTAATCCCAGAAGACATTTTACGAAACACTTTCGATCAAATTAAAAATGATTTTAATTTCATTAAGTCTAGTATATCCCATCTTTCTTCTAAGGGCGGGGAAACTAATATAAACTATATTAGCGAACGCCTGTCTCTGGACATTAAAGGAGATGAGTTGACATTAATCAGCAAAGGAAAAGATGAATCCATTTTTAGAGTTATCGTGGGAAATGCGAAGATGTTAGATTCTATAAAATGTACGCATTATACAGTTTCGGACCTAATCAGAGATAAAGCAATAAGATTACGTTTGTGCGCCCCCAACGTATTTAATCTTTTTCTTAAATCTTTAAATATCGCGATTGATCAAGTCGATGAAATTATACAAAAAGTGGCTACTATTTAAAGATATAAAAAAATTATATATACTACACAGAGTAACAATATATTTTTTTATCTATGGATAAACTTCCTTATTTAGATGATATCAAAAAAATACATAATCTTAATAAGATGACCGCTCCGGCCGGAGAAATAGATGCCGGGTATATTTGTTTTGTTGCGGAAAGAGATTCGACAAACGGGGTATATCTCAGTTACATTAAAGATATACATAGTACCAAAGTATTGCAAGCTCTACAGAGAGGCAATCCGCGAAAACTTATAATACTAAGGACATTCAATAGATCGAGCTGTAAAGATGCGGCTGATATATGCTCATTTTTTCGGGACTCTCTTATCCTTTCTCAAGGAATAGGAAATTGGTACAGTGTAAGCCCGCAGTTCATAAATCGCATGCTAGATGAAATGTTCGATTCTCTATAATAAGATCCCCGCATGTATTTTTTTTTGTATAATATAATAAAATGTTAATTAATAGAACCGGTAATGCGCCTTTATTTTTATATGAATCGAAAGGAGAGCGAATACGTGATAAAAATATACTGGAATATATTAAATCACTTTCTATACCACCTATGTATTCTAATGTTGTTATACATGTGTCTATATCCGCCGAAGGCCCTAAAGAGCCCGCAAAACTCACCTATACCGGCGTTGATGATAAAGGGCGCACCCAATACGGGTACTCAAAAGCATGGAAAGATAAATCAAAGAAACAAAAATATAAATCTTTAATACCTTTTGGAATCGCGCTCCCCAAAATAAGAAAATCTATAAATGCGACATTATCGTCAAAAATAGGAAATGGATATCCGTCTCTCGAATTATGTATCGCTCTTATAATTCGTATAATTATGTCATGTAATTTTAGACTCGGAAACACTAAATATAAACATATGTATAAATCGCACGGCATAACAAATATTGAAGTGCGGCACGTTAAATTTAAGACTAATACGGCGAATATTTCATTTATCGGAAAAAAAGGTGTCCATAACGAGTGTACTATTGATGACCCCCAGATAATAACCCATCTTAAAAAGCTTGTTGCGGGGAAAAATAAATCAGATCATGTTTTTATTTATAATTCCAGCGATGACTGCACTGCTGAAATAATAGCAAATGATATAAATGAATGGATGAAGCAATTCAGTGTAGATATATCTTCGAAAATGTTTAGGACATACATGACTAATATAATGTTCATAGAAATGATGAGATCTATGGACCCCCCGGAAGGATTAAGCGATAAACAACGCAAAAAAAATATCAATATAGTAATGGATAATATATCACAATCTATCCATAATACCCGAACTGTATGTAAAAAAGAATATACACACCCCGGACTTATAGACATGTACTTAGAACAGCCGCGCCGTTTTAAAAAGCTTTTTATGTCTGCCCAAGACCCCGAACACGCCTTTATATCATTTCTTAAATCCAACTAATATATATTTAATCTCTAAATAATAAAAGTGTAAATAAATGCAACAACAATATTATGATATGTCTTGAGTGATCTTTTTACATACTAAAAGAAGACAAAGAAAAATTTTAATATTTCGTATTAATTAGAGATCTATCTTCGGGACAGTCTATAATAGGTACTAATCCATATTTACCCTCTGGGGAAGTACTATCTTTAGGATTAGCGCTATAATCCCAGATATGTCTATTATTCCGACCATCACTATTAGTAGGCCATTTAAATTGAGAAATTTCACTACTACTATATCTAGTAGTGTTTTGTCTGAGGGTAGGAAAACGATTGTAGTTATCTAAACTAAAATAAGGGTATTCAGAATTATAATTATGTCTACTATAGAAACATTTACCTACATTACTGTATGGGACATTAGGGTCTTCCTTTTTTATTATATAATCTTCTTTCTTTTTAGGGTATATTGGCTCTAATATCAATTTTGTAGCATCAGTGGGACAATTTTCTAAATATGTTTTTCCCCAGGTACCATTATCATAAAGTGGTTCTTTTGGAATGGCATTTATATCCCATATAAAATTATATTTATTATTATTGTCATGCCATTTTAATTGAACACCTTTATTGGCAGTTTCAATAACACTAAAACCTCCATCCCATAATTCACCCCCGGCTCTATACTGCGCCCAATCTTCATATTTGGGATAATTATCGGTAAGTCTTTTATACATAGTATTACCATCTGCTCCTTCACCCCATTTTATACATTTATCTTCATATACATATGAATCCGGCATAATATCAGGCGGAGGGAGCTGGGGAGGGAGGGGTGGGGGGGGTGGAGGAGGCGGTTTATAATCTACAAATAAAGTTTCATCGGTAGGACAATTCACAAAAGGTAATTTCCCGTATCTATTTCCTGGAGAATCCGGATCTGTAGGAGATAATGAATCCCATAAAAATTTAGAATTATAATTTTGATTAGGCCATTGAAATCTTCCTCCACTAATGGCGGAATTTCGAATAGTAACACCCCTGCCCAGTCCGTATTGAGAATATTTCCTATGATACTTATTAGTCTCAACGTCAAGTAAACATTTATCTTCATTAGTGTATGTATATCCTGGAATATCACTAACTCCTCCTAATATCTTACTTTTATCACTCGGGCAATCTGTAAAATGTCTTTTTCCTGCCTTCCATCCATTCGGAAAACTAGGAGAATCAGCATCTTTAGGCATAGTAACATCCCAAATATACTCAGCTTCTCTAGGGTTACCACTAGGCCAACGAACACCATAACTTCCATCCTTCTGATCAAGTAAATATTTAAGACGGCCAGCTCCCATACTAGGATCTTCGGGGTGAACAATCCAGCTATCTAAAGTTAGATAATAATCATTACCATCAGGAGTGGTGTGCCATTTTAAACATTTATCTGTATTGTTAAATAAATTAGGATCTATATAATTTGCCAATCTCATTTGTTCCAATAATGCATTCATTTTCGCTTCTGATTCTGCATCTAACTGGGCTTTTTTAAAAGCAGCCTGTTTTTTAGCTACATCTTGATAATATGTTTGACTATAATTTTCCATATCAATTCTACTTTTTTCTTGTTGTTCATTCCATAACGCTTGTTGGGATTGTCTGAATAAATCGCCTGCTAATGCATCTGCATTCATTTCATCTATACTTTGTTTAATGGTTTCGGGTGTACTATAGTTTATACGATTTGTTGTATTATTACTTGTTGTTGTTGTTGTTGTTGTTGTTGTTGTTATAGTAGTAGTAGTGGTAGTGGTAGGCTGAGCATTATTGTTGGAAGTAACAATGGCTGTATTACTTGTAGTTGCGTCATTTTTTTTTACAATTACCAAGATTATTATAACTATTCCTACTAAAAGTAGAGCAAGTAAAATATATTTTCTCTTTTCCGATGGTTTACTTTTTTCTATAGGGGAAGACAGAACTATATTAGTTTCTATTTCTTCTGCTTGCGGGGAAGGAACTAAATTATTTTCTATATTTATCTCTTTTATTGTATCTGTTTGATTTATTGTATCCATTGTGTATTTATATAATAATGTGATAAATATAAATAAGTAAGAAACTTTGGATTGAGATCCAGACTTACTTAAAATAATACACAACTAGTGCTAATAATATTGATTCTTCAATGTTTAAAATTCCTTACTAATTAAACTTTTATCAGCAGGGCAGTCTACAAAGTTAATCACCCCGTAGTAATTACCGTTAATAAATGTAGTTCTACTAGGATTATCCATATCCCAAAGAAATTTAGTAGTTTTATCATAACCATTAGGTCCCCTAAATCTAGATGTTCCGATTTCCACCCAACGACGAAGTGTAGTACCATAATTTGTGCTATCCCAATTATAATACTTATTAGTTGATCCTAATTTATCTAATAGACATTTATTTGAATTAGTGTATTCAGCGGGAAGAAAATTAGTAGGACATTCTACAAAATCTATTCTTCCAAATTTACCTCCGGTTGATGTATTATCTTTAGGGTTAGCTTGTAAATCCCATAAGTAGGCAGAATTTCTCATTCCACCAGGCCATTGAAATCTACCGCTCCCAAGGTTTGCCCAATTAAGAATCGAATTACCGTTTATTTTACTATCTAAGTTATAATACTTATCTACTGATTCGCTTTTATCTAATAAACATTTATTTAAAGTGGAGTATGGGATAGTATTGGTAAAACCCGGTTTAGCATAATAAGGAATTTCAGCTTCTTTTGCTGCTTCTGCTGCATCTTTTTCCGCTTTCTCCTTTGCGGCTGCTTCCGCGGCTTCCTTTAAGGCTGCTTCTGTGGCTTCCTTTAAGGCTGCTTCTACTTCTGGCAAATGTACCAATAAATAGTAAGATATTGCTATAACAAATAACACAAATCCTGCTATTGCAAATTTTTTTATATTACTTTTTTTTTCTTCTTTTTCCATTTTTTTTACTGGAAAAGGTATTTTTTGCGTATCTGCTAATGAGTTAGGTGTATTATAAAAATATTGTTGTTGTTGTTGTTGTTGTTGTTGTTGTTGTTGTTGTTGTTGTTGTTGTTCATTCATGTTATACAATATATATTGTTGAATATTGTATTCATTTTTCCTATATATACTCCTCCATTTATTAAATGTACTGACTCTCTTTAAAAAAATTGATTTTTTTTTAATTATTGATAATACAATAGCTTTAATATGTCCGAAAACACTGAAACGTGTAGTTGGTGCGGAGAAAAAAATTGTGACGTTGATAAATGTTTATTGTCGCTTTTAGAATCATTTGATATTCACCAACCAGAAGAGGAAGAAGAAGAAGAAGAAGAAGAAGAACTTGAAAATCCTTTCGATGATGATCTTAACAAAAGCGGCGATGATGTGTTCTTCTGTATTTGTAGAGATACTAATCCACCCGGCAAAGAAATAATATGCCCGGCTAACTATAATGACCATGATTGTAATTGTATTGATGATGTCGGTGATCGACCATGTCTTTACAATGGCATACACCCATGTATATGTCCTTTTCATCAACATTCGGATCGTTGTTTACACTATGATGAAAGTGAATGGCATAAATCATTGCCGGATAGACAAATGAAAATTCTCATTCAGGCAATGGTAACTACTATGAACCCCGACGACAAGAGTATGATGGAATGGAAAATTCTACTTACCATCAAATCAATGATAACTCCATCATATACATACTAAGTAGTTATTAGTACAAGAAATTTTGACACCCTGTTATCCTCATAACCAATCACGAGCACATCATCCTCCAGTCTATATTTATCTCGCGCCAATAGGGCCATCCCTAAGGGGAAATCAAAAAATCGGAAAAGGAAACAAAAAATAGAAAATCAGAAAAGTCCATACCTCATACCCAATCACAATCACACTATTTTTTTTAACTCATAAAAAACTCTCAAAAAAAAATGATTTTTTTTGTCGTTAACTGATAACGATCTCGTTATAAAGCAACTCAACAATGTCTGAAAACAAAGAATCTAAAATGACCAAAACTACCTGCGCATGCTACTCTGCTCCTTGGGTCGAACGACCTGTAGAATGCACCTGTTTATGCACTTGTCGTAAACCCTCAAACTTTTATCGTATGTGTATGCACAGCGATGAAGAGAAATGTCGCTCTAACATGAGCGTGCCTTGCATGGCTACTCGCGTACCAACGCCTCCTTGTCCGAGCATTACACACTTGTGTAATTGTCGTGACCATTTCGGTAACATGGCATGTCTTTACGTCGGTGATAGTCACTGGTGTATATGCCCATCTCATCGCCATTCGGATGGATGCCAGCGTGTGGATATGAGATCTGCATGGCATGCATCTTTACCCGCTCGTAGAAAGGTGGTAATCGTGTCAGCTTTAGAAGATCTAAAGCCCGTCGGATCGGAAATTGCAGACCCTGTGAACATTGCTGGTCTCATTGAAAGCTATCTTTCCCCTCCCGCTCTTGTAGCTGCGCCTGCCGCTCTTGTAGCTGCGCCTCCCGCTCTTGTAGCTGCGCCTCCCGCTCTTGTAGCTGCGCCTCCCGCTCTTGTAGCTGCGCCTGCCGCTCTTGTAGCTGCGCCTGCCGCTCTTGTAGTAAACCCGACTTGTTTATGTAAACCATGTCTCTATGGATTATCATCTGAATTTTATTGTTTAAAAAACAAAAAAGGATGTGTTTGTAAAAACGACGTTTACTTACTTATTGGAGTTGAGTGTGATAACAAAACTCATTTTTGTGTATGTGATCAAGGCCCGGCACGCCCTCGAATCTGTGAACACGATGATGATGTGAAGTGTGGTACAGACATAAGTAAAGGTAACTGCGAAAATATTCCTATTAAAAGAGTTTGTTTGTTCGAAGAAAAGGAATATAGACCTCACAACTGCATCTGTAGACGAAACTTTGACAATCCCGCATGTCTACGCGTAGACAATACTCCATTCCACTTGACTCTATCCTCCACTCGCAGAAAAACGGAAATCTTATCAGCTTTAGATCTTCTAAAACCCGCCGGATCGGAAATTGCAGACCCTGTGAACATTGCTGGTCTCATTGCTGGCTTTCTCTAGTTAGCCCCCGCTACTAGTTAGCCCCCGCTACTAGTTAGCCCCCTCTCGCGCCCACCAGCGCCCCCACGACACTCTTAGCCTGTCATGAGAGCCTCACCGGTCACTCCCCAGTCTATTTGTGTGTTACACGTAGCCCTACTTCAGTAGCAGGCACACAGGCATTTCAAGTATTTGCCCCTCATAACCAATCAAAAAAGCACATCATCCTCCAGTCTATATTTATCTCGCGCCAATAGGGCCACTGTACATGTATCGCGCCAATAGGGCCATCCCTAAGGGGAAATCAAAAAATCGGAAAAGGAAACAAAAAATAGAAAACCAGAAAAGTCCATACCTCATACCCATCACAATCACACCATTTTTTTTTAACGAGTTAAAATTGAATATTTGTATTTAAATATTATACAATAATCTAAATTAAAACAATTAACTTAAAAAATTCAGTTATGACTTCGCAAACATCTAATGACTTTGCTATTACCAATCTTGCTTATGAAAAAATCAATGAACAATATTCCAAAGCTAAATATTTAGGACTGGAGTGTATTATGGATATAAAAACTGGTTACATAAATGCTACTAAATTCTGTGCATCAGCAAGTAATAAACCCAAGAGATTCGATAATTACATCAGGTTAGATAGATATAAAAGCTTATTTGAGTATATGAATTCAGCTCCTCATTATAGAGGAGCTGAATTAACAATAACCATGGAAGGTGGAAGACCAGATTTACGTGGAACATATTTACATCCCGATTTATTACTTGATTTATCTTCTTGGATATCGCCAGCTGCGTATATAAGGGCTAGTCAGATTGTAAATAACTTCTTAGTGAAAGAAAAATATGGTAGTAATAATAATTCAAAGATTAGTATATCTTACAATTTTATAAATTTAAAGAATGACATTTTAGAAGACGAATTAAATACAATGATTAATGAAGTAGTAGAAAGCGCAAAGAATTACGGCAAATGAATTTTCCACACTTATTTTTTTAACTCATCAAGCACCCGAGCTCTATTCGCTGTTTTTTTAATCCCGTTTTTTATTCTTTTTTATTCGCTGTTCCTCCA